>Ga0190275_10003646_pt1 | contig 11018 bp, 7 predicted proteins | sample Popmic550T_FD_133745 | JGI IMG/M metagenome (GOLD analysis project Ga0190275, IMG submission 133745) | Populus adjacent soil microbial communities from riparian zone of Yellowstone River, Montana, USA - 550 T | ecosystem: Environmental > Terrestrial > Soil > Riparian zone > Trees stand | place...
GTGGTGCACACGCTGCTGGTCGCCGGCGGTAGCACCGTCGGTGTCGGCGACCCGATCGCCGTGCTGTCCGAGCCGGGCGAGGATCCGGCCGCGGCTGCCGCTTTGGCCGCCCAGCTCACCGGTGACGCGCCGTCGGCCGACGTCGTGGTGGATGAAGCCGTGGCGGACGAGGGGGTCAGCGTCGACACCGTCGCCGTCGCCGAGGACATGCAGGCCCCCGACGAGGAGCCGGCGGCGACGGCACCGACCGCACCACCCGTCCCGGTGATCCCTGCCCCCGCCGCTCGCCCGTCCAGGCGAGCGGGCGAACGGATCTTCTCCAGCCCCCTGGCCCGCCGGCTGGCCAAGGAGTACGGCCTGGAACTGGCGGACATCGCCGGCACCGGTCCGGCGAACCGGATCACCTCCAAGGACGTGGAGGCGGCCTATGCCGAGGCTGCTCACCAGGCCGCGCCGCCCACCGCCCCACCCAAGCCCAAGGTCTCGACGGAATCCGGCGAGGCCACCCGGATCCCGCACACCCGGCTGCGCCGGGCCATCGCCACCAGACTGCAGTCGTCGAAGCAGAACGCGCCGCACTTCTACCTGACCCGCGAACTCGACCTGGGTCCGCTGATGGCGCTGCGCGGCCAGGTGAACGAGGGCGCCGAGGTGCGGGTGTCGGTGAACGACCTGCTGGTGAAGGCCGCCGGACTGGCTCTGCAGCAGGTGCCGGAGGCCAACGTCAGCTGGACCGAGGAGGATCTGCTGGCCTACGGCAGCAGCGACGTGGCGGTGGCGGTGGCCAGCGACCGTGGCCTGGTCACCCCGGTGATCCGCGCGGTCGAGTCGCTGGGGATCACCGCGCTATCGTCGGCGATCAGGGACGCCGCGCGCCGGGCAGGTGAAGGCCGGCTGCAGCAGCGCGAACTCGAGGGTGGCTCGCTGACCGTGAGCAACCTGGGCATGTTCGACGTGGATGACTTCGCCGCCATCCTGAATCCGCCGCAGAGCTCTATCCTGGCGATCGGCTCGGCAAAGCCACGGCCGTGGGTCGACGGCTCCGGCCAACTCACCGTGGCCACCACCTGCCGGATCACCGCCTCATTCGACCATCGCGCCATCGACGGCGCGCTGGGCGCGCAGTATCTTCAGGCGTTCAGCACGCTGATCGCCCGTCCGATCCAACTCCTGCTGTAGCACCGCCCATCGAGCCTGGCCCAGAGCCGGCTATCTCAAAGGAGAGGTAATGAAGAAGATCATCAATGATCCGTCCGACGTGCTCGACGAGATGAACCGTGGCTTCGCGGCCGCATACGCGAACATCGTCGAGGTGCATGAGGATCCGCTGTACGTGTGTCGCGCCGGCGGAGCCCTGCAGGGCAAGGTGGGCGTGGTCTCCGGTGGTGGCAGCGGCCACGAGCCTCTCGGCGGCGGCTATGTGGGCAGCGGAATGCTCAGCGCGGCGGCCCCCGGGGCGTTCTTCAGTTCCCCCACCCCGGACCAGATCCTGGCTGCCAGTCAGGCAGCGGACGGCGGTGCCGGCGTCCTGCACCTGATCCTCAACTACACCGGTGACATCCTCAATTTCGAGACCGGCGCCGAACTGGCCGACCTGGAAGGCCTCGAGGTCACCACCGTTGTGATCAACGACGACGTGGCGGTGGAGAACTCCACCTGGACTGCCGGCCGGCGCGGGGTGGCCGGCGCGATCGTGGCGTTCAAGCTCGCCGGCGCTGCAGCCGACCGCGGCGACGACCTGGCGAACGTCACCCGGATCGCCAACAAGGCCAACGAGAACATGGCCACCATGGGCCTGGCGCTGACCGCGTGCACCGTCCCCACCGTCGGCAAGCCGTCATTCGAGTTGGCCGAGGACGAGATGGAGTTGGGCATCGGGGTGCACGGCGAGCCTGGGGTCAAGCGGGTGCCGATGATGAAGGCCGACGACATTGTGGACGCCCTGCTGGAGAAGGTGGTCGAGGACCTGAAGCTGGAGAGCGGCGAGAACGTCCTGCTCTACATCAACGGCCTGGGCGCAACCCCACTGTGCGAGCAGTACATCATGTACAACCGGGCCAACGACCGGCTGGCCGAGATGGGCGTCAACGTGACCCGCAGCCAGATCGGCAACTTCTTCACCTCGCTGGAGATGGCCGGCGCCTCGCTGACCGTGATGCGGTTGGATGACGAGCTGACCGAGCTGTACGACGCACCGGTGCACACCGCGGGATGGCGTGCCGGGATGTGAGCCCGCGCCCAGCCTGAGGATTTGGGGGTGGTTGCGTCCCACGCGGCCCAGCCACCCCCCTTGCGGGTGAGCAGCAGCCTAGACTCCACCCGTGACTGTGCCACTCGTACCGGAACGCCACGTTCCGACCCAGGGCCTCCGCATGCTCTATGTGGGCGCCGCCCTCGTGGTCTGCATGGTCGGCCTTTTCCTGATCCGCGAAGTGGTGGCCCCGGTTTTCCTGGCTATCACCCTGGTACTCACCGTGCGGCCGATGGTCGTCTGGCTGAACGATCACAAGGTTCCGAAGCTGCTCAGCGCCTCGTTCGGCATCATCGTGGTGTTCGCTGTGCTGATCGCGATCCTGTTCGCGGTGACGATCGCGTTCGCCCAATTCGTGGGAGCTGTGCCCACGTACGCCGCAGAGTTCAATGCGCTCCTCGACCAGGCTTTGAGTCTGCTGGCCTCCTGGGGGATCAGTTCTGAGGCGATGACTGAATATCTGCGCACGTTCGACTTCACCCGGCTGATCGGCGCGGTAACCGGCTTCGTGAGCCAGATCGGCTCGGTCGCCGGCTTCCTCGGTTCGCTCTTCCTGTTCGTTGCCTTTGTGGCAGTCGACATGACCGACACGTCCGAGCGGTACTCGCGCTTGACCTCATGGCGGCCGAACCTGTCAGCCGCCCTGGTGGACTTCACCTGGCGGGTCCGCAGGTACTGGGTCGTGAACACCGTGTTCGGCCTGTGCGTGGCGCTGATCAACATGGGGATCCTGGCCTGGTTGCAGATTCCGCTGGTGCTCACCTGGGGGATCCTTGCCTTCGTCTGCGCCTACATTCCCAACATCGGCTTCATCATCGCCCTGATCCCGCCGGCGATCATGGCCCTGCTTTCCCAGGGCTGGGAGACGATGGTCGTGATGGTCGCGGCCTACCTGGTGGTGAACTTCATCTCGCACATGATCATCCAGCCCAAGGTGACCGGGCACGCCGTCGGCCTGAACATCACCACGACGTTCGTCTCGCTGGTGTTCTGGGCGATCATCATCGGCCCGATGGGTGCCATCCTGGCCGTCCCGTTGACCCTGTTCTTCAAGTGCATCCTGTTCGACGCCTACCCACGGACGCTCTGGGTTTCGATCTTCATGGGCGGCGAACTGGACGACGACGCCTTGCCCGGTGACACCGTGCCACCCCTGGAGGCGCCGCCGGTGGTCGAGGATCCGGAGTTGCAGCCCGAGCCGGAGCCGCCCGCGGCTGCGACTCATACTGCTGCGCTCGAAGACGAAGCGGAGCCCGTGCCCGGGACGCGTATCAGGGAATAGCCGCCCGCGCTCTGAACTCTCGAAGCATCGACCTTCGAGAGAGAGACCGCCGTGCACGACACCACCGCAGAGCGTCCGCCGAAGAAGTTCGCCTTCCTCGTCCATCCCCGTGCCGACGTCGCCGTCGACATGGCGCGGATCTGGCGTCCCCTGGGACGAGTGCCCGCCCGGGCCTGGGACTGGGGACTGCGCCACCTGCCCGTCCCACCCGCAACGCTGGCGACCGTGCGTCTGCGGGACGCCGAATCTGGCGACGAGCCGTCCGGCTGGATCCTGGTCGTCCCGGTCGGGGCCCGGCAGATGCTCGCCGAGGACCGCCGCTGGGTCGTCGACAGGATCGAGCAGGCGATCGATCGGGCGCAGTCACTCGGCGCCGAGGTCGTGGGCCTTGGCGCGCTGACCGCCCCGGTGAGCGGCGGGGGCAGCGTGTTGCGGCAGCGGCCCGGGCTGGCGCTGACCACCGGCAACGCTTTCACGGCGCACCTGACCGTCGAGGCGCTGCGCCGGTTGGCCCCGGCCGCGCCCGGCAGGCAGGTCGCGATCATCGGCGCGACCGGCAGCGTCGGATCGTGCGTGGTCCGGCTGCTGTCCGACGAGCCGCTCGGTTCACGGCTGACCCTGATCGCTCGCGGCGAGCACCGGTTGGCCGAACTGGCCGCGGACTTCCGCTCCCGTGGCTCCGGTGTCGAGGTGCGCACCTCAACCTCGCTGGACGCCGTTCGTGACGCCGACCTGGTGCTCGTCCTGACCTCCGCGGCCGACGCGTTGATCGGTTCGGCACACCTCAAGCCCGGCGCCGTGGTGCTGGACGACACCCAGCCCCGAAACACCGACCCCCGGCTGCAGTTCGACCGCCCGGACGTGACGGTGATCGACGGCGGCGTCGCCGCGATTCCCGGCATAGACCTTCGCGGAGACATCGGATTGCCGCGCGGCCTGGCCTACGCCTGCCTGTGCGAGACGATGCTGATGGCCTTCACCGGCCACACCGAGCGCGCGCTGGGTGAAGCGACCGTCCAGCACGCCGTGGCAATGCGGGAGGCGGCGCACCGGTTCGCCCACCTGGGCTTCAACCTCGCCGACCCGCTCTCCTTCGGCCGGGCCGTGAGCTGGCCGGAGCCCGCGACAGCCCTGGCCGGCGCCTGAGATGGTCACCGAGATCGTGGTCCTGGGTGGCGGTTACGCCGGTGTGTGGAGTGCCCGCACCGTGCTCCGTGCGGTGCGCGCCGGCACCTTCGATCAGGTGGTCCGGGTGCGCCTGGTCTCCGCAGCCCCCGAGCATTCCTTCCACGGCTGGACCGCCGAGGTGATCACCGGTCACGTGCGTCCGCACCGGGCCCGGGTGCCGCTGAGCAGGCTGCTGCCCGGCATCGAGATCGTGCACGGCGAGGTGATCCGGGTGGACCCTGTTCAGCGGACGGTGGCGGTCAGGACCAGGTTCGGCCTGCGCCGGCTGCCGTACGACCAGCTGGTGGTGGGGCTGGGCAGCCGGGACGCCGTCGAGAAGGTTCCCGGCCTGGCCGAGCATGCCTGGTCGCTGAAGGATCCGCTGGGCCTGGCGGCACTGCGGAAGCACCTGGCGACGCTGGCAAGCACTCACGCGACGATCGTGGTGGCGGGGGCCGGGCTCACCGGAGTCGAGGCTGCGACCGCGATCGCGCAGCGACTCCCGTCCGCGCGCGTCCTGCTCGCCCATCCCGGTGAGCGTCCGCTGCCCATGCTCCGGCCCCGGTTCGGCCGGATCGCCGAGTACGCCGCCCGCGAGGCGGAGCGCGCCGGGGTGCAGTTCGTCGGCGCCACCCGGCTGATCCGGGTCACGGCCGACGGTGCGGAACTGGAGGGATACGGATTCGTGGCTTCGTCGACCGTGGTCACCACGATCGGTCAGGCCCCGGTGGTGCTGCCCGGCCTGGAAGGGTTTGCCCGCGACTCCACCGGACGACTCATTACCGATCGGTTCCTGCGGATCGCGCCCGGGATCTGGGCCGGCGGTGACGTCGCGGCCGTCCCGCACCCGTCGAATGCCGCGCCTTGCCCGGCCAACGCGCTGTGGGCGATCCACCACGGCAAGCGGATCGGTGCCAACCTGGTACGGGTGCTGGGCGGCCACGAACCCCGTCCGTTCCGGTTCCCCGGCTTGGGCCAGGGGGCCAGCCTCGGGGTCGGACGCGGCGCCGCCGAGTTGTACGGCGTCCAGCTCACCGGATGGCCCGCCTGGCTGGCCCGCTGGTTCTTCTTCCACTGGTTCATGCCATCGCGCCGGGTGGCGCTGGCGACCGCCGCTGAGTGGTTGCGGCCGCCGTCCGATCATGCGGTTCGACAGGGCGCGGATCGCGTTTCGGTCGGGTGAACTACCGTAGGGAGCAGAGCAGCAGGAGGTGTGCATGTCCCCTACCACGACCGGACCCACCGAGCGCGAGGCCCGCAAGGTCGCGGAGGCCGCCAGGGAGACGGAGTGGACCCGGCCGAGTTTCGGCAAGGAGTTGTTTCTGGGCCGGCTCCGATTGGATCTGGTTGACCCGTGGCCGTCCAACAGTCCCGAGCAGGTCGCCGCCGGTGAGGCCTACCTGGAGCGGCTGCGTCCGTTCGTGGAGAGCATCGACGGCGCCGCGATCGAACGTGACGCCTCGATCCCGGACGAGGTGTTCGCCGGGTTGGCCGAGTTGGGCGCCTTCGGAATGAAGCTGCCCACCAGCTACGGCGGTGTCGGACTGTCGCACCTGTACTACTGCAAGGCGCTGACCCTGGCCGGTTCCGCACACGCCTCGGTCGGCACACTGCTCAGCGCCCACCAGTCGATCGGGGTACCGCAGCCGGTGAAGATGTTCGGCACAGAGGCGCAGAAACAGCGGTTCCTGCCAAGGGTGGCCGGCGGCGAGGTGTCGGCGTTCCTGCTCACCGAGCCCGACGTCGGTTCCGACCCGGCCCGGCTGGCCACCTCGGCCACCCCGGTTGAGGGCGGGTACCTGCTCAACGGCGTCAAGTTGTGGGCCACCAACGGCACCATCGCCACCCTGCTGGTGGTGATGGCCAGGGTGCCGAAGACCGAGGACCGCCGCGGCGGGATCACCGCCTTCGTGGTCGAGGCCGATTCCGAGGGCATCACCGTGGAGAACCGGAACGCGTTCATGGGCCTGCGCGGGATCGAGAACTCGGTGACCCGGTTCCATGACGTGTTCGTGCCGGACGAGAACGTGCTTGGCGGCGAGGGCCGTGGCCTGAAGATCGCGCTGACCACGCTGAACACCGGACGGCTGTCGCTGCCGGCGATGTGCGTCGCGTCCGCCAAGTGGTGCGTCAACGCGGCCCGCGGTTGGGCGGCCGAGCGGGTGCAGTGGGGCCGTCCGGTCGGCCGGCATGAGGCGCTGGCCACCAAGATCAGCTTCATCACCGCCACCACCTATGCGCTGGAGGCGATGCTCGACCTGTGCTGCCTGCTCGCCGACGATGACGAGAACGACATCCGGATCGAGGCCGCGCTGCTCAAGCTGTACACCTCCGAGAAGGCCTGGACGATCGCCGACGACCTGGTCCAGATCCGTGGCGGCCGCGGGTTCGAAACCGCGGAGTCCCAGCGGGACCGCGGGGAGCGGGCACTGGAGGCCGAGCAGGTGCTCCGCGACCTGCGGATCATGCGGATCTTCGAGGGCTCGACGGAGATCATGCACCTGCTGATCGCGCGCGAGGCGGTCGACGCCCACCTGGCGGTGGCGGGCGACATCATCGACCCTGAGGCGAGTCGGGACGACAAGATCAGGGCACTGGCGAAGGCGGGAGCGTTCTACGCCGGCTGGCTGCCGACGCTGGTGGCCGGCAGGGGCGCGGTGCCGAACTCGTTCGGCGACTTCGGGCCGCTGGCCGGTCACGTCCGCTACCTGGAGCGCACCACCCGCAAGCTGGCCCGCTCGATCTTCTACGGGATGGGCCGCTGGCAAGGCGGAATGGAGCGCAAGCAGGCTTTCCTCGGTCGCGTGGTCGACATCGGCGCCGAGCTGTTCGCGATGACCGCCGCCTGCCTCCGGGCCAGGGCGGAGCGGGCAGAGCACCCCGAGGGCGTCGACCTGGCCGACCTGTTCTGCCAGCAGGCCCGGGTGCGGATCGGGGCGCTGTTCACCGCACTGTGGGAGAACACCGACGACGCCGACAACGCCGCCACCAAGCAGGTGCTGGCCGGCCGGTTCGCCTTCCTGGAGTCCGGCATCAAGCTGCCGTCCGCAGAGGGGCCGTGGGTGAGCGCGGCGCAACCCGGACCGTCCAGCAGACCGGACCTGCGGCGGCACGTGCCGCATCCGAGGGCATAGCCGCCCAGCGGCTACCCTGGCCGCATGCCGCCGCTCCGTCTTGCCGCCATCGGCCTGCTGCTGGTCCTGGTCGAAGTCCGGCTGGGGTCGCTGGTCTTCTCCCTCGACCTGCTGGGATGGTTGATGGTGGTCGGCGGCACGCATTCCCTCGCCGGGCTGAACAACTGGTTCACCTGGGCACGCAACCTGGCGGTGGCCGCGCTGGTACTGGAACTGGTGCTCTGGATCGCGCCGATCGCGCTGGTCAGCACGCTCGCCTCGACGCTGATCCGGCTCGCCATCCTGGGCTGCGTGTTCTGCCTGTGCAGCGCGCTGCTGGGCCGGCTGGGCAAGGGTGATAAGGCCTACAGCATCACCCTGCAGGTGCTCCGGGTGCTGCTTCCGCTGATCACCCTGATCGGGGCGGCGGTCGCGGTGATCGACGTTCCCGCGGGCCTGCCATTGGGCTGGCTCTACCCGGTGCAATTGGCCGGCACCGTTGTGCTGGCCGCGCTGATGTGGCTGCTCGGCTCGCGGTACTCGTTCAGCCACTGACCTGCAGCCGCCGCGCCGGATCCAGGCTGTAGTCGGCCATGTAGTCGAACACCCCGCGCAGTTCGACCCGCTCCGGGTCGGCGTAGTAGGGACGCTGGACGTCGGTGAAGTCGGCCCACGTTCCGACGAAGTCGAAGGCCCAGGTGAACGTGTCTGTCGGCTCGTCGGAGACCGCGAACAGGCAGCGGAAGCCGTGCCGCTCGCGGACCTGGACGATCCGCCGCCAGACGCCCAGGAACGCGGCCCAGTCGCCGACGATCCGATAGCGGCGCAGGCACACCGTGCGGTGCGGGTCGTCCGAGTGCTCGGCCAGCAGTTCGACCCGGACCGGGCGGATCAGCAGGTTGCCGAACACATGCGGCGCGGCTCGCTCGCGCAGTTCGACGACCTCGGGATCGGCGGACCAGATCGCCTCACCGGCGGCCGGGTCGCGGTGGGAGTAGAGCCAGGTCAGCTTCGGCTCGGCGTGGTCCGACAGGTACGACTGCAGGTGGACGAAGCCGTGCCGCTGCCGCAGCCGCACCTCGAGTGGCCATAACTCGAGGTAGGTGTCCAGGTGGCGCGGGCGGATCGAGAACCGGTGCAGGAACGCCTGGGACACCACCTCAGCGTAGAACCGCAGCCACCAGCCGGCGGGCGTGCGTCCGTCACACCCCCCTTTGGGATCTGGCGTGCCCCACGCGTCCCTGAGAATATGTTGAGAGAGTCGCCCGGCAACGACGTCGGGCGTCATCATCGCCGCCACCCCTCATGCGGTTGAACCGCTCGCAACACGTGCAAAGGAGCACCATGCGACCCACCCCAATTCCGATCGCCATTCTCGCCGCCGGCGTGGTCGCCGGAGGTATCCTCGTGCCGGCGCAGCGGGCGATGGCGGAGGTTCCCCGCCCGACCCAGCGGACGGTCACCGATGGCACCACCACCTTCACCGTTGTCACCAACCCGGCCGGCGGAGCGACCCTGAGCTTCATCGCCGGCGGCCCCGTGCAACTGCTCACCGTCGACACCCCAGCGGCCAGCCTGGCGTTCAAGGACATGAACGCCAATGGCACCCTCGAGGCCTGGGAGGATTGGCGCAAGCCGGTCGCCGATCGGGCCCAGGCCCTGGCCGGGGAGCTGTCCATCGCCCAGATCGCCGGCCTGATGCTGTTCAGCTCGCACGAACGCGCACCCGAGGCCGGGCTGACCGATGCCCAGCGCGCCTACCTGAAGAACGATCACCTGCGTAACGTGCTCAACGCCGGAGCCAACGACGTCGAGGCAAACGTCACCTGGGTGAACGAGGTCCAGGCGTTCGCCGAAGCCCAGGCCTCGGAGGAGACCCCCTACGTTCCGGTCAACTTCTCCTCCGACCCCCGGTCCACCGCGGCGAATGACACGGCATACAACGCCGAGGGTGCCGACATCTCCCGCTGGCCGTCCAACCTGGGCCTTGCGGCCACCTTCTCGCGCAAGACCATGCTGAAGTTCGCCAAGGCCTCGTCCGCGGAGTATCGCGCGATGGGCATCACCACCGCGCTGGGCCCGCAGATCGACCTGGCCACCGAACCCCGCTGGCTGCGCGTCGACGGCACTTTCGGTGAGAACGTCGCCCTCGCCACCACCATGGCCAAGGCCTACGTGAACGGCTCGCAGAACACCTACAACGCCTTCGGCCACTCGATCGGCTGGGGCCGGGACTCGATCAACACCATGATCAAGCACTGGCCGGGCGACGGCGCCGGCGAGGGCGGACGTGAGTCGCACCTGAACGCAGGCAAGTACGCGGTCTATCCGGGAGACAACTTCGACGAGCACACGGTGCCTTTCCTCGCGGCCAAGAACGCCACCGCGGTGATGAGCTCGTATTCGATCGCCATCGCAAAGAACGGTTCCCCGCTGACCGGAAACCGGGTCGGCTCCGCCTACGACAAGGTCAAGATCGACCTGCTCCGCGACGCCGGATATGACGGCGTCATCTGCACCGACTGGGGCGTGACAACGGGTTACACCGATCCCAACTCCATCTTCGGGATGGCCTGGGGGATGGAGGACGCGACCGTCGAGGAGCGGCACTACGCCGTGCTGCGGGCCGGCGTCGACATGTTCGGCGGCAACAACCGCACCGCCCCCGTCCTGGCTGCGCACGAAATGTGGCAGGACCATTTCGAAGCAGGCGAGAACACCATCGACGCCGACACCCGGTTCCGCCAGTCCGGGGCCCGCATCCTGCGGATGCTGCTGCTGCCGGGCCTGTTCGAGAACCCCTACCTGGACCTCGCCAAGTCCAGAGCGATCGTGGCCAGCGAGGACAAGGTCGAGGCCGGCATCGAAGCCCAGCTGGACTCGGTGGTGATGCTGAAGAACGCTCACGGCACGATCAAGAAAGGGAAGCTGCGGGACTTCAAGGACTCCACGGTCTACATCCCCAGCTCGATCGGACGCGGCTTTCCCAGCGTGTTCTCCCAGGCCACCACCGATCTGGTCGGCCCCACCCTGGACGCCGAAGTGGCCAGGAGCTACTTCAAGACGGTGTTGACCGACACGCCCGTGCTGGACAACGCCGGCAAGGTGGTCGATTACGTGATGCCCGACATCAGCTCGGTGGACCTGGTCATGGCCGGCATGCGCAGCCCGGACAACGGCAACAACTTCACCGGCGCGGGACGCA
>Ga0190275_10003647_pt1 | contig 11016 bp, 4 predicted proteins | sample Popmic550T_FD_133745 | JGI IMG/M metagenome (GOLD analysis project Ga0190275, IMG submission 133745) | Populus adjacent soil microbial communities from riparian zone of Yellowstone River, Montana, USA - 550 T | ecosystem: Environmental > Terrestrial > Soil > Riparian zone > Trees stand | place...
CCCGCCGCCCCCCCCCCCCCCCCCCCCGCCGGCTGGCGGGGGGCCGCGCCCCCGCTGGCGGGTGGGTGGGTGGTGGTCCCCCCCCCCCCCCCCGGGGGGGGGGGGGGGGGGGGGGGGGGGGGGGGGGGGGGGGCGGCACGCGGTGTCTCGATGACGTGAACCGCGCGTGTAGCTCGTTCCCCCTCACCCCAACCCTCTCCCCCGCAGAGCCGGGGGAGAGGGGGGCCGAACCGCGCCCTCCCCCAAAAGTTCCGTCGGACGGGTCGCGTCAGGCGCCGGCCTTGCGGTTGCGGGCGGCGATGAGCTCGTTGATCGTCACGTCGGCCGGCCGGACCTCGAACGGGCCGAACCGGACGCCCGGGTGCTTGGACATGAGGGCGACGGCGTGTTCGAGGTCGCGGGCCTCGAGCAGCAGGATGCCGCCGAGCTGTTCCTTCGTCTCCGCGTACGGCCCGTCCGTGGCGACCACATTGCCCTCGCGCATCCGCACGGTGACGGCCTTCTCCGGCGGCTGGAGCGCCTCGCCGCCGAGGAAGTGCCCGCCGCGGCGGAGTTCGTCGTCGTAGGCGAAGCACTCGTCCATCCACGCGGCCATCTGCTGCGGGTCGGCTTCCTGGAACGTCCGCATGTCGGCGTACCCGAGGCAGACGAACTTCATGGCGCGCTCCGGCGGAACGGGGTGGGGGACCGGCGTTTCGAGGTGGTCGAACGGCCGGGGCGGGAATCGACATCGTCGGGCGGAATTCTTGAGGAATCGTCCCACCCCCCGCCCCTCGTTCCCCCGCGGAGCGGGGAACGAGGGAGTGCTAGCTGACCGCGAAACAGCGGAGCGACAGCGCTAAAACAGCGAGTCGGGCGAGGTGGGAGGCTCGGGAGGCAGAGCTTCGGACACTGGCATGCTCGCCTGTGGACTTTCTGCTGGAGCCGATGGTTCGGACGGGACCTTCTTGCGGTAACAGGTCTGAGCCCTCTCTGTTCCTGGCACTTGTTCGATCAGCCCCTTATCGACCATGCGGTTGAATACCCTTTTCACTCGGTAGTCGGCCGGGATGTGCGTGATGCCCCGCGCGGTCTTGTTGTTGATCGTCTCGTGATGCTCCAAATAGTCCATGATCGCCTCTTCGGGTGAGGCGAGCGATTCATGCTTGATGGTCACGAGCACCGCGTTGTCGAGTTCGACAATAACCGGAGCCTTGAGCCCTAGCTTGTGCATCGCGGCGAACGCCGTGTTGAGTCCTTCTCCCACGTCCTGATTTGGCGGGTCCGGGAACTTATTCAGAATCCTGACGCTGGCTCCGTTCCGGGCGAACCGCTCATCCAAGATGTTCTTTACCGTGATGTGGGCGGGTAACCGCCCCGGGCTCTGGACTTCGATGCGGTTGTCGAAAATCCGAATGTGAACGTCGTCGGCAACGCTGTAGTCCCGGTGAAGGACTGCGTTCGTAATGATCTCGTGGAGCGTCTCTGACGGGTAAGTGATCCTCTCCAGACTCTCTGTCCCCATCTTCGGAATGCTTTCAGCAACGGCCGTCGTCTCCGCGACGGCTTGCTTGATCTGCGCGTACATCGCCCCCTCCACCGTCTTGGGGGTGAAGGCGAGAGCTTCCCGGAAGCCGGCGGGCTCTTTGGTTTTGTACCGGTAGATTTTGATGCCGCACCGCTTCGGCAGCACGGCTTGCGGCTCGTCAGCAAACAGAAGCACGGCCGAAACGGTAGGCTGGTCGCCGCGAAGGATGACTTGCTTTCGGAGCCACGCTTCGGGGGTGGTGTTCGGCACCACCTCGCGGATGAATCGCTCGACCACCTCGGAAGTGGTTACCGCTTCTTTCGGCGTGTTCACTAACTCGGATTCGAACGAGACGAGACCCTTCGTGTACTCCAGTCGCCTCAGCATCTCGGGCGGATCAGCGGGAAGATTCTGCGCCCCACGGCGGATGTAGGGAATGTTGTTCGAAGCCTTTTTGATGTCCTGAGTCTTGTTGACCTGAACGTGTAGAACGAGACCGGGCAGAGGTTCGCACCGGAGGAACTCGTACTGAAAGTCCGTGCCGAGCGGGAACAGTTGTTCGAAAGGCTGGATGTGGCCGTTCGCCGCTTCTTGATCCGCGAATCCCTGCCAAACCCGCCGTTTCTCAGGGGGCGCACTGACCTCCCCGATCCCGATGTACAAATCGCCGCCGTCGCTGTTGGCGAGCGCAGAGATAGTCTTGGTCAACTTGGCAGGCGCAATCTCCTTTGCCTTCAGATCAGCAAACTGACCTTCCTCGATCTTCATCACCTTTTCGGCTTGGGCGATGGTGATGCGTTCGACAGCGATTGACATGGTTCACCCTCGTTGTGTTCGAACAACTACGTCGTTCGGGCGCAGACGGCCGTCGGTGTTCGAACAGTCCCGAACTGAGACACTACCCTTCGTAGGACCGGCCGAATTTTGGAGGCCCGGCCTGCAAGCACCGAGTCGGCCATGGGTTACGGCACCGAATGTCGATCTCCCCGGTGTCGGTCCGACCGCGTGACATGTTTCCGCGACCCGGTGGCAGGCGCGGCGGAAACAATAATTCCCACTAAAACGTCGCCCGTTACAGAAGCCGGTCGCGTTTTCGCAGTAGCCACTCGCTCAGCAGCGCCGCCAGCAGCAGCGCGTACACCGCCGCGTGGTTCCACAGCGGCAGCGGCGGACGCGGCTCGTTCAACGGCACACGGTCCGGCTCCCTCAGGTCCGCGAAGAAGCTGTCCGCCGTCGCCAGCGTGTAGTACCGGCCGTGCGACTTCGCCGCCGCCGCCGTCAGGTCCGCCGCGTTCAGGTCCACCCGCTCCGTCTCCGTCGCCGGCGGACGCACCTCCAGACTCGCCGACGGCGGCGCCGCGCCCGCGTCCGGCTCCGACAGCACGAACTGATACACCCCCTCCGGCGTCCGCGTCAGCACCCCCTCGAAGCGCCGCCGGTCGGCCTTGTCGCGCGCCAGCACCAGCACCTGCGACTCCGCCTCGCCGCCCGTCCCCGTCAGCGGCGAGCGCGTCACGCGCACCTTCACCACCGTGCCGTCCGGCGGCGCCGGGGCGTCGTCGGGGAAGCCCACCTGCACCGTGATGCGGTCGCCGCGCCGCACCGGGCCGTCGGGGATCAGCTTCAGCTCCGCCTTGCCGCGCCGCGCCCGCGCCAGCGCCCGCACCGCCTGCAGCCAGAACTGGTTGAACTGCGGCTCGTCCGCCCGGAACCGCCACCGCCACGTCTCGTCGAAGCCGAGGAAGATTACGCGCCCCGCCCCCGCGAACTGCTGCAGCGCCAGCGGGTGCTTGCCGCCGGTGTTCCCCTCCGCGGCGCGGTCGGGATGCACCGCCAGCACCTCCGCCGCCGGCTTGCGGGCGTACCCCTTCGCGGCCCAGTACAGCGGCGGCAGACGCGCCCAGATCGCGTCCGCCTCCGCGTCCTTCTTGCCGAACCGGAACAGCGGGTGCCGCTTCCCCTCGGCCGTCAGCTGCGGCCGGTAGCCGTCGGTCAGCGGCCGGTCCTCGGGCGTCGGCCGCGGCGTGTTTTCGAGCACCACGACGGGGAGCACGTCGGCCACCGGCGTGTCGGCGAACGCCGCCGGGGTGTGGTGCTCGCCGGCCGCGACGAGGAGGCCGCCGCCCTTCACCTTCACGAAGTCGGACAGGTCCTGCAGCGCCCGCGCCGACTGCGGCAGCTGCTTCGGGTCGAAGTCGCCGAGGATCACCACGTCGTAGCTGAACAGTTCGTCGCGGGTCGGGAACGCCTCCAGCGCCACGGCGCTGCGGTCCGTCTCCGACCACCCCGGCGACGCCCCCACCAGCACCGTCTTGAACTCGATCGACTTGTTCCCCGCCACCCGGTCCGACTCGCGCTCCAGCAGCACCTTGGCGAACCGGAAGTCGTACCGCGGCCGCCCCTCCACGAACAGAACCCGCGCCCGCTTCGCCTCCGGCACCGTCACGCGGCGCTCCACGCGGTTGTTCGACAGGTCCTTCTCGCCCGGCGCCGCCGGCACGTCCAGCACCAGCACCTTCTCGCCGACCGTCGTCGGGGTATAGCTCAGCTCCACCCTCTCGCCGGCCTCGGTGGGGCGCACGTCCTGCCGGCCGAGCTCGACGAGGCGGTCGCCGACCTTCTCGTACAGCGTCACGCGCACCGGGTCCGGCGGCACGGCGCCGCGCGACTGCAGCCTGGCGCCGATGTCGAGCGTGTCGCCGCGGGCCACCACGTCGGCGAAGCGCAGGTCGGTCAGGCGCAGGTCGGGCACGACCCACGGGTCGCCGACGCCGACGAGGTACAGCGGCACGCCGGCCGCCTCCGCCGCGGCCGGCAGCGACGCCCCCGCGGTGGTCACGCCGTCGGTGAACATCACGATCGCGGCGGGCGGGTTCCCCTGGAACTGCTTCGACACCCACTCGACGCCGTCGCCGAGGTGCGACGCGTCGCCGACGGGCTGGAGGGCGAGTAGCTTCTCGCGCAGCGCCGCGGCGTCGCCGGGCTCGGTGGCGGTGTCGAGCAGCCGCGGGGTCTTCGCGTCCACGGCGTAGACGTGGACGCGCACGCGCTTCTCGGTGAGGAGGCGGTCGAGCCAGTCGCCGCCGGGGCGCGTCAGCAGCAGTTGCGCCAGCTTCAGCCGGTGCGTCTGCGACAGGTTCGCGGCGCCGGCCAGCTCCTCCGCCTTCGCCCGCACCGCGGGGTCCTTCAGGTCGTCGCGGGTGTCCATGCTCGCGGACGTGTCGAGGATGATGACGACTTCCGGCCAGCCGACGCGCTTGAAGACGAGCTTCCACTGCGGCAGCACGGCGGCGAGCACGGCGAGGAACACGGCCGCGCGCAGCGCCATCGCCGGGGCGACGCGCGCCATCCCGCCGGCGGCGCCGCGCTCCCGGGCGTACACGCTCACGGCGTAGCCGACCAGCACGACGGCGATGCTGGCCACGGCCCAGCCGTCGTTGCGGCGGTCGGGCGTCACCACCGACACGCGCTCCAGCACGACGCGGTTGCTCTCGCCGGCCGGCGCCGGCGGCACCCCGGCGGCGCGGGCGATGGCGCCCTCGGCCGTGTCGCGCGCGGCGTCGGGGAGGAAGCCGAACGCGTCGCCGGTGAGTTCGACGCGCACCGCCAGCGCCACCGCGGCGAGGCACAGCAGCAGCGGCACCGCGGCGAGCACGGTGCCGAGCGCCCGCCACACCGGGTGCCGGCTGATCGGCTTCGTGGCGCCGCCGCCGGCGCGGGCGGGGCCGAGCCACCACGCCAGCGTCGACTCCGCGGCCAGCAGCGCCAGCAGCGCCCACGCCGCCCACCGCGCCAGGTCGGGGCCGTGCGGCCGCGGCTGCGTCACGACGCCGGTGCCGCTGCCGTCGGTCGGCTGCGCCTCGGACGGGTCGCCCACCACCTGCACGGGGCCGACCGCCTTCCACTCGTCGGGCGTCACCCGCTTCAGGTCGGACTCGGCGTCGCCGGCGGGGTTCACCGCGAACACCCGGTCGCGGCCGTCGCCCGGCGCCCGCTCGCGCGGGTCGGTCAGCCGCATCCGGTAGAACCCGGCGAGCCGCGTGTCGGCGAACCGGGCCACCGCCGACTCGTCGCGGAGTGTCACCGGGGTGTCACCGCTGATCCCCTCGGGGCCGGTGACGCTGGCGGTGAGGCCGGCGGCCGCGGCGGGGAAGAACTCTTCCAGCGCGTCGCCGACGCGGGCCGTGTGCGGGTCGGGGTTCGCGGCCGCGAAGCGGAGGAGTTCGTGCTGGAATTCCAGGTAGCTCGGGAAGATCGGCCACTCGGTCCAGTCGCGGTTGAGGCTGCTCGTGTAGACCACGACGCGGCCGCGGAAGCACGGCCACTCCAGCACCGCGGGGTCGAGCTTCGCGCCCGCAACGCCAGGGCCGGCCGGGGCGAACGACAGCACCCGCCGGGCGCCGCCGTCGGTCATCTTCACGTAGCCGCGGAAGGGGACGCCCACCAGCCCGGCGCGCGGGTTGTCCTCGCGGAACGCGGCCAGCGGCGAGCCCGCGCGGCGGTACTCGGCGTCGTCCGCGCTGAGGTTGAAGCCGGGGGCGTCGGCGGGCACGCTCACCAGCTCGCCGAGCGGGGCGGGGAGGACGCCCTTGCCGTCGGCGTAGAGGACGCGGTTGTACGTGTCCCGCGCCGCGACCGCGTTCGGGCCGAGGCCGATCACCACGCCGCCGCCGCGCTTCAGGTGCGCTTCCAGCCGCGCCGCCATCGCCGGCGTCACGGTCGGCACGTCGGCGAGGTAGACGCAGTCGGCGCCGGTGGTGTCGCCGACGGCGGGGTCGGCGAACTCGCCGTAGCTCAGCATCCAGCGGTCGGAGGGCGACTCGGGCCAGCGACCGCCGGGCCGGTGGAGGCGCGCCGGCGTGTCGGCCGGCCGCGCCCCCGGCGGCACCAGCGCCCGCGCCAGGTACTCGCCGGCGCGCCGCAGCGGGTCGGGCTCGTTCCGCTTGCCGTCCACGATCAGCGCGTGCAGCCCGTCGCGCGCCTCGACCACGACGGCGCGCGCGTCGTCGGCGGGGAGCTCGTCGCCGGTGTCGAGCTTCACCTGAATCAGGTGCACGCCCGGCGTCAGGAAGCCGGTCTTTGAGCCGTCCAGGACGAACGACGCCGACGCGCGGCCGCCGGCCGGGATCGCCGGCGTCGATTCGGTGGCGACCGCGGCCGGCGCCTCGATCCCCGCGGCGGACGGCCGGCCGAGGTGGAGGCCGAGTTTGACCGGCGGGTGGTCGCGGCGGCCAAAGTTCTGCACCGTCGCCGTCACCACCAGCGGCGAGCCGACGACGGCGACGGAGTCGGACAGCGCGAGGTCCACGACGGCCAAATTCTCGGCGTCGTCGCGGGCCACGTCCACGACGACCACGTCGGCGGCGCCGCGGTCGTTCTTGCCGCGGAGGATCACCGTCCACGCTTCCGGCAGCGGCGCGTCCTGGCGCGGCAGCGCGGCGGCCCAGCCGGTGCGCTGCGCGTCGGTGAAGATGGTCACTTGTCGGCGGGGGTAGCCGCGCGGGGAGCGGGCGAGGGCGTCGGCGACGTGCGACAGCACGGCGGCTCCGTCGGCGGCGGCGTGGGTGGGGCGGACCTTGGCGAGTTCGTCGAGCACCTTGAGCGCGGCGTTGGACGGCCCCGGCACCACGACCGGCGACCCGGGGCCGAGCACGAGGACGCTGAAGGCGTCGCCGGGGTTGCCGCCGCGGACGAGCTCCTCGGCCTGGGCCTTCGCCTTCTCGAAGCGGGTGGGGCCGTCGGCGGTGCGGGCGGTCATGCTGAGGGAGGCGTCGAGGACGAGGACGTGGTGGGTGCGGGTGCCGGACGGCACGGGGAGTTGGGCGCCGGGCCGGACGCGCTGCCACCACTCCTCGGCCCAGTCGGTGGCGGCGGCGAGGGCGAACATGGCCAGCAGCAGGGCGAGCACGCGGGCGGCGAGGAGGAGCCAGTGGTCGATGCGGCGGCGGTGGCGGCGCTCGGCGACGGCGAGGAAGCGGATCGCGGCCCAGGGGACGATCTGGTAGCGCTTGCGGAAGAGGAGGTGGACGAGGAGGGGCACGGCGACGGCGGCGGCCGCGGCCCCGGCGGCGAGCCCGGGGGTGAACACGGCGAACGCGGCGGGCGGGTGCATCGGGGGCCGATTCGGGGTGCGGGCGCGGGGTGCGAAGATAGTATGCCGCCCGGCCGCCGCCGGGAACAGGGCGCGGCGGACGGCTCGGGGTCCGAGCCCGCTCACGCGGGCCGTTCACCGTTGCGCGTCCCCTTGCCGGGGGGTATGATCGCCCCGTATGTCGCGTGTGTAACGGCTGGACTTTACCGCTCAGGCGTTCGCGCCCGGACACGTGACTTCGCGTGCAGGTGGTATTGATGTCGTTCAACGTGATGACCCCGGCCGGCCTGTTCGATCGCATCAAAAAGAGCAGTGACGGCCGCGCGCCGGGCCGCGCGCCGTTCACCCTCGTCCTCGGGGCCGGGTTCAGCTACGGCGTTATCCCGACCACCGCCCAGGTGGTGCGCGAGGATCTGCCGTGGTGGGTGTGGTGCCAGCGCGAGGAGGAAGGAGGTCCGACCCCGTGGCATTACCTCAACCTCAAGGAAGCCGATTTCCCCGCGCGGGTCGAGGGGGCGAAAGGCTTCTGGGCCGACGTCCTGCGCGACTGGCGGGCCGGCCCACCGCCGTTCGCGCTCGGAACCGACGGACTCCCAACCCTGGCCACGGTCGGCGAGGCCTACCGCTTCGCGCTTTCCGCCACGTGCATCTCCGGGCTCGACACCCCCGCCCAGGTCCGCCGCTACTTTGGCGATATCATCCGCCGCATCAGGGGGCGACTGAATGCGGCTCATCTGTACCTGGCGGCACTGGTGGCTGCAAAGCCGAAGCTGTTCGGGACGGTTTTCACGACGAACTTTGACCCGCTGTTGCAGCGTTCACTGCAGCTGGTGAACGCCCCGTACTACGTATCCGACCGCCCGGACTCCATGGAGTATGCGGGCGACGACGACGTGACCGAGGCGATGCACGTGGTCCACCCCCATGGCAGCATCTACCAGCCACTCTTGCTGAACAGCCCGGACGAGATCGACGACTATGCCGACCGCAACCGGGAGAAGTTCCAGGAGTACTTCCGCACGCACGCGGTGCTGGTCGTGGGGTACAGCGGGTGGGACGATGCGATCACCCGGGCGCTGGCCGGTGTCCGCCACTTCGACCACAACCTTTACTGGGCCGACCGGGGGGACAACCCCGAGGCGAGCGGCCTCACCCCCCTGGCGAAGGACATCCTCGAGAAGCACCGCAACGCGTTCTACGTGCCGATCGCGGGGGCCGACACGCTACTGGCCGAGTTACACCTGCACCTGACGAAGCACAGCCTGCCGGAGGTGTTTCGCGAGCCGATCCTCGTCGCCCAAAAACAACTCGACCTGTGCGACCTTACGGGGGTGAAGCTGCTCCGAATCGCGAGCCGTTCCGCGTCGGCCCCTACCGCGGGCGCGGATGGCGGAGGAACCGGCGGCTTGAGTGCGGTGGTGACGGCCGACACCCTTGATTTGGGCGACGAGGTCAAGGGCGTGCGGAAGCGGTTGGAGGCCGCGCAAGATCTGTTTACGGGCAAGACGTCCACCGACCCCAATGCGGTGCTCGCGGCCGAGACCCGCCGGCGTTTCGCGGTTGGGTCCGATCATTACTTCAGCAAGCGCTATGGGGAGGCTCTTGAGGAGTTCGAATTCGTCGTCCCTAACCGCAAGTATCTCGACCCCACCGAACGCACCCAGGTCTTGTACCGCCGCGGCGTCACCTACGGCGAGCGCGGGGAGGCGGACCGGGCGGTCGCCGACTACACCGCCGTCATCGACGACCCCGACGCACCCGCCGACCAGCGGGCGAGGGCCCGCATCAACCGTGGCGTGAACTACGGCCGGCGCGGGGAGGCGGACCGGGAGATCGCCGACTACACCGCCGTCATCGACGACCCCGGCGCCCCCGCCGACGAGCGGGCGAAGGCCCGCTACAACCGCGGGGTGGCCCACGGCGACCGCGGGGAGGCGGACCGGGAGATCGCCGACTACACCGCCGTCATCGACGACCCCGGCGCCCCCGCCGACGAGCGGGCGAAGGCCCGCTACAACCGCGGCGTCACCTACGGCGACCGCGGGGAGGCGGACCGGGCGGTCGCCGACTACACCGCCGTCATCGACGACCCCGGCGCCCCCGCCGACGAGCGGGCGAAGGCCCGCTACAACCGCGGCGTCACCTACGGCCGGCGCGGGGAGGCGGACCGGGCGGTCGCCGACTTCACCGCCGTCATCGACGACCCCGACGCCCCCGCCGACCAGCGGGCGAAGGCCCGCTACAACCGCGGGGTGGCCCACGGCGAGCGCGGGGAGGCGGACCGGGAGATCGCCGACTACACCGCCGTCATTGATGACCCCGGCGCACCCGCCCAGCAGCGGGCGAAGGCCCGCTTCAACCGTGGCGTCACCTACGGCGAGCGCGGGGAGGCGGACCGGGCGGTCGCCGACTACACCGCCGTCATCGACGACCCCGATGCACCCGCCGAGCAGCGGGCGAAGGCCCGCGTCAACCGTGGCGTCACCTACGGCGAGCGCGGGGAGGCGGACCGGGAGATCGCCGACTACACCGCCTTCATCGACGACCCCAATGCACCCGCTGACCTGCGTGTGAAGGCGACGCGATGGCGCGATCAACTCCTCGCACAACAACAGCCGCTCGCTCCTGAGCCGGCCGCGCCCTCAAAGCGGCGACCGTCGAAGAAGCGTTCAGGCGGCAAGAAGGCCGATCCGCCGGCCGAACCGGACACGACCGCCGACCCAACCCCCTGATGCGGATTCCAGGCATCCACTTCCGGGCTCGGGCGTGGGGCCGGTTTCCAACCGGCCGGGCTGAACATGGCCGGTTGGAAACCGGCCCCACGGACACGCCCCGACGCGCGGTGCGCGGCGTACAATCGCTGACGCCCACGCCGGAGGGTTCCCCATGCTCGTCGCCCGCTCCGCGAACCGCCGGCCGCGACCCACCGACGCCGCCGTCGCCGCCGCGCTCGCCGCCGTGTCCCCGGACCGCCTCCGCGCGCTCGTCGATCTCCTGTCGTTCCCGCGGCCCTACGCCGACCGCCGCGCCAACACCCGCGCCCGCGACCTCGTCGCCCAATACCTCCGCAGCCTCGGCCACGCCCCCGCCCTCCACGGCCGGTTCGACAACGTCGTCGCGGCCGCCGGCGGCGACGGCCCGGCGCTGCTCCTCGGGGCGCACTACGACTCCGTCCCCGGCACCCCCGGCGCCGACGACAACGCCTCCGCCGTCGCCGCCTGCCTGGAGTGCGCCCGGCTGCTGAAGGACCACGACGTCGGGCCGGTGCGGATCGTCCTGTTCAACCGCGAGGAGGACGGCCTCCTCGGCAGCACCGAGTACGTCGCCGGCCTGCCGGCGGGCGCGGTCGCCGAGGCGCACGTGTTCGAGATGGTCGGCTTCCGCACGACCGCACCCAGGAGCCAGCGGATGCCGCCGG
>Ga0190275_10003648_pt1 | contig 11016 bp, 9 predicted proteins | sample Popmic550T_FD_133745 | JGI IMG/M metagenome (GOLD analysis project Ga0190275, IMG submission 133745) | Populus adjacent soil microbial communities from riparian zone of Yellowstone River, Montana, USA - 550 T | ecosystem: Environmental > Terrestrial > Soil > Riparian zone > Trees stand | place...
AGCCAGATCGCCTGGATGATGACCAGGAAGCCGACCGTCGAGGCGATCAGGCGGTGGCCGTGCTCGTAGAAGATTCCGCCGACCATCTTGCTGAGCGGGAACGAGAACATGAACCAGCCGTAGGTGTTCGGCCAGTCGGGCACGGCCAGGCCGGAGCCGGTCGAGGTGACCATCGCCCCGGCGAAGATGAGGAACAGGGTCGACGCGGCGACGAGCTTGGTGAAGCGCCGCAGCCAGACGGGGGATTGCGATCCGTGTCGCGAGATCGGTTCGAGGGCTTTCATGAATTCGTAGTCAGTTGCCGGGCTGCCGGTCGTCCGCGGCTCATCCGGCAACCGGGAACCGGAAACGACGGCGTCAGCCCGAGATATTCGCCACCACAGGGATCTGCTCGGCCATCCACTTGTCGAAATCCGCCCTGGTCTGGACCTGATACTGCCCCTTCATCCGGTAATGGCCGAGACCGCAGAGCTGCGCGCAGGCAATCTCCCACTTGACGCAACCGCTTTCGGGAGTACACGCTGCGCCCCATTTGTCCGAGCCGGGCGAGACTCGGATGGGGGTGAAGTGTACCGGAACTTCCATACCGGGTGTGGCGTCCTGTTTGACCCGCATGTACGGGAGGGCGAAGCTGTGGATCACGTCCTTGGAGCTGATCCGGATGACCACCGGCTGGTCGACGATCAGGTGCAGGTCGTTGAGCGTGACGATGTCGTCTTTTGCCGCCGGATCGGCCGGGTCGAGGCCGAGCGGATTCGAGGAGGTGACGTGATTGGCGTCGGCCTTGCCAAAGACGCCGTCCGCACCGGGATAGTGGACGTTCCAGGCGAACTGCTCGCCTACGACCCGGATCTCCATCGCCTTCGCCTCTTTGGTCGGGCGGTTGGCCCAGCGGGACCAAGCCGGGATGGAGATGCCGAAGAGGAGGACGCACTCCACGACGAAGATCGCGATCTCGGCGTACTTCGAGGCGTGGGAGCGCGTGCCGTGATAGACCGCTTTCGGCTGCTTCGACGCGCGGAACCGGACGAGCATGAAGGCGAACAGCAGCCCCCATCCGATGAACAGGATGAGCATGAGCCAGTGCACGTAGAGGTTCAGGGCGTCCAGCTCCGCCCCGTGGGCGGAGTAGTCCGGCGGCATCCAGTATTCGAGGAATTCCCTCATCCGTGCGGTCCCCCTTCAATCACGCGGAGCGACTCGCGGAAGCGCCGCTGCTCGCGGGCCCTGCGCCAGAAGCTCCAGAACATTGCTGCGAATCCGATCTGAACGAAAGCCACCACGCCGAGGAGCACCCAGATGCCGTTGTTCGCCCCTTTGACCATCGGGTCGTCGGGCGAGCCCCAGCAGACGGGACAGGCCAGCGCCGAAGGCGCGATCGCGACGAGGAGGACGAGGACTGCGACGGCTTTCCGGTGGCGAAAGACGAAATGCAGAATGCAAAATGCAGAATGCAGAATGGAAAAAGAGGAAGAGCCAGTCTCCCCTTTTCCATTTTGCATTTTGCATTTTGCATTTTGCATTTCGCTTCTCACTTCTGCCTTCTCATGGCACGTCCTTCAACTTCCCATACGCCTTCTTCCCGTAAATCATCAGCCCCACCGCGGTCACGGCGAACAGGATCCCGAGCGTCAGCCCGGTGGTGTTGCGCTCGAGCGCGAACTCGCGGATCCCCCACATCGCCACGAAGAGCGAGAGCGCCGTGGTGACGATGATGAAGATGATGTGGAAGGCGCGCAGGGACATGGGTCTGGGTCTTTCAGTGTCCGGAACCGTGGGCCGGAGCGGGCTTGCCGGCGTCGACGTCGTAGCCGGGCCAGCTCTCTTCGGCGTTGTAGCGGTGGTGCCAGGGGCCCCACATCAGGACGGCGAAGAAAACCACCGTCAGGGCGAGCACGGCGTAGATCAGTTTTCTCTCGGAGACGAGATGCATGAAGAACGCCGCAACGAGCGAAGCCTTGACCGTGGCGACGGCCAGGCCGAGGGTGATGGCCTGCCACTTCGGCAGGTGAAGATAGCTGATGCCGACGGTGACGGCGGTCAGGACGGCCAGCACCCCGAAGACGATCAGGTAGCGGCGGATCTCTTTCCCCACTGCTTCCGGGCTGTTGTCGTGGGCCGGGTCATGGTCGTGATGGTGGGTCGGATGCAGCTCTTCGCTGAACGGCTCGCTCGGCGGCCCCCCGGCGTGCTGATCCGGATTCCCCTCGGAGTGTTCGTGATGGATCGTCGTATCGGTCATCGCACGCTCCTACAACAGATACAGGATCGGGAAGAGGAAGATCCACACCAGGTCGACGAAGTGCCAGTAAAGGCCGGTGACCTCGACGCGGTTGGTGAACTGGTCGCGCTTCTGCGCGTACCACTTGTCCGCCGTCAACAGCAGGTAGGCGAAGACGATCATCCCGCCGAGGACGTGCAAACCGTGCAGCCCGGTCAGGACGAAGTAGGTGGCGTAGAAGTTGTCCGAGCTCGGGTAGTGGTGAGCCGCAAACTTGGTCGTGTACTCGATGGTCTTGATGACCATGAAGCCGAGGCCGCAGAGCAGGGTCAGCGCGAGATAGAGCTTTCCCTTCCCGAGATTGCCGAGGCGGAGGTGCGCCCACGCCAGGATCACCGTGACCGACGACGCGATCAGCACAAAGGTGTTGAGCGTCGCCAGCGGCACGTTCAGGAGGTCGGCGCCACGCGGCCAGTTCGGGGCGCTGGTGCGCAGCAGGACCAGCGTGGAAAAGAGCGCCCCGAAGAGCATGACTTCCGACGCGAGGAAGAGCCAGATCCCGAGCTTGCCGTTGTAGACGCCCGTGTCGGGACGGGCGTGGACGGTGTACGGGATCTCGATCTCGTGATGTCCGCCGTCGGCATGGCCGGCGTGTGCAGCATGTGCATCCATCGTCATGCCTCCTTCTGCGCGACCGCTGCCGGCGCGAGCATGCCTCCGCCGATGGCGGGTGCGGGCGGGGTATCGGTGTCTGGGACGTTCTGGGGGATGAAGTCGGACTCGGTGTGGCCGGGGACGCTGTATTCATACGGCCCGCGGTAAACGACCGGCATGACTTCGAAGTTGCCGTGGCCGAGCGGCGGCGCGGTCGCGGCGCCCCACTCGAGGGTCGTAGCGTCCCAGACGTTCGAGCCGACCCGCTTGCCTTTGAAGATGCTGTGGAAGAAGTTGAAGATGAACGGCAGTTGCGCCGCCAGGAGCAGGAACGCCGACACCGACATCAGCACGTTGGTGTGCAGCACCGGCCGGGCGTGCATGTACTGCTCGCCGCCGTCGTAGAGACGCCGCGAGACGCCGGCCAGCCCCTGCAGGAACATCGGGGCGAAGATGCCGTTCATGAAGATCAGCGAGCCCCAGAAGTGGAGCTTGCCGAGGGTCTCGTTCATCTGCCGCCCGGTCGCCTTCGGGAACCAGTAGTAGATACCTGCGAACATGGCGAAGATCGTCCCCGGCGCGACGACGTAGTGGAAGTGGCCGATGACGTAATAGGTGTCGTGGAGGTGGATGTCGGCCGCGGCCAGGCCGAGCGGCAGTCCGGTGAGGCCGCCGATGCCGAACATCGGCAGGAAGGCCAGCGCGAACAGCATCGGCACGGTGAAGCGGATCGAGGCTCCCCAGAGGGAGATGATCAGCGCCGTGAGGATGATGACCGACGGGATGGAGATGATCATGGTCGTGGTCTGGAAGAAGGCGCTGATGGCCGTCCCCATCCCGGTCATGAACATGTGGTGCGCCCAGACCACGAAGGACATGAAGCCGAGGAAGATGCCGGCCCCGACGAGGGAGCGGTAGCCCCACAGCGGCTTGCGGGTGTTGTTGGCGATGACCTCGGCGATGATGCCCATGCCCGGCAGGATGAGCACGTAGACCTCGGGGTGGGCCAGGAACCAGAACAGGTGCTGCCACAGCAGCGGGTTGCCGCCGCCGGCGTTGACGTACTTCTCACCGCTGACGATCAAGCCGCTGGGCATGAAGAAGCTGGTGCCGGCGACGCGGTCCATGAGCTGGAGGATGGCCGCCGCTTCGAGCGGAGGGAAGGCCAGCAGGAGCAGGAACGAGGTGATGAGCTGCGCCCAGACGAAGAACGGCAGGCGCATGAACGTCAGCCCCTTCGCGCGCAACTGGAAGATGGTGACGATGAAGTTGATCGACCCGAGGAGCGACGACGTGATCAGGAAGACCATGCCGATGATCCAGATCGTCTGTCCGTGGGGGGCGATGACCGATAGAGGCGGATACGAGGTCCAGCCGGAACTGGGAGCGCCGCCGGGTACGAGGAAGCTGAGCAGCATCAGCAGGCCGCCCGGCAGGTAGAGCCAGTAGCTCATCATGTTGAGCTTCGGGAAGGCCATGTCGGGGGCGCCGATCTGCAGGGGGACGACGTAGTTGCCGAAGGCGCCGACGGCGAGCGGCACGATGGCCAGGAAGACCATGACCGTGCCGTGCATCGCCCCGAGCTGGTTGTAGAACTCGGGGAGCATCATGCCGCCCGGGGCGTTGCTGTCGCCCATGATCTTCGCCAGCAGCGCCGGGAACGGCTGTCCCGGCCAGGCGAGCTGATACCGCATCAGCAGCATCATCGAGAAGCCGAGCAGCAGGAAGAGCAGCGCCGTGACGGCGTACTGGATGCCGATCCACTTGTGGTCGGTCGAGAAGACGTACTGGCGGATGAACGAGGGGCGATGCCCGCCCTGGTCGCGATGCTCTTCGTCGGCGACCCGAAGGGCCTCCGCGAGCGTGCGCTGCGCATCGCGCGCGTACATCCACTGGTTTCCGACTCGTACTTGTCGTTTCGGTGGCACTGTGCCTCCTCTAGGACGGATAGGACTGATAGGACTGATGGGACCTATAGGACTGAGCTCGTCCCATTCGTCCTATTGGTCCCATCGGTCCTATTTGTGGCTTCAGCCGTTGAACGTAAACGTAACCTGCTTCTGCTCTTTCGCTCCGACCGTGACCTGCTGCTTCTGCTCGCCGTACTTCTCGTGCCACGCGACGAGCGTGTAGTTGCCCGGCGGGAGGTTGGCGATGGAGAACGTGCCGTTGGCCTGGGAGACGTTGTGGTAGCTGTGCGGCAGGACGGCCATGTACGACTTCATCCAGCCGTGGACGTCGCACTTGATGCGGAACGGCTTCTTCTCGACCTTGTCGAACTTCTTGTTCGAGACCATCCCCTGCACCGGCTGCCCTTCGTTGAACTGCGAGTTGACGGCCGGCATGGCGTGCACGTTGTGCAGCGTGGAATCGCTGTTCTTGATCTGGATCTGCTGGCCGACCTGCACCGCCGAGACGTGAGGGACGTACTTGCAGCCGATCTGGTCGAGCAGGAGCGGAGTCGAAGGCGCGGGCGTCTCCGGCGCGTTGTCGACGTAGACGATGACGTTGGCGAGCTCGCCGCCCGGACCGACCATCACTTCCTCGTCGAGCACCGGAGTCGGGTGCTGCGACTGGCAGAACGGATCGGCGCCCATCTGCAGCGGCGGCATCTTCGGCGCGGCCGCGGCTACGAACTTCACCACGCCGCCGATCGTCGCGGCATCGGCCACGACCGCCGCGGCGGCGGGAGTGGTGCCTCCGCCGGCGGTGTCGCCCGCGGCGGTGCTCGGCGCGTGATCGTCATCTCCGAGCTCTTCTTCGTCGACGACCTGCTTCCCTTCGCCGCAGGCGATGGTGAGGAGAAGCATGAGGGTGAACAACAGATTGAGGTACTTCCTGAGGGACATCGTTTCTCCTTAACGTTGCTGCAGCCGGGCGGTGGTCTGGGCCGGTGCGGCCACGGTCCGCTCCGTCTGCGCTCCCGGCGTAGCCGGCGGCGTGTTGGTTAGGTTCGGTTGCGGGAGCAGCGGCGTCACCTGCGGGCCCGCCGTCGAGGGGGCGCGCATCTGGTTGATTCCGACGCTCCAGATGTAATCGCGTAAGTAGTTGGTGAGCGCCACCGCGTCGCCCATGGTCTTGCGAAGCGCTTCTTCGCTCTCGAAGTGCGGCAGCAGCGCGGCCTTGTAGCTCGCGAACTGCGGGGTGTCGATGGCATTGGCCAGGGGCGAGGTGAAACCGCCGGTCTCCGCGCTGCGCGGGAAGTTGGTCGGCATGCGGGTGCCCGGGATCATCTCGTCGGGACGGCGGATCCAGTCGGCGATCCAGTCGTGGCGCAGGCGGAGCTTGGAGAGCGTCAGGTTCGGCGCCAGCGAGGTCGAGTCGGCGGTGTCCGGCACCGGCGGATCGGCCGCGTCGACCGGGACGGTCGAGTGGCACTGCTGGCAGCGCAGCATGGCGTAGACCTCGCGGCCGATGGCGGCGTTCTTCGCCTCGGTGGGCGCGAGATGGTGGGTGTCGAACTGCGGCTCGTCCCCTTCCGCGGCGAAGCCGGCCACGATGGTCGAGGCCTGATGGTCGGTGAACTGGAAGGTCGGCATGCGGACCTGCATCCACGGCCGGATCTTCATCACCGTCGGGTCTTTCAGGAACGCGAAGAGCCACGGCGACTGGGCCCGCTCGCCCTGCGGGGTGAGATCGGGCGGCAGGAAGTTCTCGTCGGCGATGAGCGGGGCGATGGCCCGTCCTCTCCGGTTCACGACGTGACACCCGCGGCAGTTGTTCTGGGAGATGAGCTTCCTCCCCTGCTCCACCTGCCGCATCCGCGAGTCGCTGGCGGCCAGCCGGTTGTCGGCGATCTTCTCCTTCGTCAGGCCGACGACGACCGAAGTCACCAGGCGCGCCTCTTCGGGCGAGAGGTGGAAGTTCGGCATCTTCAGCTTGTCGTTGTACGGCTTGGTGCGGCGGTCGTCGTAGACGCGCGGGCTGCGGACCTTGTTGTAGATCCACGACGGCACCGTGTGCAGGACGTGCTCTTTCTTCTTGTCCCAGTTCACGTAGTCGTGGGTGTGGGTGGAGTCACCGAAGAAGCCGAAGTCGAAGAGGTGCAGGTTCTTCGAGCCTTGGATGGTCAGCTCGGTGCCGATGGGCTTGAGGCCCTCGAAGCCGCTGATGTCGTGGCAGGAGTAGCAGCCGTATTTCTCGATGCTGCGCTGGCCGAGGTAGACGAGCTGCTCCTGGAGCGGCATCCGCCGCAACTGCGCCTCGGCGTCGGCATCGGTGAGGGAACTGACCAGGTAGCCCTTGGCCAGCTCGCGCACCGCCGCCACGTCGGGCGGGCGGATCGGGTCCTTCATGAAGATCGGCTTCTGCAGCGACATCAGGTAGGCGGTGATGTCGGACGCTTCCTGGTCGGTGAGGCGGAGGCTCGGCATCGGCGCGTTCTTGTCGTACGCCTTCGGGTTCCTGACCCAGTTGAAGACCCAGTTCGGGTTGGTCTTCGTGCCGACGCCGGTGAGGTTGAAGCCGAAGTGACGCTCGAGCGGGAAGTCGTCGCGGCGGGCGATGCGCACCACGCCCTTGTCGTCCTTCACCGTCTCCTGGGAGATGTGGCAGCCCATGCAGCCGATCGAGTTGACCAGCTCCTGTCCCCGCGCGGCATTGCCGGCCGCCGCCGGTGCGCTCCAGTTGCGGTGCGTCGACTTGGCGAAGAGGTAGGCGACGATCGAGTGGATCTCGGCGTCTTGAAGCTTGACGTTCTGCGCCCGCTCGTGCGCCGGAACCGCCGGCCCGATCATGTTGCGCTGGTAGAAGAACGCCGGCATGCGGGTGGTGGAGCGGAAGCGCTGCGGGGCGGCGATCCAGCGGAACGTCCACTCCGGCGTCGTCTTCTCAGCCAGGCCGTCGAGCGACGGACCCGGCTTCTGCAGCTCGGTGAAGCGCCAGTTGTCGATCTTGTGGCAGGCATGGCAGCCGAGCATCTCGACCATGTGCATGCCCTTGCTGATCTCCGGGCCGTCCGTGACGTCGATCTGGCCGGAGTGGCACTTCACGCAACCCGCCTCGTAGTGATGGCGCGGGTACATCGGGGTGTCGAGGAAGGGGTTGACCGCGTAGTCCCAGTTGCGCTTCGCGGCGTTGTCGGCCAGCGCCGCGCCGTTCAGCAGGCGCCACGGCTTGAGGAGGTTGCTCGCGGTGAGCACCGGCCACGGCTCTTTCCAGCGCATCTCCATCCGCTTGCTGGCCGGAGTGTGGCCTGCGCGGCCGAACTCGGTGGCGCGGTCCTGTCCGCGATGGCAGGCGGTACAGCCGTACTCGAGGAGCGGATGCGGCGAGGCGGAGCCGACGAAGGTGTCGAGCTTCGGATGGGTGCGGAAGGGGTTGAGGATCTCCTGCTTCGCGCTGACGATCTTCTCCAGCGCCGCCACCCGCTCTTCCGCTTCGGTGCGGCGCGAGGGCTGGATCTGGTTCTTGTCGAGGCTCGTGCGGATCTGGGTGAGCAGGCGCTCAGCTTCTTTCTTCGACTCGAAGCCGGGGCGGTCGATGGCGCGGTGGCAGGTCTGGCATCGGTCGACGCGCGGCACCGACATGTAGTTCATGTCGATGAAGAGGTCGTTGAGGACGACCTGGTCGATCTTGAGCGTCGGGCTGATGAAGTCGAGCATCGGCGCGTTGAGGATCAGGTTGTTCGATCCCATCTCGACCGTGCGCCGCTGCTTCTGGAGGAGGTCGATGTCGGCGGTGATCTCTTTCTTCCGGTCCTCGACCTCGTTGATGCGGGCGAGGAACTTGCCGACCCGCGCGGCGGCGGCGTCGCGCTCGCGCGTGACCTGCTGGAGGCGGAGGTTGAGGTTGTTGACCTTCCTCCCCTGCTCGTCGAAGTCGCGCTGCTTCTCGTCCTTGTCGTGGCGGTGCTGGACGATGGCCGCCTCGACTTCATAGCGCTTGGCGTCGAGGAGCGCCTTGGCGAACCGGTAGTCCTGGTCCGCGGCGTAGTGCTTCCCTTCCCAGTCTTCGAGCGACTTCTGGGCCTCGAGGTACGCCTCGCGCTCGCGCGCCACTTCGACCTGTCCGGCGCGCAGTTCCCGGTCGAGCTCCGCGATCCGCTTCTGCCGGTCGGCGTCGTTCGCGACGCTCAGCTCCTGGTCGATGCGGTCTTGCTGGAGTCGGTTGAACTCGAGCTGGAACCACTTCCAGCCGCGGACATAGTCGTAGAACACCATTCCGCCGGTAGCCAGCAGCAACCCGAGGCTGGTCAGGGCGAAGATGAGGTTGAGCGTCCTCATCGAGTAGTTGTGCGGAATCGGCTCTTGGGGCTTCATGAACGCGTTGTCAGTTGTCGGTTGTCCGTGCGAAGGGGCTTTGGGGCTTCGGGTCGGGCTCGGACGCCAGGGCACTCCCCTGCCGTCCTGTCAGTCCTATGGGTCCCATCGTCCTAAATATTGAGAAAGATCTCCTGAATGTGAACCAGGTATTTCAAGTTGAACAGCCACCGTAAAACCATCTTGATCGGGAGCGACAGCATCGTGAGGAAGAGATAGGCGCCGACGTAGTAACGGGGGGCGCCCATCTTCAGGTAGAAACGGCGGAAGGGGCCGAGGGCGAGGGCGATCGGGAGGCCGAGGTAGAGCAGGACCACGATCAGGCCCGGGGCCTCGCGGATCAGCCAGAGCTTCGGCAACGGCATGGCCAGCATCTTCACCCAGAAAAGCTCGGAGAGGTCGATGTTGACCAGCGGCTCGAGCTTGTTCGGGTCCCAGAACTCATAGGGGCCGTAGAAGCTCCAGTTCGGGCCGCGGAGGAAGGTGCCGGTGATGATCAGGAACGACCAGAGGACGAGGAAGCCGTAGAGGAAGACCCCGATCTCCCACTTCCGCTCGCGGAAGGAGTAGTAGCCGTTCCCCTTCGGATTGGTGTCGATGTACGGGATGGCCATGAGGCCGACGATGATCAGCGTCGGCAGCACCACGCCGGCCAGCCAGGGGTCGAAGTAGACCAGCATCTCCTGCAGGCCGAGGAAGTACCAGGGGGCCTTGGCGGGGTTCGGAGAGGTGGTCGGGTTAGCCGCTTCTTCGAGCGGCGCGCGCAGGCCGAGCGACCAGACCACCATGACGATCGTCAGGGCGATCATGCACAGCATCTCGGTGTAGACGAGGTCGGGCCAGGTGAAGAGCTTCTCGTCCGACTCGGTCTTCTCGTACGGGATGCCGCCGGCGAGGATGGCCTTGTCGTTCTGGTAGGCCTTGGCCAGGGCGATCCAGGTGAAGATGCCGAGCAGGAAGATCATCGCGCCGATCGGCACGTTGTCCGGCTTGGCGGCGATGGAGTAGAAGCTCGGGTCGAGGAAGGAGAGCGCGAACCCGGCTAGGCCGAGGATCAGCATCCACATCCCCACCTTCGGCTCCCACATCCGCGGCCCCAGCGCCGCGCAGGCCCAGAGGATCAGGAAGTAGGCGACCGCGAGATAGAGGAGAGGCTGCGAGAAGAACAGCCCCGCCACCGCGCAGATCGCACCGAAGACGATGAACCCGATGCCGGTCTTCGACTTCACCCTGCCGTCGAGCAGGTTGAAGTAGATGATGAAGGCAAAGACCGCCGACAGCAGGATGAACGAGATCGACGCGATCGACAGTACGTTGATGAAATTCTTCAGGAACGTCATCGCGCGGCTCCGTCCCTACAGGGGACCGGAAATCCCTCCGTCTTTTCTCACCCGCCAGAAGTGAATGGCCATGAGGAAGCCTGCCGCCAGGGGGATGACCATGCAGTGCAGCACGTAGAACCGCAGCAGCGTGGCCGCGCCGATGGACCGGCCCGCAATGAGCGCGAATCGCGCGTCGTCGCCGGCGTGGATCAACGGCACGTCTCCCAGCATCATCAGACTCGACATGGGCCCCTCGGTGCCTGCACCGGGGGACGCGCGCGCCATGTTGGAACCGACCGTGATGGCCCAGATGGCCAGTTGGTCCCACGGGAGCAGGTATCCCGTGAAGGAGAGGAGCAGGGTGAGGACGAGCAGGATGACGCCGACGTTCCAGTTGAACTCGCGGGGCGGCTTGTACGAGCCGGTCATGAAGACCCGGAACATGTGCAGCCAGACCGCGATGACCATGGCGTGCGCACCCCAGCGGTGCATCTCGCGCATGATCCCGAACGGCGCCTGCTCGCGCAGGTCCATGATGTCGGTGAAGGCGTACTCGATG
>Ga0190275_10003649_pt1 | contig 11015 bp, 5 predicted proteins | sample Popmic550T_FD_133745 | JGI IMG/M metagenome (GOLD analysis project Ga0190275, IMG submission 133745) | Populus adjacent soil microbial communities from riparian zone of Yellowstone River, Montana, USA - 550 T | ecosystem: Environmental > Terrestrial > Soil > Riparian zone > Trees stand | place...
GAGGTGCCGCAGGTTGTGCTCCAGCTCCTCGGCGGAGAGCTCTCCCTCCAGCAACGCCTTGACTCCACCCAGCCAGAAGGTCCGCCCGAAGATGCTGGCGGCCCGCAGCACGCGCCGCAGCTCGGGCTCCAGCCGCTGGAGCCGGGACTGGAGGATCGCCAGCACCGTGCCGGGTGTCTCCTCTCCACGTCCCTCGGCGACTCCGCGGATCAGCTCCTCCAGGAACAGGGCATTGCCAGCGGCCTGCTCCACCAGGCGCGACACGAGGGCCTCCGGCACTTGCCGCCCCAGCACCTCGTGTGCGAGCTGGGTGCTGGCCCGCTGGCTCAGCCCCCGCAGCGGCACCTCCTGAAGACTCTGCGCCCACAGCCCCGGGAACAGCTCCTTCACCTCCGGCCGCGCCAGGGCCAGCACCAGGAGGGGCGTGTCGCTCAGCTCGTGCAGCACCTCATCCACCAGCCTGACGGTGGGCGCATCACTCCAGTGCAGATCCTCCAGGACCAGCAGCATGGGCCCCTGCGAGGACTCCGCCCGGAGGAACGCGACCATGGCCCGCGCCACCTGCAGGCTCATCAGCCGCGGATCCTCGCGCGCGGCGTGCAGCTTGGGGCTGTCTTCGGAGGGAAAGGGTACTCCGCACAGCTCACCCAGGAACTCCACGGTGTCCTTCATCTGCTCGGGCAGGAGGTACCGGGAGAGCCGCTGGCTGAGCTTCTCGCGACGGACCTCCAGCGGCTCCCGATCCACCACGCCACAGAGCTGACGCACCGCCTGTCCCAGCAGCCCGTAGGCGGAGCCGGCGTTCATCGGGTCTCCGCGCCCGAACAGGGTGAGCGTCTTCTGGCCGCGATGCTCCAGGCGGCGAAGGAACTCCGAGCGCAGGCGGGACTTGCCGGTGCCCGCCGGCGCGGTGACGAGCAGCGCGCGGGCGGTGGAGTCCTCCATGCAGGTGGCGAAGGCCAGCTCCAGCAAGGACAGCTCCTGCTCTCGTCCCACGCAGCGAGTAGGCCGGCCCAGCAGCGGGCGGGACTCGTCCACGCTGAGGTGCTCGCCGCGCAGGACGAACTTGCCAGAGTCTGTCTTGTCGAGCTGGAAGCGTGGGCCCAGCAGCCCCGCGGTCGTCTCATCCAGGATCACCGGAGCGTCGGCGAGCTCAGCGCCTCCCTCGAGGTGACGCAGGAGCTCTCCCGCCCTGTCCACCACCTCGCCCACCGGCATCGGTGCGCTCCGCAGGCTCAGGCCCGTGGTGAGCGCGACGAGGCTCTCCGGCCAGCGCTCCTTGACGGACAAGGCGCAGTGAGCGGCCAGGGCGGCCTGGTCCGTGGCCGTGCCGTGCTCCAGCAGGAAGGTGGCCAGCAGCGAGCCGTCCACCAGCAGGGTCGCCCGCGCCCGGTGGGCCCGCAGCTCCTTCTTGAGGGAGGACAACAGATCATGGAGGCGGACCGCCTCGTCCGGATTCAGCGTGCGCGCCTCACCGGAGTACACAGTGGGAGTGGCGAGCACCACGCTGACCAGGTGCTGCTCGGTGCTTGGCAGGCGGGGAGGCACGGCGGCGGTGCCTCGTCCCTCGGGCGCCGGCAGCTCTGGCAGCACGTCCAGCTCCGCCAGCATCCGCTGCAGCTGCTGGCCGTCCGCGAGCCGCTGCTCCGGATCCTTGGCCAGCATCCGGTCCACCAGCGCCTGGAGCGAAGCAGGCAGCTCGGCGCGAAGGGTGCGGAGCGGTGGCGGATCGGTGAAGAGGATCTTGGCCAGCACCGCCGCGATGTGGGCGGCGCGGAAGGGAGCCTGCCCGGAGAGACACTCGTAGAGCACACAGCCCAGGGAGAAGATGTCGGCGCTGGGAGAGATGTCCTGCTTGCTGGAGGCCTGCTCGGGGGCCATATACCCGGGAGTGCCCAGCACCATGGCGCTGCCGGTGAACGCGCTGGACGCCTCGGAGATGCGCGCCAGCCCGAAGTCCACCAGCACCACATCCACCGCGCGCCCTCTGCGCAGGAAGAGGTTGGAGGGCTTGATGTCCCGGTGGACGATGCCGCGCGCGTGGGTGACGGCGAGCACCTCGGAGACGCGGCGCAGCAACAGCAGGGTGTCCGAGAGCCCGAGGGGTTGGCGCGCCAGCCGTCGCGACAGATCCTCACCCTCCAGCCACTCCATGGCGAGGAACGGCTGGCGCTCATCGGTCAGGCCATGGGCGACGTACGAGACGATCCCAGGGTGGTGGAGCTGCGCGAGGAGCTCCGCCTCACGGGCGAAGCGGCGAGCCGACTCGGACTCGGCGATCGTGTGCAGCAGCTTGAGCGCGACCAGGTGGCCGCTCACGGAATCTCGCGCCTGGTAGACGAGGCCCGCCCCTCCCTGGCCTGCCAGGCGTTGGAGCGTAAACCTGCCTGCGATGATGGTTCCGGGTGCAAGCGTGTCGCGCGGGGGAAAGGCATGAACCATTGCGCGGAGTAGGCTAGCGGAAGGGCCGAGAGCACGCGAGAGCCCGAGCCGAGGCATGGCTGCTTTGAGATGCCGACGGGGTGTCCAAAGGATCAGGTGGCTGTCTGCTAACGTGGCACCATGCCGGATCGGGGTGATGAAGAGCCGGGCCTCGAGCCTACGTTGATCCCGGAGAAGCCCGCCTTCGGGCAAGAGGAGCTCGCCACGATGCCCGGGGCTGCGCCGGCCCCGGTGCCGGCACCCGCTCTCGTGCCAGGATCCAGAGAGGGGTTCCCCGTCTCGAACTGGGAGCGCTACGAGTTTGTCGAGCTGCTTGGGCGCGGAGGGATGGGAGAGGTCTACAAGGCGCGGGATCGACGCCTGGGCCGCATCGTCGCGCTCAAGTTCATCCGCGGCTCCGATCCCGATCTGGTCATGCGGTTCCTGCAGGAGGCTCGGGCGCAGGCCCGCATCGATCATCCGAACATCTGCAAGGTGTACGAGGTCGGCGAGGTCCAGGGGAAGGCCTACATCGCCATGCAGTTCGTGGAGGGCCAGCGGCTGGAGCATGCGGCCACCCGCATGTCCCAGCCGGAGAAGGTGAGGGTGCTGCAGGAGGTGGCCGCGGCGATCCACGAGGCGCACAAGCAGGGCGTCATCCACCGGGACATCAAGCCCACCAACATCGTGGTTGAGCGTGGCGAGAACGGGCGCTACTTCCCCGTCGTCATGGACTTTGGTCTGGCGTACGACGTCAGCCACGGCCACGGGCTCACGCTGTCGGGCGCGCTGCTGGGCACGCCCTCGTACATGGCGCCGGAGCAGGCCCGCGGGGATCTGAGCAGCATCGATCGGCGCTCGGATGTCTACAGCCTGGGCGCCACGCTGTACGAGCTGCTGGTGGGAGTGGCGCCCTTCACGGATGCCACGCTCGTGGGCACCCTGGAGAAGGTGCTCTACCAGGAGCCACCGTCGCTGCACTCACGCGTGCCCCAGATCGACCGCAACCTGGAGATCATCGTCCTCAAGTGTTTGAGCAAGGAGCCTCACCAGCGCTACCCCTCGGCGCGCGCGCTGTCCGAGGATCTGGCGCGCTTCCTGGATGGCGAGCCGATCATCGGGCAGCGCCCATCCCTGCCGTACCGGCTGAGGAGGATCGCCCGCAAGCACCGGGCCTTGGTCGCCGTCTCGGCGGCGTCCATGGCGATCATCCTCGTGCTGGCCACCTTTGGTGTGCGGTCGTGGCTCCAGGCGAGGTGGGCGCAGCAACACTCCGAGGAGCGGGCCCGGCTGGCCGAGCAGCTCGGCCAGGAGGTCAAGGAGATCGAGTGGTTCCTGAGGCTGTCCTACGCGCTGCCGCTGCATGACACCGGGCGCGAGCAGCAACTGGTGCGCGAGCGGATGAAGCGGATGGCCGATCGGCGGACGGGGCTGGGCGCCTCGGGTGAAGGGCTCATCTCCTATGCCTTGGGCCGCGGCCACCTGGCGCTGCACGAGTTCGACAAGGCACACGAGCACCTGCTTCGTGCTCGGCAGCGGGGGCTCAACTCACCGGAGTTGCACTACGCGCTGGGCCGGGTGCTCGGGGAGCTGTACCACCAGACGATGGAGGAGGCCCGGCGCAGCGGCGAGAAGGACTGGCTGGCCGCGCGCCAGAAGGAACTCGAGCAGCAGTACCTCGAGCCGGCGCTTCAGTCGCTCGAGCGCAGCCAGGGCGTCGAGCTGGAGTCCCCCCGCTACCTGGAAGGGCTCATCGCCTTCTACCGTCGGCAGCACGACGAGGCGGCGCGGTCCGCGGCGCAGGCCTCCTCGGAGGCTCCCTGGCTGCACGAGGCCTGGAAGCTCGCCGGGGACGTGGCGCGGGTCCGCGCGGTGGAGCAGCTCGAGCGCAGCTACGACGCGGCGAACGCCGGTCTCCAGGAGGCGGCGCGGCTCTACGGACAAGCCATCGCGCTGGGGGGCAGTGCCGCGGTGAACTACGAGGCCCTGGCGGAGGTGTGGCTGCGGCAGTCCGAGCTCGATGAGAAGCAGGGCAAGCCACAAAAGCAGGCCTTGTCGCGTGCGTTGGAAGCGAGCGAAAAGAGCATCCAGGCGGCGCCGCTGCGCTCGGTGGGCTACACCCTGAAGGCCTACGTCCTGATGCGCCGGTACGGGGCGAGTCTCGGTCAGTCCAACGTCCAGGAGGTGGGGCCCCTCCTTGAGGAATGGATCGCCACGGGCCGGCGTGCCGTGGAGCTGAACCCCCATGACGTGTCTGCCTACGACGCGCTGGGAATCGGGTACTCCAAGCGCGGGGAGCACGAGGCTCGCACGGGCCAGGATCCGAGCGGCTCGCGCAAGGAGGCCGTCGTTCAGCTCTCCCGGGGGCTCGAACTCCAGCCCAACCACCCCTGGGCGCTCAACGATCTGGGGACGGTCTACTCCGCTCAGGGCGACTACCAGCGCGAGCACGGCCAGGATCCACGCGAGGCGTACCAGGAGGCGATCCGCTGGTATGAGCAAGCGGCGCGGGCGGATCCGAAATACCTCTACGCGCTTGCGAACCAGACCAACGCCTACAACGATCTGGCGACGTATGCCTTCTCACGAGGGCTCAGCCCCGAGGAAGAGGTCCGAAAGGTACGAGAGGCCGCGGAGCGGAGCCTCTTGCTGGATCCGAACTACTACTGGGTGATGAATGAAGCTGCCAGCGCGGAGCTGACGTACGCGCGCTACCTCCTCCAGGTGGGCCAGGATCCGCGCCCCGCGATAGACCGGGTCCGCCAGTCCCTGGATCGATCCTTGGGCATCAACTCGGCGCACGGGAGGACGCACCTCTACCGAGCCATGAGCTTCTCGCTGGAGGCCCGCCATGCGCTTCAGGAGGGGCGTGATCCGAGCCCCCTGCTCGAGCAGGGGCGGCAGGCCTTGGAGCGTGCGACCGGGTATGCCCCGGGGTGCGTCGGCTGTCGGGTCGAGCGAGCGCGGCTCGAGCGCTCGGCTGCGGTATGGGAGCAGCGGCGCGGGAGATCCGGTGCAGCGCTCCTCCAGCAGGCCCTCACTGCGGCGCGGCGGGCCGTGGAGATGTACCCCTACTACGAGAGTCACCAGGAGCTGGCGCACGTCTACTGGCTGTGGGCGGAGACTGCCGCTCCGGCCCAGGCGCTCACCGCCGTGGCCGAAGGGCTGAAGCAGGGGGAGCTGGCGCTCCGGCTCGACCCGGGGCTGGCTCACGCCCATGCCATTCGAGGGGGCCTGCTCCTGGTACGAGCGCGGCGTGAGGGGGAGGCGGGGCCGCGCCGCGAGGCCCTCCTTCAGGCCCGAGCGGCGCTCGCGCGGGCCCTCGAGCTCAACCCGCTCCTGCGCCGAGAGTATGAAGCTCCCTTGCGAGAAGCGGAGGAGCAGCTCGCCCGGGAGATCCGCTAAAGCTCTACCCGTCCCGTGGCGAGCGGTGCTTCGTCACCCAGCAGAGCCTGCAGCCCGCCCGTACTGGCGGCAAGGTGAAGCGCCGCGTCGCACGGCGGTATGGGGAGGGCCCCGGGAAGGGCCGGGAGCTCGTCGGCGCTCTGCGTCGACTTGCGCCGGAACTCGGGGCTCAAGCAGACCGCGCCGTCGGGTGTCCACAGGGCTTCAACCCCGATCATGGAGACATTCATGATCCCTTTGTTGTCTTGCACAGCGACGGGGGTGCCCTGCACGGTGTAGCTGTTGCCATCACCCGACCCGATGAAATAGGCGGCGCGCTTTGCCTGCAGGCAGGCCCCATAGAGGAAGTCGGCCCTGCTCTCCTCCCCGGCGGAGGCCCCCCACGGGTGGTAGCCCCAGACCATGCAGGTGGCGATGGCGCCGGTACGGCAGCCCATGGTGACACCAGCGTGGGTGGGGACCCTCTCGATCCGGGCGTTCGTGTCGCTGACCTTCATGTCAGGGAGGAAGGCTGCTGTCCCGGTGCCATCCGCACAGTAGGACTTCCACGAGTGACTCGCGGCCGCTAAGTATTGGACCTGGTACAGCGCGATGTCGTTCTCCTTCACGGAGGGATGGAACCTCAGCGTGAACAGATGCTGCAGCTCCCACGAGAACTCGATGGTGAGATGGAGCAGGGCCTGCCCAGAGGCCTGCGGCGGGGCGGAGCCGCCGCTCAATGAGACGACGAGCCCGTCCGAATTGGCAGTGATGCCGGTCACGCTCGCGTGCGTCTCCATGCCCGCATCGGTCCACACGCCGTCGGCTTGGAGCACGGCCTCCGACGGGAGGACAGGCACCCCCGTGTCGTCGATCAGTTGCCCGATCAGATTCACCGTCCCGTTGGACTGATTGTGGAAGCGCTCCGGGCAGAAGAACTTCCGGCTGAGGACGGGGATGCAGTATCCCGCGCTCTCGGCGACGTAGATCCCCTTTCCATTGGTGGGGTTGGTGCATTCGCCCGAGGGACAGTTATCCAGGCGCCTCATGGGCGCTTCCTGGGCGGACAAGGCCTCCGCCTCAGTGAGCTCGCCGCAGCCGGCTGCCAGCGTGACGGCCACAAGGCCCATGAGGGCAGTCGCCAGCTTCCTGGGCGCATGATTGCAGAGTCCGCTGTCCGTGAATGTGTTCATGTGTATCCCTCGCTCTAGGAGTATGGCGCTCTACGTTCAGTGAAAGTGTACGACTTTCCGTTCACTGGATGTTCGCTTCAGGGATCGTGCCAGAGGAGGGGAGAGGACCTGAGGCCCTGTGGGCGGCAGCGACACGGAGCGCTCCAGGGGGTGCCCGCAGGCACAGGCACAGGCACAGCGAGCTGTGCCATGTGCCACCCCGTGCCAGCGGTGTGCCGCCGCTGCGTCGTGCTCGCGAGGCACTGGGGCAGGCCCCTAGAATGGGGGTATGGGAGAGGACCGGTCGACTCTGCGGCCGAGTGGGATCGCAAGTGGCGGGAACACCTCCGAGGGGGAGCGCGTCCCCGGGTTGCTGCGGCTGTTCTCTGGAGAGCGGGCCATGGCTCAGGCCCTGCCGCTGCGGGGGGAGGCCCTGGAGCTGGGACGGGGGGCCGTCCTGGGCGAGGTGCAGGACCCGCGAATCTCGCGCCGCCATGCCCGTGTCCAGTTCGACGGGCGGCACTTCCACGTCATCGATCTGGGCAGTCAGAACGGCACCTTCGTGGACGGTGAGCCGTTGCCCGCGGGGACGCCTCGCGAGGTGCGGCGGGTCATCCGCATGGGGGACTCGCTGTTCGTCCCCTGCGCGGACGTGAGCCCCCTGGAGAAGCAAGGCGTCGTGCTCGTGGAGGGCTTCGTGCGGGGGCCGGCGCTCCAGCAGCTGCTCGCGGAGGTGACTCGCGCAGCGAAGCTCGGGTTCTCCCTGCACATCCATGGGGAGAGCGGCGCGGGCAAGGAAGGCGTGGCGCGGACGTTCCACCAGCATGGCCCCCAGAGCGCGGGGCCCTTCGTGGCGGTCAACTGCGCGGCGATCCCCCAGGGCCTCGCCGAGCGGCTCCTCTTTGGTTCCAAGCGCGGTGCCTACTCGGGGGCCGACGACGCGGAGGGCTACCTGCAGGCGGCCCATGGCGGCACGCTGTTCCTGGACGAGGTGGTGGAGCTGGATCTGGGGGTCCAGGCCAAGCTCCTGCGGGTGCTCGAGACCCGGGAGGTGCTCCCCCTGGGAGGCTCGAAGTCGAAGAAGGTCGACATCCTGGTCTGCTCGGCGAGCAACAAGGATCTGCGCGCGCGGGTGTCCGCGGGGAAGCTGCGAGAGGACCTGTACTTCCGCATGGGCCGTCCCCAGGTGACGCTGCCCCCGCTGCGGCAGCGTCCCGAGGAGATCCCCCTGCTGCTCCAGCGAGCCGTGCAGCAGATCTCTCCCGAGCAGGGGCTGCATGTCACGCTGGTGGAGGCCTGTCTGCTGCGGCCCTGGCCGGGCAACGTCCGAGAGCTCCTGGTCGAGGCGCGCAGCGCGGCCCAGGCGGCCCTCATGCAAGGCGCGCAGCGGACCGAGGCGCGCCACCTGAGCCCCACCGCGGGCACTGCATTCGGGCCCACCATGCCTGTTGCCGAGGCAGTCTCCGAGGAGCGACGAGCGCCCCGAGAGGAGCCCGCCCGCGCAAAGTCCTTGGGGGCCGACGAGCGTGCTCGCATCGAGGAGGCCTTGCGGCAGCACGGCGGCAATGTGACGGCCACCGCGCGCGCGCTTGGGATGCACCGCACGCAGCTGCGGCGTCTGCTGGAGCGCCACGCGCTCTCAGCACCCGGAGGCGGTGAGCGCGACGAGGACTGAGGTCCGCCTGACGCTGGCACCTCCGTTGCAATGCCTCTGTGCAACCGGACACCTCGTCCGGTCTGCACGGAGGATCCGCCATGACTCTCAAACGCACCCTGTTGCTGCTGGTGCTCGCGCTCGTTCACCTGCCGCTGGTCGCCAGTGCCAACAGCTTGGACACGGACGAGTGTGGGACGCCCTATCCCTTCTGGTGGAAGTACGATGGGCCCCACCACGGCATCCTGGTGAAGGACTGGAACATCCAGCCCGAGGGCGATCGCTTCCGCATCCGGTTCGCGCTCATCAACGCGAGCGCGGAGACGGTGCAGGGGGGGATGCCCTTCACCGTCTCGCACACCGCGGTGGATCGGGCGGGGTACGGAGATCCCACGGCGCAGGTTCCGCCCGCCAACGTGCGAGCGGTGCTGGGCACGGAGGCCCTGGCGCAGGGCACGCTGCCGACGCTCCGGGTCGGTGAGAGCACCACCGTAGAAGCCTACGCCCAGAGGTTTCACGCGGATGCCAACCACATCCTCACCGTCATCTTCCATGACGGGGGACAGATTGCGCTCAGCTTCGATCCCCAGCCCCAGCCTTGGTACTGGCTGCGCATCCTCTCTCCGAGCTCGCTGCCCGGGGCGCTGGAGCTGAGCAGGGCCACGGTGGAGCCGGTGAGCTCCTCCCTGGAGGGTTACAAGGCCAATGCTGTCCGGCTCGCGCTGCGGAACGTGAGCGGGCACGTCTTGGAGGCTGGAACGCCCATCTCCCTGATCCATGGCAGCAGCGGCTCCGCGGGTGGGTACTGGGGGCCGGACGACGTCGTGGATCCCAACGATCCTGGCAACCCGTACGCCAACATCTTCCGGGAGGTTCTGTCCCAGGGAGTCCTGGCTGAGGCGCTTTACCCCGGCGCGACACTCGAGCTCGGCGGCGTGGTGCATGTGCCCGAGGGCATCACCACGCTCAAGCAGATCACGGTCGTCGTCGGCGAGTAGGGCCAGCTCCGAGGAGCCCGTGACCAGGGGGGACGGGCTCCTCCTTCCTCACCGCGCCGTCCGCTGCGGCGCGCTCGTCAACCAACAACGCAGAAGTCTCAGGAGACAACGCACATGAACTACGGACTGATCGCAGTGGGAACGCTGGTGCTGGGCATGCTGGTGGGCTGTGGCCCGGTGGACACGAACGAGGCGCTCTCGTCCGTGGAGCTCAAGGGGATCGCCGATGGAACGCAGCTCTCGCCGGAGATGATGGACGTCGTGCTCTCCCAGGCCCCGAAGCTGCCGGAAGAGCTGCTTCAAGGGGCCTCGACCTGCCAGGCGGCGAAGACGTGCGCAGGATCCGTCTCCTGCGGGAGCTGGTCGAACTGGTACAGCTGCGGCCTTACGGCTTGTAAAGCCTATGGATGTCAGTATCGCGGTTCCCAGCGAAATCTCCGGAATCGCTCTCGTGTCTGCGTCAACTCGGCAGGCACGTCCTGCACGGAGTATGAGTACTTGAACAACCAGCCTGAGATCTGTGGCTGCAACGATCTGTGAGCTTCCTGGGTGGGTAGAGCGGGCAGGAGCGAGCGTGACACCGGGGTGCGCCGGTAGCACTCCTGGGTCTTGTGAGCGCAGGGGTTGCGATGGCTCGCAAGAAGTGAGAGGGGTTGGCTCCACTCGCATCCTGGAGCCTCGCGTGAAGCCGCTGCTCACCGTCATCGCCGGTCCGACGGCCTCGGGCAAGACGGGCATCGCCGTGGAGCTCGCCCGCCGCGCCGGTGGGGAGATCGTGAACGCGGACTCGCAGCAGGTGTACCGCTCCTTCGACATTGGCACGGCCAAGCCCTCTCCCGAGGAGCTGGCGGCCGTGCCTCACCATGTCCTCTCCGTGGTGGATCCGCTCGAGCCGTTCTCGGCGGCGGAGTACCAGCGCCGGGCGGATGCGGCGATCGCGGACATCACCTCACGGGGGCGGCCGGTGTTCGCCGTGGGGGGCACGGGCCTGTACCTGCGCATCCTGCTTCACGGGGTGGTGGAGGCGCCGGGCGCGGATCCCTCTCTTCGCGCCTCGCTGGAGGCGTTGGCGGTGGCTGAGGGCCGGGAGGCCGTGCACCGCAAGCTCGCGGAGGTGGATCCGGAGACCGCCGGGAAGCTGCCTGCCCAGGATCTGGTCCGCGTCATCCGCGCCTTGGAGATCCACGCCCAGACGGGCATCCCCGCCTCGCAATGGCGTCGGGAGCACGGCTTTGCGCCGGACCGGTATCCCTTCCGGATGTTCGTGCTGGAGCCGCCTCGGGAGCAGCTCTACGCCACGATCAACGCGCGCACGGAGGCCATGTTCGCGCGGGGGCTCGTGGAGGAGACGCGGGAGCTCCTGGCGCGCGGCTATGCGGACGCGGC
>Ga0190275_10003650_pt1 | contig 11015 bp, 7 predicted proteins | sample Popmic550T_FD_133745 | JGI IMG/M metagenome (GOLD analysis project Ga0190275, IMG submission 133745) | Populus adjacent soil microbial communities from riparian zone of Yellowstone River, Montana, USA - 550 T | ecosystem: Environmental > Terrestrial > Soil > Riparian zone > Trees stand | place...
CTGAGGAGCCCCGATGACCACCACCGCCACCCTGCCCAAGAAGTCCCGCGCACGACGCCGCGTACTGACCAGCCTGGCCGCCATCGCAGTACTGCTGATCGGGTACTGCGTCTACGCCATCGCTCACACCACCGTGCTGCGGACCGAGATCGAGGTGGACGCCTCACCCGACGCCGTCTGGCAGGTACTGGCCGACCGTGCGGCGTACCCGGAGTGGAACCCGTTCATCATCTCGTCGACCGGTGAGCTGAAGGCCGGCGCGATGATCACCAACGTGCTCAAGGACACGAACGGCGAGGAGACCACTTTCACCCCCGAACTGCTCGTGGTGGAGCCGGGCAAGGAGCTGCGCTGGATCGGGAAGGTCGCCTTCGGCGGCATCTTCGACGGTGAGCACTCGTTCCGGATCGAGGCGCTGCCCGGTGGGCGGTCGCGGCTGATCCACGAGGAGAAGTTCAACGGCATCGCAGTGCCGTTGGCGGTCGGCATGCTGAACGACACGATCAAGCCCCAGTTCGAGGCCATGAACCGGGCCCTCGCCGCCCGCGCTGCCGCTGGTACCGGCCGCTAGGGTGATCCGGTGGTGGAGCCGCGGCGGGTGGAGTTGACCGAGCCTGAGACCTCGAAGGCGAGCCGGGTCTATTGGGACTCGGCCGCCGCGGAGTACTTGGCGGAGCACGGTGAGTTCCTCGGGGACGACAGGTTCATCTGGTGTCCCGAGGGTGTCGACGAGGCGGCCGCGCAGCTCCTCGGACCGGTTCGCGGCCGACGGATCCTCGAGGTCGGGTGCGGCGCGGCGCAGTGCTCGCGCTGGCTGGTCGGCCAGGCGGCGAAGGTAGTTGCCTTCGACATCTCCGTCGAGCAACTCCGGATCGGCCAGCAGTTGGACCGGCGTACCGGCACTGCGGTGCGGACCGTCGCCGCCGACGCGGTGGCGATCCCCTTCAAAGACGAGACATTCGACATCGCCTGCTCGGCCTTCGGTGCGTTGCCGTTCGTTGCCGACGCCGAGTCAGCGCTCAAAGAGATCGCCCGGACACTGAAACCGGGTGGCCTGCTGGTCTTCTCCGTCACCCACCCGATCCGGTGGAGCATGCCGGACGACCCGACCCCGGCCGGTCTACGGATCACTCAGTCGTACTTCGACCGCACGCCGTACGTCGAAGTGGACGGCCAGGGCACCCCGGTCTACGCCGAGCATCACCGTACGACGGGCGACTGGATCCGCGCGCTCACCGGCGCCGGACTGGTCGTCGACGACCTGCTCGAACCGGAATGGCCGGCCGGCAACGACCAGGTCTGGGGCGGCTGGGGACCAGACCGCGGCCGGCTCGTACCCGGTACCGCGATCTGGTCAGCCCACAAGAACTAGCTACTCGGCGGAGGCCGAGCTCGAGGCGGCCGGGCGGGGACGCAACTGCAGCGCCACCACCAGAGCGAGCAACAGCAGCCCGATGATCAGCGAGATGAGCGGCACCCAGAAGCCGATCAAGGTCAGCTGCGAGGCCTTGGCCTTGTAGCCGCCCTCTTCGACGCCGTCCACGGTGGCGCCTTCGACGTTCTTCTTGACCGTCTCGTCGTCGTACGCGATCGTCACCTTGGTCGCGGTCACCCGCGGCTCACCGTTGTAGCTCAGCGAGGCGAGCTGCTCCTCCTGGCCCTTGATGATCGCACCGGTGACCGGCTCGATCCACAGCGTCCGCTTGTTCTCGTACGTGCGCTGGACCGTGACGGCGTCGGTGCCCTGTTCCTTCACCACCGACGGAGGGACCTGCAGCGGCTTGGCCTGCGGGATGTCCTGCTTCGGCACGAGCTGCTCGAACTTGTAGACCTTCAGCCCGTGCAGCTTGTCCTCGCCCTTGTACTCGATCGGGAAGGCCTTGCGGGTGCTGGAGTCCCAGAACTGGTAGGTCTTCTTCTCGGTACCGAACGGGAACTTCAGTACCAGGCCCTGGTGACCCTGGAAGTACGGGTCGCCCTCCTTGGCCGTCTGCCGCTCCGACTTCTCCAGCGAGGTACTGATGTATTCGCCGGTCTCGGAGTCGGCCCAGCGCACCGACTCACCGGTGTGCGCGTCCAGGACGACCCGCTCCTGGACGAAGCTCAGCGGCAGCTTGTCCGTCTCGGTCTTCTCCTCGGGGAACTTGTAGTCCTTCGAGTCATCGGTCACCACCACGGTGTCGAAGACGACGACCTTGCGGTCCAGCTTCTTGCTGATCTCCTCGCCGGCGGTCGCGTCTCCACGGACCGTCCGGCGTGCCTCCAGCTCCACCGACTTCTCGGCGAGGTCGGCCACGCTGAAGATGGTGGCGTCCGGTCCGGCCGACACCGTGTGCGCGACCTGATCCGCCGGTGCCACCGCCAGCGTCGGATAGGCATAGAACTTGGCCAATGCCGCGATCCCCACGAAGAAGATCCCCAGCGCGATCACCAGCGCACGACTGCGATTCCCCACAACAATCCCTCCAGGTTCGGTCCGCGGGACGCTACCAGCGAGTAGGGGTCTTGAACAGAGACCAGCGGCGAGAAAATCCAGCAGTGGCCGAACTGTCATATAGTCCGGCCACATGAGTGGGATCTGGGGGGCGTCCGGGCGGTTACGTGCAGCACCTGACGAGCCGGTACTGCGGGTCGTCGTGGTGGCGATCGCGGCCGTCCAGGCCGTCGTGCTCGGCCTGCTCGCGCGCCGCGGATCCTGGCAGAGCGACGACCTCGACTTCCTGGTCCAGGGCGGCAAGGGGTTCGCGCCGGGCGAGTTGCTCACCCCGCTCAACGACCACATCGCCCCGGGCCTGCGCTTCGTCTACGCGGTCTTCGCGCAGCTGGCCCCGCTGAACTATGACGTCACCGTCGCCTGGCGGGTGCTCATGCAGGCGCTCGCGATCGCTTTGATGGGCTTCCTGCTGCTGCGCTTGCTCGGCACCAACTGGTGGGTCGTCATCGGTACTGCGCTCTATGCGCTGACCCCGCTCAGCATGCCGTCGTTCATGTCGTTGTCGAGCGCGGTGAACAATCTGCCGGCCCACGTCTTCGGCTTACTGGTCCTGCACGCGACCATCGACTGGTACTCCGGCAGCCGGCGCCGAGCGATTGCCTATGGCCCCCTTTCGTTGCTGATCTCCTTGGCCTGCTGGGAAAAGTCCGGCCTGATCATGGCGACCGCGCTCGGGCTGGCGCTCTATCTGCGCAAGCTGCCGCTGCGCCGCTGGCTGCGGGACAGCTGGCCGTTCGGCGCCGCGTTCGCCGTACCGGTTGTTGCCTTTGGCGTCCTTTATGCAAGCCAGGGAAACCCGTCCGCGGGCAAGCTGCCCGGCTTCGGTGAGTTGCTCGAGCTGGCGGCCCGTTCGTTCGCAGTACCGATCGGCGGACTGGCCGGCGGGCCTTGGCAATGGAGCCCGGTCGCAGTGCCGTTCGGCCTGGCCGCTGCGCCCGCGGGTGCCGTTGCGATTGGCCTGGTCGTCTTGGCGGCCCTGCTTTTTGCCGCCTGGCGGGTCGACCGGCGGGCCTTGCTGTTGTGGGGATCGCTGCTCGTCTATGTCCTGACGACGTGGCTGCTGGTGTCGTACGGGCGCTTCGAGAACTTCGGTGCGGTCTTCGTCCTGCACTATCACTACTGGTCGGACGTCTCGATCCCACTGACGCTCGCGGTGGTCCTGACAGTCCGAGCCATCCGGCCGCGCGCCGCGACGCTGACCAGGCTGGTACCAGTCGCGGTCGCCTGCTGCCTGGTTGCCTGGACCGTCGGGGTCGTGGTCTCGGACGCTGGCTTTGCCAAGCTCTGGGGCCAGAACCCGTCTCGCGCGTACTTCGACAACGTCACCGCCGACCTCGAGGGCGCCGGTCCGTCGGTGAACCTGTGGGACATCTCGATGCCCTCGACGGTCTCCACGATCCTCTCCGACGACAACCGCCTCTCCCCCGTACTCCGAACAGCTGGTATCCCCTTCCGCCTGCAAGGCCCCGGTGACCCGTACATCGTGTCGGAAACCGGTCGTCTGCAGCCCGCCACCCTGACCCCCTGGGCCAAGACCAACACCCCGGGCGGGTGTGCCCGGATGCTGACCGGCACGAAGCCCCTGACGCAGCCTCTCCAGGTCCTCCAGGCGCACGATCCGACCCGCTGGTTCGCCAAGCTGGCCTACGCCTCGCAGCGGGAGGTACGCGTCATGGTCGAACTCATCGATGCCGAGGGCAAGGTGGTGGCGATGCCGCCCCCCGCCGACCCGTGGCCGAGCAGCCACCTCGCGAACATGTACTTCGGACCTTCCGACCAGATCCGCCCGGTCGCCGTCCGGCTGCGCGCCCTCGACCCAGCAGCTACCGTCTGTCTGGGCGAATTCGAGCTCGGTCTACCCAAGGGGACTGGATGAGACGCATGAGGTTCCCCGCACTGGACGGGTTGCGCGCGGTGGGTGCTCTGGCCGTGCTGACGACGCATGTCGGGTTCCAGAGTGGTGACGCGGTGAGCGGACCGTTCGCCGGGTTGCTGTCGCGGCTGGACATCGGGGTCGCGATCTTCTTCGCGATCTCCGGCTTCCTGCTGTACCGGCCGCATGTCGTCGCGTGGTTCGAGGAGACCGAGCCGCCGCACCTGTTGCCGTACCTGCGCAACCGGGCGCTGCGCATCCTGCCCGCGCTCTGGATCGCCGTGATCCTGGCGGCCCTGCTGGTGCCGAACGACGAGGCAGTCAGCTGGGTGTACTTCCTCCACCACGCGATCTTCACCCAGATCTACGTCGACGGTCCAACCGTGCACGGCTTGACGCAGCTGTGGAGCCTGGCCGCCGAAGCGTCGTTCTATCTGCTGCTGCCGTTCCTCGCGAAGCTGCTGACGAGCTACGAGCGGCCGACCCGGCGAGCGGTTCGCTGGCGGCTGGCCGTGCTGTTCGGCTTCACTCTGCTCGGACCGGTCTGGATGGGCTCCATCACCGCGACCGGCCACCCACGAGCGGGGTTGTGGCTGCCGGCCTACATCGGCTGGTTCGCGGTCGGGATGGGCTTCGCGCTCTGGCAGGTCGCCCGGGCCAGCGGGCGGCTCGAACCGTCCGTACTGGACACGCTCACCAAGATCCCCGGCACTGTCTGGGGGATCGCCGCCACGCTGTTCCTGATCGCCGCGAGCCCACTCGCCGGCCCGTACAACCTGAGCCTGCCGAGTGTGGGCCAAGCGGTCATGAAGAGCCTGCTCTACACCGGGATCGCCGCCTGCGTGCTGTTCCCGGCGATCACGCCGACCCGCCGCACGGTCGCAGTACTGGGCGGCAAGGCCGGTCACTTCGCGGGCGACATCTCGTACGGCGTTTTTGTGTACCACCTGATCGTGCTCAGCCTCTTCCAGCAACTCTTCGGCCAGACACTCTTCGATGGCAACTTCGCGGCTCTCTTCTGGCCGACTCTCGTTGCGTCAGTCGCTGTGGCCGCGGCCAGCTACTACGGGCTGGAACGGCCGATCATGCGGTGGGGACGGCGTGACCGGAGTTACGACGTCTCTGGGGTCGGCCGGGACAGCAATGCCAATGCGCAGCCGAAGAGGATCGACGACTGGACCAAGCCAGAGGTCAGGCCCGCTCCCCCGCCCGGCCAGGGCTGAACCGCGGCGACCAGTGATCCCAGCAGGACCACGCCGACCACGACTGCGATGAGTTCGCGCCGGCGCCCGTCGAGCAGCCAGGCGAGCAACGCCGCGACCAGGGTGGCGGCGAGTCCGATCCAGCCGGCCATGAAGGTTCCGGCTGTCACGGCCAGTACGGACGCGATCCACGGACCGACCCGGCCCGCCTCGCGGAGCCGGTGGCCCGTATGCCGCGACCGGCGACGCGCGAAGATCGCCAGCGCGACCACGCCCAGGAAGGTGATCAGACCGACCAGGAGCCCGGCACGGTAGTCCCGGTCCGGCGTGAAGCGAGCCGTCACGACCTGCTCGGGTCCGGCCGGAAGAAGCCACCCCTGCTGCCAGCCGCCAACGCGGAGCGGGACCAGCTTGCGGCCGCTGCTGTCGTAGGCCTCCCAGCCGGTACTGAAGTTCTGCCCGACCGTCAGCACGGACCGCTCATCCGCTTGCGGCACTTCGAGAGTCAGCGATGCCGGTGTCGAGCGCCAGACATCCACACTCCTGATCGGCTTGGCCGCCGTCGCATTGAATCCCGGCCTGACCAGCTTGACCTCGGTCGGTACGAAGTCGCCGCTCGCCACCGCATCCACCGTGTGCCGGCCACGGGCCAACTGGACAGCGCTCTGCTTGCAGAGGGTGAAGCCGACCGGCCGCCGCTGCAGTGCGTCGCGAACGGTCCCGGTGAGCTGCGTGGGCAGGTCGACGCCGTCGATCCGGACCGACGGGCCGTAGCCGCACTGCGATCCGGTCGTGGCGTTCAGGTCGACCGCCTTGCGGAGGTGGTCGACCCCGAGCACCCGCAGTTCGGAGACCCCGACCGGGAGGTGCCGGGCGAATCCACTCGCGGAGTCCAGGTCGATCGACAGGTTGTTGCCGGTGAAGGTGATCGCGATGGTCTTCAGCACGGTCGTCCCGGCCGGGAATGCCACGTTGCCTTCCGGATCCACCTTGTGCTCGGTGGCCGGGCCACCGTCCAGACTGACGGACACGCTGGTCGCCCGGGACGCCGCCAGGTACTGATCGCTGAGGAACTGCAGGCCCGAGACCGGCTTCCTCCTTGCCCCAGGCAACCTCAGGGTCAGGGCCGGCCGGAGATCCTTCGGACTGGCGACCCAGCCCGTGCCGAGATCGCGGTCGACGACCGCGCCCGGCCGTCCTTCGGGTGCGGTGACCGCGCGAGACGATGCCGCCGCACGGATCGGGGCCGGCCGGTCCAGGAGTCGTTCCAGCGCAGGCCCGTCCTTCGGCAACGCCGTGCCCTGCAGGCGGTACGACGCGGCCGCCGGCAGGTCGACGCTGCGCAGCAGGCCCGTCGCCTCTTCGGTGTCGCGCGCGACACCTTCACGGCACAACGGCCGGGTGCCGACGTGCAGACAGGCTGAGCGGCCGGTCTGCTGGTTCCGGAAGATCAGGGCACCGGGCTGATGATCGAGTCCGGACGGGATCACCAGCCTGCTCATCGGCCGCACGCCGGGCAGCGAGATCTCGGAGATCGCGACACCGTTGGGGTTCTTCCCGTCGGTGACCCCGACGGTGATCCGGAGCCGCTGGGTCATCCCAGTCGGTACCGGGATGTACTGCGGCTTGTCGGTGTCTTGCACGGCCGTGGTCAGTGAGCCGCGATCGGTGTCGACCTTCAGCGTGCGGATGGCCTCGTTGGTCGGCGCCGCCAGTGAGAACTGCACTGCGAGGCCGTCGAGTGACCGCCGGGTTTCGAAGGTCAGCTCGATCCACTCGCCACTGCTGCGTCCAAAGGTGCCGGAGACCCAGCGCGTCGTGGGATCGCCGTCTACTGCGGCCGACGGCCCGTTGCCAGGTCCGAGACGCAGCGTCGCGTCCGCGTCAGCCGCCGAGGAGGAGGCCCGTACGTCGGTGATGCCGCCGGCCCAGGTCCTCGTTGTCAGCGCTGCCGCCGGGTCGACGACGTAGTCGAGTGTGCGGCGCTTCTGGCGTCCCGGGTCCTCTGCGGTCAGTACTGGTGACACGTTGTCCGCTGCGCGGCCGACAGTCACCTCCCGGCGCTGCAGGCCATCCGTCTGAACCAGCTGGAGGTTGTCGAGGCCCTTAGCGTCTGCACTCGTCACTGCTTCACGGTTGCCGCCGAGCGCGGTCAGTACCGCCGGTACGTCCTCAGGGGCGCCGCGGACCTCTACCAGCTGCGACTGCGGGACTAGCCGGGCTGGGCTGACTTCGCCGACGTCGTAGATCTCCACACTCGGGTACGGCAGCCTGGTGTGCTCGTCCAGCGTCAGGCCGTCCCGCTCGATGGTGCTGCCGGTCGGCGGTCCGAAGTGCGCGACTCGCCTCAGACCAGACTCGTCCAGGCTCTCGTGGACGGCGATGGTCGGTGATACCTGAGCGTCGACGCGCAGATCGTTCCGCACGACGATGTACTTCACGCCTGCCCTCGCAAGTGCTTGCTGCAGGGTCTTGTCGCCGACTCCCGAGCCCAGTCGCCGCTCGACCTCGTCCAGCCAGCGCGTAGTACCGGCAGAGCCCAGCGGTACTGCGTCCCTGACCGCCATCGGCCGCTTCAGCAACGCCTGGAACGGTTCGTCCTTGGTGGAGCCCCAAGTGAAGTCCGCAAAGGAAGCAGCCGGTACTACGAGCACGCTGCCGCTAGTGGGCTGACTGTCGAGCCAGGTGGCCGCCTCGCGCCAGTGCGACGGGAGTGCCTGGTAGGACTCGGGTCGCGGCAGCTGGGCAAACAACGCAGGGGTAGCGACTGAGACGACCAGGCAGGCGGCCAGTACCGGCACGATGCGGCGGTGAACCCCGCGGACCGTCGCCCAGCTGGTCAGGCGGGTCAGGGCATGTGCTGCGGCCAGCGCGAGTGGCAGCCGAACGACTAGCTCGAACTTGTGGGTGTTGCGGAGTGCAGCAAGCGGCCCGTCGAGCAGGTCCTGCAGCTGAGGGGCTAGCGGCGAACCAGCTGTGCCTGCGTGCCCGAGGGTCACCAGTAGCAGGCCTGCGACCAATGAGAGCTGCAGGAAGCCGCGATGCTTTAGCGTGCCCATCGCCAGGCCCACAAGGCCCAGCAGTGCAATGACGGCCGACGTCAGGATCAGGGCCGGCTGAGTGACGTAGAGCCAGCCGGCCGGCCAGGTCGGGCCGTCTCCAGCCAACAGGAAGTTCAGCCACTGCGACGTACCGCGGAACGACTCGAAGACACTCGCCTTGCTGGTCGTGACTGCTGCGTTCTCGATCCAGTCGAGGAAGGGCGGGCTGTAGCGGCCCAGCATCGCCAGTGGGACCAGCCACCAGAAGGAGACAGCCACTACGCAGCCGAACCAGCCCACCGCGACCTTGAGGGTCGACTTGTCCAGCCGCCGGGTGATGAGCCACAGCGCGGGCAGTACCAGAGTGGCGCCTGTCGCGACCGCGTTGACTCCCCCGACCAGTCCGAACGCCACAGCGGACCAGCCGACGCGCCACCAGCCAGAACGGGCCTTCGGAGTCACTAGCGGCAGCAGTACCCAGGGAGCCATCGCTAGCGGCCAGACCTCGATGGAGGTGATCGCCACCTCGCCGAGCATCCGAGGGCTCAAGGCGTAGAACATGGCGACGGCGAACCGCGCCCACGGAGCGCCGTACCCGAGAGCGCCGCAGAGCTTCCAGACGCCGAGGAAGGCCACGCACATCACCAGCGACCACCACAGTCGCTGGGTGACCCAGTCCGGCACGGACAGTGCGTCCAGCAGCCAGTGGAACGGGCCCATCGGCATCAGGTAGCCGTATGCCTGGTTCTGCAGCTGCCCGAAGGCGCCTTGGGGATCCCACAGGTGCAGCGAGCGAGCCAGGAAGGCGCCTGGTCCGGCAGTGAGGTCGAACTTGGTGTCGGGGACGATCCTGCCCGGCTCCTGGTGGAAGCACAGGGCGATCAGCACCAGGCAACCCAGCAGCAGCCGGGTTCGCCAGATCACCTTTTCTTTGCTCGGTGCCTTCATCGGCGCCGGAGGACCACGACGAGGTTCCAGGTCGCGAACTCCCGCACGCCCGGCACCGCCAGGACTCCGTACGCCCAGCGCGGGTGGTAGCGCGGGAAGGCGGCGAGCAGGTCGGCGTCAGTGCACGAACGGGCCCAGCGCAGCCCGCCGGCGACAGTGATCGGGAAGAGCGACTCACCGAACTTGTTCTTCGGCGGCTTGCCCTGCTGCCGCTCGTACCGGCGCGCGGCCCGGTGTCCGCCGAGGAAGTGCCACGGTGCCGTCTCGTGGCCGCCGTGCGGTCCCCACCAGCCGGTGTAGGACAGGAAGATCGTGCCGCCCGGCTTGGTGACGCGGACCATCTCGTCGGCCATCAGCCATGGGTCGGGCACGTGTTCTAGGACGTTCGAGGAGAAGCAGACGTCGATCGTGCCGTCGCCGATCGGCAGCGCCATCCCGCTGCCCAGGACTGTGCCCGGTACGGGCTCGCCGCGGCCACTGAGCTCGCCGAGGTCGGAGTCGATCGCGTAGTAGGTCGCTCCCGCCGCGCGGAAGGCGTCCGCGAAGTACCCGGGGCCGCCACCGACGTCGAGCATCCGCGCGCCGCGCAAGTCGACGTACGAGGACAGCTGGCCGACCGAGTCCGCGGCCAGGGTCCCGTAGAAGTGATCGGGGTCGGTCTGCTCGAGCCCGAACGCCCGGAACAAGCGCACGGCGCGGCCCAGGTCGGCCGTCCAGCCGACGGTGGTCACAGGGCTCGGAATCGCTTCGGGCACAGGCCGGACCCTAACTGATATCGCGACCTCTGGCGGACATCGTTACTCCCTGGTAACCTCGCGGCCTTGTGACCGGCGGGTAGCCAACGTGAGGGTGGGCATAGGAAGTGCGCGAGCAGACGGTGCTGTTGCTGAACTGGCGGGACACGACGAACCCCGAGGGCGGTGGTTCGGAGCGGTGCGTGGAGGAGGTCGCGAGAGGCCTTGCAGCGATGGGCTGGTCCGTCACCATGCTCTGCGCGGCCTACCCGGGGAGCCCCCGCGAGGCCCGCCGCCACGACGTCCGGTATCTGTACCGCGGCAGCAAAGTGACCGTGTACCTCCGCGGCCTGCTGTACACGCTGCTGCACCGCCCGGCCCACGTCATCGACGTGCAGAACGGCCTTCCATTCTTTACCCGCCTCGTACGTCGTACCGGCGTTGTCGTGCTCGTGCATCACGTGCACGAGGAGCAGTGGCAGGTCGTGTACCCGGGCTGGAAGGGCCGGTTCGGCTGGTGGCTGGAGTCTCGCGTCGCGCCCCGGCTGTACCGCGATTGCCGCTACGTCACGGTGTCGTCGGCGTCGCGCGATGAGCTGCAGGCGCTAGGAGTGGACCGGGAACGCATTGACGTCATCCACAACGGCACTGATCCTGCACCGCCTCGCCAGGTGGAGCAGGCGAGTGTGCCGACAGTCGTGTGCATCGGCCGGATCGTGCCGC
>Ga0190275_10003651_pt1 | contig 11014 bp, 4 predicted proteins | sample Popmic550T_FD_133745 | JGI IMG/M metagenome (GOLD analysis project Ga0190275, IMG submission 133745) | Populus adjacent soil microbial communities from riparian zone of Yellowstone River, Montana, USA - 550 T | ecosystem: Environmental > Terrestrial > Soil > Riparian zone > Trees stand | place...
AGAGCTGGGCGTCGCTGATCGTCTCGCCGCTCTCGGCGTTCCGGATCAGCGAATAATAAGTGTAGAGGTAGATCGGGATCGTCGCGAGCTCGATCTCGACCGCGGTCTGGAGATTGCTCCTGAGTTCGGCCAGCACTTCGCCCCGGCTGCTGGTGGCGTCCAGCCAGACGACGAACGCCTCTTCGACGGGCGTCAGCGGCGTGATCGGGTCGGGTGTGTCCATAAGATGCCCTCTTCTAGATCGATCATCGTCAGCTGCGCGGCCGCAAGGCACCGCCCTCAGCCGGACGGCCCCGAGCCCGGCACCTTGGTCAGCGTATTGGCGGTGATGTGCGGGAAGACGATGTTGGTGGGCTCGCTCGCTCCCGCCTGGACGATCGGAATCTGCATCATGATGGTCTGCGAATATTGCAGCTGGGTATAATCGTCCGACCCGCCGAGCGCTTCCAGCCAATAGGTCGCATAATATTGCAGCACGTCGCAATGCTGCTGCTCGAAGCCGATGTTGGTGACCCCGCCGCCGCCCTTCGACGAATCCACCTGAAGCTCGAGATATTTGGTCACATTGCTCGCCGCCAGCGCCTGGCTCAGCGGCAGATTGGGATTCAGCGCGCGATCGGGATTGAGATTGCCGACGCTCAGGCTGTCATAGGCGTCGGTATTGATCCCGGCCGGCAGCACTTGCGGCGGCGGCCCGATCGTCGGCGCGCCCGACTGGCTCGAAAATAGTCCGCAAGCCAGCACCGAATTGCCGTGGGGAACGGAGATTTGCTTGAACAGGTCGAATTCCTGCGTCGGTGGCACGCTGTTTGGAACGAACTGATTGCCCAGCCCGGGCTGGTTGCCATTGCCATACGGCCCCAGGACCTGCTGCTGATCGTCCAGATAGCCCCAAATGCCATTCTCGAAATGGACCAGCATGTCCTCGGCCGGACCGGCCGCGATGTAGACGCGCTGCTCATAGAGAATGGCGTAGGAGACCTGCGTGCCGAGCCCACCCCGGTTCGCGGCGCTGCCATGAACCGCGGTAAAGGTGATCTCCTCATAATAAGGCATGCTCTTGAGGATGTAGCCGTAGGGCGATTCCGGATCGACCTGGGGCAGGATCATGAGGTTGTAGGAATAGGGATTTTCGGGACCGCCCATCATGGTCTGTCCGAGATTCTGGTTGGTCCAGGTGCCGAGCAGATATTGGAGCGGGCCCGTCGCCGTGATGGACGCCGGCGGATTGGCCTGGGCCGGCTCGTTGATCAGCGGTTGGCTGAGATTGGGCGGGTCGGTCGCCACCGTCGCATCGACCAGCTGGCCCTGCTGGCCTCCCGCGAAGAGGATGTGATTGGGTGGTGCCGAGTTAGCCATCTCGCTTCCTTTCCTGCAGGCGACAGTTCAGTTCGCACAGACGAGTGCGGATCGATCTGGGAAACTCTTGTTCGCCCCCCGGCGAAGTCGGCGGCCTTGAAAGTCACCGCTCAAGTAGATTGAGTATTCGCTTACTCTCTTTGATCGCGTCCGTCCATAGAGCTGCGCCGACATTTCCACTCGGGAACTCTATTTCACAAGAAAAGCCCGGCGATGCACTGCGCCGCAATCGAATCGAGAGGGGGGCTGCGACACGCGGCCAACTCCCCGCCCGTCCGGTCGAGCGATCGGGACGACAAGCGACGCATCGAGAACGTCCCATCAGCGCGGCAGTTCGACATTTGGGAAGACCGACGTGCGCGAAGCAGGATCCTCGGGCTCGGCGAAGGTCGCGATGCTGCCCACTCGAACGCTCGTGAGGTCCCCGCCCCCGGCGGCCTCGAGATCGGCGAAGCCGGCGCCCGTCGCAACGATCGTCCCGCGGATGATCCCCGTCTCCACGCCCCCGTCGACATTCACGGTGCCGCCGACCGTCAACAAGGGCGCGCCATAGTTCACGCGCAGGCGCCGACCGCTATTGCCGACGACGCGGATCGGACTGAGGTGGAAGGCGACCGCACGTGACACTGCAAAGGCAAGCTCGCGCTGAAGTCGCGAATAGGTGACTGAATCGCTTTGCGTCCGGCTGGCGCTGTAGTCGCCCGATTGATGCTGCTCGTTGAACGTCAGCGACTTGACGATGGAGTTGCCGAACCGAACCCCGCCGCCGGGGCTGGCAAGCGACAGCTCGACCGTCAGAGTCGCGTCGCCAATGCTTTCGTCATTGCCGCGTTCGCTGACTTGGCTGCTGGCGACACCGACGTCGGACACGCGTCCGCTCAGGACCAGCGCCCCCCGCGTGCCGGGCGGCACGACGGTGATGCGCCCCGAGGCCGCCAGCGCCGCGGTCACCGAATTGCGCAGGTTCGCGAAATTGCTGACGCAGTCGCGGATCAGGTCCGTGCGCCACGCCCGCGCCCAAGCCACGGTCGACCGGCTGGCCGCCGCATAGCCATAAGCGTCGGCCGCAACCGCGCCGCGGCGGTCCGCGACCATAGACTCGCTGCCCGACGTCACGGCGTAGAGCGTGCAGCGCTGCTGACTCGTGAAACCGCCGACCGAGACGCGCAGCGGCGCTTCCTGTGCTGCGCTCGGAGTCGCCGACAGGCTGAGGAGCGCGGCGCCCAGTGCCGGGGACAGGCGCGCCATCATCGCCGCCGCCTGCTCGGGCTAGTCACCGGACGGACCACTCCACCCACCTGGGGTTGCACCGCCAGCCTGCGAACCGGCTGGGCCCGGGCGTAAGTTTGCGTGACTTCGACGACGCGGATCTGACCGAGAATCTGTCCATCGATGGTCATGATCTCGCCGGTCGATGGGTTCGGCACCTGCGTGGCCGGACCGTAAAGATTCAGCACCGTCCCGCTGGTCAGGAAGGGTTCGCCATAGTTCAGGATGATGGTGCCGTCCGACTGGACCGCCGCGATCTGTATGGGATAAATGGCCGTCGCGAGGACATGGGAGACACGCCGCGCCGCGTTGCGCAGAAGATTTCCGAGATTGACCTGCCCGCCCCCGACATTGGCACACTCCGTGGCTGAATCCAGCCTTTCATCGATGGAGGTTGCCTGGCGATTCTCCCCCGTGCGAACATCCTGGATCCGCACATCCATGGAGAGCGTGACCCGGACCCTGCGGCAGTCGTTGACGACGCCGGAATTCGCCCCCGTAACCGCCCGCTCGGCGGTTTGGCGCCAGACCGTCCCCAAAATATCCTGCCGATTTTCCACCGAGGCGACCGTTATGGTTCCGGTCACGATATACTGGGCGCCCTCCGTCGTTGCCGACCCCGCCCGGTTGGTGAGTCGGCCACCTCTCTGATCGCGTCGCTCCCTGTCGACACCCGTCGTGTTGCGGGTGATCAGGTGGAATCGATTGGTCTGCGTAACGGCCGTTTCGACCATTTCGCGAAACGCCGCGGCCTGGCCGCTATTGGCCTGATCCTCGAACACTTGAACGGCGACGACCGCCCGCCCCTGGGTTCGCGGCGCGACCCCGGCGCTCTGGGCGACGGCGCTACCCGCGAATGTAATTGAACTTGCAGCCGCAGCTAACCGCAAAGCAAAAACGCTCGGTGAAAGAGTCATTGATGCCCCCACATCATTAGGCGACTCGCCTGCATTCTAGGTGTAGATTTGATCAAGGTACCCGTCAACACGGCCGGGCCCGTCCGAATAGCGGCGGCCTATTTCCCTCTCCCTACTACTTCGATCTGATAAGATCCGGACGAACGGGCGCACCGGACATGTGATAAGAGTCTCTTTATTTCCCACGGTCACTTGCAAGCTTGCCTCGGCCTCGGCGCGTCCGAGCAGCAGCGGCTCGAAAGAGCCGACTTTCGCTGCCAGCGACGTTTCCCCTTGGCCGTTGCAAGAGAGGAAGCTACCTGATGCAGGGAAGCGATGGGGGGACGACGCATGCCCGTGGTCGACAATTATACGGCCTTGCTCTCGGGATCGTCGGTCCACGGCACATCACAAAAGGGCGCGTTCTTCACTTATTCTTTCCCGACCAGTGTCCCCACATATTATTACGGCGCCTATTCCAATGAGGCGCTCGCGACATTCCGCCCTTTCACCGAAGCTGAAAAGGCCGCGGCGCGGCAGGCGCTTGAGGCATTCGCGATCATTTCAGGACTCACCTTCTTCGAAGTCGGACCCGACGAGGGCGACATCAAGTTCAGCGCCTTCGATTTCAGCATCATGCTCCCCGGCTTTGCCGGCTTCGCTTACTATCCGAGCGCCTATGACTTGCCGCTGGCAAGCGACATCTTCATGGACTGGGACTATGCGGGCAACGCCCACACCCTGCTCCACGAGATCGGGCACGCCCTCGGCCTCAAGCACACTTTCGACGGCAGCGTCACTCTCGACCCGGCGATCGACGATTTCGGCTCGTCGGTGATGAGCTACACATCCGGGGGCCACCCGGGAGACGTGCTCGGTCCTCTCGACATTGACGCGATCGAGCATCTGTACGGCGACGCGAACGCTGACGGCGATCAGGTCGCGAGCTGGAGCTGGAACGCGGCGACCCGCACCCTGACCCAGACCGGCTTCGCCACCGCCGATGCGATTTACGGGGTCGGAACGGCCGACCTGATCTACGCCCTGGGTGGCGACGACCTCGTCGAGGGACGTGGCGGCAACGACCGGATCGAGGGCGGCGACGGCGCCGACACGCTGCGCGGGAGCGGCGGCAACGACACCCTGCTCGGCGGCCTGGGCAATGATCAGCTCGACGGCGGCGACGGCGAGGATCGGCTCGAGGGCGGGGATAATGACGACTATGTGACCGGCGGTCTCGGCAACGACACGCTGTTCGGCGGTGGCGGAAAGGACAATCTCGACGGACTTGACGGCACCGACCGGCTCGAGGGCGGCGACGAGGACGACACCTTGTTCGGCGGAGCTGGCGACGACACTTTGCTCGGCGATGCCGGCATCGACACGATCCTCGGAAGCGGCGGCCGGGACTGGTTCTACGGCGGCATCGGCGACGACCGCATTTACGACGAGTATGAAGGGACGCCGCTGATCTTCCATGCTGACGGCGGCGCCGGATCGGACCTGTTCGGAATTACCATCCTCTATTCGCTCGCCGCGCCCGTCTTCTCGCTGGCGGCCGTGCTGGCTTCGGGCTCGACGCTGGTCGGCATCGAATCGCTGGCCATCTTCGGCAACGACAACGGCAATCAGATCACCGGGTCGAACAGTGCGGAGTTTATCAACGGCGGCGACGCCGCCGACAGACTGATCGGCGGCGGCGGCGACGACAATATCCATGCCGATGCCGGCAACGACGATCTGCAAGGCGGCGAGGGCAATGATTTCCTCAACGGTGGGATCGGTACCGACATTCTCATCGGCGGCGTCGGGGCCGATTCACTGACCGGAGGCGAAGGCGCGGACCGCTTCGTCTATTTGTCGGGGTCCGATTCGGTTGAAGGTGCCCAGGACATTATATCCCAATTCCAGTCCGGAGTGGACAAGATCGATCTGGGCGCACTGGGCTCCACCAGCGTGACTTGGTTGTCCTCGGGATCGAACTACAATCTCGTCACGGTACAGGGCAGTGGCTTTACGATGAAGATCCTCGTGAACGGGTCAATCGTAGCATCGGATTTTCTACTTCCTCAGGCCGTCATCCAGGGCACCTCGGGAAATGACTCGCTTCTGGGAACGGGCGGCGCTGACACATTCAATGGCGGCCCCGGCGCCGACCGGATGGAAGGGGGCCTGGGCAACGACATCTATTATGTCGACAATGCGGGCGACCTTGTCGTCGAGGGTGTTGGCGAGGGCAACGACCGCGTTTTCGCCGGCACGAGCTACGCCCTCAATGCCGGCGCCAATGTCGAGATCATGTCGACGGATTCGCACGCGGGCACCGCGGCGATCAATCTCATCGGCAACGGCTTCAACCAGGCGATCTACGGCAACAACGGCGCCAACGTGCTGGACGGCGGCGGCGGCACTGACAGCCTGATCGGCAATGGCGGCAACGACTTCTTCTACGTCGAGGCGGGCGACAGCGTCTTCGAGTCCGTCGGCGGCGGCAACGACCGGGTGTTCGCGCGCACCTCTTATGTCCTGACCGCCAATGCCGAGGTCGAGCTGCTGACCACCGTCAGCAATGCGGGCACCGGCGCGATCAACCTCACCGGTAACGGCTTCGCTCAGGCAATCTACGGCAACAACGGCGCCAATATCCTCGACGGCGGCGGCGGCAATGACAGCCTGATCGGCAATGGCGGCAACGACTTCTTCTATGTCGAGGCGGGAGACGGCGTCTTCGAATCCGTCGGCGGCGGCACCGACCGGGTGTTCGCGCGCACCTCTTATGTCCTGACCGCCAATGCCGAGGTCGAGATGCTGACCACCGCCAACAATGCGGGCACCACGGCGATCAATCTCACCGGCAACGGCTTCGCTCAAACAATCTACGGCAACAACGGCGCCAACGTGCTCGACGGCGGCGGCGGCCATGACAGCCTGATCGGCAATGGTGGCAACGACTTCTTCTACGTCGAGGCGGGCGACAGCGTCTTCGAAGCCGTCGGCGGCGGCACCGACCGGGTGTTCGCGCGGACCAGCTACACGCTGGCCGCCAATGCCGAGGTCGAGCTGCTGACCACCGTCGGCAATGCGGGCACCACGGCGATCAATCTCACCGGCAACGGCTTCGCTCAGGCGATCTACGGCAACAACGGCGCCAACATTCTCGACGGAAGCGGCGGCCATGACAGCCTGATCGGCAATGGCGGGGCGGACATCTTTGCCTTCACCAGCGCGCTGGGGAGCGGCAATCTCGACCGCATCGTCGACTTCGCCCCCGGCGTGGACGAGATCCGGCTCGAAAATGCGATCTTCACCGGCCTGGCCGCCGGTGCGCTTGCTCCCGGCGCGTTCCACGCTGGGAGCGCCGCTCAGGACGCGGACGACCGCATCGTCTACGATCAGGCGACCGGGCGGCTCTTCTTCGACGCGGACGGCAATGGCAACGGCCAGGCGGTGTTGTTCGCGACTCTCGATGGCACGCCGGTACTCACTGCATCGGACTTTGCGGTGATCTGAGATCAAAAAGAGGTCGCGCGATCCACTTCGGGCCGCTTGCGGATGCCTCCGTGGGTCAAGGCAGACCGCCGGGCATCGACCCCAGGCGGGCTTTCGGTGGCTCAGATCACGATGAAATCGCCGGCGGTGAGGGCCGGGCGGGTGTCGAGAGTGGCGAAGAGGATGGCGCTGCCACCGAGATTGCCGTCGGCGTCGTAAAACAGCCGGCCGGTGGCGCTGTCGTAAATGATCCGGTCGTTGCCGTCCTGCGCCTGCGTACCAGTGACGAATACGCCGGCGGCCAGCGCGCCAGGAGCCAAAGCGGCAAATACCGCATCGTCGAGCGCGATCTTGTCGGTACCGGCGCCGAAGTCGGCGATCCGGTCGACATTGCCGCCGCCGAGTGAGGTGGCGAAGCGAAACTGGTCCGCGCCGCCCAGGCCGAAAAGAGTGTCGGCGCCTGCCTTGCCGTCGAGGATGTTGGCGCCGGCATTGCCGTAGATCGTCTGCGCGAGTTCGTTGCCGGTCAGATTGATCGCACCCGTCCCGGCGCTGTTGCTGGTGGTGATCAGCTCGACATGCACGCCCGCGCCCAGCGCATAGCTGACGCCCGCGAAGACACGGTCCGCCGCGCCCCCGCCCACGGCCTCCAGGATACGGTCGGCTGCATTGTCGACATGGTAAAAATCATTGCCGCCCAGGCCGACCAGAATATCGGCGCCACCCCGGCCGTCGAGGACGTTGGCGCCGGCATTGCCGTAGATGGTCTGCGCGATCTCGTTACCGGTCAGGTTGATCGCGCCCGTGCCCGCATTGTTGCTGGTGGCCAGCACCTCGACGTTGACGCCCACGCCCATCGCGTAGCTGATCGTGGCGAAGATCCGATCCATCGCGCCCTCGCTCGCGCCCTCCACGATCCGGTCCGCCGCATGGTCGACATGGTAGAAATCGTTGCCGCCGAGGCCAACCAGAGTGTCCGCGCCGCCTTTGCCGTCGAGGATGTTGGCGCCGGCATTGCCGTAGATCGTCTGCGCGAGTTCGTTGCCGGTCAGATTGATCGCACCCGTCCCGGCATTGTTGCTCGTCGTCATCAGCTCGACATAGGCACCTGCACCCAGCGTATAGCTGACGCTCGCGAAGATGCGATCCGAACCCTCGCTCACTCCCTCCACGACCCGGTCGGCAACATGATCGACATGGTAGAAATCATTGCCGCGCAGGCCAACCAGCGTGTCGGCCCCGCCTTTGCCGTCGAGCGCGTTGGCGCCGGCATTGCCGTAGATCGTCTGCGCAAGCTCGTTGCCGGTCAGGTTGATCGCGCCCGTCCCGGCATTGTTGCTGGTGGTCATCATTTCGACAGAGGCACCCGCACCCAGCGCGTAGCTTACGCTCGCGAAGACACGGTCCGTTCCCCCGCCCGCGGCCTCCAATATTCGGTCGGTCGCCTTGTCGACATGGTAGAAATCATTGCCGCCCAGGCCGACCAGAGTATCCGCGCCACCCCGGCCGTCGAGGACGTTGGCGCCCGCATTGCCGTAGATCGTCTGCGCAAGCTCATTGCCGGTCAGATTGATCGCACTCGTCCCGGCATTGTTGCTCGTGGTCATCAGCTCGACATAAGCGCCCGCGCCCAGCGTATAGCTGATCGTGGCGAAGATCCGGTCGGTCGCGCCCTCGCTCGCGCCCTCGACGATCCGGTCGGCCGCATTGTCGATATGGTAGAAATCGTTGCCGCCCAGGCCAACCAGCGTGTCGGCGCCAGCTCCGCCGTCAAGCACATTGGCGCCCGCATTGCCGTAAATCGTTTGCGCAAGCTCGTTGCCGGTCAGATTGATTGCGCCCGTCCCGGCATTGTTGCTCGTGGTCATCATTTCCACAGAGGCACCCGCACCCAGCGCATAGCTGACGCTGGCAAAGATACGGTCCGTCCCCTCGCCCGCGGCTTCCCCGACATAGTCGGCGGCATTGTCCACCGCATAATGGTCGTTGCCCGCCCCGCCGAACAGCCGGTCCACGCCCGCCCCGCCGTCAAGCAGGTCGTTGCCGTCATATCCGTTCAGCTCGTCGCGGCCGTCGAAGCCGCGGATCACGTCGTCGCGCGAACCGAGCTCCTCGCGATTGCCGTTGAGCCTTTCGTCCTCGCCGCTACCACGGGTTTCGAAGAGGAGCTGCGCGATCGACCAGATCGTCCCGTTGGCGAACTGGATCCGTTCGACCGCACTTGTCGCATCCAGTGCCTGGTCTATCCGTACGCTGGCGCCGGACCAGGCGAACAGCAGGTCGCCGTCGGCGAGCCGCCTCACCGTGACGTGGGCGGGCAGCACGGCGGACGGGAGCAGGATGGTGTCGGGACCGTCGCCGATCGCACTGCGATCGACCACGAAGTCGTGCCCTTCGCCGACGATGTAGGTATCGGCACCGGAATCGCCTTCGAGCGTGTCGTTGCCCGCGCCGCCGGTCAGCCGGTCCTGGCCGTCTCCGCCACGCAGGGTGTCGTTGCCGTCCAGCCCGAAGATATTATCATTATGCGCGCCGAGCAGGGCGTTGCCGGAGATGCTGTCATTGCCGTGCGACCCCCGCGTCACGAAGGACTGGGCGAGGATCTGGGCGACGCTGCCATCGCCGAACTTCAGCTGCTCGACGGCGCGGGTCGCGGAGAACGCATCTTCGATCCTGACCGTGCCGCCAGTCCAGGAAATGGTCAGCGAGCCGTCGGCCGCCCGCGTAAAGGTAAGATCGGCCAGGCGCAGATGAACCGGAAGCGCTATCGTGTCGATCGCATCGCCCGTGGCGCCGCGATCGCGGATGAGGTCGTTGCCTTCGACGATGTAGAGATCGCCGCCGGTTTCGCCCTCCAGGAGGTCGTTGCCCAGACCGCCGTCGAGCACGTCGGCCCCATCATAGCCGAAGAGTTGGTCATTGCCCTCGAACCCGCGCATCGTATCGGCACGGCTGCCCCGCGCTTCGCGATTGCCGGCCAGATCGTCGGCCCCGCTCGTGCCCAGAGTCTCGAAGGCGACATTCATCAGGTCGATCACGGTGCCGTTGGTGAGCACCAGTTGCTCGACGCCCTGGGCCGCATCGAAGGCTTCGGCGATGCGCACGCTGCCGCCACTCCAGCGGATCAACAGTTCGGCGGCGGGTGTTCGCTGGTAGCTGAGCCCCGCCGTGGTGACGTTGAGGGTGAGGAGGATTCGGTCCGCGGGGTCGGTCGAGAGCCCCTGGTCGACGATGCGATCGTTGCCCGGCCCCACCCGATAGGTGTCCGCGCCGCGCCCCGCGTTGAGCACGTCATGGCCCGCGCCGCCTTCCAGCGTATCGTCGCCGTCAAAGCCGTAGAGCGTGTCGTTGCCGTCGCCGCCGGCCAGGCTGTTGGCGCCCGCATCGCCGTCGCGGCGGACATCGGCGGGAACGGTGACGTTGGTGAAGCTCTGCGCGGCGAGGCTGAGGCGGCTGCCGTCGGCGAGCTCGACCCACTCGACAGCATAGCGCCCGGTCAGGCCCTGGTAGAGGGTCGCGCCGTTCACCCCGCCGTTCCAGCTGATCTGGATGTTGCCGTCGGACAGCCGGACATAGCTGAGCTGGCCGGCGGTGACACCGGTCACGTCGATCCGGACCACGTCGGCCCCGCTCGTTCCGTCCTCGCCGATCCAGTCCCAACCTTGACCGATCACATAGACGTCGTTCTCCGTGCCGCCGTAAAGCGCGTCGTCGCCGAGCCCGCCGACAAGGCGGTCGGCGCCATCAAAACCGTAGAGCGCGTCGTCGCCGGCGTGGCCCAGGATCACATCGTCGCGCGATCCCAGCTCTTCGCGATTGCCGTCGAGCCGCTCGCTCTCGCCGCTGCCCATGGTGGTGAACGTGCGGGCGGTGAGCTGCCAGATCTCGCCGCTGGCGAACACCATCTGCTCGACCGCGCGGTTCGCGTCCCATGCCTGGTCGATGCGGATGCTGGCCGTGCTCCACCATATCAGCATGTCGCCGTCGCCGAGCCGCCAGAG
>Ga0190275_10003652_pt1 | contig 11014 bp, 10 predicted proteins | sample Popmic550T_FD_133745 | JGI IMG/M metagenome (GOLD analysis project Ga0190275, IMG submission 133745) | Populus adjacent soil microbial communities from riparian zone of Yellowstone River, Montana, USA - 550 T | ecosystem: Environmental > Terrestrial > Soil > Riparian zone > Trees stand | place...
GGCCAAGAACGCCTTCCTGATTCCTCACACATCAGCCAGCCCATCACAGATCAACGGTGGATGGCAGCTACGCAACCTCGCTTCCCTGATGGGCGTCGAGAACGCTGTGCTCATGGACAACGCCAGCCAGTTCTCACAGGAAGAGATGGCCGTGTTCATGAACGCTGCTGACGTTCTGGCTTACCCGACCCGCGGCGAAGGCTTCGGAATCCCGAGCCTCGAAGCGATGGCGTGCAAGACGCCAGTGGTCGCTACGAAGTTCGGACCACAGCGCGAGCTACACGAGAACGGACGCGGCTACTTCATCAAGGTGCTCGACACCGTGCCGGGAGAGCCTGGCTGCCTCACCTACTTCGCCCTTCCCGACTGGAAAGACCTCTCCCGGCAGCTGTACCACGTGTACGCCAATCCTGATGAGGTCGCCAAGGTGACTGAGGCGGGCTTCAAGTTCGCACAGCGCCACCCGTGGAGCGACAAGGCTGCGCAACTCGACACGATCATCACCGAGGCGCTGTCACAAAGAGAAGCGCCGCTCCTTGTGGAAGCGGCGTAACTCTCGACTCACCCACTGACCGGCTCCACGTCCGCGTGGTTTGTTGTCTAGTCAGACCGCTGCCGACTAGCTAGATCGGCAGTTATCACACGGAGTGGTGAAGGGTTCCGCGCTTTTGCTGACTACTGACACTCTACTCCCGTATAGAGGGCCTGTCAAGTGCCCATCGGCTTCAAGCGCCCAATCGACGTCATCTTCTACGTCGCTACCCCATCCGGCTCTCTCGTCGAAGTCGGTAGTGGCAACAGCGCCGCCGGCAACGTCGCCGTCGACAAGTTCGAAGGCAACGGCACCGGCTACTCCAACTACTTCACTCCATTCACCGCCTCTGCTCAGTTCACCCCAGGCGTAGCAAAGCGCTACAGCCTGTCAGCAGCGGGCTACGTCTTCCTCGGAGACTGCTCCATCAAGCTGGAATCCAAGTACGCCGATCTTGTTGCTGCTGGCAGTCACCTGAAGATCGGATCGGTGGAGTGGAACTACAAGCAAATCAGTGAGCGCGGCGCCGGGTTCGGCAACGACAGGATCGTGCTCGCGCTAACGCGTCGTAAGGACGCATAGGTAGGACAGATTTGGCACTCATCAACATCGAAGACATCGCCTTTCTCGATGACCTCATCGACACGGCCACCCGTCGCTACATCGCGACACTTCTGGGTGGCATCGAGGATCTCACCGAGCAGAAGAACAAGGTCATCAGCGACATCGTGAAAGACGATGTGAACAGATGCGCCCGTATCATCCATCGGAAGTTGACCGGCATCGAGGTAGAGCCACGACGAGGGCAGTAGATCGTGGCAACCGCTAACGGCACCCGCCTCATCGCGCGACTCCGAACTGCCATCAAGGCAGCAGAAGCCTCACCGGCCATCTTGCCGGACATCGCTCTAGATACCATCTCTGACGTTCGAGCCAATGCTGCTGGACGGCTAGCGGGGCAGGAGTATCAGGTTGGTTTCGACCTAGCGCAGTTCGACACCAACATCTCTTCACCGGGCAAGCTCACCGTCACCCGACCAGGAGTCGGCACCATCGGCATCCTCGACGTCGAGCGGATGGGAACCGCCGATGACTTCGAACGCATCGCCGCAGAACCGGGCCTCTTCCATCAGGGCACCGAGGACCGCAAGGGCACGTGGCGCAATGTCGTCTACCCCGATCCCGACCTGCGCGCTGAAGTCGCTAGTGAGCGGCAGGCAGTTTGGGGCGACAAGACTCCGCAGTGGATCATGTTGGAGAACGGCTTCACCGGCAACGGTGCCTTCCCCTCGACTCCACCGCATCACTTCATTCAGGACTCTGTGCGTCCCTCCGTCATCCTCGCTCGGATGCGAGCCGCAGCCGCCCGCATCTTTCGAGGCATCTAATGCCAGGACCACTTTCCCTCAACAACGCTGAGATTGATCTGTACTCGATCCGGCTTTGCGTCCAGTCCGGCCTAGCAGCCAACGGCTGGACGAGCACGCGCTCCGTCCCCGTCAAGCTGGCTAACAATGGCTGGCCGACGGCTGAAGCGATCACGCCGCCCGAAGTCTACGTCGCCTTCGGAGAGAACAAGCGCGCCGGGATTGCACTCGGCAGCCACGGCAAGGAACGCGACGTCAACCTGTTCATCTTCGCTCACAACGATCCCACCAAGATCGCCCTCGCCGAAGAGATCACCAACCTGTTCCGTGACGATCAAGTGGCTCCTCTGGCCTTCGTCACTGGCAATGAGACTTCCCCCGCACGCGTTGGCTCCTACGAGATTGACGCGGTTGGATGGCGTCCGACCCCAATGCCGGCCACGGCAACGCAGGCGGACAAATGGCGCGCCACGGTGGCCGTCACGTTGCGTCGCGACGACGCATAGCCCCGCACAAGTCCCCGCGCCCCATCCAGCCATCGTCCCGTAGAGGTCTACTCCCTTGACTCGCCTGTCGCAAGACCCAGCCAACCTACTTCCCATCATCCACACGCCGGGTTTCAGCAACTCGGCCCGTCGCGTTCAGAGCGTCAACACCTCTGGCGAGCGTCCGGCCACGGATGAGCGCGAAGTTGGCAATGAAACCATCATCGGTACCACCTTCGACACTCCCCAGGTAACGCTTGACGTCGAGGCCAACCTCGTCAACTCCAAGCTGCTCGGGCAGGTCGCCAACCGCCCATCCGGCTCAACGTGGACCGATGCTTCCGTGCAGGACATGATCGGTGCGCAGGACGTTGACCTCGAAATGCGCCAGCGCAATGACGCGCGCACGTCATGGATCCAGACGGTCTACGTCAAGGGCGCCGCAGTCGCTTCGTATCGGCTTGCCGCTTCGACCAACGCCAGCGCTACCGAGACGTTCAACCTGACGACGAACAACAAGACGGCGTTCGAGCGCTTCGTACAGGTCGACCAGCTGACTGCCGCATCAGGCTCGCAGTCGATCTTCAACCTGACCGCCGTCCCTGTCACCCTGACCAAGGGTGTCGTATCCGGCAACAAGGCTATCAGCGTTGCCTACGCCAACCTTTCTGGCAGCAGCACGTACCTGCTCGAAGGCCCCGATTACAGCATCACCAACTCGGGCGCCAACTTCAAGGTTCGCGTCTCATCGAGCGCAGCCGCAGGCATCGTCGTCGGCACGCGCTTCATGGTCGCTTACCAGCGATCAGGCTCTACGCCTGGCACCGCGCTGAACAGCTTCGCCGCGAAGGACTTGATCAGCCCCGCAGCCATCCGTGGCTACACCCAGATTCCTGTCACCATCACGGCCAACAACGTCGACAAGCTCACCCGCGGTGTGCAGTCGATCGAGGCGACGATGAACTTCCAGCCGACGCAGGAAGTGGGCATGGGATCGCAGGCGATCGCGGCATCGCGAACGACGCCAGCCGAAGTGACCGGCACCATCACCATCCTCTCCCAAGACTGGGCCGAGGAGAAGCTGATGCAGACCGGAACGCTTACGCCGAGCAACACCGACTTCCCGATCGACGGGTGGCGTGATGACATCGAGTTCAAGATTCAGTTCAAGTCACCACGCACTGGTGCTGTTCTGCGAACCGACGTTCTGTCCGGCTGCACGATCAGCAACGACGGCAAGGAAGTGCGTGTCGGCCAGGCGGTAGGCAAGACCTACAGCTTCCGTGCCAGCACCGGCTTCCAGTGGCTGAACAGCAAGCACGTCGCCTAGTCATTCTACTGGCGCTATCGTGTGATATAGTGCCCAGACAACTTCACGGAGCGGCAAGCCGATAGGTGACGGCACCCGGTTTGAACCCGGACGAGCTCGCAAGGGCCTTGAGCGTTCGACTCGACTCTCGCTCCGCCAACCTTACCAATCTGTTCTCGCTGGGGGTTCGCTCTAACGGTAGGAGTCCTCCTTCTGACGGAGGGAATCGAGGTTCGAATCCTTGACCCCCAGCCAATCAATCGCCTGATGTTTTTGACAACGCTGTAGTGCCGGCGGGCATCAGGAACGGAGAGGGGCACGGAAATATCCTCTCCAAACTTGCGGATGTAGCGTAGCGGCTCATCGCGCTACCTTGCCAAGGTAGAGATCGCTGGTTCGAATCCAGTCATCCGCTCCATTCATACGTCACCTCGGAGGTCATATGCCGAGGTGGACTATCGGGCCATCATCTAGGGGCAAGGTCGCCAGCAATGGAACGGACGCCTTCGGGCGTGCTCCCTAGCTCTGTCAGGTCGCCGGGGGCGGAACCGGCATTCACAATGATCTGCCGAGGACTTCGGGTAGAGGGCGACGGTATAGACCTTCACTGGTTGGGGCCGTCCAAGGTAGCTAGGCGCGTGGGCCTAGCGTGTAGGCAGCATCATTTCATCATTGCGGGTGGACCCCGGCAGGGTCGCTGAGGCTCATACCCTCTCGCTAGTGGATTCGACTTCCACACCCGCAACCACATTCGCCGTCTGCCAGTCGGGTAGAACGGACGTGCCTGATAAGCACGTGAAGCAAGGTTCGAGTCCTTGGGCGGCGACCATTTATCAGCGGAGTGGCGTCTTTGTCAGACGTCGGCCAAGCTCCGTGCCCGAGGAGGCACCCGTTAGCGTGACACAGCGAAAGGTGCTGCGATCAACCTCCCTGTAGCCGGGTAAGCAGGAACTAGCGTTGGCGTGTAGTTCAGTGGCAGAACGCCAGGTTGTTACCCTGGATGTCGAAGGTTCGAATCCTTCCGTGCCAGCCAATCGGGAGAAAGGGTAGAAAGGAGTTAGCGTCCGTGAGGAAGCTGACGACCTCGATGAAGATGTTAGGAAAGCGCGGCTGCCACCACACCACGCTAAACCAACCATCTGATAGTTCCCTTCTCTCCCGTCTTGCCGCTCTAGCTCAGAGGTAGAGCGCCGCCGTGAAGAGGCGGGTCGTCAGTGGTTCGAATCCATTGAGCGGCACCATTACATTCGGGGAACGCTGCGGGTAACGTCCGTAGTGCTGAGGTCGTAACTCAGATCACCCCGTTCAGTGCGTCGGTGGCCGAGTGGCGAAGGCGGGTGCCTGTAGAGCACCTACATCCGAAACACCGTAGGTTCGAGTCCTACCCGCCGCACCATTCATTCGAGGAAGCGGGAGCCTCAGTAATGAGGCAGAGGCAGCGGGTGCACCCGGTCCCAGAAATAGGCGCAATACCGTCGGAGCATGCTCCGGGCAGTCTACTTCCTCGTACTAGCGTTCCGTCTTAGGCAAATTGGCAAAGCCGCCTGGCTTTGGACTAGGTGCTTGTACGTTCGACTCGTACAGACGGAGCCAATCATGGGCCGGTAGCTCAGCGGTCAGAGCAGGTGGTTCTTACCCATCCGGTCGGAGGTTCGATCCCTCCTCGGCTCACCAAATAATCGGGTACATGCCCCGCCAGAACACCGAACCTGACGGGACGGGGCACGCGCAATGAACAGGCTACCCGAGGCACATCACATCTAGCGAGAACGACCATGCTTCGGAAGTGGGCTCAATTCGAAGAATGGATGCGTGACACTCGCGTACAGAAGGGTATGGCCTACCTGTTCTTCTTCGGAGGGCTGATCGGCTGGCCCATCTCAGCGATGACTTGGGCAACCGAGGAACCACCGTTTGTCCTCGGGCTATCGTGGCTGGCTCTCATCATCTCGGGCTACACCACGATCGTAGCCGTACAAGTCAACGACAAGGAATAGACACATTCCCCCGCTGGACAAGCGGACAAGTCGTCACCCCCTCAAGGTGAAGATCATCGGTTCAAATCCGATGCGGGGGACCAACTCATGTCGGTTGGAGGAAGCTCTGCGGCGAGCAACCGCACCTCGGCCGGCACCATGCCGCCTTAGCCAAGTGGCCGAAGGCGCCTCTCTTTCAAGGAGGAGAACGTGGGTTCGAATCCCACAGGCGGCACCAAATACGTGATCGGCTGTTGCAACGGTCGATCGCCAGGCTTGATACCTCTCGGCTGATACCCGAGTAAGGGGCAAGGGTCGCTCCCTGCCGGATCCTACTAGCGGTCCGCTAGAGCCGAAATTGACGTCTGATCCTGACCTGTGAGTCGGGGGTAGGTCGTCCCTTACGGCGGGGATAGAGTGGCTTCGCCCTCCCGCCGTTTTACACACCGCTGCAAGTCGAAGGACACGTCGCGTGGAGATCACGCACGTGGGCCTAAGCGCCCATGTAAAGGGGAGCGGGATAGAAGTGCCCCACTACACGCCTTCTTAGCTCAGTGGATAGAGCTCGTGGCTTCGGACCACGGATTGCGGGGGTTCGAGTCCCTCAGAAGGCGCCAACACAAGCGTCTGTGACCGAGAGGCATAGGTGTCACCCTTCCAAGGTGAAGACGCTGGTTCGAATCCAGTCAGGCGCTCCATTCATTTGACGGGCCCCAGCTGCTCACGCTGCTTGGGGCATTCATGCGGTGGCCGATCGCTATTGCTGCGAGTAAGCGGGCGTGAGCACACGCACAGCCACTCGCGCGCCACTAGCTCAGCGGATCAGAGCGCTGCGCTTCTATCGCAGGCGTCCGGGGTTCGAATCCTCGGTGGCGCGCCAACACATTCTGGTTCACAACGGTCCTTCGGTGACGGGCTCCTACGCGCAGGACTCTAAACATGGTGACGGAACGCGACGCAAGCGCGGATGAACTGAATCGGGTGCGGACCCAGGCTGGCGAGCTGTTCCTCTCGACTCATCTTGAGAAGCACCAGGCTGAGAAGGAACTCGCCCGAGAGCGAATCGCTGCGCATCGCGAGAAGCATGACAATGAACGTGGTGCACTAGAAACTGCTCTCAAGGCTGAGCAGCGCCGCCTTGAAGAACACCGCGTTGCCCATTCCGATGCCCACAAGGCACACGAGGCGCTGCACTCCACGGCAGCACAGGCGCATGAAGCGCAGCATGAGTCCATCGCCAAGAACCTGACTGAGTACAAGGCTCAGTCCAATGAGTGGCGCGGGTCGCTGGCCGACCTAAGAGCCACCTTTGCTCAAGCAGCAACAGTGGATCAACTCGAAAAGAGCATGCGCGATAGCTTCGATGCGGTGAATAAGCGCATCGACGGCGAGCGTGAAGAGCGCCGAGAGCAGCAGAACCTGCGCGCCGGACAGCAGCGCGGCGTCAGCCAGTCGACCGCCATCATCGTAGGCGCGGTGGGATTCGTCGGGATCGTCCTATCCATCGTGGTAGCCGTGGCAAACATTATGTCCGCGGCAGCTCCTGTAGTGCCGTAGACAACCGTCAACGCATTCAGCGCTATTTATCTTTATCTGTCGGATCCAGTCCGACCCTAAACAATCTGGGAAGGTCGTCACAAAGGTCGACTGGGAGAGCGCGGGCCTAGAAACAGCGCACTCGCCGTGGAAGCCAAAGGGTATCGGTGCTTCCTTGTCAAGGAAGAGTCAGGGAGTTCGAGTCTCCTTCGCGGCGCCATAACTACCATCCTAGATGCAAGGAGTCGATGTCTGTGCTTTATGCGTTGTTGGTCATCATTCTGGTCCTCGTGATTTTGAGAGTCCTTGGACTGATCTAGGGTTCGTGGGGATGTAGCTCAGCGGGAGAGCGTCGGCTTTGCACCCCGAGGGTCAAGGGTTCGAATCCCTTCTTCTCCACCATTTATCAGAGGGCGAGAGCCCTCGCCTAGACAGGGCTCGTGACGCTAGTAACCCTGTGTCGGTTGAATCCCACGCGGCAACTCGCTAGCGGTGATCCGCAAGATCGAGGGGATGGGTGCCCTCAACAACATGCTTCTCTGGCGGAACGGTATACGCGCCAGTCTTAGGAACTGGTGTCCGCAAGGGCGTCAGAGTTCGAATCTCTGGGGAAGCACCAACAACCTATCCCCTCGCGTGATGCGAGGCTCAGCAGAGGAGGGCGTGATGCCCAAGGAAATCATTCACGACAATACGCTGTTGCCCGGTAAGGACAACAGCACCCCCTTCGCAGTCGATGTGAACTGGATCAGGGACGGCATCGTCCAGATCGCCACCATCGACCTTCAGAAGGAACAGTACGCCGTAGATCGCGGATTCCATGTGGACCTCGATCGGACGATGATCAATCGACTGATCCGAACGCTTCGCAAGGCCCGTGACCAGGCGTACGGCGCCGACGAGTAAACGACGGTCGCCGACGGACACGCTGGACCTCATTGCGAGGCTCGTGTCCGCCGGCATCCTAGTCCGCCACGACGGGCCCTACGAGTTGCACTATCCAGAAGTGCGAGACAGATTCATCGCACTAATCTCAGAACGATCGGCCTCTGGCTAAACGGCAAAGGCGGCGAGTTCAAGCCTCGCGACATCTCTCGGTTCGAATCCGAGGAGGCCGACCATTCAAGGGGCGAGGCGAGTAGCACTCTAAGGCGTACGTGAGCCGAGGAGTGCGGTGCCTGCGGTCTAGGTTGGCCTGTGAGCCTTCCGATGATGACTTCCGGGGGTGGTTCCCGGCGCTGCACTTCATTCATGCCGGCGAGCTCGTGGGAGCGCAGCGGATTCCAAACCCGCCAGCTGTAGATTCGACTTCTACCTCCGGTGCCATATCGAGGGCAAGTGTTGCTGGCGGCACGGCGGTTTGTGGGACCGTCAGGTGGGGTTCGAGTCCCTCTCCCTCGACCAAACAGATCGTCTTGCCCGAGCGGCCAGGGATCCGGTTGCAACCCGGCTTACGTCGGTTCGAATCCGACAGACGATTCCATACATGGGCGCGTGAAGGTCAACGGCGACCAGCGGACTTTTACCCCGTGGACTATGCACGTTCGAGTCGTGTCGCGCTCACCACATACACGGAGGGTTGACCGAGAGGCAAGGTGTCCGCCCGCTAAGCGGCAGCCGGGGTAACACCCGCCAGCGTTCGATCCGCTGCCCCTCCGCCAATTTACCATTTCAGCCCTATTTACCACGGCGGTAAACAAGGGAAATAGCGTCGGGCATTAGCTCAGCCAGGCCAGAGCGCGCGGTTTGGGTCCGCGACGCCGGGAGTTCGAATCTCTCATGCCCGACCAACATCTGCCGCCTCAGCACCCTACGGTGGGTGTCTTCCTTGGTATGGAAGGGGCGTCCGGTTCGAACCCGGAAGGCGGCTCCATTCATTCGTGGACGTGTACGAGCACGGCTGCGGCAGAGGCACGGCGTAGTCATCGACGCGCGCGTGCCCATTCATGCTCGCTTAGCTCAGCGGTCAGAGCGCTAGGTTTACATCCTGGGCCGTCGGTGGTTCGAGTCCATCAGCGAGTACCAACATCAGTGGCTCCGTAGTTTAGTGGCAGAACGCGCCCTTCGTACGGACAAGACGGCTGTTCGATCCAGCCCGGAGCCTCCATACGGTTCGTGACTAGTAACGAGGGTTCGATGTCGACGAATAGTGCAGCCATCAAGAGTGCGCTGCTCGGCGAAAACGTTAGCACCGCCATGCACAAGCTGCGCAAGCGAGTCTTGTTTCGACTGATCGCCAAGCTGCACATGGACGAATGCTTCCGTTGCGGAAGTCAGATTGAAACAGTCGAGGAATTGTCGATTGAACACAAAGAGGCGTGGCAATCAGCCGTAGATCCGGCCGCAGTATTCTGGGACTTGGACAACATCGCCTTTTCTCATCTGTCGTGCAACGTCGGAGCCGCCGCTCGGTGGAACAAGTACGAAACAGAGGAAGAGCGGAAGACGGCTAGAAGTCTCAGCAACGCGCGGGCGCATCGGGTGCGCAGCGAATCGGGCAAGGCGGCGGAATACGACAATCGACCCGACCGCCGCGAGAAGCGGAATGCTATCAAGCGACGAGAGTACGCGGAGCGACTGGGATACTACGCTCGTTACGCGTAACCACATTCTACTGGCCCTACCCTGTGGTAGAATGACCTCAGTCGATGGGGAACCTCACCTTCATCGTCACCTCAATCGTCCTGCTAGCGAGGGTGACTGGGATTGGCGACGGACTCCATCCTGCGGGCCGGGTGAGAACTACTAAGGATCGCGACGAGACGCCTAACGAGGGCGCGGACAGCAGAGTCGTCTTGCTGTTGACAAGACCGGGCGTTGGCTTACCGCCCCTAGCCGCAAGGTAGTAAGCCAACTACAACCCCCGTCGTCACGTTCACGTGACCTTGGCGGGGGTTACTCATACCCACCGGAAGGAACTACACGCGAGGTAAGCGTGCCCTGGCTAACGCCGGCGCACTGACTGCCTCGCGTTTTCTCGTTTGTAGGAAGGATTCCCTTGTCTCACTTCATCACGGTCGACGAACTACTCACCGACCCGGAACCACTCGACATCGACACCGGACAGCGCATCAAGGACAAGAAGAGCGGCGAGATGGTCGACGCCACCATCCGCTTCTACCCGCGGCGCCCGACTGACATCGAGAAGGACATGTGCGCCAGTGCGGCCAATGGTGCTCGCCGTGCATATCGCAAGCTCCTCGAAAACCCGAAAAGCAAGGAGCACCAACTCCGCCTCAAGGAACCCCTCGAAGACGCCGACGACGAGTCGCTTCGAACGCTGTGGGTTCAGGGAAACCTCATGGTGCGAGCCGCACAGATTCAGCTGAACTCGCTCGAAGATCGAGAGGTCGTGCCGGAACCCGAGGGCGACATCATCCCTCCGATCGTCCACGACGCGCATGAAGATGCTGCCGAAGAGGCTGAGGATGATCGGGTCAAGAACCTCATCGAGGCGATCAACGCGGCGAAGACCGAGCTCGAAAACGATGCTAAGGCGATCCCCCACGACGACCTGATGCAGGCAGCCATGCCAGCGCACATTGAGTCCCTGGCCCAAGGCGTCTGGAACGACGTCTATACCGCCAACATCATCGTGTTCGGTACGTTCACCGACAAGGACTACCGCAAGCCTGCCTTCAAGACCACTAGCCAAGTCGAGAAGCTGCGAAGCCAAAAGCCACGCATCTACCGTCGCCTCGCCGACACCCACTCCGCGCTTCTGCTCGACCTAGAGCCCACGTTGGGAAAATCGGACGCAGTGGACTCTTCCTCGGGCTCGTAGCCACTGCTGACAAGAGCGGACAACC
>Ga0190275_10003653_pt1 | contig 11011 bp, 10 predicted proteins | sample Popmic550T_FD_133745 | JGI IMG/M metagenome (GOLD analysis project Ga0190275, IMG submission 133745) | Populus adjacent soil microbial communities from riparian zone of Yellowstone River, Montana, USA - 550 T | ecosystem: Environmental > Terrestrial > Soil > Riparian zone > Trees stand | place...
ACATGACCGCCATCAAGATGGTGGCGATCAGCAGTCCGCCCCAGCCACCCTCGGCGATGCCGAAGTTCCACCCGGCGTAGTCACCGGAGATGACGTAGGCGACGCCGAGCCCGGCCAGCAGCACCCACCCGACTGAACCGCCCTGCAGGCTCCGGTGCTCCAGGTAGTCGTCTCCGACCTTCTTGTCGTACTCGACTGCACGTCGCCGCTCGTCGGCCATGGCCTCTCCTCGTCCTAGTCGAGGAAGGCCCGCAGCAGCGCCGCGGTGCCTTCCACGTGTTCGGTCATCGCCTGATGAACCCGCGTGGGTCGTCCCGCCAGGATGGCGCGGACGACCTGGCGGTGCTGGTGGTCTGAGTTGACGATGTTCTTCTCCAGCAGGGGGATCGCGTCCAGCAGCTCGTTGACCCGCATTCGGACGTCCCCGACGATGGCTGTCAGCGACGGCGACCGGCTCAGCTCGGCGATCGCCAGGTGGAGCCGGGAGTCGGCGCGCCGGTAGTCGGCGAGCGACGCAGCGGATGTCTGCGCCAGCGCCTGCTCCAGGTGGGCCACCTCGAACGGCTCGAGCCGGTGTCGCGCTGCCTGCTCCGCCGCGCCGACCTCGACGACCCGACGGAGGGCGAGGACGTCATCGAGATCGCTTCCGAGCGTCCGCGGCAGGTGACCCCGGTTGCGACCCTGTCGCTGGGCGGGAACGGCCCGGACGAACGTGCCGCCATACCGCCCGCGCCTCGACGCCACGAAGCCGGCCTCCTGCAGTGCCCGGATCGCCTCACGGACGGTCACCCTGCTCACGCCGAGCCGCACGGCCAGCTCCCGCTCCGGCGGGAGCCGGTCGCCGACCCCGACCACGCCGAGCTTGATCAGCTGGAGGATCCGCTCGATCGCCCCTTCGAACGCATGGGTTTCCCGCATCGGACGCAGCAAGGCGTCGTACGCGGTGGTGGGGACAACGGTGACCGACATTGACAGGGAGACTAGAGCGGTGCTTCAGTCCCGGCAATGGCCTGTCTGCGGCCCATTGCCGCAGCGACGACTGGGAGACCCGATGGCAGACCGCACCCCCGTGCTCGCGCTCGACACGCTGCGTGCCCAAGTCGAGCGCGGTGAGGTCGACACGGTGGTCGTCGCGTTCACCGACATGCAAGGCCGGCTGCAGGGTAAGCGGCTGCATGCGCCCTACTTCATGGAGCATGTCCTGGAGCACGGCACGGAGGGCTGCAACTACCTGCTCGCCGTGGACGTCGACCTGAACACCGTCGGCGGGTACGCGATGAGCTCGTGGGAGCACGGCTACGGGGACATGGAGTTCGCGCTCGACCTCGACACCCTGCGTCCGGTGCCGTGGCTGCCCGCCACGGTCATGGTGCAGTGCGACCTCACGTGGCTCGACGAGGGGCATACGCCCGTCTCACAGTCCCCTCGCCAGATCCTGCGCGCGCAGGTGGACAAGGCTGCCGAGCGCGGGTGGGCGGCCTTCGCGGGCACCGAGCTGGAGTTCTTCGTGTTCAACGACACGTACGAGGAGGCGTGGGACGCCCGCTACCAGAACCTGACGCCGGCCAACCAGTACAACGTCGACTACTCGATCCTCGGCACCACGCGCGTCGAGCCCCTGCTCCGCGACCTGCGCAACTACATGTACGCCAGCGGGCTGGTGCCCGAGTCCGCCAAGGGTGAGTGCAACCTGGGACAGCACGAGATCGCGTTCCTGTTCGACGAGGCCATCCGCACCGCCGACAACCACTCCGTCTACAAGAACGGGGCCAAGGAGATCGCGTCCCTGCACGGCAAGGCGCTCAGCTTCATGGCCAAGTTCGACGAGCGCGAGGGCAACTCCTGCCACATCCACATGAGCCTGCGCGGAACTGACGGCTCGGTCGTCTTCGCCGACGACGACGGACCCACAGACCTGTTCCGGCAGTTTGTCGCCGGGGTGCAGGTCACGCTCGCGGAGTTCACCCTCCTCTACGCCCCGAACGTCAACTCCTACAAGCGGTTCACGCCCGGCTCCTTCGCGCCGACAGCAGTCGCGTGGGGCTGGGACAACCGCACCTGTGCGCTGCGAGCAGTGGGGAGTGGTGGGGCGCTGCGGATCGAGAATCGGCTGCCGGGCGGCGACGTGAACCCCTACCTTGCCCTGGCCGCGATGCTCGCCGGCGGGTTGTACGGAATCGAGCACAAGCTCGAGCTGGAGGCGCCTATGGAGGGAAACGCCTACGAGTCGGACAAGGCGCTGGTGCCGCACACCTTGCGGCAGGCCCGGGACGAGTTCGCCGCGTCCGAGATCGCCCGGGAGGTGTTCGGCGCGGAGGTGGTCGACCATTACCTGAATGCCGCCGACGTCGAGCTGGCAGCCTTCGAGTCCGCGGTCACCGACTGGGAGCGCATCCGGGGGTTCGAGCGACTGTGAGCAGTACGTCAGTCGTTGTCGATCCCACGACCGAGGAGCCGGTCGCCGAGGTCCCGGCGACCACCCTGGCAGAGACCGATGCCGCGATCGCGCGGGCCCAGGCGGCGTACCCTGCCTGGCGCGACCTCGCTCCGGCCGACCGCGGGCTCCTGCTGCGCAGGTTCGCCGAGGTCGTCGACAGTGCGGTCGACGAGCTCGCCGCCCTTGAGGTGCGCAACGCAGGACACACGATCACCAACGCCCGGTGGGAGGCAGGCAACGTCCGTGACGTGCTGACCTACTACTCGGCTGCGCCGGAGCGGCTGTTCGGTCGGCAGATCCCGGTCGCGGGCGGCGTGAACATCACCTTCAAGGAGCCGCTGGGCGTCGTCGGTGTCATCGTTCCCTGGAACTTCCCGATGCCGATCGCGGCCTGGGGACTGGCGCCGGCGCTGGCAGCCGGCAACGTGGTGGTGCTCAAGCCGGCGGAGCTGACGCCGCTGACCGCCATCCGGATCGGCGAGCTCGCCCTGGAGGCAGGGTTGCCCGAGGGCGTGCTGACTGTGCTGCCCGGAAAGGGCTCCGTGGTCGGCGAGCGCTTCGTCACCTCCGAGGCGGTGCGCAAGGTGTGCTTCACCGGGTCGACCGAGGTCGGCACGCGGATCATGGCCGGCGCGGCCGAGCAGGTGAAGCGGGTGACGCTGGAGCTGGGTGGCAAGAGTGCCAACATCGTGTTCGCCGACTCCGACCTCGAGCGTGCGGCCGCCACCGCGCCGTACGGCGTGTTCGACAACGCCGGCCAGGACTGCTGCGCCCGCAGCAGGATCCTGGTGGAGCGGTCTGTGTACGAGCGGTTCCTCGGGCTGCTCGAGCCGGCTGTGACCGGCGTGCGGGTCGGCCAGCCCGGCGACGAGGCGACCGAGATGGGCCCTCTGATCAGCGCCGGACAGCGGGAGACCGTGCGCTCGTTCGTCGAGGGTGACAGCCTCGATGTCGCCATCCGGGGTTCCGCACCCGAGGGTCCCGGCTACTGGTACCCGCCGACCGTCGTGCTTCCCGGCAGCACCACCGACCGGGTCTGGCGTGACGAGGTGTTCGGGCCGGTGGTGGCGGTGCTGCCGTTCGATGACGAGGCGGAGGCGGTGTCGATGGCCAACGACACCGCGTACGGGCTCGCCGGGTCGATCTGGACCCGCGACGTCGGGCGCGCCCTACGCGTGGCGCGTGGCATCGAGGCCGGGAACCTGTCGGTCAACTCACACGCGTCGGTCCGGTACTCCACTCCGTTCGGCGGCTACAAGTCCTCCGGGCTCGGCCGTGAGCTGGGCCCGGACGCGCTCGACGCCTTCACCGAGCTCAAGAACGTCTTTCTCTCGACGGAGGCATGACATGGCAACCGAGGGACGGCTCGCCGGCCGGTCGGCGATTGTGACCGGCGGGTGCAGCGGCATCGGGCTGGCAAGCGCACGCCGGTTCTCGCGCGAGGGCGCGCACGTCGTGATCGCCGACGTCGACGACGACACGGGCAAGCGGGTGGCCGACGAGCTGGGCGGGCGCTTCGTCCACTGCGACGTCACGGACGCCGACCAGGTGGAGTCAATGGTGGCGGAGACCGACCGGGCCTTCGGCAGCGTCGACATCGCGTTCAACAACGCGGGCATCAACCCACCCGACGACGCCTCGATCCTCGAGACCGGCCTCGACGCATGGCGGCGCGTACAGGAGGTCAACCTCACCAGCGTCTTCTTGTGCTGCAAGGCCCAACTGCCGTACATGCGGCGCCAGGGCCGCGGCTCGATCATCAACACAGCGTCGTTCGTGGCGGTGATGGGCGCGGCGACGTCTCAGATCTCCTACTCGGCCAGCAAGGGCGGCGTGCTGTCCATGTCGCGCGAGCTCGGTGTGCAGTTCGCGCGGGAGGGGATCCGGGTCAACGCGCTCTGCCCCGGCCCGGTCGACACCCCGCTGCTGCGGGAGCTGTTCTCGGCCGACCCCGAACGCGCAGCCCGACGGCTGGTGCACGTGCCCATGGGCCGCTTCGCCGATCCTGACGAGATCGCCGGTGCCGCGCTGTTCCTCGCCAGCGACGACGCCAGCTTCATCACCGCCTCCACCTTCGTGGTCGACGGGGGCATCTCGGCGGCCTACGTCACGCCGCTGTGAGCGGCCCGCCGGTCATCGGGATCTCGGCTTACGTCGAGCCGGCTTCCTGGGCGGCCTGGCGCGACGTCCCGGCGGTGCTGGTGCCGCTCGCGTACGTCCGTCACATCCGCGATGCGGGCGGCCTCCCGGTACTGCTGCCGCCGCTGCCGCCCGGCACTGACGAGGGAACCGTCGCTGCCCTGCTGGAGCGGGTCGACGGCGTCGTGCTGGCCGGCGGCGTCGACGTCGAGCCGGCCCGCTACGACGCCGACCCGCACCCGACCGTCCAGGCGCCGCGGCCCGACCGCGACTCGACCGAGCTCGTGCTGGCCCGCATCTGCGCCGACCGCGACGTCCCCCTGCTGGGCGTCTGCCGTGGGATGCAGGTGATGGCAGTCGCGGCTGGCGGCCGACTGATCCAGCACCTGCCCGACGACATCGGTCATCACGGTCACGCACCTGCTCCGGGCGCGTACGGCGAGCACACGGTGCGCACGGTCCCCGGCTCCCGGCTCGCCGAGGTGCTCGGGGAGGAGGTGACGGTGCCGACCTACCACCACCAAGGGGTGGTCTCGCATCCCGGTCTGGTGGAGTGCGGGTGGGCTCCGGACGGCGTGCTCGAGGCCGTCGAGGACGCGCACGCGCGGTTCCGGGTGGGCGTCCAGTGGCATCCCGAGGTCGGCTCCGACCCGAGACTGTTCGAGGCGCTGGTGGGCGCGGCCAGGCGCGCACCCTTATCTTCGGTACGCGCAACGACGCGCTGTGCTCCATAAGGGGGCCCCGATGACGGGACGGCTCGGTCTGGCCCCCGGTGTGCGTGCCTGCCTGTTCGACCTGGACGGCGTGCTGACGCGGACGGCGGCGGTCCACGACGCGGCCTGGACCGAGACCTTCGACGCCTTCCTGCGCGAGCGGGCCGCAGCCACCGGCGAGCCGTTCCGTGCCTTCGACCCCGACGCCGACTACCACACGTACGTGGACGGCAAGCCGAGGGACGACGGCGTGCGCGACTTCCTGGCCTCGCGCGGCATCCGGCTCGACGAGGGCGCGCCGGACGACCCGCCAGACGTCCCGACCGTGCATGGTCTCGGCAACTGCAAGAACGAGATCCTGCTGCGCAAGATGCGGATCGAGGGTGTCGAGGTCTTCGACGGCTCGATCCGCTACGTCCGCGCCGTCCGGGAGGCGGACCTGCCCACGGCCGTGGTCTCGGCGTCCGCAAACACCACCGACGTGCTGCAGACCACTGGCATCGCCGCGCTCTTCGACACCGTGGTCGACGCCTCCGTGGCCACCCGCCGGGGCCTGCGGGGCAAGCCGGCCCCGGACACGTTCCTCGAGGCCGCCCACACGCTGGGCGTCGAGCCGGCGGCCGCGGCCGTGTTCGAGGACGCCCTTTCCGGTGTGGCGGCCGGCCGTGCCGGCGGGTTCGCGACCGTGGTCGGAGTCGACCGGGTCGGTCAAGGCCAGGCACTGAAGGAGCACGGCGCCGACACCGTCGTGACCGATCTCGAGGAGCTGCTGCGATGACTGCCAGCGACGTTTTCGCCATCGAGCCGTGGGGTCTCCGCGAGTCGGCCCTCGAGCTCGAGCACCTGGCCCGCACCGAGTCGCTGTTCGCACTCTCCAACGGGCACGTCGGACTGCGGGGCAACCTCGAGGAGGGGGAGCCGTCGGGGCTGCCGGGCACGTACCTCAACGGTGTCTACGAGCGGCGGCCGCTTCCGTACGCCGAAGCGGGCTACGGCTTCCCCGAGGACGGCCAGACCGCGATCAACGTCACCGACGGCAAGATCATGCGTCTGCTCGTCGACGACGAGCCGTTCGACGTCCGGTACGGCGAGCTGCACAAGCACGAGCGTCGGGTCGACTTCCGCGAGGGCGTGCTGCAGCGTGAGGTCGAGTGGACCTCACCCGCCGGACAGCAGGTGCTGATCAGGTCGTGGCGGCTCGTCTCGCTGACCCAGCGCTCGGTCGTCGCGCTCTGCCTCGAGGTCGAGGTGGTCGGCGAGGAGGCCCGAGTCGTGGTGCAGTCCGAGCTGGTCGCGGACGAGGACCTGCCGGTTCGCGGGGGCGACCCCCGGGTGGCCGCCGCCCTGAAGGAGCCGCTCGTGCACGAGGCCGGTCACGCCAAGGGCACGGGAGCCACGCTGGTGCACCAGACCCGGGCCAGCCAGCTACGCATTGCCGCCGCCATGGACCACGAGACCGAGTGTCCACACGACGTGAACATCGGCACCGAGCTCAACGACAACTGGGCGCGGATCACGTTCTCGACCAAGCTCCGGGCGGGTGAGACGCTGCGCGTGGTCAAGTACGTGACGTACGGGTGGTCGACGCAGCGTACGGTCCCCGCCCTCCGGGACCAGGTGGCAGCCGCCATGGCCGCAGCCCGGGACAGCGGGTGGCAGGGGCTCGTCGACGAGCAGGGCGAGTTCCTGCGCTGGTTCTGGGAGCGCTCGGACGTCGAGGTCGATGGCGACGCCGAGCTCCAGCAGGCGGTGCGCTTCGCCATGTTCCACGTCCTCCAGGCCGGCGCACGGGCCGAGCGCCGCTCCATCCCGGCAAAGGGTCTCACCGGACCTGGTTACGACGGCCACTGCTTCTGGGACACCGAGACGTTCGTGCTGCCTGTGCTCACCCACACCCTGCCGAAGGCGGCCGCCGACGTGCTGCGATGGCGGCACTCCACCCTGCCGATCGCGCGCGAACGAGCCCGCCAGCTCGGACTCCAGGGCGCCGCGTTCCCGTGGCGCACGATCAACGGCGCCGAGTGCTCGGCCTACTGGCCCGCCGGAACCGCCGCCTTCCACGTGAACGCCGACATCGCCGACGCACTGGTCCGGCACCTGCAGGCGACGGCCGACGAGGTGCTCGAGCGCGACATCGGCGTGGAGCTGCTGATCGAGACCGCGCGCCTGTGGCGATCGCTGGGACATCACGACCGGTCCGGGGCCTTCCACATCACCGGCGTCACCGGTCCCGACGAGTACAGCGCGATAGCCGACGACAACGTCTTCACCAACCTGATGGCCCGCCGCAACCTGCGTGCGGCAGCCGACATGGTGGCCCGCCATCCCCGCCTCGCCGGCACGTTCGGCGCCGACCACGAGGAGGCCGCCTCCTGGCGCGACGCCGCCGAGTCGGTCACCATCCCCTGGGACGACGAGCTGGGCGTGCATCCCCAGTCCGCATCCTTCACGTTGTACGAGCGGTGGAACTTCGCGGCCACGCCGGATGAGGCCCGTCCGCTGTTCCTGCACTATCCGTACTTCGACCTGTACCGCAAACAGGTGGTCAAGCAGGCCGACCTCGTGCTGGCCATCCAGCGCTGCGGCGACGCCTTCACCCCCGAGGAGAAGCGCCGCGACTTCGACTACTACGAGGCCATCACGGTTCGCGACTCGTCGCTGTCGGCCTGCAGCCAGGCCGTCGTCGCGGCGGAGGTGGGCCATCTCGGGCTGGCCTACGACTACGCATGCGAAGCCGCCTTCATGGACCTTCACGACCTGGGCGGCAACACCGGCGACGGTCTGCACATGGCGTCTCTGGCCGGCGCGTGGGTCGCCCTGGTCGAGGGTCTGGGTGGCATGCGCGACGAGTTGCGGCTGATGTTCGCGCCCCAGCTGCCCGACGGGCTCGACCGGCTGGCGTTCGGTCTGGTCCGCGGGGAGGCCCTGCTGCGGGTGGAGGTCCTGCCCGACCGGACCCGCTACACGTACGTGGAAGGCGACGGCCCCCTCCGCGTCTGCCACCACGGCGAGGACGTCCAGCTGTCGCCCGGCGAGACCGTGGAGCGGAGCCAGGAGCGCCCGTCGGCGCTGGAACGGCCCTCACAGCCTCCTGGCCGGGAGCCGGTCGGCCGGCACACCATGAGTCGGGGAGCCGGCTGAGCGTCGCCTGGCCGGATGCGCCTCGTCCCAGGCGAGGTAGCCGTAGCCGACCACCGCGAGCAGCGCGAAGAACCACCACTGCAGGGCGTAGAAGAAGTGCGGCCCGGAGTCGAGCTCAGGCTGCTCGGGAGCGGTCAGCGGCTGGGCCGGCGGCGGGTTCTCGTCGGCCGCCTGCACCCAGCCGGCCGTCACGGGGGACGTCAGCGTGCCGGCCAGGGCCGCGGCGGAGATGGCTCGCACCGTACCGTCGGCCGGCGCGGTGGCGTCCGCAGGAGCGTCGCTGTCCCGGCGCAGCCAGCCGGTCACGGTGACCTCACCCTCGGGCGGCGCAGGGACATCGGCCTCGTCCGGCGTTCCGGAGGGAGACTCCAGGAAACCTCGGTCGACCAGGACCATGGTGCCGTTCCCGGTCACCAGCGGCGTGACCACGTTCACCCCGCGCGCCTCGCCATTGCTCTGGTAGCGCACCAGGAGCTGGTCGGCGGTGGCGTACCGTCCGGAGGCGGTGACCGGGCGCCACTCCTCCGTGCCGGTCACGGAGCCACCAGGCTCCGACAGCGCCCGGACCGGCACCGGGTCTGCGGTGAGGTTCTGCTCGATGACGGCGTTCTCGGCGACCCGGTCGTTCAACCGCGACAGCTGCCAGAAGCCGAGGCGCACGCACACCGTGCCGAGTACCAGCACGGCCAGCGCCAGTCCCAGCCAACGGGGGCTCAGCAGGAACCGGTACACGTCGAAACGGTACCTGTCACCGACCTCTCGTCAGGTCGGCCTCGACGCGCGTGGGGGTCGGCCCCGACCCGTAGCATGAGGTGGTGACCGTACCCGCCAGCTCGGACGTGCCAGGAGCAGCAGTGCCCGCTACCGCCGGCCCACTGCTCGACCGGCACGGCCGCGTCGCCACGGACCTGCGGGTCTCGCTGACCGACCGGTGCAACCTGCGCTGCCAGTACTGCATGCCGGCCGAGGGGCTCGACTGGCTGCCGACCGACGAGACGCTGACCGACGCCGAGGTCGTGCGCCTGGTGCGCATCGCGGTTGAGTCACTGGGCGTACGTCAGGTGCGCCTGACCGGGGGCGAGCCCCTGCTGCGCCGAGGGCTGCCCGGCCTGATCGCCCAGATGGCCGCCCTGCGTCCGCGTCCACAGATCGCCATGACCACCAACGCCCTCGGGCTGGCCCGCTCGGCGCAGGCACTGCGCGACGCCGGCCTCGACCGCGTCAACGTCAGCCTGGACACCGTCCGGTCCGACACGTTCGTCGAGATGACCCGGCGGGACCGGCTTGCCGACGTCGTCGCCGGGTTGGCAGCCGCCGCCGCGGCCGGCCTGACGCCCGTCAAGGTCAACGCCGTACTGATGCGGGCGGCCAACGAGGACCAGGCCGGCGAGCTGCTGCGCTGGTGCCTGGAACGCGGCTACCAGCTGCGGATCATCGAACAGATGCCGCTCGACGCCCAGCATGCGTGGAGCCGCGAGCAGATGGTCACCGCCGCCGAGACGCTCGAGCGACTGGAGGCGGAGTTCGACCTGAGCCCGACCGGACGGCTCCGTGGCTCTGCTCCGGCCGAGGAGTTCCTCGTCAACGGTGGCCCCGCCACGGTCGGCGTGATCGCGTCGGTCACCCGGCCGTTCTGCGGTGACTGCGACCGGGTCCGTCTCACCGCGGACGGCCAGGTGCGCAACTGCCTGTTCGCGCGTGAGGAGTCCGACCTGCGGGTCGCCCTGCGCTCCGGGGCCGACGACGAGGACATCGCGCAGCGTTGGCGTACGGCCATGTGGGGCAAGCGTCCCGGGCACGGCATCGACGACCCGCGCTTCCTGCAGCCGGTCCGCCCGATGAGCGCCATCGGCGGCTGAGCCCTCTTCCGCGGCCGCTCTGAGGCCCTGCTTGTCAGTCGGCTTCAGTCGGCTTCGTCTTGCCGCTCGAGGCGCGCAGGCTGCTCGAACGGCTCGACCTCCCGCAGGAAGCTTCGTCGGTCGAGGTGGTCGGCCAGGGACTGCCGGTGCAGGTCACAGGCCGTCCACGTCTTCCGACGCTCCGGGGGGTGCAGCTTGGGGTTGTTCCACCTCAAGGCCCACAGGGCCGGCTCGCGACAGTCCCGCGCCGAGCACAGCACCGCGCCGGGCGCGGACGACGCCGACGGGTCGGGTGGGCCGGTCACGGTGCGGGCTCGGGTGCCCGGACGCAAGCGTGCCGGACGACCACGGGGGGAGTCGTCCGGCACGGCGCGCCCCGACGGGGGAGACGGGGCGCGCACAAATCATGACATGTCGACGCCCTGCTGACCAGCACCTGGCGGCCGACAGTTGTCACAGCGGGCGAGGTCGAGGGCCCCGGTCCAGCTCCGGGGCGGGTCCGGTCGTGAATGCCTCGGGTGGCGTGGGGTCGCGTTGCACGCCTGCGTTGGCCAGCACCACAGCGATGTACGGCAGGAACAGCGCCCCGGCCACGAGCACCCATCTCAACACTCCGTCGGTGAACACGGCCCCGACGAAGCACACGGTGCGCACCAGCATCGACAACACGTAGCGAACCTCGCGGCCGCGGATGTCCTCGCTGCGGGACCGGCGTGCTGCGG
>Ga0190275_10003654_pt1 | contig 11010 bp, 13 predicted proteins | sample Popmic550T_FD_133745 | JGI IMG/M metagenome (GOLD analysis project Ga0190275, IMG submission 133745) | Populus adjacent soil microbial communities from riparian zone of Yellowstone River, Montana, USA - 550 T | ecosystem: Environmental > Terrestrial > Soil > Riparian zone > Trees stand | place...
CCGCAGCTCATCGCCCTGAACAAGATCGACGTCCCGGAGGCCCGCGACCTGGCCGACTTCGTGCGCGCCGACCTCGAGGAACGCGGCTACCGTGTCTTCGAGATTTCGACCGTGACCCACGAGGGCCTCAAGCAGCTCAACTACGCGCTGGCAGAAACCGTCGAAGCCGGACGCAAGGAGGCCGCCGCAGCTGCAGCCACCAGGCCGCGCATCGTCATCCGCCCGAAGCCCGTTGATGACAGCGACTTCGTCGTCAAGGTCGAGGGTGGCTCATTCGGCAACATCTATCGTGTGCTCGGCGCCAAGCCGGAGCGCTGGATCCAGCAGACCGACTTCACGAACGATGAGGCCATCGGGTTCCTTGCCGACCGCCTTGCCAAGTTGGGTGTGGAGAACGAGCTGTTCAAGGCCGGAGCCGTCGCCGGCTCAACCGTGATCATCGGACCGGGCCACGGCGTCGTGTTCGACTGGGAGCCGACCCTCACGTCCACCGCCGAACTGATCACGGCGCCTCGTGGCACGGATGCGCGTCTCGACGAGCCGCGCCGCCGCACCAGCAACGAGCGCCGCGAGGAGTACTTCGGCCGAATGGACGCCAAGGCTGCAGCGCGCGCCGAGCTCATCCGTGAGCGCGAAGCCGGGCTCTGGGCGAGCGATGGCGACGAGTTCACCGGTTCACCGGAAGCCGCCTCGAACGCGGCCGGCCAGGAGGGCGACACGGAGTGAGCGTCCGAGAGCGGGCGCAGATCCCCGCTGCGGCTCGGATCGTCGTCAAGGTCGGCTCTTCGTCGATCAGCGGCGCCAACGCCGGACAGATTGCCCCTCTGGTCGACGCTCTCGCCGAGGCTCACGGCCGCGGCACTGAGGTCGTGCTCGTCTCTTCGGGGGCGATCGCGACCGGGATGCCGCATCTCAACCTGAGCGAGCGCCCAACCGACCTGGCCACCCAACAGGCGGCCGCCTCCGTGGGTCAGAACCTGCTGATCTTCCGCTACCAGGACAGCCTCGACCGCTTCGGCATCGTGGCCGGCCAGGTGCTCCTCACCGCGGGCGATCTCGAGAACCCTGCGCACCGCAGCAACGCCCAACGAGCTATGGACCGGCTGCTCGACCTGCGGATCCTGCCGATCGTCAACGAGAATGACACCGTAGCCACCCACGAAATCCGATTCGGTGACAACGACCGGCTGGCGGCCCTGGTTGCGACACTCATCAAGGCCGATGTCCTGATCCTGCTGAGCGATGTCGATGCCCTGTATACCAAGCCGCCGCACCTGCCCGGCGCCGAGCGCATCCACCTGATTGGGCAGCACGATGGCCTCCACGACGTGGAGTTCGGGGCTGCAGACGAAGCCGGCGTCGGCACCGGTGGGGCCGGGAGCAAAGTCTCCGCGGCACGAGTGGCCGCTGAAGCCGGGATTCCTGTGCTCGTCACTGCGACGGACCGCGTGGCCGACGCGCTCCGCGGCGAGTACGTCGGTACCTGGTTCGAAGCCGCAGCCTCTCCGGTGGGACACAGCGTCACGTAAACTGGGCGCCATGTTGCAGTCGCCGCCGTCGATCTCCGACCTCACGCCGATCCTCGATGCAGCGCGGGCGGCATCCCTGAGGCTGGCGACAGCGACGACCGACGAGAAGAACCGGGCGCTTGGCGCCATCGCCGGGATGCTGCGGGATGACACCGAGGCGATCATCGAGGCGAACCAGCAGGACCTCCGCAACGGCACCGAAAGTGGCATGGCGGACGGGCTCCTCGACCGACTTGCCCTGGGAGCCAGCCGGATCGACGCGCTGGCCGAGGCGGTCGAAGCCGTCGTGACCCTGCCCGACCCGGTGGGCGAGGTGGTCCGTGGCAGCAGCCTGCCCAACGGCGTCAAGATCAGCCAGGTCCGGGTGCCGCTCGGGGTCGTCGGCGCAATCTATGAAGCCAGGCCCAATGTCACCGTGGACATTGCCGCGCTTGCCCTGAAAAGCGGGAACGCCGTGGTGCTGCGGGGCGGCTCAGCGGCGGAGAACACCAACCGGGTGCTGGTCGACGTGATACGGCGCGCCCTCACGTCTGCCGGGCTACCGGAAGACCTCGTGCAGACGATCGATCCGTTCGGCAGGGATGGAGCGACCCAGCTGATGAGGGCTCGTGGCGCCGTCGACGTGCTGATCCCGCGGGGGAGTGCCAGCCTGATCCAGGCCGTCGTCACCGAGTCCCAGGTACCCGTCATCGAGACAGGAGCCGGGGTCGTACACATCTTCCTCGACGAGAGCGCGACGGAACGCTGGGCGATCGATATCGTGCACAATTCCAAGGTCCAGCGTCCGAGTGTCTGCAATGCCCTCGAAACGCTCCTCGTCCACGAGTCCGCCGCCGACCGGCTGCTGCCGGGAGTGCTGTCCCGACTGGCGTCATCCGGCGTCACGGTGCACGCCGACGAGCGGGCATCCGCGATCTTCCCGGACGCAGTCCCGGCGACCGAGGAGGATTGGTCGACCGAATACATGAGCCTCGATGTCGCCGTTCGTGTGGTGGGCTCGCTCGATGAGGCGATCGACCACATCCGTCGTTATTCGACCCACCACACCGAGTCGATCGTCACCAATGACATCGTCAACGCGGAGCGCTTCCTCAACGAGGTCGATTCTGCCGCCGTCATGGTGAATGCATCGACCAGGTTCACCGACGGCGGGGAGTTCGGATTCGGCGCCGAAGTCGGCATCTCGACGCAGAAACTCCACGCGCGTGGGCCGATGGGCCTGCCTGAGCTCACGAGCACGAAGTGGATTGTGCGCGGCAACGGGCAGGTGCGCGCGTAGGCCCCAGTAGACTGGTGCGAGGTGGCGCAGGCTACCGCTTTTTTGTTGTGTGAACGGAGAACCACATGTCACTTGCGACTGTTGTGCTGACCGCTGCTGAGGCTGGGCATACCGAACTGCCCATCCCGACCTGGGCGTACGGCGTCATTGCCCTTGTCCTGTTCCTGGTGCTCGCGCTGGTGATCTGGAGTTTCAAGGATGTCTCCAACCGTCACGCACTGCGCGCCGACGCCTATGCTGCAACCCACGGTGGCGCGCCCAGCCACGGCGGGCACTGAGCGATCGCACTGCCGGTGATTCCTGGCGCCCGTCGTCCACGCATTGGCGTCATGGGCGGAACCTTCGACCCCATCCACCACGGTCACCTCGTGGCCGCCAGCGAAGTCGGCGAGAGCTTCGACCTCGATGAAGTGATCTTCGTGCCGACCGGTCAGCCGTGGCAGAAGCACGACGTCACGGTCGCCGAGCACCGCTACTTGATGACGGTGATCGCCACCGCGTCGAACCCCCGGTTCACGGTCAGTCGTGTCGACATCGACCGGAGCGGTCCCACCTACACGATCGATACTCTCCGGGACATCCACCGCGAGCGACCGGATGCCGAGCTGTTCTTCATCACCGGGGCCGACGCTATCGCCCAGATTTTGAGCTGGAAAGACGTGCAGGAGTTGTGGGATCTCGCCCACTTCGTGGCTGTGAGTCGCCCGGGACACGAGTTGAGCGTTTCGGGATTGCGCGACCAGGACGTAAGCTTGTTGGAGGTCCCGGCCCTGGCGATTTCGTCCTCTGACTGTCGGGCACGGGTCAATCGGGGATTCCCGGTCTGGTACCTGGTTCCTGACGGGGTTGTCCAGTACATCTCGAAACACCATCTGTATCGGAGTGTGGCATGACGTTGGGTAACAACCAGCCGCCACTCACGCGTCGTCAAGTCCGCGAGTTGGCCCGCCAGGCACAGCCTGGTGACCCGATCGACACGCCGGACGAACAGCCGGAACAGGGTAACAGCGGGAATGTCGGTGATGTCGCGGCACCATCCACCATCCAACTCGTTCCGACGGCTCCCGCGCCGTCCGATGCCGCATACACCACGCTGAGCCGCCGGGAACTGCGGACCATGATGGCGGCGGAGGCCGCCAGTCGGTCGCCGGAAGAGCTTGCTGAGCCGGGCGTCGCAGTCGATGACACTGGTCACGATGACACTGGTCACGACACCACCGGCTATGACGACACTGTCTATGACGCCAATGGCTACGACGAAGACGACGGTATCGACGACGCTGTCGAACCGGATGCGGTCGAAATGGTGGAGATCGAGACAGACGCGGATGCTGCGCCGGCCGACGGCACCCCGAAGCTTAATCCTCCAGTGGGCCATTGGTCGGTAGCACGGGATGTGGACGAGGACGTCACGGTCAGCGGCCAGCACCAGCCGCTGGATCAGCTCATGGCGCGGGGAATCGCCGCAGGCGGCATACCCACCACGACGAACGCCCTTATCCTTCCGTCGATACCGCAACAGGCACCAGGCTCGGGTCCGCTCACCAGCACCGGCGAGGTACTTGTCACCGGATCGATCGACTTGCCGAGAAGCCTCGGATCGACGGGGCAACACCCGAACACGTTCGACTCCTCGGAGATGGACCACTTGCTCGACCAGCTCGACGAAACGGCGCCAACGTCGAGCGTCGCTCCTGTCAGCGCCAGCAAGGCCGTAAGCTCGCACGCCTCAACCCGCGGGGTGATGACGCCGCCGAAGAAGCAGGCGATCTCCGTTCCGACGGTGCTCTCGGTCACCGGTGCAGTCCTGGGAGTCGGCGTGCTCGCCCTCATCCTCGGTGGTCCGGTATTCAACATCTTCTGATGACTCATCACGCAGCCGTGCCAGTACGTTCTCCTCTTTCAGCCCGTCCGATACGTTCGATCACTACCCCGAGGTTCACCCGATGACCGCTTCTGCCCACGCTCTCGAGCTCCTCAACCTGGCTGCCATTGCCGCCGACTCGAAAGCGGGGGAGGACCTTGTTGCCCTCGACGTGTCGAATCCGCTGCCGCTGGCCGATATCTTCCTCCTGGTCACCGGCCGGTCTGAGCGCAACGTCGTCGCAATCGCCGGCGAGATCGAAGACAAGCTGATTGAAGCGGGACACAAGCCGCTGCGGCGTGAAGGGCGCGCCGAGGGACGGTGGATCCTGATCGATTTCGGCGACCTGGTCGTGCACGTGTTCCACGAAGAGGAGCGCGTCTACTACGGCCTCGAGCGCCTGTGGAAGGACTGTCCCGTCATTTCCATCGAACTTCCCGCCCGGAAGGCCCAGGACTAGCGCCGGTTTCGTATTCGACGCTTCCATGTAGTAATCTAAACAAGTTGTTTCGGGAGCATTCGGAACACAATCCGGGTCCATGGCGCAGCCCGGTAGCGCACCTGCATGGCATGCAGGGGGTCAGGGGTTCGAATCCCCTTGGATCCACAGATATCCCCGGTTCTCGAAAGAGAACCGGGGATTTTTTGTTGCCCGAGGCACCCGGATCACGTTACGAGTGCTCAGGCTGGAGCGCTGCAACCCGTTCGGCTAAGAACGTCTCCCAGGTCCGCCGTCCCACCGCGTGCTCGGGGGCCAGGTTCGCGCCCATCCGGAACGCCGCCGCCGCCTTACCAGGCAGCGGTACAGCCAGGATGGGACGGTTCCGACGGATGACGTCCAGGTAACCGCGGATGAGATCGCTCATCGGGTAAATGCGTGGGCCGCCCATTTCCGGTACGACACCTGCGGGTTGTCCGAGCGCAAGCTCGACCAGCCGGGCGGCAACTTCATCGGTGTCGATCGGCTGGAATCGGAAGCCCCGCGGAGCCGCAATCACGGGCATCTTCGCCAGCTGTTTCGCCACGGTCAGTGAGAGGTCGAAAAACTGGGTGGCGCGAAGCGTCGTGAAGGGGACGCCGGATTCGGCAATGACCTGTTCGGCGGCGCGCTTGGATGCGAAGTATCCGAACATGGCCCGGTCGATCCGGCTGGTGACGGGGATTCGGTCCGCGCCGACCACCGAGATGTAGACCACGTGCGCAGTGCCCGCCCGGGATGCCCCCCGGACCAGGCTGCCGGCTTTGTCGGCGTCGCCTGTGGCGCTGCCGGCGCAGTGGATGATGGTCTCTGCACCCTCCACGGCTGTTTGGACACCCTCTCCCGTGGAGAGGTCGCCGAGGACATGCTCAACGCCGTCAGCGGTCTTCCGCTGGTGTCGGCTGAGGACCCGCACTCGCGAGCCGTTGTCCCTCAACCGGGCGACGATGAGCCGCCCCAGCGTTCCGGTTCCACCGGTGACCAGGATTGGTGCTGCCATGGTGCTCTCCTTGGGAGGTAGTTGGTGCGAGTCTCGTGTATTACTGGGTATTACTGGTATGACACGCGGCGGCGAGGGAATGTGACCGATGGACGATGTCGACCAATTGGCTGAGTGGTTCCAATCGCACCGGCTGCGGCTGCGGGGCCTCGCCTACCGGATGCTCGGCTCCCTCAGCGAGGCAGACGACGCCGTTCAGGAAGCATGGCTCCGGGTCAGTCGGGCGGGGACCGAGGGCGTCGACAACCTGGATGGCTGGCTCACGACGGTGATCGCCCGGGTTTGCCTCAACATGCTGCGCACGCGCACGACACGCCGGGAACAGCCGTTGGGCGTCCACATGCCGGATCCGGTCGTCAGCCGTATGGGCCAATTCGATCCCGAGCAGGAAGCTCTGCTGTCTGAGTCGGTCGGACTCGCCTTACTCGTGGTGCTCGACAGCCTGAATCCGGCCGAGCGCGTTGCGTTTGTGCTGCACGACATCTTCGGCCTCCCGTTCGACGAGGTCGCCGCCGTCGTCGCAACCACCCCCGCCGCAGCACGGCAGCTCGCAAGCCGTGCTCGCCGCCGGGTGCGGCAGGCAGCCCCGCCGCCCGACGTCGACCTCGCGCGGCAGCGGGACGTTGTGGATGCGTTTTTCGCTGCCTCGCGCAACGGCGATCTGGCCGCCCTGGTGGACATCCTGCATCCCGACGTCGTGCTCCGTGCTGACGGTGGACGTGCGAGGCCGAGCGCCTCACTGGTCATTCGCGGCGGAATCAACCTGGCCGGGCAGGCCGTGATTTTCGCCGAGGGCGCGCCGCTCGCGCATCCGGCAGTTGTCAATGGAGCAGCCGGCGTCGTCGTCACGCGTCACGGGAGGCCGCTGTCCGTAATGGGATTCATCGTCACCAACGGCAGGATCGCCTCCATCGACGTTCTCGCCGATCCCGAGCGCCTGGCCAGACTGGGCCTCGCCGACTGGCCCACTGACGCACTGCCCGCCTGAGTGGATAGCGGCACTACACCGGTGGCCAGTCCGCAACAGTCAATCTCCGAAAGATCGACATCGCAGCGCTTCGCGCTGCAGCCGACGCTGCCTGACGTCGGCCGTCAGCTCTTCTTCAGCTCCTGGGCGAGCATCACGAGGATGCCGCTGGGACCGCGGACGTAGGTCAGCTTGTAGATGTCCCGATAGGTCGCCACCCCGCGAAGCGGATGGCATCCGTGCCTCGCTGCTATCTCGAGGGCTTCGTCGATGTCGTCGACGGAGAAGGCGACGCGGTGCATGCCGATCTCGTTGGGACGAGTGGGCTCCGTCTCGATCGCGTCAGGGTGGATGTACTCGAAGAGCTCAAGGCGACCGTGACCGTCTGGCGTCTGGAGCATCGCGATATTGGCGTGGTTGCCATCAAGGCCGACGGCCGTGTCGGTCCACTCGCCACTGACCGTGTCACGGCCGACGACGGTGAGACCGAGGTCGGTGAAAAAGGAAATCGTTGCTTCGAGGTCGCGGACGGCGATACCGACGTTCTCAAGTTTGATGGCCATGGTTGCACGCTATCGAGCCGGGCCGATTGCCCTAGCGGGCGCCCGCTGTCAGCGCGTCGAGTGCCTCATCGATCGGAGTCTGCCCGGCATTGAAGGGAACGAACAGGTGGGCCGTGTCGGGACGCCGCAGCACCGCAACGGCGACACGGGCGACGTCTTCCCTGGGAACGGATGAACCCTGGATCTCCGCACCTGCTTCGATGAGGCCGGTCCCCGGGTCGTGGGTCAGCGCGCTCGGCGCCAGGATCGTCCACAGCAATGCCGTGCTCCTCAAATACTCGTCAGCGGCGGCCTTTGCCTCGGCGTAGGCGAACATCGAGTGGTCCTCCGGTACCCCGTGGTCGACGCTGGCACCGATGTAGGACACCATCACGTACCGGTTGACGCCTGCTTCAGCCGCAGCATCCATGGACCGGATGGCGGCGTCTCGGTCGACGGCATACGTGCGCGCCGGATCGCCTCCGCCGGCACCGGCAGTCCAGACAACCGCATGGCTGCCGGCAAGATGTGCCGCGATCTCGTCGGTGGACAGGCGCTCGAAATCGGCGAGGATCGGCGTCGCACCGGTAGCAGCAACTTCGTCGCGGTGGTCCGGGTTGCGGAAGAGTGACGTGACCTCGTGGCCGTCCTCGGTCAGCATCCTCGCCAGGTGCAGCGCTACCCGGCCGTGGCCGCCAATGATTGCTATGCGTGCCATGGCGCACTCCTTTTCCACGGGGTAGCCCTCACCATAAGCCTGATTTCCGTCCAGATGGGAGCTGGAGATAATTGAATGGTGAATTCCGTCGAGCCAGTGTCCTGTCCGTGCCTCAGCGGGGAGTCCTACCGGAACTGCTGTGGCGTGTTCCATCGCGGTGAAGCAGCCGCCCCGACCGCCGTTCGCCTCATGCGATCGCGGTATTCGGCGTTCGCGGTCGGTGACGTGGACTATCTGCTTGCGACGTGGCATCCGCAGAGCCGACCGACGTTTCTCGAGCTGGAACCCGCGCTGCGCTGGTACCGGCTCGACATTCTCGGATCAGAGCGAGGAGGGATGCTCGATTCGAAGGGAACCGTCGAGTTCCGTGCCTGGTACACGCTCGATGGCGTGTCAGGGGACCAGCACGAAGTCAGCCAGTTCCTCCGGGAGGACGGGCGCTGGTTGTACGTTCAGCCCGCCTGACGCGCCGCGTGCGGGTCAGATCCCGCCGACCGTGTCGGCAGCGGGTAGCGGAACGCTGCCCAACGCAGGTGACGCCATGGGCACAAGGACCTTCACGGCCGCAGGACTGGTCTCGATCGTTGCGGGTAGTGGTCCGATCAGCTCGCCGTCCGCGTAGATGTTCAGGGGGACATCGGCGTCGATGGTGATCCGCTGGCCTCGTACTTCAGTGATTGCGCGATGGCCGAGGTGCACGCCGGCGAAAGCCTTGAGGAACGTCGACACCGCCGCCCCTGCGCCCGCTGACCCCAACGTGACCACGTCCATCTGGCCATCGTCGGCCAGTGCGTTAGGCGTGATGCGCAGTCCGCCACCGTATTGCCCGACGTTTCCCACGGCCACGAACCACCCGGTGAACGAGCGCCGCTGGTCATCTACAGTGACGGCGAAGCTGACATCACGCCATGTCATCAGAGCCCGGGCCCCGCCATACAAGTAGGTCATCGGGCCGAGATTGAAGCGGGTGGCATTCGCTATTTCGGCCGCCCGCCCGTCGAACCCGACGTTCGCCACGCCGAGGAAAGGGACGCCATTCACCCGTCCCAGGTCAACGGATGCGATGCGCAGGGCGTCGATCTCCCGGATGCTCCGGATCGGGTCGACCATGAGCCCGAGGCGACGAAGCGTGTCGTTGCCGCGTCCGCCTCCAAGAGGAAGCAGCACCGCACTCGAATCGCTCACACCGGCGGCCACTGCGCCGAGCAGGCCGTCACCGCCCAGCGACGCGACCAATGTGCCCGGGGGAGCCGTGCGTGCGGCCTCGGCGGCATCGGCCAGGTCCAGAGTCACGTGTTCGGTGACTGTGAAGCCCTTCCGGACGAGGGCGTCCGCGACGGTGTGACGCAGACGCGCGGCGCGTCCCCGTCCCGAGGCCGGATTGATGATGAGCCGGACCGCACTGTCGAAGCGGATTGGGGGATGGGTCATGGGTCAACTGAAGCAGATGTTCGGACGATTGCGTGACAGGCATGGAATACCGTCGTTGTGGATACGTTATTGCAGGCGCACGTCGATGCAATTATTCCCTCGCCAGAAAGGCTTCAGACGCATGACACACAAGCTGGAACTCGGACTCGACACATTCGGTGACGTAACGTACGGACCGGATGGAGAGCTCCTGCCGCATCCGCAGGTCTTGCGCAACGTCGTGGCGGAGGGGGTCCTGGCCGACTCGGTGGGTCTCACCTTTTTCGGCGTGGGGGAGCATCACCGTGAAGACTTCGCCGTATCCGCGCCCGAAGTCGTCCTGGCCGCGATCGCCGGGCAGACCACGAACATCCACCTCGGCTCTGCCGTCACCGTCCTGAGCTCGGATGACCCGGTGCGCGTTTTCCAGCGATTCTCGACACTTGACGCCGTGTCCAATGGGCGGGCGGAGGTCATCCTCGGACGTGGATCCTTCACCGAGTCGTTCCCGCTGTTCGGGCTCGACCTGTCCCAGTACGAGGAACTGTTCGAAGAGAAGCTGAACCTGTTCTCTGAGCTGCTCACCGAGGAGGCCGTCACGTGGGAAGGCAACACCCGCGCAGGCCTCAAGGACCAGCGCGTCTTCCCGCCGACGGAATCCGGATCGCTCCGCACCTGGGTCGGCGTGGGCGGAAGCCCGCAGTCGGTCGTGCGCGCCGCCCATTACGGGCTGCCGCTCACGCTCGCGATCATCGGCGGGAACCCGCTGGCCTTCGCCCCCCTGGCAGACCTGTATCGTCGTGCGCTCACGCAGTTCGGCAAGCCGGAGCTGCCCATCGCCACGCACTCCCCGGGTTACGTCGCCCGGACGGATGAGCAGGCTCGGGAAGAGCTCTGGCCGCACCATGCAGCGATGCAGGCGCGGATCGGCCGCGAGCGCGGGTGGGGCCCGATGACGCGTGAGACGTTCGAGCACGAGGCCGGCCCGGATGGCGCGCTGTTCGTCGGCTCGCCGGAGACCGTCGCCACCAAGATCGTCAAGGTCGCCAAGGGTCTCGGTCTGTCGCGCTTCAACCTCAAGTACAGTTCCGGCACCCTCGCGCACGAAAAGATGATGAGCAGTATCGAGCTCTTCGGCACCGAGGTAGCGCCGTTGGTGCACGAACAGATGGATTAGGCAAGCCTCTGCACGGTTTTCTTGACTATGGATAATGGAACTCGCG
>Ga0190275_10003655_pt1 | contig 11010 bp, 9 predicted proteins | sample Popmic550T_FD_133745 | JGI IMG/M metagenome (GOLD analysis project Ga0190275, IMG submission 133745) | Populus adjacent soil microbial communities from riparian zone of Yellowstone River, Montana, USA - 550 T | ecosystem: Environmental > Terrestrial > Soil > Riparian zone > Trees stand | place...
CACAGTGACGCTCTGCATTGGATCAATCACTACTCCGACGATTATGAGATGGTGCAAGTGCCCGTTCTGCCGCTTCCGAAGCCGATTACAGATTGGACGTACGGCGTATACGTCGACGAGTTCACCGAGTATCAGACCAGGGACATGCCGGCTCGGCAAGCGATGGGAGCTTTTGTACCCTCCAATGGCGTCGGGGCAGGCTTTCGTCGGGATGCGCTCGATGCGCTCGCCGAAGCGGACGAAAACCGGGTATTCGAGCCTGTCTGCCTGACTGAAGATTATGAGAACGGACTACGCCTTCGCGCCCATGGCGCCCGTCAACTGTTTGTTCCCTTGCAAGCAAACGGAGTCGCGACTCGCGAGTACTTCCCCGACACGTTGAAAGCCGCTATCCGCCAAAAAACGCGTTGGATAACAGGAATTGCATTGCAGACCTGGGAACGGCACGGCTGGATCGGAGGACATGTTCAGAAGTACTGGCTGTGGCGTGATCGCAAAGGCTTAGTTGGAAGTCCAGCGGGCCTGCTGACCAACCTTGTATTCGCTTATGGCCTAGTTCGGTGGCTGCTGGGCGCGCCGATCCCGGATAATTTATTGATGCGCGCATGCGCTGTGATCGGTTCGTACAGGATGCTGTATCGCACTATATGCGTGTGGCGCATCTTTGGAGCAGGATTCGCGCTGACGACGCCAATTCGCGTCTTCGTTGCCAATTTCATCAACTCTGTCGCCACGTTCCTAGCCTTCCAGCGCTTCTTTGTCGCAAAACTTCAGGGGGTACCATTGGTCTGGGTCAAGACGGAGCATGCCTACCCCTGCCAATCTGCCCTTATACGCCGGAAAGCCCGTTTTGGCGAGGTGCTGGTGACCCATGGCTACATCACGGAAAGTGAGCTGCAGTCCGCTCTCGCAACGCAACCGGCGCATCGGCGTATTGGAGAACACTTAGTTGCGCGCGGCTCTATCGATGAAGAAGCCGTTTACGAGGCCCTGTGCCTGCAACAGATGCTTCCGCAAGCTCGCATCGACCTCGATGACGTTCCCCGTTCGATTGTCCGAGCGCTCCCTGTCCGCGTCGCAACGGAGCTTCAATGGATTCCGTTCAAGGTAGATCTCGGCCGCCTATTCGTCGCGGGTCCTGAGCTTCCGACTGCCGAGACGCGTCAAAAGCTGCAGCAGTTCACATCACTTGCAATTGAGTTTCATCTCGTAACTCCTGCGCAGTATCGCGAACTAGCTAGCCAATTTCTGCCGGCTTGAAGAAATCGACAGGCTCGAGCGCGACGATGGAGCCGTTGCGGATGTTTATGATGACGGTACCCTTGCGCCGCTCCAACACCACCGAACGCGCGCGGCTGCGGATCTCCATGTACCAATCAATCTCAGCACGACCCGTATCGATAGTCAGCAATTTCACGGACGAAGTGATTTCGGCTTGCGCTAACAGACCCTGAATGTTGTTGACGAGTTGCGAACGATTTGGCGCTTCTTTAGGGATGTGTTGCAGAAATCCTTCGGCGTCCGATGCGCTAAGGGCGGAGGCGAGTGGAGTAATCAGATCGATTGCATCGGATCGCTCGTCGGCTGCAAGGATGGCAGGTACCAAAGCGATAAGCCATCCATGCAGCCGGCGTCGTGTCATGTGCGATAGCTTCCGTTGATGCGGATGTAGCCTTCGGTCAGGTCGCATGTCCAGAAACGCGTTTCGCCTTTGCCGTCACCCTTGATCTCAAACCGGACCATGATGTCGCGGTCGTTCAACTTGGTCCTCAAATCGATCTCAGCGAAATCGGCGGCCAGACCATTGGAGCAGACCTGGACGCCTTGCATGAAGATGTCCACTTTGGTCGGATCGAACTCGACTCCCGATTGTCCGGCCGCAGAAAGGACGCGACCCCAATTCGGATCGGCGCCCGCAATTGCGGTCTTGACAAGTGGGGAATTCCCGATGCTCCGAGCCACTTTGACGGCGGAATCTTCGTCATGCGCGCCCAGAACTCGAATCGTGATCAGTTTGGTTGCGCCTTCGCCGTCGCGCGCGATCTGTTCGGTCAGATCCTCCATCACCAGGCAAAGCGACTCTTCCATTGCGCGCCGCTCGCGCTCGGACGGCCGGATTCCAGAAGCTCCGTTAGCTAATAAGGCAACGACGTCGTTGGTGGACATCTCGCCATCGACGCTAAGCCGGTTGTAGGTGCGTTCCACCGTGTTTACGAGCATCTGTCGGAGGTGGATCGGCGAAATGGCTGCGTCCGTCATGACGAATCCTAGCGTCGTCGCCATGTTCGGATGAATCATTCCCGAGCCCTTCGTCATGCCGGAGATCTGAACGTCACCGCTCTTCAGCGCAACTTCGGCGTGCGCCATTTTGGGGACGGTGTCGGTGGTCATCATTGCGTGCGCAACGTCGGGGAAGCGGCTTTCGAGCAGATCCTCGAACATATGCGGCAGCGCGTTCACCACCAGACTCGCGTCCATCTCGACTCCGATAACGCCTGTTGACGCGGGCAGGATTTGCGCTACGGGGACTTTGAGATGCTTCGCTACGGCACGACAACACGTAAGCGCGACCTCATCTCCGGTTTTGGTTGCGCAGTTCGCGTTCCCGGAATTGACCAGAATGGCGCTCACCCGACCGCGCGATGCGCGAAGATGCTGTCGGGCAATCCTTACTGGCGCTGCCTGAACACGATTCGTCGTGAAGACAGCCGCGGCCGAAGCAGGCTGATCCGATACGATCAATCCCAGATCTTCTCTGCCGTCGTTCCGGATGCCCGCGTAGGTAGCTGCGTAGCGAAAGCCCTGCGGAAACTTCAATTGATTTTCTCTCCTAACATTTCGTCGGGCTCTAGGCGGTGGCCATTAACAAAAGCCTCAGCCGAGACTCGTTTGCGACCTTCCAACTGCAACTCATGGATTTCGAGGGATGTATCGCTACCGCAAGCGACCATCAGCTTGCGGCCCTCGAGATGGATGGCGCCAGACGGCCCTAAGCTTCTATCATGCGGTTTCGAGTGCCAGATATGCAACCTCTGTCTGCGGAATGTGGTATAAGCTCCTGGCCAAGGCTGAAATCCGCGAGCGCGATTGTAGATATTCAATGCGTCTAAGTCCCATCGAATCAAGCCGTCTTCACGTTTTAGAACGGGGGCCCACGTGGCGTCGGAATGGTTTTGGGCTTCGGACACAATTTTTCCGGCGGCAAGACCTTCCAACGTCTCAAGTGCCAAATCTGCTCCAATAACTGCGAGCCGGCCGGAAAGGTCCTCCGCTGTTTCGTCGGGACCAATCGGCGTTTCAGCCTTCATCAACATGTCGCCGGTGTCGAGGCCGGCGTTGATCAGCATGGTCGTAACGCCGGTTACTTTTTCCCCGTTAGCGATGGCCCACTGGATCGGCGCTGCGCCGCGATACTTGGGCAATAGGGAGGCGTGGACGTTTACGATTCCCAGCTTTGGAATGTCAATGATCGACTGCGGGATAATCTGGCCGTAACCGACAACTACGATTACGTCCGGACCCAGCTCCGAAATCATCTCAACCTGCTCCGGGCGGCGCACACGATCGGGCTGCTTCACGTCGAGTCCCAGCCTTAAGGCAGCTTCCTTGATCGGCGAGAAAACAACTTGTTGTCCGCGACCCTTAGGCCGGTCGGGTTGAGTCCACACCGCGAGGCAGGAGCGTCCGGCGGTGACCAATCGCTCAAGCGTGGGAACCGCAAATAGCGGCGTCCCCATGAAGATGAAGCGCAAACGATCTCAGCTCCACTCGCCGGCTTTGGCCAGCTTGCGAATTTTCCGTTTGATAAGGTCGCGCTTCAGGACGCTGACATGGTTGATATACAAAGAGCCGTTGAGATGATCGGTTTCATGCTGAAAGGCGCGCGCCAGCAGATCTTCGCCCGTCATCTCGAACCACTCACCTTTCACATCCTGAGCTCGAACGGTGACACGTTTTCCCCGGGTGACATTCTCGCGAAATCCCGGGATACTCAGGCATCCTTCTTCGCTCGATTGACCGCCCTCCACTTTGATGATTTCCGGATTGATGATAACGATTTTTTCTTGCGGACGTTCCCCGTTTGAACAATCAATGACCGCAATGCGCTTCGAAATTCCGATTTGCGGTGCGGCCAGCCCAACGCCTCGAGCCGCGTACATGGACTCGAACATGTCCTCGATCAGCGTATGCAACTCGGGTGTATCGAAGGCGTCGACAGTTGCAGCCTGCGTTTCCAGGACAGGATCGCCGTATTTCACGATTGGGTAGATCATCAGAAATTCTTTACTTGTTCGAGGTAATTGTCGAAATTCCGTTTCGTTTCGCCCAGGGAGTCGCCGCCGAACTTCTCGAGCATCGCTTGTGCAATTACGATCGCAACCATCGCCTCGCCAATCACTCCTGCAGCAGGAACCACTGCAACATCGCTGCGCTCATAGGCTGCGGCCGAAGGTTCACGGGTTTCAAGATCGACAGACTCGAGTGGCCGTCGCAGTGTTGAAATCGGCTTCAGCAGGCCTCGTACTACGATGTCCTGTCCATTCGTCATGCCGCCTTCGAGGCCACCAGCCCGATTGGCTCCGCGAAAAAACGAGTGGTCCTCTTTGTTGTAGTGAATCGTATCCTGCACTTGCGAGCCGAACGCCGCGGCGCCATCGGAGGCGAATCCCACTTCCACTCCCTTGACCGCCTGCATCGACACGATTGCTTGGGCCAACCTTCCGTCAAGTCGCGTATCCCAGGCAATGTGCGAGCCCAGACCAGGAGGGGCGCCATGAGCCACAACTTCGAAAACACCACCCACGGTGTCGCCGGTACGAAAGGCTTGATCGACGACTGCTTTGAAGCGCTGCTCGGCTTCGGGATCGACACACCCGAGCAGGACCTCGGTTTTCTTCGAAAGCTCAACAAGCTCGTCCCACGAAGCGTTCCGTCCCAGTCGCTCGCTACCAACCGCGATCACATGGCTGAGTACGCCGATGCCGAACTGCTGTAGAAATTGTTTCGCCAAGGCGCCGATCGCGACACGAACGGTAGTCTCGCGAGCGCTTGCCCGTTCGAGGATGTATCGCGCGTCGGGGAAGTCGTACTTGATCGCGCCGGCCAAGTCCGCATGCCCCGGTCGGGGTCTCGAGACCGGCTTACGGAGCGCCGGGTCACCGCCCTCTACCGGTAGATTCTCGGTCCAGTTCTTCCAATCGGAATTGCGAACTATGAGCGCAATCGGCGAGCCGATGGTGTGTGAGTGTCGGACTCCGGAGACAACCTCAGCGCGGTCGGTCTCGATCTTCATGCGACCGCCACGTCCAAAACCCTGCTGCCGCCGCCAAAGCTCGTGGTTAATGCTGTCGATTGAGATTGGAATGCCCGCTGGAAGCCCGGTTAGCGTTGCTACAAGACACTCACCATGGGACTCCCCTGCGGTTTCGAACCGTAACATGCCCAAGTTTCTCACTTTAGCAACTTGGGGCTATTTTGGCTAGGTTAGTTGCTTTTTTGACTTGAGGTCAATTTTGCGATAAATTGAAAAGAATCCTCCGTTTTCACTCCAAAACTTTCAGCGAGATCACCACGAAGATCGCAGTGTCTTCTTCGGTCCCCGATATCTTTCCTAGGATTGTTTTCTGGCCTTCCTTGAAATCGCCGGATGTAGAAAGACCGACGTCTCTGAAGTTGAACTGCGTCGATACTAGGAGATTAGCTCCGGGCTCCCCACCTTTCCTCGTGGTCAAATAGGGAACGCGTAAGTTGATCCGCAATTGATCAAATCTCACATAGCGGCTCGAGTCCTTCCGTGTGACTGCTTCCGGTCGTATATGAATTTGAGCCGTTGGCACTGCGCCCGGCACCTCTGGCATCGAGCCCGGAAAGACGAGGTTTTGCTCGGTCTGTTTCCCTTCCTGCAGGCGAAGCGGTAGTATGTCCCAAACTTCGATGTGCTTGTATTGCGTAGCGGCGCGAAGCTGACGCACAGCGGACTCCAAGTCCGCGGGAATGGGCATCGATTCCGACCGCGGCTTCATGCTGCATCGCAGGAAGGCCATTGTCATTTCGATGTTGCGGCCGATTGCCGCCTCGCTTCCAGGACGATCTAACTCCTCGACGACGCGCCGCATCTGCTCGATCACTTCGGGCTTTGCGTAGACAACAATCGTACGCAGGTGGTCATCGGCAACATACCTCACATTGAAAACCGAAAGCATTTTAGCCAAGCGGTTGAACGAGTCTCCGCTCAATGTCTTTACGGGGATAATGACGGCCTTTTCGCCGCTCGGTTTAGTCTCGACGGTAGCTTCCTGGCTCATTGCGCACATTGCGCCGAGCACCATCACTATGAGTACGCGCATATTTTGAGGTCTCTCCTTAGGCTGCTCAATCTCCGATGAGCAGAATCACTACGTCAGGATCTGCAGTTTCTATACGGACAACGATGTCCTGGGCATTCAGTTTCGTCTCGGGCGCCACTTGCCGTCGCGGTTTTGCGACCGTGTTTGGACGTTCTACTTTGACCACCGCCGGGGGCGGAACTTCCTTCGCGGCGACAACTACTTCGCTGCGGACCTTGACCGTAGGACGAGCCGCATGCTTAGCGGGACGGAGCAAAACCACGATGAATATCGCAAGCGCAACCGATGCGAACAGACCCACAAACTTCCAAGGCATCACGAAGCGCTTCAAGTCTGTCGCAGCTTCGCTTCGCTCAGCTACTGCCAAACGAACACGAGCCAGCGAATCCGCCGGAACGGGTTCATCCCGCAACGAATGCAATAGAGATCGAACATCTTCATCCGTCATAATCTTTCCCCACTCAACAGGCCGCGTAGTTTTCGGATAGCCTTCGCAACCTGGCTACGCACCGTGACTTCGCTGGAGCCGAGAACAGCCGCCACCTCTGCGGTCGATAATCCTTCGATCTCGCGCAGTACGATGGCTGCCCGTTCTCTCAGGGCCAACTTCCCGAGCGCGGTCATCATGGCTCTCTTTCGCTCGTCGAGAACGATAACTGCTTCGACCGAAGCGCTAGCGGATTCCAATTCCGGCAATTCCTCAAACGGTTTCGACATCCGCACACGATCCAGGCATAGATTCACTGCTACGCGATAGAGCCAACTCCGGAGCGCAGCGTCGTTAACGAAATCGATTCCGTGTCGATGGAGCCGTAGGAATGATTCCTGCGCGACATCTTCGGCATCGGCCCAGTTGCCCAAAATTCGAAAGGCGGTCCGCAAAATCTCGGTCTCTCTCTCACGAAGGATCTGCTCAAACGAGTCTGCCAGTTCGGTCGGACTGTCGCTCATGAGCGCTGTGCCTGGCATCCTCTCACTCTTAAAACGAAACTCGTGCGCTAAGTGTTGATCGAGATGAAACGAAATTCATCTAATACTTTCACGTTATTGCGCTACTGGCGATCTTCACTATAGGAATAAAGGACCGTGTCTCGTGTCTTCACGCTGCTCTTCGCCGCGTTGCTTCTGAATACCGCTTACATTGCCTCCTTTGCGGAACCGACCGTCTTTAATATGGCGAATGTCCTCGCCCATCTCTTCGGAGGCTTACTCGTTACGGTAATCGCCTGGCGCGTTCTGCCGCGATCGAGCGCAATTTTGCTTGTCGCATCGGCTGCAATCGGTCTTTATCTTGTTAAGACCGGAAACACGTTCGGTCAGCGATGGGTCCTCTGGGCGCATATTGTCGTCTCCGGGATCTTCGTCGCTGTGGCCGTGCGTTGGGTTTGGAGATCTTGGCCTCGGCATCGCAACGCAGTCGCCGCTGCGACGGCGCTGTTGGTTCTGCTACCCGCCGGCGCTGCCTTGTATCGAAGGGCATACCCCAATCCGCACGACCGCATTCGCAATCCGGAGATTGTACCGGCGTCGATGGAGGAAGAGGGCAGCGGTCCGAAGTCTCCATTCTGGCCTTCTTCGGCGACGACCAACGTCGGACACACGATTCCCTCAAACTTCTTTATGGACTCGGAACTCTGCGGATCGTGCCACAAGGACATCTACGAGCAGTGGAACAGCTCGATGCATCACTTCGCATCGTTCAACAATCAGTTCTATCGAAAATCCATTGAATACATGCAGAGCGTGAACGGCACAAAAGGCAGCAAGTGGTGCGCCGGATGCCATGACCACGCAGTATTCTTCAACGGCCGCTTCGAAAAACCGATCGAGGATCAAATCGATACGCCGGAAGCGCAAAATGGGCTCGGTTGCGTTTCCTGCCACTCCATTACTCGCGTAGACAGCACCATGGGAAATGGCGGTTTCACGATCGAGTATCCGCCGCTCCACGATCTTGCTTCGAGCCGGAACAAATACATCCGCGCGCTTGATAACTTCCTAACATATCTCGATCCCGAGCCGCATCGGAAGACGTTCATGAAGCCGTTCATGCGGCTGGACTCATCCGAATATTGCTCGACGTGTCACAAAGTGCATCTGGATGTACCGGTGAATAACTACCGTTGGATTCGGGGCTTCAATGACTACGACAATTGGCAGGCCAGCGGCGTTTCCGGCCAGGGCGCGCGGTCATTTTATTATCCGGCGAAAACATCCACATGCGGGCAATGCCACATGCCGCTCGTCAAGTCCAACGATCCGGGTAATCGCAACGGAATGATCCATTCGCATCGCTTCGCCGCCGCGAACACAGCGGTTGCTTATGTGAACAAGGATGAGAGGCAGCTTGAAGAAACGAAATCGTTTTTGACGAACGGATTCATCTCGGTCGACATCTTTTCGGCAGCCCCGGTCGACGACATGCCAGGTCAGCCGGATATGCGTCGGCGATCCGACGGTCCGCAGCTTGCCTCAACGTTCGGCGTCGGCGAAGAGTCCGAGCAATCCGGCGCTATCTTCCTTCGGGACGTCGGGAAACTCGCTGCACCGCTTGATAAATCGGGAGTGAAGGTCTCACCCGGATCTACCGTACGTGTAGATGTTGTTGTTCGTACACGCAGGATCGGCCACTTCTTCCCAGCGGGCACAGTAGATTCCTTTGACATCTGGCTGGAACTGATGGGAACGGATGCAAATGGCAAGCCTGTCTTCTGGAGCGGGCGCGTGGAAGATGACGGCAAAGGACCCGTAGAAACCGGCGCCCACTTCTACCGCTCTTATCAACTCGATGGCGAAGGAAATCCCATCAATAAGCGAAACGCTTTTCAAACCAGAAGTGTGTTGTACGTGCGCCTCATCCCGCCGGGGGCCGCCGACGTTGCTCACTATCGTGTAAAGATTCCGAAGGACGCGAAAGGACCGATCAACCTTCATGCAAAGCTGAACTATCGCAAGTTCTCGCACTATTACACACAGTTTTCCTACGCGGGAGTCCCTATAGCGGATCAGCCGCCATCGCTTGTCAGCGCCAGTCACGACAATCGTCAATTCTCGTTCTCACCGGCAAACATTCCCAAGAATGTCTCTGGGAAGATTAAGGACCACATCCCAGATCTTCCAATCATCACCTTGGCGGAGGCGCGTTCGAAACTCGATGTTGACGACGGTAAGACTCCAACTCAATGGCGACCGGTCGTGCAAAAGCCGGACCGGGAGCGTTGGAACGACTGGGGTATCGGTATGCTCCTCCAAGGCGACTTGAAGGCCGCCGAGTATGCCTTCACTCGTGTCACCGAATCCGAACCCGAGTACGCCGACGGCTGGTTGAACGTCGCGCGCGCTCTCATTCAGGAAGGCGAAACCGATCGTGCGAAGCCCTATCTCGAACGTGCTTTGAAAATAGATGCGAGTCTCGGCCGCACACACTTCTTCAAAGCAATGGTGCAGAAGGCGGACGGCGACTACGATGGAGCCTTACAGTCGCTACGAACGGTGACAGCCAAATACCCGCGCGATCGCGTGGCTCTCAACCAACTCGGACGAATTCTCTTTTTAAAGCGCGAGTACAAGCAGGCGATTGGAGCGTTGAAAGCCACGCTGCAAGTCGATCCCGAAGATGTTCAGGCTCATTACACGCTCATGCTTGCCTATCGAGGATTGGGCGACGCCAAGAACGCCGAGCGCGAGGAAAAGTTATTCCGGCGTTTCAAAGCAGATGAATCGTCGCAGTCGATCACGGCCAGGCCGCGTATGGCGAGCGCCGAAGACAACAATGAGAGACAGATGATTCATGACCATGAGAGTGTGACGATTCGATGAGGAGTTTGCTCTTGCTAGGCATCGCTGCCACGCTTGCAAGTGGCGCGGTCCAGTTTACTGACGTGACAGCGCAGTCAGGTATTAAGTTTACCCACAATAGCGGAAGGGCGGGGAAGAAGTTTTTACCCGAAACTATGGGCTCCGGCGCAGCCTTCTTCGATGCCGATAACGATGGCTGGCCCGACATTCTTCTGGTCAACAGCAAGGATTTCCAACCAAGGGGCCGACGTTCGCTGTCCGCGCTCTACAAGAACAATCGTAACGGCACATTTACAAACATCACACCCGGCAGCGGACTCGATGTAGAGATGTACGGCTTGGGAGTGGCCGTGGCTGATTACGACAACGATGGCCGCGACGATGTTTATATCACGGCGCTTGAAGGCGACCGGCTTTTTCACAACGAAGGCGCAGGCCGGTTTCGCGATGTTACGAAAACGTCCGGGATTCAAAATGCGAATTTCGGCACAAGCGCCGCGTGGTTGGACTATGACAAGGACGGCAAGGCCGATCTATTCGTAGCAAACTACGTGCAGTGGACCGCTAAGGGCGATCTCTGGTGCTCGCTCGATGGCGCCACAAAGTCCTACTGCACACCGGAATCTTATAAGGGCACATCTTCGAAGCTCTACCGAAATCTCGGCGCCGGCAAACTTGCGCAGGCGGGCTCGTACCTGCTGCATGATCTGGCGTTGGCTTCTGTTACCGCGGAAAGCTGCCGACGGTCTGCCGTGGAGAGTTTCGCCTATAAGACGCGCGAACGAGAAGGTGCGCTGCTCATGCGACTGCAGGTCGATATGAAGCTGGCCATTATTCACCTGGCCGAGATAGGGGTTTCCAACCG
>Ga0190275_10003656_pt1 | contig 11005 bp, 10 predicted proteins | sample Popmic550T_FD_133745 | JGI IMG/M metagenome (GOLD analysis project Ga0190275, IMG submission 133745) | Populus adjacent soil microbial communities from riparian zone of Yellowstone River, Montana, USA - 550 T | ecosystem: Environmental > Terrestrial > Soil > Riparian zone > Trees stand | place...
CGATGGCGGCGATGAAGCATACCGCCAATTCGCTGAACGCCAGGGTGAGCGAGATGGCGCGGATGGGGGCTTCGACATCGGTCCTGATCGTCGCGAAGAACGATCACGTGATGTTCAAGACCAAGATCCTCGACGCCGTCCTGGGAAACATCCAGATGCGGGAGGACGAAGCGGTCGATCATACCCGCTGCCGCCTCGGGACGTGGCTTTCGAAGCTGCCCGCAGAGGACAGGCTCGCCATGCCGTCCCTGAACGACATGGACGAACCACATCGCGCCGTCCACACGGCCGGCCGCGAGGCCCTGGCCGCCGCTAACCGGGGCGACCGGGAAAGCGCCCTGGCCGCCGTGGACCGCATGAACGACGCCAGCCAGCTGGTTATCGGCTGCCTCGACCGCGCGCTGGAGGAATGGAAGGCGGCGCAGGCCGCCTCCGGTCCGCAGCACGCGGCAGTCGCCTGAGCACCCGGCGAGGAATGCTCAGGCCGGGATGACCTTGTCCCGCTTCAGGCGGTCGAACAGATCGGTGAAGCTGTCCGGCGTGCTCTGATAGTCGAGGAAGCCGGCCTTCCGGCTCTTGGTCATGTCGGTCACCACCTCCATCGGGCGTCCCAGATCGGCGTCGGTGTGCCACCACGACGCCAGCCGGCCAAGATCGCTCTCGATCAGCCCGTGGCGCTCAGCTATCCGCTTCCAGACCGGTGCTGCATCCGCCATCGCCTGCTCCAGCGGCTGGGCGGCCCCGCCATAGGCGGCAGGCTCCACGCCGAAATAGGCCGCGATCCGGGGCCACAGCCACTTCCAGCGGAAGACGTCGCCGTTGACCACGTTGAAGTCCTCATTGCGGCCCGCGTCTGACGTCGCCGCCCATTCCAGATGACGGGCGAGCAGGCGCGCGTCGGTGATGTCGGTCAGGGCATTCCATTGGGTCGGCGAACCGGGGAACGCGAAGGGAATGCCGGTCTCCCGGCAGATATTGGCATAGACCGCCAGCGTCACGCCCATGTTCATCGCGTTGCCAAGCGCATAGCCGATGATCGTATGGGGACGATGGACGCTCCAGGTGAAGCCGCGCCGCTCCGCCGCCGCGAACACCTCGTCTTCCTGGGTGTAGTAGAAGTTCTCGACGTCCTGGCGCCCCTGCTCTTCGCGGAAGGGGGTTTCCGGCACGGCGCCTGCTCCATAGGCTTCGAACGGGCCGAGATAGTGCTTCAGGCCGGTGACAAGGGCGACATGCGACAGGCTGGGCGCGTTGCCGACGCCGTCCAGCAGGTTGCGCACCATCGCCCCGTTGACCCGGCAATTCTCCGCCTCCGTCGCCTGACGCGACCATGCGGAAATGAAGACGTGGCTGACGTCCAGCCCTTCCAGGGCCTTTCTGGTCGCCTCGGCGTCCGTCAGATCTGCCGCGATCGGCTTGAGATCGGCTTGGCGGAACGAGGGCCGCCGCGCCAGACCATGGACGGTCCAGCCCTGCGCCAACAGGCGTTCGGCCAAGTTGCCGCCGACGATACCGCCGGCGCCGACGATGAGTGCCGCCTTGGACATGAAATTCACTCCAACTTACTTCGATTGAGATATTGGGGATTGCTTTTCGGCCTGCGTTCAAAGGCCCGTTGAGGTGAAAACACGCTCCGGTCGCTTAGGTGCCGGAATGGCAGCCATCCAGCCGGGTCCTGCTTCCCTGTCATGGCTGATCAACCAAAGCCTGAGGAAACCAAGAGGTCTCGGCATCGTTACCGGAACAACCATTCGAAGGTCCTCCTCCGAAGTTCCTGAGGTGACATCATGCGTGACAAGCGGCGGCGTCCCGTCCTCATCGTGACAGGGGCGCTCACTATCCTGATTGGATTGGCCCTGGCTGCCGGAGGCGTCTGGTTGATCACCCTCGGCGGCTCCTGGTACTACGCGATTGCGGCGGCGGCTTTTCTGCTGACGGGTTTCCTGCTGATCCGGGGCCGGCCGGCGGCGCTCCTGGTCTACGCACTGCTGGGCATCGGGACCCTGGCGTGGTCCTTATGGGAAGTCGGGCTGAGTTGGTGGCCGCTGGCGGCACGCGGCGCCGTCATCTTCGTGATCGGCCTCTGGCTCCTGACCCCGTGGGTCACCCGCGCGCTCGACGCGGGCCATGGCCGCGTGTCCGCGCTGCGTGGAGCAGGATTGCCGCTGACGGCGACCATGGCCGTCGCCATAGTGCTGGCGGCAGTCTCCTGGTTCGGCGAACCGTACCACATCGAAGGGAACGCCCCCGGCGTCCGTGCCGAGGCAGCGCCCGATGCGCTCGGCGTTCCGCCCGGCGAGTGGCACGCCTACGGCAGGACCGGCCAAGCCCAGCGCTACTCGCCGCTGGACCAGATCACGCCGGAGAACGTCTCCCAGCTCGATGTCGCCTGGACCTTCCATACCGGAGACGTCCGGGGCCGCCCCGGCGACCCGGAGGAGACGACCTTCGAAGTCACGCCGCTCAAGATCGGCAACCGGCTTTTCCTCTGCACGCCGCATCAGAACGTGATTGCACTGGACGCCACGACCGGAGCCGAAATCTGGCGCTACGATCCGAAGATCCGCAGCGAACTGGCGCTCCAGCATCTGACCTGCCGAGGATTGTCCTATCGTGCCGCCCCGGCGGCGGGGGCCGGAAGCGCCACGCAAACTCCTGCTCCGGTTGAGGAGTCGGCACCGGGAACGACCGCGGCGCCGGGCGGTTCGACCGTGCTGGACCTGCCGGTGGCATCGGCCGCTGGCCCAACCACGGATACCTGCCCCGCAAGGCTGTTCATGCCGACGGCGGACGGACGCGTGATCGCCCTGAACCCGGAGAACGGCTCGGTCTGCAAGGACTTCGGCGGTGGAACCGGCCAGATCAACCTCTGGCGGAACATGCCGAACGTCAATCCCGGCTCGTTCTACTCGACCTCCCCTGTGGTCGTGACGAAAGACCTGATCATCGTCGGCGGCACGGTGCTGGACAACGTCTCGACCAACGAGACGTCGGGCGTGATCCGGGCCTTCGATGTGAATACCGGAGCGCTCGTGTGGAACTGGGATTCCGGCAACCCGGAGCAGACGGCTCCGATAGGCCCGGACCAGACCTATACGCCGAACTCGCCGAACAGCTGGTCGATCCTGAGCGTCGATGAAGATCTCGGCATGGTCTACGCGCCGCTCGGCAACCAGCCGCCGGACCAGTGGGGCGGGAAGCGCAGTCCTGCCGTCGAGAAATTCTCGTCCTCCGTCGTCGCCCTCGACCTCGCCACCGGACAGGTGCGCTGGAACTTCCAGACCGTCCATCATGACCTGTGGGACTACGACGTCCCGGCACAGCCGAGCCTGATCGACCTTACCGTCGGCGGGCAGACCGTTCCGGCGCTGGTCCAGCCGACCAAGCAGGGCGAACTCTTCGTCCTGGACCGCCGGACCGGCGAACTGATCCTGCCGGTGACGGAGAAGCCCGCTCCGCAAGGCGCTGCGGAAGGCGACCACACCGCACCGACCCAGCCGGTCTCCGCGCTGTCGTACGACCCGCCGCCGCTCGATGGACGGGACATGTGGGGCGCCACGATGTTCGATCAGCTCGCGTGCCGGATCGCGCTGAAGAGGCTGCGCTACGACGGCCGCTTCACGCCGCCTTCGACCCAGGGTTCGCTGATCTACCCCGGCAATTTCGGCGTCTTCAACTGGGGCAGCGTCGCGGTCGATCCCAGGCGGCAGATCGCCTTCACGACACCCACTTATCTCGCCTTCGTCTCCCAGCTCGTTCCCCGCGCCGATGACAAGACACTCTATGTCCAGGGCGAGAACCGTCCGGAATACAGCCTGCCCGCCCTCAACGAGAACTTCGGCGCTCCATTCGCGATCAAGCTGGCGCCGTTCGTCTCGGTCCTGGGATTGCCGTGCCAAGCTCCCCCCTGGGGCTATGTCGCGGCGGCCGATCTTACGACCGGCAAGACCGTCTGGCAGCACAAGAACGGCACCACGCTCGACGCGTCGCCGGTGCCGCTGCCGTTCGCGATGGGCGTCCCGAACCTCGGCGGACCGATCATGACGGCGGGCGGCGTTGCCTTCCTGTCCGGCACGATCGACTATTATGTCCGGGGCTATGACGTCACGACCGGCAAGCAACTGTGGGAAAGCCGCCTGCCCGCCGGCGGACAGGCGACGCCGATGACCTATCTGGGCGACGATGGCCGGCAGTTCGTCCTGGTGGCTGCCGGCGGTCACGGCTCGCTCGGCACCAAGGCGGGAGACGCCGTCATCGCCTATGCCCTGCCGAAGCGGTAGCGGCCCTGACCTGAAGCCGCACCGACCGTCAGAGCGGCTTCAGGTTTGCCTCGATCTGCTTGCGCCGTCCTTCCAGGAAGGGCGGCAGGGAGAGCTTTTCACCCAGCGCGTCCAGCGACTCGTCCGTCGCGAAGCCGGGACCGTCGGTGGCGATCTCGAACAGGATACCGTTCGGCTCCCTGAAGTAGAGGCTGCGGAAGTAGAACCGATCGACCGGACCGCTCGACGGCAGGCGCACCTGGTTCAGCCGGTCGGCCCAGGCTTCGTAATCGGCATCGGGGATGCGGAACGCCACGTGATGAACGGCGCCGGCTCCCTGACCCGCCGCAGGAAGGTCCGGCTGGACGGCGACGTGAAGCTCGGCAGCGGCACCGCCCTGCCCCATCTGGTAGACATGGGTCCGGGAATCCGCTGTATCAGGCGTCCGGTACTCCCGGACCTGCTCCATGTTCAGCACCCGCCGCACCACCAGATCGGTCGGTTTCAGGTCCGGCACGCTCATGGTGATCGGGCCAAGGCCCCTGATCTGATAGTCGGCAGGAACCGGGCTGCGGTCCCATGGATGCGCCGGTCCAGCACCGCCATCGTCCACCAGACTGAGGCGCTGGCCCTCGAAGTCCTCGAAGTTGAGCACCAGCCGAGTGTCACGCTCGACGATATCGGCGTGCTTGACGCCCTCCGCCTCGAAGCGCCGCTTCCACCATTCCAGGGTGCCCGATCCCGCGACGCGCAGAGCCGTGCGGGTGATGCTGTGGGTGCCGCGCCGCTCACGCCCAACCGGCCAGTCGAAGAAGGTGATGTCGCTGCCGGGCGACGCCAGCGCGTCGGCGTAGAACAGATGGTAAGCGCTGACATCGTCCTGATTGACCGTCTTCTTGACGAGCCGCATCCCCAGCGTCTTCGTATAGAAGGCATGGTTCCCCGAGGCATCGGCGGAAACGGCGGTGAGGTGATGGATGCCGGTCAGTTGCATGATCAGATTTCCTTCGCTGAACTATTGTCAGGCTGTGCCTTGCTGTCGAGCCATGCCTTGGCGAGCGTCACGTCGGCCTGGGACAGACCGTGCCCGACGGGCAGCACCTTGTGTTCCACGTCGGCTCCGCCATCCTTCAGGATCGCGGCCAGCCGTGCGGCGTTATCGGCGGGGACGATGGGGTCCGCCGCCCCCGAGAGCAGCAGCACGCCCTTGCCGCGCAAATCACCCGCCGAGGCATCTGCAAGCGGCACCATCGCCCGCAGCAGCACGGCCCCGGCCAGTGCCTCCGGCCTCAGCGTCAGCACCGCCGCCGCGATGTTCGCCCCGTTGGAGAACCCGACCGCGACGGGAGCCGCCAGCCCATAGGCTTCGCGGGCCTCCGCGACGAAGTCGGCAAGCTCGTTGGCGCGGCGCCGGACATCGGCCTCATCGAACACCCCTTCCGCCAGCCGGCGGAAGAAGCGGGGCATGCCGCCTTCCAGCACCTTGCCGCGCGGCGACAGCAGCGCCGAACCCTGCGAGATCATCCGTCCGAGCGGCAACAGGTCGTTCTCGTCACCGCCGGTCCCATGAAGCAGCAGGAGCGGCGGCCGGCCGGCGCCCTGCGCCGGCTCGAACCGATGGACGAAGGACAGGCGAGCTTCAACCATATCAAATCTCCAGTTTGCCGGGACTCAATCGAGGGCGGGCAGAACCGCCTCGATCTCTCCGCGCCGGCCCTCAAGGAACTTCGGCAATTTCAAATCCCGTCCTAGCGACGTCTTCGGCTCATCGACTGCGAAACCCGGCTCATCCGTGGCGATCTCAAACAGGATGCCGCCCGGCTCACGGAAATAGACGGACCGGAAATAGTTGCGGTCCTTCTGCTCCGTGGGATGGATACCGTGGTTCTCCCGCAGCTTCTTGACCATTTCCGCCTGAGCCTGATCGTCGGCGGCGCGGAACGCCACGTGATGGACCGATCCCTTCCCCATCCGTGCCGGCAGGAAACCGCCGGCGCTCCGGATATCAACGATGCCGCCGATGGTGGTTTCTGCGGCCTTGAAGCGGGTGACGCCGTTCTCCGTGGCGACCTGGGTGAACCCGAACACGTCGGTCAGGATGGCGCCGGTGCGCTCGCCGTTCTCCAGCAGCAGGCTGACGCCGTGGAAACCACGGATCGCATTTTCAGCCGGGATCTCGCCGGTGCTCCAGGCGGCTTCGCCCTCGATACCGGGCGAGGCCACCAGGGCCAGCCTCATGCCGTCGGGATCGCGGAAAGGCAGGACGGTTTCGCCGAACCGCTTTTCCGGGGTCTCGTGGCGGACGCCCTTCGCCAGGAAGCGATGGGTCCAGTAGCCGAGCGAGCCTTCCGGAACGCGGAACACGGTCTCCTGGGTTTCGCCGATGCCGAGGCGGCCCGGAGCCGCATGCTCCCACGGGAAGAAGGTCAGGATCGTGCCGGGGTTTCCTGCCTCGTCGCCGTAGTACAGGTGATAGGTGCCGGGATCGTCGAAGTTGACCGTCTTCTTGACCAGACGAAGCCCAAGGGTCCGGCTGTAGAAGTCCAGGTTGCGATCGGTCGAACCCGAAATGGCCGTGACGTGATGGATGCCGTTTCCGCGCATTGTCTTTCCCTCCATAGGGTGGGGAGCGGGGTGGGGAGCGACCGGGCCGCCCCTTGCATGGATGGGAGATGGGGTCGGGAACGGCTCAAACCTATGGCTTGCTCATTGCACTGGCGCAATGATGTCCGTGCGTTTATGCTTACAGCGTTGCGTCGAGGAAATATCAACCGGAAACCGAATGGGCGAGCCGTTCAAGAATCTGGCCTGGGACGACTTCCGTCTGGTCAAGGCCATCGCCGACGCCAAGGGCTTGCCGGCTGCCGCCGAACACCTGGGCGTCAACCACTCGACCGTCTTTCGCCGTCTGCGCCAGATCGAGGAAGCGCTGGGTGTCGCATTGTTCGAGCGGCACCGCCAAGGCTACGTCGCGACGTCGGCGGGGGAGGAAATGGTTGCCTTGGCGGACCGGCTGGACGACGACATCACCGCCTTCACCCGCAAGGTTTCGGGCCGGGAGCTTTCTCCGGCGGGCGAGTTGAGGGTCACGACCAACGATACGCTGCTGGTCCATCTGCTGACGCCCCTCTTCGCCGCCTTCCTCCGGCAGTGCCCGGACATGCGTCTCGACGTCGTGCTCAGCAATCAGCCGCTCAACCTGTCGAAACGCGACGCCGACGTGGCGATCAGGGCGACCGACAATCCTCCGGAAACGCTGGTCGGCCGACGCGCCGCCCGCATCGCCTGGGCACTTTACGGCCGCGCCGACGATTTCCCGGACCCGGCAGCGGTCCCAGCCGAACACCTGTTCGACCGGCGCTGGGTCAGTCTGGGCGACGACCTTTCGACCATGAAGGCGGTCCGCTTCGTCCGTGACCATGTCGCACCGGAGCGGGTCGCGTACCGGACCAATACCGTGCTCGGCCTTGGCGAGGCGGTGGAAGCCGGTATCGGGATCGGCCACCTGCCCTGCTTTATCGCCGACGCCCGCCCGGCGCTGGTCCGGCTTGCCGAACCCGATCCCGAGCTTGCGGCGGATCTCTGGCTGCTGACCCATCCCGACCTGCGTCACGCGCCCCGCGTTCGCATTTTCATGGACTTCATGGCGGGTGAGATCGCCCGTCAGCGAGGTCTGATCGAAGGAACGCTCAGGCGGTTCACGCCACCGGCGGGGTCGGAAGAATAGTCAGCTCATGCACATCCACACCGGGCGGCTGGGTAAGGGCGTAGACGACGCTACGGGCGACATCCTCGGGCCGCAGGGCATCGGAGGGCGGAGCGTCGAAGAAGGGCGTATCGACCATTCCGGGCTCGATCAGGGTTACCCGGACTCCCGTCCCGCGCAACTCCTCCCGCAGGCCATAGCCGATCGCGGAGACGGCCCACTTGGTGGCGGCGTACATGGAACCGGCAAGCACCCGCCGGCCTGCGACCGAACCGGTGATCACGACATGGCCGCGCGCCGCCTTGACGTGCTCCAGCACTGCACGGAGCGTATAGGCGACGCCCAGGATGTTGACATCCACCAGCATGCGCCAGCTTTCCGGAGGCGCCCCGGAGAACCCGCCGGGCTTGCCGCCGGTACCGGCGTTGACGAAGACGGCGTCGATGCGACCGAACCGCTCGATCGCCGCATCCGCCATCCGCTGCTGGTCGTCGTAGTCGGTGACATCGCAGGCGACGGCAACGGCGCGGTCTTCGCCGATTTCCCGGACCAGGGCATCGAGCTTGTCGGTGGAGCGGGCGGCCAGGACGAGGTTCCATCCCTCCCCTGCCGCCGCGCGCGCCGTCGCGGCGCCGATGCCGCTGGAAGCCCCCGTGATGAGCAGAACCTTGGCGTCAGGCATGTTCGTGTAACCTCCCGGTATCTTTTAATTCCATTCAATCAAAGGTCCGAATGCCGTCCCGCCGCTGACAGGCGGGATGTCCCGACCCTCGGCCATTCCTGACGGATGATGTGGACGACCCCTCCGGCCAGCATCAACGCAAGACTGTACCAAGTGATCGCATAAACCAGATGGTTGTTGTGGAACCTGATCACCGTCAGCCCACCGACCGGTGACTCCGGCCCGCCGGACGCGGCATCGGCATCGATGAAGTAAGGCGCTGCATCGCTCCGGCCCCGCGCCGCCGCGATTGCCGCGACGTCCCGCGAGAACCAGCGGTCGGCGGCAGGGTCGTTGGAACGCAGCATCGCCCCTTCCGGCTCGGTAATCCGGAGCAGGCCGGTCACCGTCGTTTCCCCCACGATCTCCCCCGCCCTCCGCGATGCCGGATCGCGCCGGTCGGTCGGAACGAAGCCGCGATTGACCAGCACCACGTTTCCGTCCCGCATCCGGAGGGGAGTCAGCGCCCAAAAGCCGGGGCCGAGTTCCGTGGAAGCCGCCACCAGCGTTTCGCGGTCGTTCAGGAAAACGCCGGTCACGCTCACGTGCCGGTATTCATGGCCGGCGGCGGTGACCGTGGCCCACTCCTCCCGGCCCGGCGCCTGGACGGGAGGTGCATGGACGCGCGTCTCGGTTCGCTCGATCAGATCGAGCTTCCAGGACCGCCGCTCCAACTGCCAAGTGCCCAGTGCGGCCAGAACCGCGACTATCACGGCAGCGGCTGTTCCCAGCACGATGAGCGACGCACGCGACCGCGGCCGGTGCGTTTCCGTATCCGGCTCGCGGGGATCGAAGCTTGTCCGTGTCATGTCGAGTGACCGGACGCCCGGCCGTCAGGGCATGCTGCGCATCTGGTCTGGCGACATCGGCATCATGTTGGAATCCAGGTGCGACATCACCCACAGCGAGCCGGCCAGGGTGATGACGACCAGGATCGAGGTGAATATCAGCGCCAGGACCGTCCAGCCGCCCTCCGACTTCGAGTTCAAGTGTAGGAAGTAGACCATGTGGACGACGATCTGCACGAAGGCGAAGATCAGGATGACGACGGCGCCGACCATGGGGTTGCGGAAGACGTCGTAGATCACGATCCAGAACGGGATCGCGGTCAGCACGGCCGCCAGGACGAAACCGATCAGGTAGTCCTTGAAGGACCCGTGGTGGCTGCCGGAATCATCATGCGCATCATGTGCGTCCGTGTCGTGATGCTCCACGGCATTTTGCCGCTCACTTTGCGCAGTCATGCCAGGAGGACTCCCATCAGATAGACGAAGGTGAACACGCCGATCCAGATCACGTCCAGGAAGTGCCAGAACATGCCCAGGCACAACAGCCGCCGGCGGTTCTCCGGAATGAAGCCGTGCTTCGGCAACTGGAACATCAGCGTGACCAGCCAGACAATGCCGAAGGTGACGTGCAACCCGTGCGTGCCCACCAGGGCGAAGAACGCGGACAGGAAGGCGCTGCGGTCCGGTCCGGCGCCTTCTTCGATCAGGTGGTGGAATTCATAAAGCTCGATCCCGAGGAAGCCCAGGCCGAACAGGCCGGTGACGCCCAGCCAGAACAGCGTCAGGCCCATGCGCCGCTTCTCCACCTCCAGCATCGCGACGCCGTAGGTAATGGAGGAGAACAGCAGCAGGGACGTATTGAGCGCTATCAGCGGGAGATCGAACAGGTCGGCCGGCGACGGCCCGGCCGCATAGTTGCGGCTGAGCACACCGTAGGTCGCGAACAGCACCGCGAAGATGAGCGAATCGCTCATCAGGTAGATCCAGAAGCCGAGCATGGTGCTGCCTTCGGCATGACCATGCTCTTCCGTGACGTAGAAGACCGGAGCTTCCGGTTCGGCAGTCGCCTCGGCGTTCGGCGTGGCTTCGATCTCGGTGAAGGCGGTTCCCGAATGGGCTGTCATGATCTTCCGCCTATTCCGCCGCGAGCGCTTGCGCGCGCCTGTTTTCTGACCTCATGACCTCCTCGGCCGGGATGTAGTAGTCCCGCTTGTAGTTGAAGGTATGGTTGATCGCGACCACCAGCAATGCGATCACCGAAGCGGCGGCCAGCCACCAGATGTACCAGATCAGCGCAAAGGCGAGCACGGTGCTGAACCCGGACAGGATCACGCCGGTGCCGGTATTCTTCGGCATATGGATGGGGCGGTACCCGTTCTCGGGCATGCTGTGTCCGCGCCGCTTCATGTCCCACCAGGCGTCGAGATCGTGGATGATCGGGGTGAACGCGAAGTTGTAGGCGGGAGGCGGAGACGACGTGGACCATTCCAGCGTCCGTCCCTGCCACGGATCGCCGGTCACGTCGCGCAAC
>Ga0190275_10003657_pt1 | contig 11005 bp, 8 predicted proteins | sample Popmic550T_FD_133745 | JGI IMG/M metagenome (GOLD analysis project Ga0190275, IMG submission 133745) | Populus adjacent soil microbial communities from riparian zone of Yellowstone River, Montana, USA - 550 T | ecosystem: Environmental > Terrestrial > Soil > Riparian zone > Trees stand | place...
CATCTTGGCGTTCCAGAGATTTTTATCTTTATAAAACTGCACGGCGCCAGGGTGATAGGGGAGTGTTACATCGGCGGAGGCGGTGCGCTCCCGGGTCCATTCCTGGAACTGGGCATGGAGCGGCGGTAATTTATCCGTGTTATCCCAGATTGCTTTAAGAGAGGTTTGCACCACTTCGTTGGACAAACCTTTATGGCCGAGCATGTAAATGTCGAAAGTAAGCACGCAGGTGTCGCCGATAATGCCGGTTGAGAAACCGGCTTTCAGTGTCGTGGTCGAGTAGCCCGGGACGGCTTTTCTAACCCTCGCGTCTCCCTGGGCGGAGCAGTCGACCGGAACATGACGTATCCCGACCGCGGCGTCGGCTTCTTTTACCTTTGCCGCGCCAATCGCGTGGATGCTCACATCGGCACGGCCCTGAGCGACGGCGTCGACGCCGTCGTTGACTGCCGGCACTGGCACGACTTTGACATCGTCCCAGGTAAGTCCCGCGCTCGCCAGCGCTGCATAGCCGTGATACCAGATCGCAATGTTCGCCGGGTACTCGCCGGTAACACGCTTGCCTTTGATCTCCTGGACGCTTTTTACGCCGTCTTTCTTGGCAAGGAGGCCGATGAATAATGGTGATCCGCGCATGATCAGCCGGGCGTTGGGCACATGGGGCAGGGGATTCTTCCCGCCGATTTTGAGCTTTGCCGGACCTTGATAGGCGAGGTTGGATTCGACCGCATTGATGATGGCAAAGTCGAGTTCGCCGCTATCGAGCAGCGGCAATAACGTGCTGGTGCCGGTGTAAGGCTGCACGATCGATTGCATCGGCCCTACGCCGCTGATCACTTTCGCCAAGCCGGCGCCGACGGCGTAGAACACAGTGCCTGCGGGATTGGTGCCGATTGTGACCGAAGGCGGGAGTTTCTGCGCGAGGACTGGCGCAGTTACACCGAGTAACAAAATGATGAAAAATAATGTGGCGACTTTATGCAGATAAATCATTACTTCTCTCCGTTCAGATCCACTACGGCAAATTTCCATCAATCCAAGACTTCGCTAGTCGTTATGGCTTCCAAGCCAAAAGCTTTTTCTGGGCGTCGTCCATCTTGGCCGGCCAGACTCCGGCGTCTTTGAAATAGCGCACCGCGGCCGGATGATAGGGAATCGTCACCTCGGCATCGACGGCGCGGGCCTTGGTCCACTCGACAAAACCTGGGTGAAATTGCGGCAGCTTATCGATGTTGACCCAGATCGCCTGCAGCACACTGCGTACTACGGCGTCGGGCAGTTTTGCATGGCCGACCAGATAAATATCATAGGTGTAGGCACAGACGTCTTCGAGAATTCCAGAAGACGAGCCGCTTTTGACGGTGGATAAATAATATCCCGGGATCGCTTTCTTGATCCGCTCTTCGCCGAGCTTGGAACAGTCGAGGGATAAAAAGCGGATTCCCACCGCCGCGTCGGCTTCCTTTAGTTTCGCCGAGCCCATGGCGTGGGTGGTGACATCGGCGCGGCCCTGAATGAGCGCGTCGACACCCTCGTTCACGGCTGGCACCGGCACGACTTTGACATCGTTCCAACCGAGCCCGGCATTCGAGAGCGCGCCGAACATATTGTACCAGACGGCCAACTGCGCCGGGTACTCTCCGGTAACGCGCTTGCCTTTGACATCGGCCAACGTTTTGATCGGCGAATCTTTTCTAACGATAAAGCTGCTACGCAACGGCGAGCCGCGCATGAGCAGCCGGGAGCTGGGCACATGAGGAAAAGGGTTGCGGCCGCCGACTTTAAAATTCGCGCCGCGATAAACCATGCCCATATCGACGGCATTGACCACCCCGAATTCGAGCTCGCCGGTGTCGAACAATGGCACGAATGTGCTGGTGCCGGCGTAGGGCTGGACTTGCGCTTGAATCGCCGCGGCATCGCTAACGACTTTCGCCAGACCGCTAGCCAACGCATAGAACAGCGAGCCCGGCGGATTGGAGCCGATGGCGACGGACTTGGGTAGTTGCTGGGCTTGGGCGCCAGCGCTGACGCTTAGCAGGGCGATCCCGATGAAGCCATAAATCAAACCTCGACGCATGAATCCTCCTCGGCAAATCGGCGGTCACTGTAATGCGAACACGGTGACTAGGTCAATGGCATTCGAGAGTGAGCGGGGAAACTGAAAAGTTCGGTGTGAATATTCCGAGGGCGACCAGCGGGTCGCGCCTGCGTCTTGACGGAATTATTTCCCCCACAACTCCTTGCTCGCCAGCCTGGCGCCTTCCGCCATCGCCTCGAACTTCGCCCAGCAAATTTGCGGGCTGCCGACTCTTGGGCCGAGACCGCAGTCGGTGCCGGCCATGAGGTTTTCTTTGCCGACAATTTTCGCGTAGCGGACCAATCGATCGGCGATCGCTTGCGGATGTTCGACGATATCCGTCGCGTGGCCGACGACGCCGGGGACCAGCACTTTGCCGGCGGGGAGTTTCACTTCCTGCCAGACCCGCCACTCATGTTCGTGGCGTGGATTGGCAGCTTCAATGGATATGGTGTTGGCGTTCACCTTCAAGATGATGTCGATGATATCGCGCAACGGGATGTCGTATTTGTGCGGGCCGTGATAGCTGCCCCAGCAGGTATGAAAGCGCACGCGCTCGGGCGGGATATCGCGCAGGCCATGATTTAACGCTTCGACTCGCAGCTCGGCGTATTTGCGATATTCCGGCACCGTCATCTGCGACATGAACTGCCAACCGTCGGGTAAATCGGGATCGTCGATTTGCAGCAAGAAGCCGGCGTCGGCGATGGCCTTATACTCCTCGTGCATAGCATCGGCGATGGCGGCCAGATAGGCCTCGTCGTTGGCGTAGAAATCGTTCTTCATCCAGTGCTCGATCGTTCCGGGCGCGACGGCCGGAAGAAAGGCGTCTGCGTATTTCTGACCTTGCAGGCCGGCTTTGAAGTCGGCGATTTCAGCTTTCAACGACGCATGGCCGGTGTATTTCAGCGGCGCGTTACAAAATACCCGCTTGACGTTGTCGCCGCGGTGATACGCGCGCGCGCTGAAGTAGTCGTTGAACTCGGTCAAATCCCTGGCGTAAATCGTCGAGGTATGGTCGCTGGCTTTGACTTCGCGCTCGATAAAGCCGTCCAACCGGTCGCGGGCGTAGCGCGAGAAGTTGGACTTGCCCTGTTCGCCGTCGTTAATGATGTCGAGGCCGCAGGCGATCTGTTTCTTGACGATATCAGCGACGGCGCCGCTGACCCGTTTGCTAAAGGCTTGTTCGTCTACTGATTTTCCCGCCGTGCGTTCGTTGTGCAGCTCTTTTAAGTCGGGCGGCAGCGGCAAGGCGCCGGCGTGGGTGGTTAATATTCTGTCGGTACTGTATTTCATTTAACCTTCCCTCTTTCTTGCGATGGAACGAGTGGAACGATTGGAACCGTTCCAAAGGTATTCGGGAAAAAAGTTGTCAACGTAATGTTTCGGCGATTTTTTGCGCAAAGCTGAAATCGAAGACCCGCTCCGGGGGCGGCGGTTGGGCGAGCTTGGTGCGCTGGGCGGCGGTAGCGATCATTTCGCGCTGGAGTTTGTCGTCGACGGTGCCGGTGGTCGATAAGTAACCCAGCGCGGCCTCGTAGACGCGTTCGGCATACTTATCGCGATCCTTGCCCATATCAAGGAACGGGCCGCGGATAAACTCGGTGGCGTACTTTTTGTCACTGCGGAACAGCCGGAGCGCTTTTTGCGTGGCGCGGATGACTTTGGTCACCAGTTCCGGTTTGTCGTTAATAACTGTCTTGGTTGTCGTCAGTCCGCCCTGGACGGCGCGATAGACATCGGCGCCGGCGGCGAGCTTGCGATAACCCTCGTCGACAGCGATGAAATTCTGCGGTATTTGCAGCATGGTGGCATCGATGGTGCCGGCTTTCAAAGCAACCCAGGTGATATCGCTGGTGCCGAGCGGCAGCATGGTGACTTGATCCAGCGGGATTTTGTTGGCGATGAGAATCTGCCGCGCGATGATTTCTGTCAGCGATCCCGGCGCCGAGATGCCGATCTTCTTGCCGCGCAGTTGCGCCACGCTGGTCAGGGCGGGCGCGGAAATCAGATCGAAGGACGGCTTATCCGAGAGCGCGAAGACGACCCGGACATCGGCGCCGTTGACCGCGGCGCTAATTGCGGTGCCGGTGGCGGTGCCAAAATCGACGCCGCCGGCGAGCATCGCCTGGACGGTCTGAATCGCCTTCATGAAAATAAACTCCGGTTCCAAACCCTCTTCGCGAAAGAAGCCGCGGTCGCGGGCGATGATGAACGGCATGTCGAGGGTGCTGCGCGAGACATAGGCGATGCGCAGGGGGATGAGCTTGGCGGATTTTTCGGCGGCGTGAAGCGCATTGTTCGCGCCTAGGGCGAAGCAAAATAGCGCCCATAGCGCCGCTAAACTTTCTTTCGTCAAGCTCATGAGTCTCACTCCTATTCCGTATGGTTTGAGAAGAGAACTCGAAACTCAAGACCCGAAACTCGAAGCCGACTTATGCATAGGTGTCGTAAATGCCGTCGAACTTGTTGAGCTTGAAGCGCACCATGTTTTTCGCCGCGACCCGGACCATTTCCTTGTCGCGGTCGGTGATGGCGAATTTCGCCACGGTGTCGGCCGCCATGGCGGTGTGTTCGACGTCGACCTTACCGTGGACCGCGAAGAACGTTCGTGCCCGGCTGTCGAGGCCGTAATGTTTTTCCAACGCCGCATCGAATTCGTCAGAATAGCGTTGCACCATGGTTTCGTTTACCAGCGCGCCGACGCGGGTTTCCGCCGGCGCGCCGACGAGCATACCGCGGACGATCGCTCCGGTGTGGGCGACGCATTCGAAAATCATGATGCCGTCGTCGAAGTCGGCGTCGGTCAGCCCAGTCGCCAGGCCGAAGCGTCGCATGAGGCCCGGATGTGATTGCTCTTCGGTGAATAACTCGGTGAACTGTTCGTACATTGCCTGGTTGTTGGCGTTGCGCACCATCGAGAAAGCCAAGCCTTTGTTGATCACATGATTCGACAGGTAATGCTGCACGGCAAAACCTTGTATCCGTTTCTTGGAAAGTTTCCCGGCGCGCAGTTCGGTGAAAAAGCGCGTGCTCATCAACTGCTCCACGCCCGGGTGGATAATTTCCTTGAGGATAGATTCGACAAATGGGTTGGACATAAGCATTCCCCTATAAGATTTTGTAAGCGAACAGTGGCAGAGGGATGGATAGGCTGTCAAGCGGTACATAATCAGTTGACAGGGAACCATCAGACTACTAAACCTTAGCTCTCTATAGGACAGGAATATGGCTCTGGCGAGATTAGCTGAGCTTGAACTCTATTACGAAACTCAGGGCAGCGGCGAGCCGGTGCTGCTTGCCCCGGCGTCCTGGTGGCCCTCGGCCACTTGGAACGTCGGCGTCGTGCCGTTTTTGACCGGACGCTTTGAGACCATTACATTCGACTGCCGCGGTACTGGACGGACCAGCCAACCGCACAACGGTTACTCGGTAATGCAATTCGCGCAGGATTGCCTCGGGTTGTTGGCGCATCTCGGCATTTCGCGCTGTCACGCCGTCGGCTTCGCTCTGGGCGGGCAAATCATGCAGGCCCTGGCGATCGAGCGGCCCGATCTAGTGGCGACGTTGACGATTGCGGCTTCGGGAGCGGGCACGAAAACTCTCGCCGGCGGACAGCGAAATCTTTCGCCGCACACGGAACGGGAAATCCGCGCCATCGGTTTCGAGCGCTATATTCGCAACTACATCGAGAACGACGGCATGGCGTTCAATCGGCAATTCTACCGCGATCAGGGCAATGTCGTGGCAGCGTTGGCCGATGCGGTGTGGTCGGGACAGAGCACGGTGGAAATATTTCGCCGCCACGAAGATGCGCGGCTCACCTGGGATACTCTCGGGAAAGCGGCGGAAGTCACAGTGCCGACGTTGGTGCTTTGGGGCGCCGACGACGATGTCGCCCGGCGCGGCAGCACGCCGGTCGGAACTGCCCGTCGTCTCGCCGAGCTGACGCCTCGCGCTGAGCTGTGCTTGATTCCCAACACCAAGCACATGACTTTTTGGGATGGCAACGGCGCATTGGTGGCGTTGCAGGAATTTCTGCTGCGCCATCCGATCGCCAAGAGCCACTGAGTGCTGATTCAGACCGAGGTGTCGCGTAGTTGTGCTGCTAGGTTCCTGAAATTGATCGATGCAGATGGCAGAGTTCTCGCCGTGTATCCTGATGGCTCCGTAGTCTCCATTGCAAACAGCGATTCTAGAAGCTTACACTTCGATAATAACCAACTTGCCAGCGAAATGAGGCTCAACCGCGCCGAATATGATGCGCGGGAGATGTGTTCCGTCGAGGTTAATGCTGCCACCCGACAAAATCAGTAAGGGGCCCAACTATGCTATAATCTTGGCTGGCCTGCCAGATGTAGCCATGGTCGCGGCATTATTGATTGGTACGCGCGGGTTTTTAGCGGCTCTTAGACATGGTTGTGTCTTTTTGGCAGATGAAGAGGCGCATCGGAAATCGAACAAGCCGGATGGGCGGCCGCGTCAACTCGCGGGGTGACATATCGACCCGGGCTCATAAACTACTGAGGTGCGTTAAACCCAACTTGCGAAAGGGAGGGCATACGAAGATTGCGTACGTCACCACATACGACTCTTTGGACGTCGAGAACTGGTCGGGTTCAGGTTACTTCATGGGTAAGACACTCGAACGCCAATGCGAAGAAGTAATTCGCATCGGACCGCTAGGGCAACACACGGATGACGTGTTGAGAGCCAAACAAATTTTTTACCAGTATGTGGTGAAAAAAAACTACAAGGCAGACCGCACTCCCAAGGTTCTGAAGTCTTATGCCGATCAGGTCTCGGCGTGCCTGAAGGATGCCTCTGTGGACCTGGTGTTCAGTCCGGGAACAATTCCCATTAGTTATCTCGAATCCAGCGCACCTATGGTATTTTGGACAGATGCAACCGTTGCAGGAATGATTGATTTCTATCCGGGTTGGTCGAATTTATGCAACGAGACTCTCAGAGATGCCCATCGCATGGAGCAAAACGCCCTGTCGAATTGTCGATTAGCGATTTACAGCTCCAACTGGGCGGCCGAGACGGCCATAAATAACTACCGGGTGGACCCGGACAAAGTGAAGGTCGTTCCCTTTGGCGCGAATGTCGAAAGTGTTCGCGATTTGAATGATATAAGAAAAATCGTTGCGCGAAGGTCAATGGATGTATGCAAGCTGCTTTTTATCGGCAGTGACTGGTATCGCAAAGGCGGAGACATTGCGGTTGAAATTGCCGGATCATTAAATGCTATGGGTTTGAAAACAGAGTTGACTATGCTCGGAGGCCATATGGCAGGGGCTGTCCCGGATTTTGTGTCGATCAGAGGATTCGTATCCAAGAAATCCCCCGCAGGCCGAACTCTGATAGATCGTCTTTTTGCCGAGTCGCATTTCCTGTTGCTGCCATCAAGGGCGGATTGCGCACCTGTGGTCATTGCCGAAGCCGGTTCATTTGGCGTGCCAGTTGTCGCCAGCAATGTGGGAGGCATCTCAACAGCAGTGAGAAACGGCATCAATGGATATGTCTTGGCAGGGCAATTGGTTACCGACGCCTGCAACGTAATTTTCAAATCCATGGAAAGCCCCAGTGCTTATCGTCAACTGGCCTGCGGGTCGTTTGGTGAATACACCGCACGACTCAACTGGCCAACAGCAGGGCGTCGGGTGCATGAACTCCTGAAAAACATCCTCGATTGAATTCCGTCTTCGAAGTAATCCGTTCCAGGCAAGCGGGGAGTCTGGTCGCGGTCACGGACGCAAATGGATTACGGCCATTGAAGCAATCTCCCCGCCCGAAAGCTTTCTCAGCTTGTCCCTCTCACGTTGCGGCGAAACGCCGATGCGTTTCATATACTTATAAAAGGGACTATCCGAACCACCAACTGGCGTGGTGTGTTTGATGGTGAACTCATCAACCACGACTGGTTCTACGTCCAGCAGCCTCGGCCAAATATGGTCTAGCCCCCAGGTTGAATAGCTCAGATCAAAAGTGTTCAGCGCTACTCTTAGGGAATCGCTCGAAAAATAAGGGCACATCACCTCAACCATACCAACCGGGCGCCAGCCAGATCGTGATGCATTGAGCAGGTGTTTATGGGAGTAAAAAGAATCCGAGGTCAAGCTGGGTTGTGCCAGGCCGAACCCGTGAGCCCAACAATAGTCCAAGAACTGACTTAAATGGGAATAGGTAATTTCAAGATCTTCATCGAGAAATATGAAACCCCGGAACTTCTCCAAAAGTGCACCGTCGATGAACTGGCAAGCAGCCTTGTACTTATTTATTCCGCCGCAATACGAGTACTCGCAACCATCCAAAAAACGCTTGTCGTTCGGACATGCATACAAACTCAACGCGATATCAAAGTTCCTTTGGCTGCCATCATCGATTAGACGATGAATCGCCCCGCAGCGAATGATTGCAAGATATGGCCGGTGCTCGCGGTCCTCGGCAGGTTCCTTAAGGAGTTGGATGCGTTTGGAGTTGCAATATTCCCCATCGGCGGGGAGATTCTTGAAAAACAAATGAAATCTAAGTCGGTTAGCCTTAAGAATGAAACTATCGGCGATGTTCCTGACTAGACGCCAGATTCGGTTGAGAATCAGCCGGAAAAATCTCACGGGGTGGCAAGCGGTTGAATTTTAAATGCGAGCGGGTCGACAAAGTGCAATCGCTCGGCAATAGGATGATCCGGTAAATGCTCGAGGAGATTCCAGACGTTTTGATGTGAGCTGGAGGCAGGATCGTCAGTTCGGGTGGCGAACGCGAAGTAGCGAAACTGCTGCTCATCTGCGGCGCGCGCCACAAAATCCCAATATATCTTCGGGCTGGGCCACTTTCTCCAGGCGCTGAGGGGCGAATGCCGCCGGGGCCTGTCGAGAAGTCTATCAGCGATTCGGCGATGCCACGGTGTCAGGGCAGTCTGGTAGTCAAACGAGGTGAGGGGCACGATCAATATCGGGCGCGAGTCGGCCGGCGAGGATGAAGGAACACCGAGGGCCTGGCGTGACGGGTAGTAAGGGTGCCGCGGATAGTCGATGAAGTTTGTCGAGGGCCCAGTCGCGTACGCCCCGAATGATGCGTCGGCGGTTTTCGCCGCGAGACCCGGCTCAACGGTAAGGTCGATCGTGATCCCTAGTTCGACGGCAGCGTCGAGGAGAGTTTCGGTGAGGAAGTACCCGCCATGGCTGGAAAGGCGAGCGGGCCGGCCAAAAGCGTTCCCGAAGGCATCCGCAGCGACCCGCAGGCAATGGTTAGCCCAGGCGCTGTCGCCATGGTCGGAGAATGCGACGGCTTGTTCGGGGTTCCATCGATACGGGTGGACGTGGATGCCAAGGGGATCTCCCCGAGAAGTCAGCTGATCGATTAACTTGCCATGTCGTTGAACCACGAAATCGACGCGACCAAAACACCGCTCAATATCGGGGTCCATGCGCAGTAGCCAGGTGGGACGTACGACACTGCCCGATCGACCCCTTAAGCGATCGCTCAGCTTATCGACTAGAGCCACTGTCGTAACAAATCCCTCCCAAGGTCGTTGGCCCACGGGAGGTTGGCTTTGGTCAGGCTCCACATCGATACGCCAGACCGTTGGTATTGGCGGCGGTTTGATCATCGAGGAGTTTTGGACGTTCGCGATGATGCCGCATCTAAAGGCTGCTGAAGCGTCGCGCCATTACTATACCGAGACGTTAGTATGGCACCATACCAATAGATGAACGGGGAATTTAAACACCCTTTTTGCTGACGGAGTTATATCGACGAACCTGAGAGTAGTCAATTGCGCGAGTGTTTAGTAAAGTTGGCGCCGCGGGGGATTCACCTATCCTGGTCTTCATTTAGAAGCCCGATGGCCTAACAATCTTTTTCTGCTGGTCATGTCCGAATATCCGGCTCAGATACATCGCCATCGACCGCGTTCGCTCTCTTCGCAGCCTCAATTTGTTTTGAGCTCATGCTCCTTCTTCCGACCACTCCGGCTCCTAGGGGTCTAAAATGTAATTGAACTCTTTTTAGGTTTGTTGTAGCGGTAGCTGATGGCCCGACCCCAACGGATCGGGGCTCCTAGTACCCCACGGCGGAATTGTCGCGCTCGCCCATAAGTTTTTATTCGGGCGCGGCAATCGCCCGGGAACGATCAAAGTGATCTCGTGCATGTTTAGAATCCAACCAACGCCGCAGCCAAGCTTTATGACAATTCGCGATTGACGATGACCGCCGCTAGGGTAACCGGCGATGCCCAGGAAGATGACCGGCTTAGTACTTTGAACCGTCGGTGCAAAGAAAGCGTCACCCTGCGGATTTGAAAAAAGCGCATTTTTCGCGCGACCAGTGAATGGCTGCAATGGTTTCCTAGAGGGGAAACGATTGCGCGCGATCGCGTTATTTGGATTGAGTCACACGAATGCACAGCTCGCTGTAATTTATGCGAAAGTCAAATACAAATAGGCGCGTTAAACGAGAGGATCTAAATGCCGAAGGCAAAGCTTAACGATGTTGAACTGTATTATGAAGAAGCCGGTGCCGGCGATGCGGTGCTACTCTGTCCGCCGTCGTGGTGGCCTTGCGATACTTGGAACGTCGGCGTGGTGCCTTTTTTATCCAAAAAGTTTCGCACGCTCGTCTTCGATTGCCGTGGCACCGGCCATTCGAGCAAGCCGGATCACGGCTACACCATCGAGCAGTTTGCCAAGGACTGCGCCGGGCTGTTGGAGCATCTAAAAATAGCGCGCTGCCACGCCGCAGGATTCGCTCTGGGCGGCCAGATCGCCCAGGCTTTGGCGATCCAGCGTCCTGACCTGGCCGCAACCTTGACCATCGCCGCCGCCGGTGCGGGCGTAAAGACGACGGACGGCGGGCTTCGGGTGGTCCGCAACACCGACGAGGAAGAGATTCGCGCACATGGCTTCGAGCAGTTTATTCGCG
>Ga0190275_10003658_pt1 | contig 11000 bp, 8 predicted proteins | sample Popmic550T_FD_133745 | JGI IMG/M metagenome (GOLD analysis project Ga0190275, IMG submission 133745) | Populus adjacent soil microbial communities from riparian zone of Yellowstone River, Montana, USA - 550 T | ecosystem: Environmental > Terrestrial > Soil > Riparian zone > Trees stand | place...
CGGCTCAAAGCACGAGCCGGCAAGACAGAGTCGCGCGACGCTGCGGCAGGTGCGCGCGCGGACGAATCGCGCGGCCTCGCCCTAGCCGTCACCACGTCCGCAAAACAGTCGGGGGTCGCGGACGCCGACTTGGGTCTCCCGCGGCTGCCGGGGACGCGGCGCGAAGCCGGTGCGATTGCCAGACTCGTACCGCCGGCCCGGCGTAAAGAAGCGCTCGACTTTGCGGCGAGCCGCGCGACGGCTACGAGTCCCGACCTCGGCCAGTACAGCTACGTGCATTTCGCAACGCACGGCTTCCTCAACAGCGAGCACCCGGAACTCTCCGGCATCGTCCTTTCGATGTTCGACGAGCGGGGCGCGGCGCAGGACGGTTTCCTGCGCGCGCACGAAGTCTTCAACCTGAAGCTTTCGGCGGACGTTGTGACCTTGAGCGCGTGTCAGACGGGACTGGGGAAGGAGATCAGGGGCGAGGGGCTGGTCGGCCTGACGCGCGGATTCATGTACGCCGGAGCGCCGCGCGTAGTGGTCAGCCTTTGGAACGTCAACGACGCGGCGACGGCTGAATTGATGACGCGCTTCTACCGTGGGATGCTGAGGCAGCGCCTGCGCCCTGCTCAGGCTTTACAGGCGGCGCAGGTCTCGCTCCTCAGGGAGAAGCGTTTCCAGTCGCCCTACTTCTGGGCGGCCTTCACGTTGCAGGGCGAGTGGCGATAGTTAAGAAGCATCAACGTCGTTTAGAATCTCCTCTCGTTTACGAGAACCGATGAGAGAGATAACACCAGAACGTGCGTCCGAGATCGTCGCCGCGATGAGCAGCAAGAACGTCGTCGTGTGGGGCGACGTGATGCTCGACGAGTTCGTGTGGGGCGACGTGACGCGCATCTCGCCGGAAGCGCCCGTGCCGGTCGTCGAGGTGCGGCGCGAGTCGGCTCACTTGGGCGGCGCGGCCAACGTGCTTGCGAACCTGCGTGCGCTCGGCGCGCGAGCGTCGGTCGTCGGCGTCGTAGGCAGCGACCGCGCGGGCGAGCGCGTGCGCGCGGAGCTTCGCGACGTTGGCGCGCTCAGCGTGGACGAAAGCCTGATCGTTGACGTGAGCCGTCCGACGACGCTCAAGACGCGCATCATCGCGCACAGCCAGCCCGTCGTGCGCGCAGACCGCGAACGCCGCACGCCCGTGGACGGCCTCGTCGAAGAGCGCGTCGTCGAGACTTTGCGGAAACTTCTGCGCGGGGCGGACGCGCTCGTCGTCTCGGACTACGACAAGGGCGCGGTCACACCCGGCGCGCTCGGCGAGATACTTTCGGCGGCGGAGGTCGCGGGCGTGCCCGTTCTGGTTGATCCGAAGATTCGCAACTTCAACTCGTACCGCCCGGCGACGCTCGTCACGCCGAACCACCAAGAGGCGATGCGCCTTACAAACACTGAGGACGACGACGACGCCGGAATGGCTCGCGCCGCGCGCGCGATACTCGAAAACTTGGGCTGCCGCTCCGTCCTCATCACGCGCGGCGAGCGCGGCATGATGCTGCTCGAAGAGGCGGGCGAGCCTGTCTTCGTGCCGACGGCGGCGCGCGAGGTCTACGACGTGACGGGCGCGGGCGACACCGTCATCGCGACGCTCGCCGCATCGCTCGCCGCGAGCGCGAGTCTTGTCGAGGCCGCGATGCTTGCGAACCACGCCGCCGGCATCGTCGTCGGCAAGCTCGGTACGGCCACCGCCACAGTGGACGAACTGCTCGCCTCGTTCCAGTCTGACGCGACCCGTAAGTCTGACGCGCGCCGATGAAATCTTCGGCACGCCCGTTTGTCCGTCCAACCGTGGCGCAGAGCTTGTGCGTCAAATCCTGTATGAAAAAGTTGCTTCTGCTCGTCTCAATGCCCGTCTGTGCGCTCCTCGGCTCGTGCGGCGTGCGCGGTGTGGAGTTGCCGCACGCATCGGCGCTCATGCCCGTGCCTAACGCCGCGCAGTCGCCGGCTGTCGCGGGCGGGCCGCTTAGTCCCGAAGAGGTCGCGCTCAACGCTCGCCCGCTCAAGCTCCCGCTCGCGGAACCGAAGATCGTCGTCCGAAAGACCGCGCGGCGTCTGACGCTCTACGCGGGCGGCCAGATCGTGCGCGTCTACCCCGTCGTGCTCGGCTTCGAGCCTGTGGGCGACAAGGAGAAGCAGGGCGACGGGCGCACGCCCGAAGGCACGTTCTACGTCTGCATGAAGAACGCGCAGAGCAAATTCTATCTCTCGCTCGGCCTCAGCTACCCGGACACGGAAGACGCCGAGCGCGGACTGCGCGACGGGATCATCACGCGCAAGCAGCGCGACCAGATCGCGCGCGCGATTGCGAGGAAGGAGAAGCCGCCGTGGTACACGCCGCTCGGCGGCGAGATTTTCATACACGGCGGCGGGACTGCGAGCGACTGGACTGCCGGGTGCGTCGCGCTTGAGAACGAGAACATCAAAGAGCTGTTCGACGCAGTGCCTTCGGGCGCGACGGTCGTCATCGAGCATTGACGGCGCGGGCCGGTACAATACCGCGAGCGGTAGCAGTGGGTTTCAGAGTCAGGACAGAACAATTAACATGGATGGACAGGATGAAGGAAAGTCAGAAGTCAGAACGCTGAACGATGAACTGAAAGTTAGTTGTATTCAGTTCATCGTTCAGCGTTCATACTTCATCGTTTTCTTATCAATTATGCCGACGAGAACAAGACCGCATTCGCAATTCGCCGCATCAATTCTTCTCTTCGCACTGACGCTCGGCGCAATGCCCGCGTCCGCGCAAGCTCAAACGCGCGAGCGCCGCAGCGACGCCGCGCAGCAGTCTGCGAAGCCGACGCCGACTCCCGCGCGCACGCAGGCGACTCCGCGACCGACGCCCGCGCTCCCCGCGCCCGCGCCGACGCCAGCCGCGACGCAGACCCCGACGCCACAGCCAACTCCGACGCCGCAGCCCGCGCCGCCGCGTACGCTCGAAGAGTTGCGCGCACGCATCACGCAGATTCTGTCGAAGCCGGAGTTCGCGCCGTCGCGTATGTCGGTCAAGGTCGCTTCGCTCGACACGGGGCGCGTTTTGTTCGAGCAGGACGCGCAGGAGTGGATGCAGCCCGCCTCGAACATGAAGCTCTACACGGTCGCCGCCGCGCTCGACCGTTTGACGCCCGACTATCGCTTCATCACTTCGGTCTACGCGCCCGCGCGGCCCGACGCTTCGGGGACTGTGCGCGGCGACCTCGTCGTCTACGGTCGCGGCGACCCCTCTTACGCAATACGCTTCAACCCTGAAGGCGACAAGGACTACTACCGCGCAATCAACGAGCTTGCAACGTCCATCACGGATGCGGGCGTCATGCGCGTCGAGGGCGATCTCGTCGGCGACGAGAGTTACTTTCAGGGCAACTCGCTTCCCACGGGTTGGGAGTGGGACGATTTGCAGTGGTGGTACGGCGCGCAGGTAAGCGCGCTCACCGTCAACGACAACTCGGTTGACCTCTCCGTCAAGCCCGGCGCGCGCGTCGGCGACCCGTGCGTCATCACCATCGGCCCCGCGACTTCCGTTCTGACCGTCGTTGACCGCACGACCACATCGGCGCGCGGCGCGACGCGCGAGCTTTCCGTGCATCGCCCGCTCGGCGCGAGCGCAATCGAGATTCGCGGCACGATGGCTCTCGACGACCGAGGACTTTCGGCGAGCCTCGCCGTCTCGCGCCCCGCGCTCATGTTCGCGACGATGCTGCGCTCCGCGCTCGAACGCCGTGGCGTCGTCTTCACGGGGCAGACGCGAACGATTGACGCGCAGGCCAGAGCCGACGCGAATCAACCGCTCCCGATCTCTTCGCTCGTAGAGATAGCCATGCGGCGCTCGCCCCCGCTCTCGCTCATCGCGGCGCAGACGATGAAGCCGAGCCAGAATCTCTACACCGAGCTTATCCTGCGCGCGCTCGGCAAAGCCGCGGGCGTAGACCCTAAGAAGTCGAGCGAGGATGCAGGCATCGAGGCCGTCAAGAAGTTTCTGGCGAAGGCCGGAATTGATCCCGGCAAAGTCTCCATGCTCGACGGGTCGGGACTTTCGCGCGCGAACCTCGTCACGTCGGAGGCGACCGTGCAACTCCTTATTTACATGAACCGGCACCCGTACAGCGTCGCCTTCCGCGAGTCGCTGCCCGTCGCGGGCGTTGACGGCACGCTCCGCACGCGCATGAAGAACACCGCGGCGCAGGCGAACGTGCGCGCGAAGACCGGCACGCTCGGCACGGCCACGTCGCTCTCCGGCTACGTCCTCAGTGCCGCGGGCGAGCGTCTGGTCTTCTCGTTGATGATCAACAACCCGCCGCGCGATGCAGACCCGCGCGCGGGCTTTACGGACGCCGTCGCCGTTCTGCTCGCCTCATTCGCAGGTCGCTCGTAGAGCGCGGCGCGTTAAAGCGTCGGAACTTCGCGCCGTGTGCGGCGTGCTTTACACGCGAAGCGGGGCGCGAGCAGGAGGAGGAGAAGGAGCGACGGAGCTTCCAGCCCTAGCCCGAAGGCTGGGAGCTTCACACGTACCGACATGCGCTTCACGAAATTTCACGGCTACGGCAACGACTACCTCGTCTTCGAGGCGGCGGAGCTTGCCGCCGTCGGCTGGCGGAGCGGCTTCGGCCATTACGACGCGCCCGGCCCTCTGGGCGATTTCGTGCGCGGCGTCTGCGACCGCCACTTCGGCGCGGGCGCGGACGGCGTCGCCGTCGTCGAGCGTCTGACCGGGGGCGGCTACGCCGATTTCGTCTTACGCATCTTCAACCCGGACGGAAGCGAGGCGGCGATGTCCGGCAACGGCTCGCGCTGCGCCGCCGCTTACCTGCACCTGAGCGGCCTCTGGTCGAAAGAGGAGCTGAGCTTTCGGACGCGCGCGGGCGTGAAGCGTTTCCGTCTGCGCGAGCGCATCAGTGAAGGAGCTTTCCGCTTCGAGGCCGAGATCGGACAGCCCCGCTTCGACAGCGGCTCGATACCGATGCTCACACACGAGCCGCTCGCGGAGGTGCGCGACTACGCGCTCGCCCTGACGGACGGCGAGACCGTGCCGGTCACGGCCTTACAGATGTGCAATCCGAACTGCTGCGTCTTCGTGGACGACCTCGACGAGACCGACTGGCGTCGGCTCGGACGCATAATCGAGTCGCACGCGGCGTTCCCCGAACGCACGAACGTCGAGTTCATACGCGTGCTGGATCGCGGCAGCGTCGAGGCGCGCGTCTGGGAGCGTGGGGCGGGCGAGACGCTCTCGTCCGGCACGGGCGCGTCCGCCGCCGCCGTCGCCTCGATGATCGGCGGGCACACAGACCGCCACGTCCGCGTCGAGATGCCCGGCGGCCTGCTCGAAGTCCTCTGGCGCGACGACGGCGAAGTCCTCCTCACAGGCACGGCGGAGGTCGTGTATCGAGGCGAGTGGCTGAGGGAAAGTCAGAAGTCAGAACGCTGAACGATGAACCGAAGACATCTTGTATTCAGTTCAGCGTTCAGCGTTCTGACTTCTGACTTTCCTTCGCGCCTAGACACGCGTTAAAGCCTCGTGGTAGTCTCCTTTGCGTGACAAGCGGGTTAGGCTCGCTTGTCATTATTTTTTTCCCGGTGTTCTTTCAGCGCTCCGCATCAAGGACGTGTTCCCCACTCCGGCTGACTTGACTTCACTCCTAGAGCCGGAGGTCGAGGATGGGAGGCAACTAACCACTCGCGCGCCGCTGAAAGACCCAATTTCGGAAGGAGAACCGAATGAGTAAACCCCTTTGGGGGGGAAGTGCGGCAGCCGCCATGCTTCTCTCAGCTTCGTTGCTATTTTACGCAAGACCTTCAGTCGCAGAGACACTCGCATCACCCTCGCAGGAGATTCAGCAAAAAGGCGACACACAAGCAGTCAAAACCCCCGGCGCGGACGTGTCCCCAGCGACCGTCACCCCCGCCGAGGATGCTAACGGCAAAGAGAAATCGAGCGCAGCCGAACCGGACGCGCAGCCCTCCGCGGGCATCAAGTCGGAACCCACGGAAGAAGCCGAAGCGTCTTCCCCAACATTGACCTTCACCGCGACGGCCTACTCCTTGCGCGGGCGAACCGCGAGCGGCAAAACGGTCGCACGTGGCTTGATAGCCGCAGACCGGAAGGTTCTTCCCATCGGGACGCGCGTCCGTCTCGAAGCCGGCTCGTACAGCGGCGAGTACACGGTCGCCGACACGGGCGGCGCGGTGCGCGGTCGCAAGATTGACATCTGGATGCCAAGCACGAGCGAGGCCATGCGCTTCGGACGCCGCGCAGTTAAACTCACCGTGCTTACGCGCGCGCGCCCTCGAACAGTCAGTACGCGCGCAGGCAAATGAACAACTGAATAACACTTTCAGCAACTCGACGCTGAAAAGAAGAGGCCGCCGTCTTATTTTGACGGCGGCCTCTTCTTCTACCCGCAGGTTGCAGCCGGAGCAAGTCGTGGTTAAGATTCGGCTCAGCCTTAAAACCATTTCAAAGGTCTGCCCGTCGCCGATGAGTAGAGGAGACGAAACTCCGAACGTGCCGCAGTCCGCGCCGCTTGTGGAAGTCCGGCGCGGGCGAATCGTCGAGTCGCGCCACCGTGGGCACATCGCCGCCGTGGACGGCGTAGGAACCCTAGTCGCAAGTCTCGGCGAACCGGAGACGGTCACGTATCTGCGCTCGTCGGCCAAGCCGCATCAGGCCGTCCCGCTCGTCGCGAGCGGCGCGGCAGATCGCTTCCGATTCGACGAGGCGGAGATTGCAATCGCGTGCGGCTCGCACAGCGGCGAGGACGTTCACGTCGAGACGGTCGCGAGGATGCTCAAAAAAATCGGGCTGGACGAGAGCTTTCTGAAGTGCGGTGTCCACGAGCCTTTCGACCGCGCGACGGTTGAGCGCCTATGCGAGCGCGGCGAGCAGCCGGGCATTCTTCGCAACAACTGTTCGGGCAAGCACACGGGGATGCTCGCCCTCGCACTGCACCTCGGCACGCCCCCAGAAACTTACGACCATCTCGATAGCCCCGTCCAGCAAGCTATCTTGCGCGCCGTTTCGCAGTTCTCCGGCGTCCCCGTAGAGACGCTCGCCGTCGGCGTTGACGGCTGCGGCGTCCCCGTCTTCGGCATGCCCGTTCGCGCGATGGCCTTGATGTACGTGCGGCTGGTCAATCCGCCCGACGAGCTTGACGACGCGACCCGACGCGCATGCGAGCGAATCGTCGCGGCGATGACCGCGCGCCCGGAGCTGGTCGGCGGAACGGTCGAGCGCTTCGACACCGAAGTCATGCGCGCTCTGCGCGGTCGCGCAATCTCGAAGATCGGGGCGGAGGGTGTTTACACGGCGGGCGTGCGGCCTTGCGCGAAGTGGCCGCGCGGCCTCGGGCTGGCCTTCAAGATAGAGGACGGCGAAGACCGGCGCGCACGCTCGACCGTCGCCATCGAGTCCCTGCAACAGCTCGGTGTACTGGATGAGAACGCGCGCGAAGCCCTCGCGCCCTACGCGAGTTTCCCGATTAAGAACCATCGAGGCGACGTTGTGGGAGAAATCTTACCGTCTTTTAAACTTAGGCAAGCTTGAGAGAGTGCGTTTGCGTTCACAACGAAATTTCCATGTAACAGAATAATGCGAGCCACCTGCGAACAGTATTGAACGAATACAACATATCTGATTTGATCACTCGCGAAGAGACTGCCTTTAAAGGCTTTAGAAATTTAATTTCGCGGCTTTTTCTGGCGAAAATAGTTCGGAAGAAACTCTCTGCCGGGTAAGGAAAGGACTACTGGCATGCTCGTTGCTGAGCAGATAGCAGATAAAATGTAAGGGGTAAATAGAGTTATCGGGTCAGGCTCGGAGACGGCTAGTGAGTGAAAGCTTTGGGGGAGGCTTTCTCTCACTCCAGCAACACAGCAACTCTTTGGGGGAACGGAGTTGTTGCAAGCCTAGCAGTCGAAGAGCATCAATTAGCGGGTTACTGATTCCGTTTCTGTAGGGGCTTTGGGGGAACCCCGCAGTAAGATCAGTAACCCGCAAATTTGTCCGATGCGCTCTATTAACAAAAAAGCGTCTTGAGTTTTAGCTCAAGACGCTTTTTTGTTTTCAGATGATACCTACTTCTCTTTCTCATGGCGACGGCTTACGGAGCTTCTATTCCTTACCCTGCCCGATCATCCTCGACGTTGGGACGTGTGGTGCGTTCAAGTCTTCGATATTGAGACGCAGCATACCGCCCGCATCCGAGTAAATTTCCTGCTCGTTCTGTTGCGCGCGGCGGCGTAGGAAGACCATGCCGCCGATGATGCCGCCGACGCCAAGACACAGAAGAATGGCGAGGCCCGTGCCGATGAGCGCCGTGAGGATGACGTTACCCATCGTCGAGGTGTAGTGCCTTGCCGCAATCTCATCGGCGTGCGGATTACGGCCTAGCCAGCGCACGTCCTTCTCGTACTTAACTTCGGAGATCAGTTTTTCCGCCGAGGCCGCATCGGGCGCGTCGAAGACGAAGACGGAGTAGTTGCCGATGCGCTTATAAGCGGAAGGCGCTGGCTGGCCCGCGGCGCGCAACTGCGCGATGCGCTCGTTGATTCTCGCGTCCGCATCGACGGAGTGCTGCGGCGTAGGGAACTCGACGATGACGAGCCGCCCGCCTTCGTACTTCGCCGTCGCGGCCTCCGTCCCCTCGTCGAAGCTGAAGGCATCGAGCGCGGGCCTGTTCCCAACAGCCTTTTGTAGTTCGGGCAGGCTCGCGGCGTAGACGGCATCCTCCTTAACCTTCTTTTCCCAATCAGGCAGGTGCATGACCAGAACTGGAACGCCGCCTTCCTCAGACGGCAGATTCGCGCCGCCCGTTTGAGACTGCGCCGAAGCCCCGACGGGAAAGAGCGCGAGGAGCGAGAGGGCTAACAAGAACTTCTTCAATTTCGATGCTTGCACGTTGAAACCTTCCCTACGAGAACGGCTGCGCCTAGCGCCGCGTCGGCGTCGCGCACGGTAAAGCGTTTGGATGAGTTAGACAACAGAGCCGTTGTGTTAGTTCCGTCCGCTAGATGATAAATGCCGTCGGCCCGTTAATGCCAGCGGCGCAGCTCGCGCAGGAGGAGGTCTGCATGGCGTCGCGGGTCGGGTATGTTTTTGAGGATGGTCGTGCCGCCCTCCGCGCCGGCGTTGTCCACAACGATGTTTCCGAAGCGCAGGAGACGCTGGAAGACGGTCGAGCTGACAGTCACGTCCTGAATGTTTCGTAAGGGGATGTTTCGCGTCGTCCGCGAAATGAGTCCTTCGTCAATCTCTATCTTTGAGTCGGTGAGCGTGTAGCGCAGCATGTTGCGCTTCAGGTGCTTGAATGCCGGGATGAGCAGAAGCGCGAGCGCGATGGGAAGCGAGACGAGAAACGGGATGCTCACCCACGGCTGCCACGCGAGCAGCGCGATAAGCACGATGCCCGCGAGCGCGGCCAGCGCGTAGCCGAGCTTGATGAAGAGCAGCGTCGGGCGGACGGTGAAGATAACCTGTTCGTCAACTCCGCCCGCGTCCGTGCGTCGCTCAGGTACGGACGGTGCGGCGCGCACAGGGAGCGGCTCGACGGCGCGCGGGCGCGCGGGCGCGACATGCGTCTCTTCGGAGGCGGGCCGCGTCACGTCAGTTGCGAAGCGCGTCTCATCCGAGTCGGCGTGCGCGCCGCAGGCCGCGCAGAAGCGCGCCGAAGCTGTCAGTCGCGCGCCGCAGTTGTAGCAAGTGTCCATTTCGTTCTTCACAAAAAAAGTTTCAGGTTGTAACGCCGTCCGCGGCGGAGTTTGTCAATCTCCCTCCGCGAAGTCGCCGAGCGTGTCGAGCAGCTCGACCGCGTCGTAGGGCAAGTTGACGAAGCCGCGCGCGCCAGCTTCCCGTCCCTCGCGCCGCAAGTCTTCGCGCCCCGCGGGGACGAGCATGAGCGCGGGCGGCGTGCTGGCGCTCGACTGTTTGGCGAGCCGTTTGAGCATCTCGATGCCGTCCATCCCGTGCAGCTCGTAGTCAACGACCAGAAGGTCTGGGCGGTCTATTCGCAGAAGGTTCAGCGCGTGCTGCCCGTCGAACGCCGCGCGCACCTCGTAGCCCGCTGAGCGCATCAGCAGATTAACCTGCGCCATGCGCGCGGCATCCGAGACGACGAGCATCAACCGCCTAATCTTGCCGCTCCTGCGACGCGCGCCCGCCTGAGACGCGACGCCCACATGATTTGTTGACGCGCCCTGTCCGTCTCCCGTCTGCGTCTTTGCAGCGACACGCGCATTCATGTCACTGGACGTGCCCGCCGTCGCAAGGCTACGTGCAAGCGTTCCGTCCGGCACGATGGTCGTCGTGCGACGAGGAGCCTCGGCAGTTGAGTGTCTCTCTATGTCCGCAAGTGGCGTCGGGTGCGCGCCTTCCGAATCATAAACGAAGACTCGCACGGTCGAGTTCTCCACGCGCGCCTTATCGAGCGCGGCCTCGGCTTGCTCGACTAGCTCTTCGACCTCCGCGCCGTGCGCGGGGAATGACGAGATGCCGATGGAGAGGTCGCTGTCCGGCCTTGTCTCCAGAAACTCTTCGCGCAGAGCGTCGAGGGTTGAGCGCGCCGCGTTCGCGTCCGCGCCGGGGAGATAGACGAGCAGAGTCGCCGGGCCGTAGAAGGCGACCGCATCAACACGCCGCAGGTTGAGTTTCAGAAATCCGTGCGCTTCGGCGAGCGCGCGCCCGTCATGCATGTTGTTGAGCGCGAGGCCGTCATTCACGTCGTCAGAGTGCTCTTCGCCCGGCGCGCGCGCACCCGCCGGATTGCGGCGCGCTTCGATGAGGGCCAACGCGCCTGTCCTGCCCTGCCGCGCGTCAGTCGTGACGGCGTCAAGGAGGAAGATAAAGTTGTCTATCTCGTCGCGCTGTTCGGCGACCGTCGGCGCGGCGCGACGCCCGGCCTCGACGCGCCAGAGGAGCGAGTCGAGCCGCGCGCTCAACTCTTCGCGCGGCGCGTCCTCCGCGAAGTAGTCGTCCGCGCCGA
>Ga0190275_10003659_pt1 | contig 10994 bp, 10 predicted proteins | sample Popmic550T_FD_133745 | JGI IMG/M metagenome (GOLD analysis project Ga0190275, IMG submission 133745) | Populus adjacent soil microbial communities from riparian zone of Yellowstone River, Montana, USA - 550 T | ecosystem: Environmental > Terrestrial > Soil > Riparian zone > Trees stand | place...
CAGCGAATGGGCCTGCCGATGGTCGCGACCTGCGATGCGCATTACGTGCGTCGCGAGGACGCTGTCGCCCAGGACGTGCTGCTTTGCATCAATACGGGAAAATTTCGCACGGACACGAACCGCATGCGGATGGAAGGCGATCAGTTTTACCTTCGCAGCCAGGAGGAAATGTACAACGCTTTTGCGGGCATGGAAGACGCGGTCGCGCGCAGCCAGCAAATTGCCGATCACGTTGATCTGCAGCTTGCGCTGGGCCAGCGGCACTTCCCCTCGTTTACGCCGCCGGCCGGGAAGACGGGCGCGGACTATATGCGCGAGTTGTGCGAACTCGGCCTTCGTGAGCGGTATGCCAACGATTCGCGGCGCTGGGAAAACGAAGATTCGCAATCGGGCCAATTGTCGGACGAAGTTTGTAAGCGTCTCGACCGCGAGCTGGAAGTGATCAACAAGCTGGGCTTCGCGGATTACTTTTTGATCGTCTGGGACTTTGTGCGCCACGCTTCGGAGCGCGGTATTCCCTGCACAGCCCGTGGTTCTGGCGTCGGCTCGCTTGTTTGTTACGCGCTCAAGATCAGCCACGTCTGTCCGTTGCATTATGGCTTGCTCTTCGAACGGTTCCTCGACGAGAACCGGCGCGAGGCGCCTGATATCGATATCGACTTCTGCAAGGATCGCCGCGGCGAGGTGATTCAATATGTGAAGGATAAATACGGCGAGGCGAACGTCGCGCAGATCGGCACGTTTGGCACGCTCGCCGCGCGGGCGGCGATTCGCGACGTCGGCCGCACGCTCGGCATGCCGATTTTCCGCGTTGATCAAATCGTTGCGATGGTGCCCGATCAGCTTGGCATCGAGCTGAAGGATGCGCTCGAGCAGAGTGATGAGCTGAAGAAGACGTACGTGTCCGACGGCGAGATTCGTGAGCTTCTCGATCTCGCGATGAAAGTTGAGGGCCTGGCGCGAAACGTCGGCACGCACGCGGCCGCGGTCGTGATCGCGGAGCGTCCCGTCGGCGATTATGTGCCGCTTCAATACGTAAAAGGTAAGACGGAGCTGATCACGCAATGGGCGATGGGCGATGTCGAGCGGGCGGGCCTTTTGAAAATGGATTTTCTCGGCCTGCGGAACCTTACGATTCTTGCCAAAGCAGTGGAGCTGGTTGAGCAATCGCAGGGCGAGCGAATCGACCCGCACCGTTTTCCGCTAGCTGACGGGCCGACGTTTGCCCTGCTTTGCCGCGGCGAAACGAAGGGCATTTTTCAACTAGAAAGCGGCGGCATTCGCGATTTGCTGCAGCGGATGAAGCCGGACCACTTCCGAGACATCATCGCCACGAACGCGCTCTATCGCCCCGGGCCGCTCGAGGGTGGCATGGTGGATGATTACATCGAGGTCAAGCACGGCCGCAAGAATGCCGTCTATCCTCACGCGGCCATGAAGGACGTGCTCGAAGAGACGCATGGCGTGATGGTCTATCAAGAGCAGGTGATGCGGATCTTGAATCTTGTGGGCGGGATCGAATTGGCGGACGCCTACAGTTGCATCAAAGCGATCAGCAAAAAGAAGCTGGCGATCATTGCGAAATTCCGCGAGCAATTCATCACCACGGCTGGCGAGCGCGGCCTCGACAAGAAGAAGGCCGACGCGCTTTTCGGCATGATCGAAAAATTCGCGGGCTACGGCTTTAATAAATCCCACAGCACTGCGTATGCGCTGATTGCCTATCAAACGGCATATCTCAAGGCGCACTACCCAGTCGAGTTCATGGCCGCCCTGTTGTCGGGCGATATCCAGGGCCGCAATTTTAAGACCAAGGATTCGCTCGTCGAACATCTCGAGGATTGCCGCCGGATGGGCGTCGAGGTCGTCCCGCCGGATGTGAATCGGTCAGACACGGATTTTGCCGTTTCGGAGGGGCGAATTCTGTTTGGGTTGAGCGCGATCAAGGGCTGCGGAGGCGGCGCTGCCGATGCCATTGTCGCCGCGCGCAAGAAGGATGGGCCATTTGCCAGCTTGTTCGATTTCTGCGAGCGCGTCGATCCACAAGGCTGCGGCCGGTCGACTATTGAAACGCTGATCAAAGCCGGTGCGTTCGATGCACAGGGCGCGCGGCGGGCGCAGTTGATCGCGGCCGTCGAGCGGGCGCTGCAATGCGGCGCGGCGGCGCTTGCCGATCGCAAGAGCGGCCAGCGTGGTCTGTTTGAGGAATCGAGCGACGACGTGAAATCGACATCCGTGGAATTGCCAAACATTCCCGAGTTTGACGAAAAAGAACGACTCTCGATGGAGAAGGAAGTGCTCGGTTTCTATCTCACGAGCCACCCGCTCGCCGAACATGAAGCGACGCTGCGGACTTATTGTTCGCACTCCAGCACGCAGCTCGCTACTCTTGAGCATCGCACGGAAGTCATTGTCGGCGGGATGCTGGCCGCGATCAAATTTTCGCACACAAAGAACCCACGCCCAGGCAGCACTCACACGAAGTACGCGATGTGGGATTTGGAAGATCTCGACGGAATCGTTCGTTGCATCCTGTGGCCCGAATCCTTTGCGGAATTCGGTCAGCATGTATTACCGGATGCGATCCTTGCGATGCGGGCGCAGGTCGACAAGCGGCCGGGCAGCGAGGAAATCAATCTGATCGTGCAAGAGATGTTCCCGCTCAGCGAGCTTTCGCAGCGCTACACAAGCGGTGTTGTGATTCGCGTCCGCGAAGATGAGCATGGAATCGAGGCGCTCGCGAAGCTCCGCGAGATTGTCCGTGGATATCCGGGCCCAAAGCCGTTGAAACTTCACCTTGCTCTGGCCGACGGCGGCTGCGTGGCGATTGATTGCGCATCGAGCGGCGTTACGCTTGACCCGGAGCTACGTCGGCGGGTTGACGAATTGCTCGGCCCGGGCAACTTCAAGCTGATCGCGGCGGCCCCGCGAGCGACGGCGCCGCCTCCGGCTTCACAAAACGGACGGCGGCGCGCGATGGCGCGAAGCTGAAGCAATCGTTCCTGTTCACTGGGGGTGATGTCCAAAAGGGCACTGCAATTGCAGAAAGTTCAGATTCGAGTGGCATTGAGCCACACGGCTAAAATATAATCAAAGATCTGCAAGGGTTTATTGGGGCAATGTCCGGAGTACGCCAATGTCTGCCGCCGATGTTCCGCTGAGATTTGAATTGACGGTTTCGGCCGATGGCCGCATCGAGATGCAATTGCCGTTGCCTCCGGCTGCGCATGTCACTGTTTACGTGGTGGAGCAACGTGAGCGTGAAAGTGCCGACCTGTTATCGGCTTCGGTGAGTAGCACGGACTTTTGGAATAATCCGTTCGACGACGAGGATTGGAACGATGCTTGAACAAGGCGAGATCGTATTAATTCCAGTCCCGTTCGCAGATTTGACTTCGCACAAGCGACGGCCCGTGATCATTGTATCCAACAACGAATATAATCGTGCGCGGAACGATGTCGTTGTCGTGGCAATGACTTCCACTCCCGATATATCGCGATACGCCTTTCAACTCTCCTCGTCTGATTTGGTTGCCGGGCAACTAAACCGACCTGGCACAGTCCGCGTCGATAAAATCTATACATTGGCTCAGTCGATCACTTCCAAAAGGTTTGGCAGAGTTTCGACGCCCGTAATTGCGAGTATCCGAGACACGCTGGACGTGCTTACAACCCAGGCCTCTTAGATTGGTAAACGAAATACGCTGTTTTTGGAGGCTTTCACGCCCCGTTTTTAATACGTCTCTGTTGCTATTCCTGTTTTTACGATTGAGTTGCAATATGCCGCAAATTGAACGCGTGTTGGTCACCGGCGGGGCCGGGTTTTTGGGATCGCATTTGTGTGAGCGCCTGGTCGATCAGGGGCATGATGTGATCTGCCTCGATAATTTCTTTACGAGCCAAAAGACGAATGTCACCCATTTGCTCGATCGTTCCAATTTTGAGCTGATGCGGCACGACGTGACGCAGCCCGTTTTTCTCGAGGTCGACAAAATCTACAACCTGGCCTGCCCCGCCGCGCCTGGTCACTATCAATACAACCCGATCAAGACGATGAAGACGTCCGTCATGGGGGCGATCAATTTGCTCGGCTTGGCGAAGCGTTGCCAGTCAAGGATTCTGCAAGCCTCGACCAGCGAGGTCTATGGCGATCCGGAAGTTCACCCGCAGCCGGAAAGTTATCGGGGGGCGGTGAATCCGATCGGCCCGCGCGCTTGCTATGACGAAGGTAAGCGGGCGGCGGAGACGCTGTTCATGGATTACCATCGCATGCACAAGACGGACATCCGAGTTGTGCGAATCTTCAATACCTATGGGCCGCGGATGCACCCCTTTGACGGCCGAGTTGTTTCCAACTTTATCCGTCAGGCGTTGCGAGGCGAAGACATCACGATCTTCGGCGACGGCAGCCAGACCCGCTCGTTCTGCTATTGCGATGACCTGGTCGAAGGAATCATGCGGATGATGAACGGCGAGGATGAATTCATCGGCCCCGTGAACCTTGGCAACCCGGACGAGTTTACAATCCTCGAGCTGGCCACGCTGGTCAATGAACTGACCGGCAGCAAGGCCAAGATCATCACCAAGCCATTGCCCGTTGATGACCCGGCTCGCCGCCGACCGGACATCACGCTTGCGAAAAAGCAGCTCAACTGGCAGCCGAAGGTGAAGCTGAAGGAAGGCCTGGCCCGCACGATCGACTGGTTTCGCACGATCCGCTGGGAGGACTATCGCGCGCCGACGCCGAATTATTGAGAATCGCCGGCCCGATCCGCATCCTCAATTTCGCGCCGCGTCAGCGCTTGGCGGGCACCGTGACGAATACGCAGAATTCGCACTTTGTCGCCGGTGATGGTAAACACGGCGCGGTAAACGTGCGGTCTTCGGCCGAAGAGAAGCTGGCGAACTTCCATGGAAACCTTGTAATTCTCCAAAGCATAACCGCACCGCGACGGATTTAATTCGAGTGAGTCTAGTTCCCTGATAAAGCGATTGAAACAGCGGGCGGCAGTGACCGGCGCGTGACGCGCTGCCCGGCGGTAATAGCGCTGCAAATTTTCCACAGCCGGCGGCAGAAGTTGCACACGATACTTCATGCGTCGGCAGCAATACCATATTTGATGCGAAGCTCTTCGGCCACTTCTGCCAGCGGCCGCCCTTCCTCGCCAGTTTCAAGCATATCGATCGCTTCCTGAATCGCGCGCACGTCCTCCTCCTCAGTCGCCAATTGTCCAAGGGCAAATCGCAACACATCGTCCTCCGATTCAAAATAGCCAGCTGCGATTTGATGCCGCACAACAGCATCGATATCTGACGGAAACTGATACGACATGGCATTTGCCTCCTACTTAAAACCTACTTTGGACGCGGAACTCGGTCAATTTTGATTGGCGTCCTTATGCGGGTCGCCCTGCCTGGCTAACCATGCAAATAGCGCGAGTCCCACGAGCGCGCCCGCCCCGTCGGCCAGCCAATCTAATAAGCTCGTGTCGCGGCCGACGGCTGATTGCGTCCACTCGTCGATCGCCCCGTAAGTGGCGATTACAATCCACGCCCAGCGAAGGTGCGCGAACGTGAGTACGCCGGCCGAGAGTTGCCAAGTCGTCACAAATAACACGGCAAGAATTGCATACGCCGTGAAGTGGGCCAGTTTATCCCAGTGGCCGCTTGGCACGCCCGGGAACTCTTTCGGCATATGGGTGGCCGCGAACAGCGTGAGCCAATAACCGGCTAGCAGCCACTGCCAGATCTTGTAGCTCCTTTGCCATCGATGGAATAGAGTTGTTGGGTCAGGCATGATGCAATAAGAGTTTGCCAGTGAGCGATCGAAGCATTAGGTTACGTGACAGGCCGGAGTCAACCAACGGCCGATTTCGAATGCGCAGGCAAATCTCTGAAGCGTCGAAGGTGGGACCGTGTTTCGAATTTCGCTCCGCGAGCTGTTTGCTCTGGTGGCTGTTGTCGCGCTGGCGATTCTGTCGCTAAAGTATGCGTCGGACGCGTGGGTGGCGATCATCGCCGGAATGGCCATGCTGGCCTTATTCGCCGCGTTTATCGTCGCGGCGGTCGACCGCGGCGAGCGCCAGGCGTTTGCGATTGGCTTTGCGCTAATTATGGTCTCGTACGGACTCATCGTGCTTAACATGCCGGACCCGCACGATCGCAACGGGGGAACCCTAGAATTCGACCATTGGTCAGGTCGGCTGCCAACAACGCGCCTTCTTCGGTATGTTCACCAAGCGGTCGATCGAAGTCAATGGATTGATACTACCACTGGGCAGATAATCGCAAACCACGATTCACACGGCCCAACCACTTCCGGTCAATCGAGCGTGAGCCTTAATGAGATCCCTCGACGTGACCAATTTATGCCGATCGGTCATCTTTGGTGGGGAATCTTGCTTGGCTACATCGGCGGATGTTTCGCTCAATTCGTGTACATGCGGCGGGCGCAACAGCGGGAGAGCTAGTTGTGTTTCGGATTACACTTCGTGAGTTGTTCTTGCTGGTAACGGCGGCCGCCCTTGCCGTTGCGTCGTTGCGCGGCGCATCGGATGGTTGGCTGATGGCGATACTCAGCACCGCGATGCTCGGACTCTTTTGCGCGACAGTCGTTGCCGTCGCCGATCGCGGGCCACGCCAGACCTTTGCAATTGCCTTCGTTGTGATCAGCGTCGGCTACGGCATTTTAGTTATCAGCTTGCCACGCACTTCCGTGGCCGGTAGTCCGGATAGTGACGCGGCGGAATTCGACGTGTTCGCATGCCGCTTGCCGACGACGCGTCTGCTGCGATATGTGTTTTGGCGATCGCGCGCGGATGTTTGGATTGATACTGGCACCGGGAAAGTTATCCCAGGTTTCGATCCCAACAAACCAATCATCCCTGTTAAGGGTACCGATCCGATGATCGGCGTAGATAAACAGGGCAAGGCGATTTTCCCTGCGAAAAGTTACGCGGAGAGTGTCGAGGTTCCGCCGCGAAGCAATTTTATGCTGTTGGGACATATCTGGTGGGCCACACTTTTCGGCTACATTGGTGGCCATTGTGCACGCTTCGTGACCATCGGGCGCACCGGCAAACGGCGTCCAGTGGACTTTGGCAGAGCAGCATCTTAATCCAGATTGGTACGATGATTGCACGCGGATGACGCACAAACGCGGCGATCTTTGTCGAACAACGAAACTATTGAGACCCAAGCATGTCACGTTTTCCCATCTCGTTCGGACGCCGCGACCCTAACGGCCAGCGCCGCAGCGGCCTCAAGACCCGGTTAATTATCGCAGCCGTGATCGCGGGCTTTGCGCTATTTTCCTATTACGGCAGACCTGGTGATGAAAACCAGGTCACCGGTGAGGTTGAGCGCGTCGCGTTCGACGACGAAGCTGACGAAGTGAAAATGGGTCTGCAGGCCGTATCTGAAATTGCCAAGATGCACGGCGGGCCTTCACGCAACGGCAATGATCAGGGGCGGGTCCGACGAATCGGTCAGCGATTGCTCGACGCGCTGGACAAAGACCTGGCTGCGAAGAATCGCCGCAACCCGTACCGCGACTATTTCGAATTCACGCTGCTTGATGACGAAAAAACGGTGAATGCATTCGCGCTACCCGGCGGTCAAATTTTTATCACGGCCTCCCTGTATAACAAGTTGGAAACCGAGGGCCAGTTGGCAGGCGTACTGGGTCACGAAATCGGCCATGTGATTGAGCGCCACAGCAATCAGCGGATTGCCAAAGATCAATTGTTTCAAGGATTGGCCGCGGCGGGTGGAGTCGCGGGTGGGGACATCGACAGCGCCCGCATGGCCCAGGCTTTGGCTCAAATGGTGAGCATGAGTTACGGCCGCGAGGACGAACTCGAATCCGACAAATGGGGCGTCCGCCTCACCGTGATGGCGGGCTACGATCCGCGCGCGATGCTGGGCCTCATGAAAATCTTGGATGAAGCCTCGCAAGGCCAGGGGCCGCCGGAGTTCATGAGCACTCACCCAAAACCGGCCAATCGCGAGGCGTACATTGAGCAAGTCATTGCGGAAGAATTCCCGCAAGGCTTGCCGAGCGGGCTGGAAAAATAACGACGTCCATCAACTACAATTCATCGATTGCTATCTGCGACGCCGAACCCTCACTGCGGGATCATCCACGGCATCAAATAGGCTTGCGCGATCGTGAGCAACCCCACCAGGCTGGCCAGGACTACGCTGTGCCAGAATACGAATCGCAGGATCTGCCCCTCGCCGCCATGTTGGCCGGTCGCAGCCGACGCGACGACGATGCTCTGCGCGTCGATCATTTTCCCCATCACTCCGCCCGTGCTGTTGGCCGCGCAAATGAGGATCGGATTCAGCCCGAGCCTCTCCGCTGTGACGCGTTGCAAGTTGCCAAATAGCGCGTTGCTGGAAGTGTCGCTGCCCGTCACGGCGACCCCCAGCCAGCCGAGCATGGCGGCGAAGAACGGATAGAGCATGCCTGTTCGCGTGAAGGCCAGCCCGAGCGTCACATCAGTGCCGCTGAATTTCGAGCTGAAGGCGATTGCCAACATGGCTGCAATCGTGAACAGCGGCCACCGCAACCGATACATCGTTAGCAAGAACACGCGGCCGAACTGGGAGGGCGAAATACCCAGCCATAAGGACGACAAAATCGCGGCCACCATGATGCCCGTGCCCGTGCCGCTGAGCCAGTTCAGGCGAAAGATCGCCGGCATTGGTTTTTCTTCGCCGCGGATCACGCTGGAATCCACGCGCACCTGTTCGTGCAAATAGGGCACGGGCCACTCGCGCACGCTGATGCCGGCCAGGAAATTGGGCCTTTGCCAAAAGGGTGCGTCCGCGGCAGTTGCGGCCGGCGACCCGGCCGGCGCGCCGCCATCGAGCAGGCTGCGAAACTGCGGCAGCCCCCACAAAAACATGCACAGTGAAAGGATGATCCACGGCGTCCAGGCCCGCAAAACTTCGCGCCGCGTATACGCGCGCGAGCTTGTCAGGCCACGGATTGTCGCTTCTTCGCTGTCTTTAGCCGGTTCGTCGAACCGCCACACTTCGCTCGGTTTCCAAAAACGCAACAGGGCCGCGAGCGCAGCCATCGCAGCTATGCCGCCGGCCACGTCGGTCAGCGACGGCCCAACAAAGTTCGATATCAAGAATTGCACAACGGCGAATACGACTCCGCAGACCACCACCGCCGGCCACACGCCGCGTAGTCCCTTCCAGCCGGCCATCGTGCAAACCATCCAGGCCGGAATAATTAGCGAAAAAAATGGGAGCTGCCGGCCGGCCATGGCCGAGAGTTGCATCTCCGGCAACCCCGTGACCTTCGCCAGCGTAATGATCGGCGTGCCCAGCGCGCCGTAGGCCACCGGCGACGTGTTCGCAATCAGCGCGATGCCGGCCGCATACAAAGGCGGAAAGCCGGTGCCTATGAGCAGGGCGGCCGTGATGGCCACGGGGGTGCCGAACCCGGCCGCCCCTTCGATAAACGCGCCGAAACCAAACGCGATCAACAGGGCTTGAACTCGATGGTCGGGCGACATCGCAACGACCGACGCCTTCACGATTTCGAAGTCGCCCGACTCGACCGTCAAAACGTATAAGAAGACGGCGCCAAAAACGATCCAGCCAATTGGAAACAAACCGTACAACGCGCCATTGCCGGCCGCCGCCAGCGCCGACTGCCAGGGCATGCCAAACGCAACGATGGCAACCGCGAGCGTGGTTAGGATCCCGGCCGCCGCGGCTTTCTGAGCCGACCAGCCGAGAAATGCGAGAGACCCAAGTAAAACGACCACCGGCGCCGCGGCCAGCAGCGTCGAAAGAACTGCCGAGCCGGTTGGGTTGTAAACCTGGGTCCAAACCATGAGCCACACATCCGCCAGGGGTGACCGTTGTCAGACGTGCCGCGACAGTTCGTCGGATTGTACCGAGCTGCTCCGCGAACCGAAAGTCGGCAGAGTGCGATAATCAGCAACCAATCGCCGGGCTCGCGCTTCATGCAGCAATAGGCCGGTCGCCCAACGCTCAGCGTGAGAGTTATGTTGTCGCATAAGACATATCGCCGCAGCCGCAGGTGAGGTGCATTCGCACCGTTCTTAAACAAAACTGGCGAATAAATACGCAAAACTGATGATAATACCTCGCGCATCGATTATTCAAACTTGGCACGCGAGATGCTTAGTCGGACGTAGTAATCGGATCGCCGGTCGGCGTTCGGCTAGCGATCCAACTAAATCACGAGGAGCATTACAATGACACGCGTTAAATTCTGGACCGGCTCCCTGCTGGCCGTCGCTCTATCCGCGGCAGTGGGTACCAACGTAGCCGTCGCGCAAACGAGCGCTGGCACATCCGGCGAAGCAAAGCAAGAAACCAAGGAAACAAAGCAAGATAGCAGTAAGCAATCGGAACAGGGTTCGACCAGCAGCGCCTCGAATTCAAGCGGCCAGTCGGGCCAGCAGGCGTCGCAATCGGGCCAATCGCAAGGTAGTCAGAGTGGTTCGACCTCGGCCAGCGGTAGTGCGCAGACGAGCGCGTCAGGCAATCAATCGACCGGCAATCAGTCGTCGACGAGTGGCACTCAATCAACGGGCAGTGCGAACAGCAATCAGTCCCAATCGAGCCAACAGACACAGGCCAGGCAGAACAACCAAGGTCAGAATGCGGCCAGCGGCCAACAGAATCGTGACAACAAAGCCAGCGATACTCAGGCCCGCGATAACCAATCGCAGTCGCGAGATAGCCAAAATCGCGACAATCAAAATCGCGACAATCAGAACCGCGGTGACAACCAGCGCAACAACACGAACGTCAACATTGGCGTTGGCATTCAGTTCGGCGCGGTCAACGATCGCGGTATTGCCGTGACGACTGTGCAACCGAACAGCATCTTCTATACGAGCGGCATTCGCCAGGGCGACGTGATCATTTCCGTCGGCGGCCGTCCGATTCGCAGCCATGCTGAATTCGTTCAATATGTGAGCGCGCGGCGCGGCGAGCGG
>Ga0190275_10003660_pt1 | contig 10993 bp, 6 predicted proteins | sample Popmic550T_FD_133745 | JGI IMG/M metagenome (GOLD analysis project Ga0190275, IMG submission 133745) | Populus adjacent soil microbial communities from riparian zone of Yellowstone River, Montana, USA - 550 T | ecosystem: Environmental > Terrestrial > Soil > Riparian zone > Trees stand | place...
CGCCTCGCTCAGGGGCCGCGGCACGACGCGGAGCGCGTCCGCGTTCGACGCGAGCTCGGCGACGAGCACGGGATCGATGCCGGGCTCGCCCCTGCGCAGGCCAAGTGCGAGCACGATCCCCGACCCGGCGAGCCGCCGGGCGACGAAGGCGAGGAAGCGGAGCGACGGCGCGTCGCACCAGTGGAGGTCGTCGACGACGAGCAGCAACCGGCCGTCTTCGGCGAGGTTCGTGGCCAGCCAGTAGAGCCCGTGGAGCGCGGCGAACGAGCCGTCGCCCGGTCCCGCGCCCGGTGGCGCCAGCGCCTCGAAGACGGGCGCGGCCGAGGCGGCGGCGCCGGCCAGGAGCCGTTCGCGCTCACCGTCGTCGGCCAGCACGGGCTCGAACAGCTGGCGGACGACCCCGAACGGGAAGTCACGCTCGAGGTGCGCGCCGCGGCCCACCAGCGCCCGCACGCCCAGCCGGCCGGCGCGGCCGATCAGCTCCTCCACCAGTCGGCTCTTGCCGATCCCTGCGGGTCCCTCGATGATCACGAGCCCGGGCAGCACGAGCTCCCGGCCCAGGACCTCCTCGAGCACGGCCAGCTCGCGCTCGCGCTCCAGCAGCGGCGTCTCGCCAGTCGCCAGACCGTCGACGGTCACGACGCGACCGTAACCGACCCGACGAGCCGTGTGCAGTCGATGCGATCGAATGGGCCAGGTCGTCCGCCGCGCGCGACGGTCGGCTAGCGTTCATCTCGCCGCCGACTGACATGCGCACACCAGGACGCCAACGGTCCACGGGCCGCCGGCTGCAAGCGATCAGCCGCCATCACGTCACGCGAAGCGGGCGCGACGTCGCCAAGCGTGGCGGGCGCCTCGGCCAAGACGCCGCCGCCAAGGGCGCGGACCTGGCGCGCCAGATGCACCGAGTCGACGTGACGTGGGCGCGCTCCGCGCCCGCCCGGGCCGTCGGCGCCGGACTCCTGGTGTTCGTGCTCGGGCCGCTGATCGCCTACTACGTGCGCGCGCGCCGGCGCGGCCATGAACGCTTCGAGCAGCTGACCGGCCCGGTCGTGCTGGTCGCAAACCACTCAAGCCATCTCGACACGCCGGCGATCCTGCGCGCGCTGCCGGCTTCGTGGCGTCGGCGTACCGTCGTCGCCGCCGCCGCCGATCACTTCTACCAGCGCCGCTCCGTCGCGTCCGGCGTCTCGCTGCTGTTCAACACCGTCCCCGTGTCACGGGCCGGCGGCGGCGCGGACGCGCTGGAGCACATCCAGGAGCTCGTCGCAGACGGCTGGAACCTGCTGATCTACGCGGAAGGCACCCGCTCACGCGACGGCTCGGTCGGGCGCATGCACTCCGGCGCCGCGCTCGTCGCGCAACGCCACCAGATCCCGATCATCCCCGTGCGCGTGACCGGCACGCACGCCGCGATGCCGCCGAGCGCGTCCTGGCCGCACCGGGTCAAAGGCCGCCTGCTCAGCCGCCGCCATCAGGTCGAGGTCGCCTTCGGCGAGCCGGTCGCGCCGCGGGCCGATGAGACGCCGGCGGAGCTGATGGCCCGCGTCAGCGCCTTTCTCGCCACCGACGCGGACGATCCGCCTGCCGCCGACCCACCCTGAGCTGCGGGAAATCTGCAGCGCGGTCGCGGTGCCGCGCGGATGACGCCTCGCCCGCTGCGGCTTAGCGTCAAGCCGACCAGAATCAACGAGGGATCGGAACGCCGCCATGCTGCACCTTGCACGCTTCTCCACACGCCGGCCGTTCGTGTCGATTGCCATCTGGCTTGCCGTGGCAGCCGCGCTCGCTGCAATCGGGCTCGGCGTCAGCAACTCGTTGTCGCCGACGATCGTGGTCGTCCCCGGCAGCGAGACTGCACGCGCTGAGCAACTTGCGGAGTCGAACTTCGGGCCGGGCGTCCTCGTGCCCGTGCTTCTCGAAGGGCCGAAGGCTCAGCTCGACAAGCAGGGGCCCGCGCTCGTCAAGGCGCTCGCCGCGCGCCGGGACACCCGCGTCCTCTCGGCATGGGACATCGGCGACACGGGCGCATCGCTGCGGCCGGATGCGACGCACGCGATGATCATCGCCTCGGTCGCGCAGACCGAGGAGACGATGGTCAAGACGGTCCAGAAGGACATCGACCGGACCGTCGATCAGCAGGTCTCCGAGCCGGTGACGTCATACATCACGGGCACGCCGACGATTGACCTCGCGACGAAGGACCAATCGCTCGACACCGCACAGCGCGCCGAACTGCTCGCGCTGCCGATCCTCTTCGTGGTTCTGCTCCTCATCCTTCGCGCACCGGCGGCGGCGCTCGTGCTGACCGCCTTCGGCGGGGCGACGACGCTGATGAGCTTCGGGGCGATGACGCTGTTGGGCAAGGCGATCGACGTGGATCCGACCGCGGTGACGCTCGCCTCGATGGCGGGACTCGCGCTCGGAGTCAGCTACGCCCTGCTCGTGTACCGGCGCTGGCGCGACGAACGCGACACGTTGCACGTACACGACCGCGCCGGTGAGGCGCTGGCGGCGAGCCGAGCGGTCGAGACCGCCGGGCGCGCCGTGCTCATCGGCGGCACCGCCCTCGTGGTGGCGCTCGCGATCGCACCGCTGGTCGGACCGAACACCATCCTCATCTCGCTGGGCATCGGCGCCACGCTGTGCGCGGCGCTCGCGATCGGCGGTGCGGTGGTCGTGATGCCGGCCGTGATGACGATCCTCGGGCCGCGCCTGCAGGCGTTCTCGTTCGGGGTCCCCGGGTTCGTGATGGCGCCGTGGAACTTCCTCGCCAATCGCGGCGGCGGCTGGGTCATCCGCAACGCGATCGTCGCGGGCGCGCTGGCGACCGCGTTCCTCGCGGTCCTGGCCATCCCCATGACGACCCTCAAGACGGGACCGATCTCGCCGGCGCTGCTGCCGAAGGACGATCCGGCGCGCGTGTCCTACGACAAGATCTCGGCCGTCATGGGGCCCGGCTTCGCGACGCCGTTCAACATCGTCATCGTCTCGAAGGACAAGCCGATCACGGACCGCGCGATGCTGGCCAAGCTCGACACGTTCCAGGTAGACATCGCGAGCGACGCGCGCGTGCAATCGGTCGTCGGCCCGGGTGACCTCTACGCCACCTCGGCGGAGCTCAAGAAGCTGCCCAAGCAGCTCAACAGCTCCAAGAAGATGTTGAAGACCGCGCCCGCCGGCCTCAAGGAGCTCGAGGATGGCCTCGGCACCGCGGGCTCCGGGTCGGCGCAGCTCCAGTCAGGCATCGCGTCGGCAGCGTCCGGCGCGCAGCAGCTCGCCTCAGGCTCCGGCGAAGCGTCGTCGGGTTCGGCCCAGCTGCATGCCGGCCTCGCGACCGCCCAGGCGGGCGCGTCGAGGATCTCCGGCGGCCTGAGCTCGGCACTCGCGGGAGCGAAGAAGCTCCAGACGGGCGCCGGGCAGCTCCAGGACGGCACATCAGACGCGCTCTCGGGCTCCAAGCAGATCGCCGGCGGGCTCGGCCAGGCAGTCGCCAAGGTCAAGCCCGGTGTTCCGGTCGTCAAGGGGATGGCCGCGGACGTCGCGGCGAGCGCCTCGTCCGTGAACAGTGCGGCCGGCTCCGCGAAGACGACCGCCACGCAGATCAACAACGCGGCGGCGCAGCTCAACGCGATGAAGACGGGGACGGACGACCCGGCCTACCGAGCCGCGGTGGCGGCACTCGGCCAGGCGAGCAGCAGCGCGGCGGCGACATCGGCGTCGATCGGCGCGGCCGCCGGCAAGCTGACCGGGGCGACGGCGGTCTCGGCCGCGTTCGCCGACCAGATCGGCGACCTCTCCGCAGGGCTCCAGCAGCTCTATGGCGGGTCGCAGGCGCTGTCCTCCGGCATCGGCAAGCTCAACGCCGGCGCGGGCAAGCTGCAGTCCGGCCAGGGCGACCTGGTCGCGGGGATCGGGCAGCTCAACAGCGGCGGCGGCGCGCTGACCACCGGGCTGCAGAAGCTGACGACGGGGGCGGGGCAGCTCGAGAGCGGCCTGAACCAGCTGTCGAGTGGCAACAGCCAGCTCGCCTCCGGGCTCGGTGCGGCCCCCGGGAAGATCGACCCGCTGATCAGCGGCCTCGACAAGATGCAGACCGCGGTCGCGAAGTTCCGCGGCCAGCTGCCGTCGCCGAAGGACATCGAGCGGCTGCAGGCATCGTCGCCCGGGCTGTTCAGCTCCGGCTACTTCGTCCTCGCGGCGGTCAGCGGAGCGCCGGCCTCCAGCCGCGACCAAGCCGCATCCGTCGTGAACCTGAAGGGCGGCGGCACCGCAGGCCAGATCATGGTCGTCCCGAAGCAGTCGGCGACGACGACGACGACTCAGGAGCTCGGCAAGGATCTCGTCGCGATGAGCGGCGACTTCGCCAGCGCGACGAAGACCGAGGCCGCCGTGGGCGGCAACGGGGGCGCGTTCGGCGACTTCACGAGCGAGGGCACGGCGGCGATCTGGCCCGTCGTGATCGTCGAGTCGGTCGTCATCATGCTGATGCTGATGGTGATGCTGCGGACGGTGGTCCTGCCCGCCGTCGCGGTGGCATTCGACCTGCTCACCGCAGCTGCGACGTTCGGGATCCTGAGCCTGCTGTACTCGGGCAAGGACGCGCTGCTCAGCGGGCCGGGCTACATCGACCCGGTCTCGATCATCGGCATCTTCGCCTTCATCTTCGGCGTGTCGATGGTCTACCAGGTCGCGCTGCTGCAGCGCACGCGCGAGGCGTTCCTCGCCACGGGTGACGCCCGCGGCGCAGTGCGGACGGGCCTCGCGCAGACGGCCGCCGCGGCGACCGGCGCCGCCGCCGTGATGCTCGCGGCGATCATCCCGTTCGCGGCGGTCGACCTGCTCAGCGTGCAGGTGTTCGGGGTCGGCGTCGCGATCGCGATCGTGTTCGACGCGCTGATCGTGCGGCCGGTGCTCCTGCCGGCCGGCGTGGCGGTGCTCGGACGCCGGAGCTGGTGGCCGCTGTCGCGGCAGGCGCCGCCGGACCCGCGCGAGGTCCCACCGGAGCCGACCGCACCGACCGCGCCGACCGGCGGCCTGCCCGTCGGGGCGTAGATGGGTCCCCGGTTCCTCATCCGGCCGCCCGCGCCACCGGCGCGGGCGAAGCGCCGGGTGGTCAATGACAAGTACGCGCCCGAGATCCGACGGCTCTACGACTGATGGAGGCGACAATGCCCACGGCGGAGCACACAGCCGAGAAGAGGTCCACACACGCACGCACGCTCGGCGAGATGTTCCGCCGCAGCGCCCAGCGCGCCCCCGACCCGGTCGAGGGCTGGCCGGGGGCGGATCAGGCCGCCCTGCGCTGGAAGGAGGCGGGCGGCTGGGTGGACCTCAGCCACCGTGAGCTCGGCGAGCGCGCGACCGCCATCGCGCGCGGCCTGATCGCGCTCGGCATCGAGCGCGGCGATCGCGTCGCGATCCTCTCGAACACCCGACCCGAGTGGACGATCGCCGACGCCGGCGTGATGTGCGCCGGCGCCGCCACCGCGCCGATCTACCACACGAATGCGCCGGAGGAGTGCGAGTACGTGCTCAGCCACTCCGGCAGCCGCGTGCTCTTCTGCGAGGACGAGGCGCAGCTCGCGAAGATCAGGCAGGTGCGCGAGCGCTGTCCCGAGCTCGGGCATGTCGTGCTGCTCACCGGCGACGCCACCGACGACGCGATGACGCTGGACGGGCTGTGCGCGGCCGGCGCGGACGTGGAGCCCGAGGCGGTGGACGCGCGCGTGCGCGAGGTCGATCCCGGCGACCTCGCGACGCTGGTGTACACGTCCGGTACCACCGGCCCGCCGAAGGCGTGCAAGCTGAGCCATGCCAACTGGATGTCGACGGTGAAGCTGTACGAGCAGGTGCTGGATCTCGAGACGCCGCCCGTCGTCGTGTTCATGTTCCTGCCGCTCGCCCACTCGCTCGCGCGCATCATCCAGATGGTCACGATCGACGTCGGGGGCACGCTGGCGTTCTGGCAGCGCGACCCGCTGCGCCTGCTCGACGACATCCGCGAGGTCAGCCCGACGCATCTGACTTCGGTCCCGCGCGTGTTCGAGAAGATCTTCACCGCCGCGTCCGCCGGTGTGGCCGAGCAGTCGGCCGTGAGGCGCGCGATCTTCCGCTGGGCGGTGGCGACCGGGCGCGAGGTGCGCGCACGCGATCCGGAGCGGCTCGGCTGGCTGCTGCGCCGCCGTGGGGAGCTCGCGGAGCGACTGGTGCTCTCGAAGGTGCGCGCGCTCTTCGGCGACCGCCTGCGGCTCGCCATGACCGGCGCGGCCCCGATCGCCGCCGATGTGCTCGAATTCTTCGACGCCGCGGGAGTCACGATCCTCGAAGGCTGGGGACTCAGCGAGACGACCGCGGCCGGCGCGCTCAACACGGTCCGCGATCGGAGGATCGGCACCGTCGGCAAGCCGCTGCCGAGCGTGGACGTGCGGATCGCCGACGACGGGGAGATCCTGATGCGCGGCCCGCAGGTCTTCGGTGGCTACCTGCACGACGCGCGCGCCACCGAGGAGGCGTTCACGGACGGCTGGTTCCGCACCGGCGACATCGGCGCGATCGAGGACGGCTTCCTCAAGATCACCGGCCGCAAGAAGGAGATCATCATCACCTCGAGCGGCAAGAACGTGAGCCCGGCCAACATCGAGACGGCGCTCAAAGAGAGCCGTTGGATCTCCGAGGCGGTGGTGTACGGCGACAACCGCCCCTACCTCGTGGCGCTCATCGCGCTCGACCCTGAGGAGGCGCCCGCGCTCGCGGCCAAGCTCGGCGTGACGCCGGAGCGCACCGCGATGGCCGCCGACGAGCGCGTCCGGGAGGCGATCGCCGAGGTGGTGAACGACGCGAACGCGCACTTCGCGCGCATCGAGCAGGTCAAGCGCTTCGCGATCGTGCCCCACGACTTCACGCAGGCCGGCGGAGAGCTCACGCCGACGCTCAAGATCAAGCGCCGCGTGGTGTACGGGCAGTACGCGGAGATCTTCGACGGGCTCTATGAGTGAGCTCGCCAGCGTCGAAGACGCGAGCACGCCGCCGCGCTGGCCCGAGCGGGTGCAGCTGCGGAACGGGTCGGAGGTGGTGATCCGCCCGATCCGGAGCGCGGACAAGCGACGCCTTCAGGAAGGCTTCCAGGGGCTCAGCGCCGAGTCGCGCCGTCGCCGTTTCCTGGTGCCCATGCCGCGCCTCAGCCCGCGCCTCGCGCGCTACCTCACCGAGGTCGATCACCACGATCACGAGGCGCTCGTCGCCCTCGGCGCGGAGAGCGGCGAGCCGATCGGCGTCGCTCGCTACGTGCGCGCGCCTGACGAAGCGGATGCTGCGGAGGTCGCGGTGGCCGTGGTGGATGCCTGGCACGGGCAGGGCGTGGCCAGCGAGTTGCTCAGGCGGCTCGCGCAACGGGCGCGCGAGGAGGGGATCGTGCGCTTCACCGCCACCTGCCTGGCCCACAACCGGGAGGCGCTCGAGCTCTTCGATGATGTGGGCGCCACTCGGGTCGTCAGCAGCGAGTCGGGCCTCGTCGAGGCGGAGATCGAGTTGCCCGCCGTCGATGAGCGCCGCCTGCTCGACCTGCTTCGTGCCGCGGCGACGAGACACCTGATCTTCCGGCCCGGCTGGACGCGGTTGGGCACCGGGGCGGACGCCGAGCCCGACTGGCCGCCGAAGGAGCGCGATCGCACCTGACGGCGTGAGGCCGCATCAGCTCGAGCGCCGGGCTCGGGGACGTGATCAGGCGGCGGTTCCGTCGGTCGCTGGGACCGTCAGCACCGGGACGCTGGAGTGATTCACCACGCCGTTGGAGACGCTGCCGAGCAGGGCGCTCTTGATGCGCGACAGTCCGCGGTGGCCGACGACGATCAGTTCGGCGTCGCGTTCCTTGGCGACCTCGATGATCGCGTGCCAGACGCCGGCGACTCCGTCGGCGATCCTGTTCACGCCCTCGGGCTCGAAGCCGGCCTTCGCCGCCAGATCGATGCCTTCTTCGAGGACCCGGCGGGAACGGGCTTCCATGTAGCGCTCAACGGCCTCGTCCTCGGCAGGGCCATCCGGCGCGGCGCCGATCATCGGTGGAGGTATCTGAATCTGCACATGGACCACGACCGCCGGGCGGCCGCCGAGCAGACCGCCCGCCACGGCGATGGCACGCCGCGCATCCTGCGAGCCGTCGTACGTCAGGACAACGATTCCAGGCATCCGGGGTCTCCTCCCCGCCAGAGTTTCGCTCCACCGCATGGGTTCCCGATCCGTCGTCGTGCCACGCCACCGGGACATTCCGAAGTCGGACGACCGCGGACTACCGATGGCACGCCGACGCTCCGCTGGGATCGTCCTGGACGGAACTCGCCAGGAGGCAGATCATGCGTCGCCCACGGACTCACCTCAACGTCGCGGCCGTGGCCGGCCGCTGGAGCGCTCGGCATCGCCGCGTGGCGATTTGGGGCTGGCTCGGCTTCGTCCTGGTGGCGTTCATGGTCGGCGGGGCGGTCGGCCAGCGCTACCTGACCGTGCCCGAGATGGGCAACGGCGAGTCCGGCCGGGCGCTGCGCGCCTATGACGAGGCTGACTTCCCGAAGGCCTCGCAGGAGCAGGTGCTCGTCCAGGGCCGCGGCAGCATCCGCGCGGACGACCCGGCGTTCAAGGCCGCAGCTCGCGATGTCGTGGCCCGGTTGCGTGTCACGGCGAACGTGCGCGATCTCGTCGCGCCTGGCGCGGCCGGCACCCTCTCGCGCGACGGTCGCTCGGCGCTTGTGAGCTTCCGCGTCGTCGGGGACGAGCAGCAGTCGCGCGACAACGTCAAGGCCGCGGTCGCGGCCACCGCCGCGGCACAACGCGCGCACCCCTCCGTGCGCATCGAGCAGTTCGGCGAGGCGAGCGCGAACAACGCGATCTGGGACGCCATGGAACGTGACTTCCAGCGTGCCGAGCAGACGTCCCTGCCGATCACGCTGGCGATCCTGTTGGTCGCCTTCGGCGCGGTCGTGGCCGCCGGCATCCCGTTGCTGCTCGGCATGACGGCGGTGCTCGCGGCGCTCGGGCTGCTGTCGCCGCTGAGCCAGCTGATCCCCGTGTCGGAGGGCAACATCGACCCGGTGGTGCTGCTGATCGGCCTGGCGGTCGGCGTCGACTACTCGATGTTCTACCTGCGACGCTTCATGGAGGAGCGCGCGGCCGGCCGCGAAGGCCGCTCGGCGCTCGCGGTGGCCGCCGCCACCTCCGGCCGCGCCGTGCTCGTGTCCGGCCTGACCGTGATGGTGGCGATGGCCGGCATGTTCCTCGCCGGCAGCTCGGTCTTCCGGAGCTTCGGCATGGGAACGATCCTCGTGGTCGCCGTCGCCATCGTCGGATCGCTCACGGTGCTGCCCGCGATGGTCGCGTGGCTCGGCGATCGCGTGACGCGCGGCCGCGTCCCGATCATCGCCAGGCGCCGCGAGCGCGGTGAGTCAAAGGCGTGGGGGGCGATCCTGGATCGCGTGCTACGCCGCCCCGCCGTGTCGTTGGCACTCGGCACGGCCGTGCTGCTCGCGCTCGCCCTGCCCGCCATCGGAATGCACACCGTCGACCCCGGCTTCACCGGCCTGCCGCAGGACCTCCCGATCATGCAGACCTACAACCGCATGCAGGCCGCCTTCCCCGGCGGCCCGGTGCCGGCGACCGTCGTCGTGCAGGCGCACGACGTCACCGCGCCGGAGGTCCAGGCGGCGATCGCTCGCATGACGAGGCAGGCCGTCGCCGGCCCGGACATGAGCGGGCCGGTGGCCACGCGCACGAGTCCCGATCGCACCGTCGAGGCCGTCGACATCCCGATCGCCGGCAGCGGCACGGACCAGCGCTCCGAACGCGCCCTCGCAACGCTGCGCGGCCGCGTCATCCCCGCGACGGTCGGCGCAGTGCCCGCCGCACGCGCCGACGTGGCGGGCCTCACCGCCAGCTCGAAGGACTTCAACGACGTGATGCGGTCCCACCTGCCGATCGTGTTCGCCTTCGTGCTCGGCGTCGCGTTCCTGCTGCTGCTGCTCACGTTCCGGTCGGTCGTGATCCCGCTCACCGCGATCGTGCTGAACCTGCTGTCGGTCGGGGCGGCGTACGGGGTCCTCAAGCTCGTCTTCCAGGATGGGCACCTGCAGTCGCTGCTCGGCTTCGCCGAGATCGGCGGTGTCATCGACTGGCTGCCGCTGTTCCTGTTCGTGATCCTCTTCGGCCTCTCGATGGACTACCACGTGCTGATCCTCAGCCGGATCCGCGAGGAGCACGATCGTGGCGCGCCGACGAAGGAGGCCGTCAGCCACGCGATCCGCTCGACGGCCGGCATCATCACCAGCGCCGCCGTCGTCATGGTCGCCGTGTTCGGCATCTTCGCGACGCTGAGCGCGACGATCTTCAAGCAGATGGGCGTCGGACTCGCCGTCGCTGTCCTGCTCGACGCCACGATCGTCCGCGCCGTCCTGTTGCCCTCCGCCATGACGCTCCTGGGCAAGTGGAACTGGTACCTGCCGAGCTGGCTCGAATGGCTCCCGCGTGCGGCGTATGAGGCCCCGGCTCCCGTAAGACCGGCGACCGTCGAACCCGCACCTGCCGACACGACGAGCAATGGCGGAGAGGAAGGGCGGCGTCGCGCCGACCGGCCCTCCCGCCCGGGCGAGCGGGTGGCGCACTGATGCGGACGCGTCGCTCATGGACGTGGGTCGTGCTTGCCGCCGGCACTGCTATCGCCGCCGCGCCCGCCGCCTGCGCGCGTCGTTGACGGAGCGTGGTCGCCGGTGAGCATCGAGCTCGGGCCGGGCTGCGGCTCGGGCTCCGTGCTGGCTACGCCGTCGCGTCGGTGAAGTGGCTCAAGCGGATCGCCGTCGCCGAGGCCGACGCCGGGACGGCGTCGGGGCACGAGACCACGAACCTCGTGCTCGAGCAGATCGGCTACGGGCTGCTCGGCGGCATCCCGGCCGGGATCCTCGGGGCGCTCGCGCTGCGCTTCTCGACGCGCCACAAGCTGATCGAGCCGCAC
>Ga0190275_10003661_pt1 | contig 10991 bp, 9 predicted proteins | sample Popmic550T_FD_133745 | JGI IMG/M metagenome (GOLD analysis project Ga0190275, IMG submission 133745) | Populus adjacent soil microbial communities from riparian zone of Yellowstone River, Montana, USA - 550 T | ecosystem: Environmental > Terrestrial > Soil > Riparian zone > Trees stand | place...
CAACGTTGCGCTCGGCAAGGGCTGTGATGGTGACGAAGGGATTGACGCCGATCGAACCGGGGATGAGTGATCCGTCGGTGACGTGGAGGTTGCGGTAGCCGCGCACCCGGCCGTAGTTGTCGGTCGCCTTGCCCAGCACGCAACCGCCGAGCGGGTGATAGCAGAAGTCGGCCGCGAACTCCCGGTTCCCGCTGAACAGATCCCGCCGGTACGTCGTACCGGTGGCGCGGTTGATCTTGTCGAACAACGCCCGGGCAGACGCGATAGAAGGGTTGCTCTGAGTACGGCTCCAGTGCAAGTCGGCCCGGTCGGTGCGAGCGTTGTAACTGAACCGGCCACGTTCCGGGTTGACGGTGATCGCAAGATAGAGGCTTGCCCAGGTCTCCAGGCCGATCGGTAGCGGCGCGATCTCCGCGAAGGACGGGTGGACCGGGTCGTTCCAGTTGTCGATGGCAAGGGTCGGGATGGTCGATTGGAGCAGGCCGGTCGGATCCCACAGCTGGTTGGCTCGCGACGTCATCACGTTGCCGTTGGTTCCCCAGCCGGTACCGATGGATTCGGAAAGGTTGGAGAGGGCATCGGTTTCGCGGGCCCTGAGCAACAATTCGGTGGTACCGATGCTGCCCGCCCCGAGGAAGAGGTACCGGCAACCGAGCTCGCTGCGTTTGAGGAGGTTGCCTGAGGCATCGATCTTGTCGAGCGTGAGCACATAGCCGGAGCGGTCCTGCCGGATCGCGGTGACGCGGGTGAGGGTCTGGATCGTCACTTTGCCGGTACCGACCGCGTCGGCCAGGTAGGTCTTGTCGAGGCTCAGCTTGCCGTGGTTGTTGCCGTAGATCACCTCACCCGCCAGAGCGGACCGGGGTACCTCCCGACGCTCTTCCCGTTGCAGATAACGGAAATCGTAGACATTCGGGATCACTGTCGTCTTGAAGCCGGCCTGGTGCGCATGCCGGCGGGACACCCGGGCGTAGCGGTAGACGGGTGTCCTCTCCAGATAGCGAGGGTCGATCGTGTTGACGCCGAGCATCCGGTTGGCCAGCGGGAAATAGCGCTTGTACATCTGGTCCGCGTTGACCTGCGGCAGGACCTGTTCGAAGTACGAGCGGCGTGGTGTCGGAGCCATTCCGCCGTTGACCAGCGATCCGCCGCCGACGCCGCGTCCGACGTACACGCCCATGTGGGGGAAGTCGATCCGGTCGAGCACGCCGGCGTACGGCGTACCGATGTCGCGGTTGACCACGTTGAGCCAGAGAAAGGTGTCCAGCGGTGCCTTCGTGCGGCGGTTGAACCACATCGACCGGGAGTCGGGGGTGAGCGTGGAGCAGAAGATCTTGCCGTCCTTGCCGGGCTTGTTCCACAACTGGCCCATCTCCAGCATCGTCGTGGTGATCCCGGCCTCGCCGAGCCGGAGCGCGGTGACAGCGGAGCCGTACCCCGTGCCGATCACTACGGCCGGGACGAAGTCGCGGCGGCCGGCTGCGCGGGCGGTACTGATCTGGGTGAGGCCAAGAGTGGCCGCGGAGGTGAAGGCGGCCAGGCCGGCGAACCGGCGCCGGGAGATAACGGACGGGTCAGTCTCGAGTGAGGCGATCATCGACGCACCGTAGCGACTCGAAAGCTCAAGGTGACTATTCAAGGCAAAGATCAAGGGATAGTGCACTTCTGCAAAGTTGCAGTAATAATAAGTTGCAGTCACTGCAAGTTTGTCTAAGGTGGAGGCGTGATGCAGATCGAGGAGGGTGCAGTGGCACCCGGCCGGCGTGAGCGCAAGAAGCGCGAGACGCGCGACGCGTTGATGGCGGCTGCCCTCCGGCTGGCGGTGGAAAAGGGGCCGGACAACGTCACGGTCGAGGAGATCAGCGAGGCGGCCGACGTCTCGGTGCGGACCTTCTTCAACTACTTCTCGCACAAGGAGCATGCCATTCTCGGTCGCGATCCCGACGATCTGGCGCTGGCGCTGCGCCGGGTGCGCGAGGCCCCCGAGGGCGAGTCGCCGCTGACCACGATGCGGCTGATCGTCGCGCGTGTGATCGACGATCTGGAGGATCAGCAGACGCCGATCTCGCAGCGGATCGCGCTGATCATGCAGTCGCCGGCCCTGCTGACCCAGTTCGTGGTGCTCGGCGCCGAGGACGAGCGCGAGCTCGCCATCGCGCTGGCCGAGCGCATGGGAGAGCCGGCCGGATCACCCCGTCCGACGCTGATCGTCGGTGCCACCACGATGGCCGTCAAGGTCGCGATGGAGCAGCGCAAGGCGGGCTTGGACCGCCCGCTGAGCTCCCTGGTCGATGAGGCGTTCAGCTTCCTTGCCGACGGCCTCGATCCCGCCTACCGCACAACGACTACCGACCAGAAAGGTCAAGCATGACAACGACCTCTTCCCCCACGCCGGCTCCGGCTGAAGATGAGGCCGCACAGATCGCCCAGCTCACGCCGCGGCAGACCGTGCAGGCGATGTCCGGTCTGATGATGGGGCTGTTCGTCGCCATCCTGGCCGGCACCGTGGTGTCGACCGCGCTGCCGCGGATCATCCACGACCTGGGTGCCAGCCAGTCGTCCTACACCTGGGTCGTCACCCTGGAACTGCTCGCGATGACGGCCACCGTGCCGTTGTGGGGCAAGCTTGCCGACCTCTACAACAACAAGCTGCTGGTCCAGCTCTCGCTGGGCTTCTTCGTGATCGGCTCGATCGTCGCCGGCCTCGCGCCGAACATCGAAGTACTGCTGGGCAGCCGGGTCCTGCAGGGTCTCGGTGCCGGTGGTCTGACCGCGCTGGTGCAGATCGTGATGGCCGCGATCATCCCGCCACGTGAGCTCGGCCGGTACTCCGGAATCTTCGGCGCGATCTTCGCGTCGGCGACCGTCGGCGGGCCGTTGCTCGGTGGCTTCCTGGTCGATTCGCCGCTGGGCTGGCGGGCCTGCTTCCTGGTCGGCGTGCCGTTTGTCCTTGCGGCGATCGTCCTGCTGCAGCGCACGCTGAACCTGCCGACCGTCCGCCGCGAGGTGAACATCGACTGGTGGGGTGCGTTCCTCATCACGGCCGGCGTGAGCACGCTGCTGGTCTGGTCGTCGTTTGCCGGCAGCAAGTTCGAGTGGGCTTCCGGTTGGAGCTTCCTGCTTGTCTCGGTGGCTCTGGCTGCCCTGGTGGCCGCAGTACTGGTTGAGCGCCGGCACCCCGAGCCGATCATCCCGATGGACCTGTTCCGCAACCGCACGGTGACGCTTTCGATCGTCGCGAGCGCGCTGGTCGGGGTCGCGATGTTCGGTGGTTCGGTGTTCTTGTCGCAGTACTTCCAGATCGCGCAGGGCTACTCGCCGACCAAGGCCGGGCTGATGAGTCTGCCGATGATCCTTGGCATGATGGTCGCCTCGACGGTCGCGGGTGGGCTGATCACGAAGTACGGCAAGTGGAAGATCTACCTGGTCATCGGGAGCATTCTGCTGCCGATCGGGCTGGCGCTGTTCGGCACGATCGACGCGCACACGTCGAAGTACCTGCTGTGGGCCTTCATGATCGTGCTCGGGGTCGGCATCGGCCTGGTGATGCAGAACCTGGTACTCGCCGCGCAGAACGACGTACCGGCCCGGGAGCTGGGTGCGGCCACCTCGGCAGTGAGCTTCTTCCGCAGTATGGGCGGCACCATCGGGGTCAGCGTGCTCGGCGCGATCCTGGCGAACAAGGTGACCGAGGCGTTGAACCCGGGCGGAGCGTCGTCCGGTGGCAGCAGCACGGTGCCGAACGTCGCGGAGTTGCCGGAGCCGGCCCGGGTCGCCGTCGAGAACGCGTACGGTGCGGCGACCGCGGATCTGTTCATGATGTCGGTGCCGTTCGCGGTGCTCGCTCTGATCGCCGTCCTGTTCATCAAGGAGAAGGCGCTGCTGACCACCAGCGGTGCCGAGCGCCGGGCCGAGGAAGAGGCCGCCGGCAAGCTGGTGCAGGACGACGCCTGACCCCCGCCTGGCAAGCTGGGCACATGATCGTTGCATTCAGCATCAGCCCTGCCGCGGGAGACGAGACCGGTGGCGTGAGCGAGGCGGTCGCCGAGGCGATCCGCATCGTTCGCGCCTCCGGGCTGCCGAACGAGACCAACGCGATGTTCACCAACATCGAAGGGGAGTGGGACGAGGTGATGGCGGTGGTGAAACAGGCTGTCGAGGCCGTTGCCGCGGTATCACCTCGTGTCGGCCTGGTCTTGAAGGCAGACATCCGCCCCGGTTACACCGGCCAGCTCACCGCCAAGGTCGAGCGGATCGAGCAGGCGCTCGCGGACTGACTCAGTGTGAGTTGAGCATCGCGAGGGTCTGCTCGTAGCGATTCTCACGCTCGGCGTCGCGGAGGAAGCCGACTCGTTGGACGCCGATCTCGGTGGCGTCGGGGTTCTCCGTCAGCAGCGTCATCGTCTCGGTCAGGTAGTCGTCGAGAGGCATAGCCCGCTCGTCGTTCTCCTGGTTCATCATGGTGGTCTGGACGGCTGGCGGGATCACTTCGATCACCTGGATTCCGGTGTCGGCCAGCTGGATCCGCAGGCTCTGTGTGTAGCTGTGGATGGCAGCCTTGGTCGCGTTGTACGTCGGCGTGATCGCGAGCGGCACGAACGCGAGACCCGACGACACGGTCAGGATCGCGGCATCCGGCTTGCCTGCGAGGTACGGGGTGAACTGGGTGACCGTGCGGATCGTGCCGAGCAGGTTCGTGGTGATGATCGCCTCGGCCGTCTGCAGGTGCTCCGGGTCCAGCAGGTTCTCGGGGTACATGATCCCGGACATCGTCAGGATGGCGTTCAGCTCCGGGAACCGGCCGGTGACGTCGTCGTACGCGGCCTGGATCGATGCGGGATCGTCAACGTCGAGGACGACCGTCTCGATCCCCGGCTGCTCGGTCGCGATCTGGTCCAGCAGTTCCTTGCGCCGGCCGCCGATGATCACCTTGTTGCCGAGCTCGCGCCAGCGCAACGCCAGGCCCAGCCCGAGACCCGAAGTACCGCCGGTGATGAAGATCGTGTTGCCTGTCGTTTTCATGGCTCCAGCCTTGGGCCGGACGGCCGTCGTAACCAGGGCCGGTTCAGCCACTGCTCGACAAGCAGTGGCTAACGGTCCGCGCTGCTGAACAATGGAGCGTATGGACTACGGGGACCTGGCGGACTTCCTGCGCAAGCGTCGTGAAGCGTTGCAGCCGGAAGACATCGGTTTGCCGCGCGGCCGTCGGCGTCGTACTCCGGGCCTGCGGCGCGAGGAGGTCGCTTCGCTCGCCGTGATGTCGACGGACTACTACAGCCGGCTCGAAGGGGGCCGTGGACCGCAGCCGTCGACAGAGATGCTTGCCGCGATCGCTCGCGCGCTGCGGCTGACGCTGGATGAGCGGGATCACCTCTATGTGCTCGCAGGGCATGGCGTACCGCCGCGGATGAGCGGTGGCGATCATGTGAACCCGGGCCTGCTCCGGGTGATGGACCGGCTCCAGGACACACCTGCCCAGGTGATGAACAAGCTCGGCGAGACCTTGTTGCAGACGGCGCCGGACATCGCCTTCGAAGGCGAGCTGACGAACTTCGAAGGACTGGAGCGCAGTGGCATCTACCGCTGGTTCATGGTCGATGGCGAGCGGGACCACTACGCGGATGATGAAGTGCGCGCCAACCACGGTCGCGTCCTGGTTTCGGGACTGCGATCCGTGTACGCGACCGACGGCGAGAAGTCGCGGGCGGGGACTGTCGTGCGCGCACTGCTGGAGGCCAGTGAGGAATTCCGCCGGCTGTGGGACGCGCACGAGGTCGGGATCCGGCACGTGGGCGCGAAGCGCTTCGTGCATCCGGTGGTCGGCCGGATCGAGCTGCACTGCCAGTTGCTCGATGACCTGCAGCAACAGCAGACCTTGCTGGTTTTCACCGCCACGCCGGGCAGCGTGAGTGCCGAGCGGCTCGAGCTGCTGTCGGTGCTGGGGAGCCAGCGGCTGCTCGGCGCGGAAAGCTGAAGAACTTTCGGAAACGGCTTGCTGAAGTCTTTACGGCGAGTTTGATCGTGAGTTAATTTAAGTCCTGAATTTCCACTGAACATCACATCAGACGCACTGAGGGGATCCGCCCAATGCCCACTCGGAAGCTGTCGCCTGCCCTGTTGCTGGCGCTACTCGTCATCGCGTGCCTGAGCCTGACCTCGGCCAGCGCGTTCGCCCGCGACACCCAACCGGACAAGGCTGCCGCCGAACCCTTCAAGGTGCTCGCCTTCTACAGCGGTAGCTGGGACGCCGCACACATCGACTTCCAGAAGGAGGCGAGAGAGCGATTCCCGCAGTTCGGTGCACAGAACGGCTTCACCTATGAGCAGACGAACAACTGGGACCGCCTGAACAGCCTGACCGCTGCACAGGCTCAGGTGGTGATGTTCTTGGACGACTCGCCACACAGTGCGGCGCAGCGAACCGGCTTCCAGCGCTATATGGAGAACGGTGGTGGGTTCTTCGGCTTCCATGTTGCCGCGTACAACGATGCCAGCGGCAACTGGCCGTGGTTCAACCAGACTTTCCTGGGGACAGGGCGGTTTGCCACCAATACTTGGTTGCCGACCGCGGTCACGTTGAAGGCGGAGAACCGGTCGCACCCGTCACTGGTGAATACCGGTGCGACGTTCCGCTCGTCGGTCAGTGAGTGGTACAGCTGGCAGAACGACCTGCGCAACAACGCGAACATCCAGGTGCTCGCATCGGTCGACCCGTCCAGCTTCCCGGTCGGTACGTCGCAGCGCTGGACCAGCGGCTACTACCCGATCATCTGGTCGAACAAGAACTACAAGATGATCTACGCCAACTTCGGCCACAACGCGATGAACTACGACACCAACACGCGACTCTCGTCGACCTTCGAGAGCGCCGCGCAAAACCAGTTCCTGATGGACGCGCTGAAGTGGCTCGGCGGTGGCGGTGGGACCGTACCGCCGGTCGACCAGCCGGTACCGACGGCTTGGTACACCGTTGCGAACAAGGGCAATAACAAGTGCGTCGACGCCCGAGCCGCTGCCACCGCCAACGGCACGACCATCCAGCAGTACAGCTGCAACGGCTCGCAAGCCCAGCAGTTCCAGTTCCAACCGACCTCGGACGGCTTCACCCGAGTCAACAACCGCAACGACGCCAGCAAGGTGATCGACGTAGCCGGCGTCTCCTCAGCCGACAACGCCGGCCTGCACCTCTGGACCTACGGCGGCGGCGCCAACCAACAATGGCAAGCAGTCCCAGAAGGCAACGGCTACTTCCACTTCATCAGCCGCCACAGCACCAAATGCCTAACCGTCCCCGCGGCCTCCACCACCGACAGCACCCAACTAGTCCAACAAACCTGCAACGGCGGAACTACACAGTCCTTCCGGCTGACCGGCGGCTGAGGTAGTACGCGAAGGCTGCAGTGGGGATGAACATGACTATGCCGTAGATGGCTACGGGGATGGCCATTTCGCTGTTGCCGAGTAAGGAAGGGCTTAGGGCGATGGTGAGTGCCAGGGTGGCGTTGTGGATGCCGATTTCCATTGAGCAGGCGATGGACTGGCGCTCGCCGAGCTTGGCCAGTTTCGGGACGACGTAGCCGAAGGCGAGGCTCAGGATGTTCAGCAAGACTGCGATCGCGCCGACGGCGGCGAGGTAGTCGAGGACGTTGGCGCGTTCGGTGTAGATCGCGGCGAAGACCACCAAGGCCAGGACGAGGATCGACCCGAGCTTCACCGGGCGGGCCATCCGCTCGGCGAAGCCCGGCAACTTGTTGCGGAGCAGCATTCCGAGGGCGACCGGGACCAGGACGATCGCGAAGACCTGCAGCATCTTCGCCGGTTGCAAACCGATCTCGCCGTCGCCGACGAAGTGCGCGAGCGACAGGTTGACGACAATCGGCAGCGTGATCACGGCGAGTACCGAATTCACCGCCGTGAGCGTCACGTTGAGTGCGACGTCACCGCCGGCCAGGTGGCTGAAGAGGTTGGCGGTGGTACCGCCCGGTGAGGCCACCAGCAGCATCATCCCGACCGCGAGTGCGGGCGCTAGGTCGAACAGTTTCACCAGGCCGAAGCAGATGGCCGGCAACAACAGGACCTGGGTGCCCAGTGCAACGATGACGGCGCGCGGCATCCGCAGTACGCGGGTGAAGTCGGCGACCGTCAGGGTCAGGCCCAGCCCGAGCATGATGATCGCGAGCGCGATCGGCAGCAGCACCGAGGTGAGCACGGAGTCGTTCATCGTTTTGCGGCTCCTTCAGCAGTGCCCTTGAATTCGCGGATGCTCAGAGTGACAGTGCCGGAAGGTCTCGGCAAGACCCTTGCCTTTGTATTACGTTTCCGGGCATGAAGACCCTGCGCATCGCCGCGTTAGCGGCCGGAGTTCTGCTCGCCATGTCACAGCTCGTACCGGCCCAAGCGGCCGGCCACCCTGAGCCGAAGTACAAGTGGGACGTCAAGCCCACCGGGAGTACGTCGCAGTTCCGCGGGCTGGCGGCAGTCAGCGCCGACGTGGCGTGGGTCGCCGGGAGTAACGGGCAGGTACTCCGGACCGTTGACGGCGGCAAGAAGTGGGAGAACGTCAGCCCGCCCGGCCAGACGCTGCTGTTCCGCGACGTCGAGGCGTTCGACGCGCAGCGCGCGGTGATCCTGGCGATCGGGTCCGGCGAGGACTCGCGGATCTTCCGCACCTCCGACGGTGGCAAGACCTGGGCGGAGACCTTCCGCAACACCGATCCGGTCGCGTTCTACGACTGCCTGGACTTCAACAACTCCCGCGACGGTCTGGCGTTGAGCGACCCGGTCGACGGGAAGTTCCGGATCGCGGCGACGTCTGATGGCGGTAAGTCGTGGAAGATCCAGTCGACCAAGGGCATGCCGGCGGCGCTGCCGGGTGAGTTCGCCTTCGCGGCCAGCGGTACCTGCCTGGTCGCCGGACCGGGCCGGATGGCGTGGTTCGCAACCGGTGGCGGGGATCGCCCGCGGGTGTTCCGGACCATCGACGGCGGGCGGAACTGGAAGGTGACGGACTCACCGATGGCCAGTGGTGAGGCGGCCGGGATCTTCAGTCTCGCGTTCCGTGGATCGCTCTTCGGGGTTGCCGTCGGCGGCGACTTCCTGAAGCCGACCGAGGCGATCAAGGCTGCATCGGTCACATACGACGGTGGCCGCAGCTGGAAGCTCGTACCGGCAGACAAGGCGCCGAAGGGATATCGCAGTGGCTCGGCGTTCGTACCGGGGACGCTGGCCACCGTGGTCGCCGTCGGCCCGTCCGGTAGTGATGTGAGTCTTGACGGCGGTCGCAGCTGGTCGCAGTTCTCTGATGCGAACCTCGACAGCGTGGAGTGCGCGGGCCACGGCCGGCGCGCGGCTTGCTGGGGCTCGGGCGCGAAGGGTCTGGTTGTTCGGCTCAGCAAGTAAATTCAGTCCGGCGACACCCGTAGGTCGTGCGGGTGTCGCCTGGTTCCGGACAGGATGGGTGCATGCGTAGATTGCTGGTCACCTTCGCGGGGATGCTGATGCTCTTGCCGACGATCGCTGCCGCGAATCCCGGGCACGAGGACAACCGGCCGGGCCGGCCGCTGAAGGTGATGACCTACAACATCCACCACGGCGCGGGCATCGACGGCGTGCTGGATCTCGAGCGGATCGCGCTGGTGATCGAGAAGTCCGGCGCGGAGGTGGTCGGGCTGCAGGAGGTCGACAACCACTGGAGCGAGCGCAGCAAGTGGGTCAACCAGCCGGCCTGGTTCGCGAAGCGGCTGAAGATGCACTACGCGTATGCGGTGAACCTCGATTTGCCGCCGCTCAATCCGGGTGAGCCGCGGCGCCAGTACGGGACGGCGGTGCTGTCGAAGTACCCGATCAAATCCTTCGAGAACACCCTGCTGCCGAAGTATCCGACCGGCGAGCAGCGAGGGCTCGGGGTGGCGACGATCAAGGTGCGCGGGGTGGAGCTGCGGTTCGCCAACACGCACCTGACCTCGAACAACAATGCGGAGCGGCTCGAGCAGTCGAAGAAGGTGGTCGAGCTGCTGGCCGGGTCGAAGACCGCGACCATGCTTGTCGGCGACCTGAACGCCCGGCCGACCGCGCCGGAGATCACCACGCTGACCCAGGTCCTCCGCGACACCTGGCCCGAGGTCGGCGTCGGCCCCGGCTACACCGTGCAGGTCGACAACCCGACCGCCCGGATCGACTACCTCTTGCATTCGGCAACGATTCGGCCGACCGCGGCCGAGGTGATCAGTACGTATGCCTCCGACCATCTCCCGGTCGTCGCGAGCTACGTTCTGCGGTAGTTCCCCGGCTTCATCAACTCGGCGTCCACCGGCGAAGGTGGGCGCCGATTTTGCTGCGCGCGAATTACAAGCTTGTAGTTTGTCAAGCCGACACGCAGGTGAAACAAAGTTATTGGTGTGAAAGGTGTTCCCAATGGGGCTGTAGGCAACTAGTGTCACGTATGTGGTCCAACAGGACCAAATGTTCACGAATCCTGGGGAAGGGGTTCGTGACCGGCGGAAAGGTTGAACCCGATGCGGACGCCCTCTCCGGGCCTGTCCGGCAAGCGGGACACGGGCACTGGGAAGACCGGCAGAGCACTGCTCTCCGGGGTGCTTGCGGTCTGCTTGGCCGGCTCGATGGCCCTGATCACCGTTCCGGCGCAGGCTGATCCCAAGCCGCCGGTCATTCCGTCCCAGTCCACCGTCGATGCCGCCAAGAAGGCGGCCGCCGCGAAGGCCGCCCAGGTCGCCGCGATCGAGCAGCAGCTCGCCGGCGCCAGCGCCCGGCTCGAGCAGCTCGGACTGCAGGCCGCCAAGGCCGGCGAGATCTACAACGGTGCGATGTACCGGTTACAGCAGGCTCAGAGCGAGGCGAAGGCCGCCGCGGACCGGGCTGCCAGAGCTGAGAAGACGCTGACCGAGCAACGGCGGCAGATCGGCCGCTTCGCAGCGGCGTCGTACCAGGGTGGTGGCGAGCTTGCGAAGATCGGGCCGCTGTTCACCGCGGAC
>Ga0190275_10003662_pt1 | contig 10991 bp, 1 predicted proteins | sample Popmic550T_FD_133745 | JGI IMG/M metagenome (GOLD analysis project Ga0190275, IMG submission 133745) | Populus adjacent soil microbial communities from riparian zone of Yellowstone River, Montana, USA - 550 T | ecosystem: Environmental > Terrestrial > Soil > Riparian zone > Trees stand | place...
CCACGCTGTGCCCCAGCACCACGTCCGGCTCGATGCCCCAGGAGCGCCAGAGCGCCGCCAGCGACACCTGGACGGCCAGGAGCATCGCCTGCACCACCTCCACCTCGCCCAGGCGCGAGGCATCGGCGACCAGCTCCTCGAGCAGGGACCAGCCCGCCAGTGGGCGGAAGATCCGATCGCACTCCTCCAGCTTCGCCCGGAAGACCGGAGCGGAGGCCAGCAGCCGGCGCCCCATGCCCGCCCACTGTGAGCCATGCCCGGGGAACACGAAGACCGCCGCCGGACGCGCCCCCACGGGCTTGCCACCCGCCGCCTCACGGATGCGCGCGGTGAGCTTCTCGAAGAGCTCCTGCGGCGAGCTCGCCACGAGCGCGGCCCGGTACGGCCCACGCGACAGGTGGAGCCCGGCGGCTTTGCACAGCGCCTGCAGCTCCTCGCGCTGCTGGAGCCCCGCAGCCACGGGCATCAGCTCGAGCACCCGCCGCTGCAACGCCGCGCCGCTCTCGGCCGCCAGCGGCAGCAGGCTCGCCGCGCTGGAGGGCCCCGCCTCGAGCACGACGTGGCAGTTCGTCCCGCCAAAGCCAAAGGAGCTGACGCCCGCAACGGGCGGCTCACCGGTCGAAGGCCACGGCGTCAGCTCTCGCACCACCTGCAGCCGCAGCGCGTCGAAGTCGATGTGCGGGTTCCCCGACTCGAAGTGCAGGCTGCGAGGGATGGCGCGGTGCTGGAGCGCCAGCGCCACCTTGGCCAGCCCAGCGATGCCTGCCGCGGCCTCCAGGTGGCCCAGGTTCGTCTTCACCGAGCCGATCCGCAGCGGCCGGTCCACGCCGCGCCCCTGGCCCAGCACGGCGCCCAGCGCGCCCGCCTCGATCGGATCGCCCAGCGCGGTGCCAGGGCCGTGCGTCTCCACGTAGTGGACCCGATCCGGGCGGACCCGCGCGCGCGCGTAGGCCTGCTGCAGCACGGCCTCCTGGGCCTTCGGGTTGGGGGCCGTCAGACCGTTGGAGAAGCCGTCATTGTTGACCGCGCTGCCGCGCACCACGCAGTAGATGCGATCCCCATCGATCAGCGCGCGAGAGAGCCGCTTGAGCACGGCGATCCCGCCGCCCTCGCTGCGCACATAGCCATTGGCGCGCGCATCGAAGGCCTTGCAGCGCCCGTCGGGGGACATGGCGCCGAACTTCGACATGGCCACCGTGCTGAGCGGAGACAGCACCAGGCTGATCCCGCCCGCCAGGGCCAGCGTCGACTCACCGCTGCGCAGGCTCTGGCACGCCAGGTGGAGCGACACGAGGGAAGAAGAGCACGCCGTGTTCACCACCATGCTGGGCCCCTGGAGCCCGAGCGCGTAGGACACACGTCCGGCCAGGATGCTCGTGTCATGTCCCGTGGCCGTGTACAGATCATACTGGGGCGCCGCGGCCAGACGGGCGTAGTCGCTCCACATGGTGCCCACGAACACGCCGGTGAGCGAGTCGCGCAGCGAGGCGGGGATGACATGGGCGTCCTCGAGCCCCTCCCACGCCAGCTCCAGCATCAGCCGCTGCTGCGGATCCATCTGGGCCGCCTCGCGGGGCGAGATCCCAAAGAAGAGCGGATCGAACTGATCCACCCCCTGCAGGAAGCCACCCCAGCGGGTGCTCATCTTCCCGGGCTCTGCCGAATCGGCGCTGTAGTGACGCGCGAGGCTCCAGCGCTCCGGGGGGACTTCGGAGATGGCGTCCACGCCCTCGCGCAGCAGCGACCAATAGCGCAGCGGCGAGGTGGCGCCGCCGGGGAACCGGCAGGCCAACCCGACGATGGCGATGGGCTCGTCCAGAACCGCCTGAGCGCCGGCCACCCCCGCCGCGGGCGCGGAGCCAGGCGCCGAGACCCCTCGCGTCTCGCCGCGCGCCAAGTGCTCCGTCAGCATCTGCAGCGTGGGCTGCTCCCACATCAGCGTGGGTCCGAGGGGACGCCCCAAGAACGCCGACAGCCGGGACACCAGCGCGGTCGCCCGCGCCGAGTCCAGCCCATAGCTGCGGAACCGCTCGGTGGCGTCAATCGCATCGGCGGGGATCCCTAGCGCTCGGGACAGCTCGCCGCGCAGCCATGCTTCGATGGTGGCAGCCGGGCGTCGGCCGTCCCCACTCGCGTTCACGGAGGAGTCAGAAACCGGGTTCGTCATACGAACAGATCCGCGTCCCGCGCCAGATCCTGCACCACGGCGCGCAGCAGGTTTTCCTTCTGAGGCTTCAAGAAGAGGTGGCCCCCGCTCACCCGGCGCAGCGTGAAGTCGCCGTGGGTGTGTCGGAACCAGAGAGACATCTCCTCGGCGCTGACGAAGGGATCCGCGTGCCCGGCAAAGGCAGAGATCGGGCAGTCGAGCGGCTTGGAGTCCACGTAGGTATACCGGGAAATGAGGGACAGGTCCTTCTGGAGCGTGGGCAGCAGGAGCTCCAGCAGCCCCGGCTCCTTGAGCAGCGCCTCGGGGATGATCCCCATGTCCCGGAGGCGGATCCGATCCTCCTCTGACGTCCCGGCGCGCGAGGCGCAGCCCATCATGTCCTTCAGCGTGGCAGGGCACGGGCGGTGAGGCGCGTACATCGCCGCGACGAAGAGCCGCACCGGCTGCACCCCGAGCCGGAGCCGCAGCCGCCGCGCGAGCTCGAAGCTGACGAAGGCCCCCATGCTGGCGCCGAAGATCGCGAAGGGCTTGTCCAGCACCGGCGCCACCGCGCGCTCGAGCTCATCGAGCAGCGCCCCCATGTCGCCGAAGGACACTTCGTCCAGGCGCTCCTCGCGGCCCGGAAGCTGGACAGGGCAGATCTCCAGCTCCGCGGGCGCGCTGGCGCTCCAGCCATGGTAGGCCAGCGTCCCCGCGCCGCCGAACGGGAAGCAGAGCAGGCGCACCCGGGCCTCCGCGCCACGAGCATTCAACCGGGGGATCCAGCGCGAGGGGCCTGGCACGGTCTCCACGAGCTCCGAGCGCGGAGCGGCCGGAGCCGGGAGAGGAGCCACCTGAGCAAGCGGAGCGGCCTTGACCCGCTCGGCCAGCACCTCCGCCAGCCGCTGGGGGCTCGGCCCCTCCAGCAACTCGCCCATGGATGCTTCCAGCCCCAGATCCTCGGCGACCCACGTCTTGAGCTGGGAGAACAGGAGTGAGTCGAAGCCCATCTGCCGCAGTGGCAGGCTGGCATCCACCTCGGACAGAGGGATGCCCACGCCCGACGCGACCAGATCGATCAGGTACGCCTCGATGAGGCCCTGGCGCTCCGCGGCTGGCGCTGCTTCCAGGCGGACTCGGGAGAGCGATGACTCCCGCCTCTTGCGGCTCGAGCCCGCACGCTCCATGGCTGCTCGCAGCGCCGCGCGCGTCACCGGCATCGCGCGGATGCCCTCATAAGCCGCCAGCACCTGCCCGCTCCCATCGAGGATGCGCATGTCCGCCACCACGCCGGCCTCGAGAGAGCCGCCCGGACGCATCGTCACGTGTCCGTAGCGTGGGCCCGCCGCCAGCCCCACCCGGGCCCAGGAGCGCTCCAGGCCGACGCCCAGGTAGACGCGCCCGTCCGTCCCGGCGCCGGGCACCTGGGGCACCAGCATCTTCACTGCCTGGCTCACCGCCTCCACCACGCAGGCCTCGCCGAGCACCTGATTCACGGCGAGGGAGACCTGTTCTCCCCCGCTGAGCGGCTCGAGCTCGGGGAAGCCGGCCTCCACCAACAGCTCTCCCTGGCCCAGCCACACCTGGCGCAGACACTGGAAGCTCGGGCCGAAGGTCTGCTCCCCCTCTGTCCACTGCGTGCGATAGAAGTCCTCGCCCGTCAGGTTGCGCGGACAGCGGAGCCTCACATCCTCCAAGCCCACGGGCGCGGTGAGGGCCGAGTCTGCGCCCTCCTCCAGGAAGCGCAGCGCACCTTCAGAGTGGAGCTTCCCCTCCGCGCCGGCCTGAGAGTCCCGGCTCCGTACCTCGAACCGGATCGGCTCCCGCGGCGAGTCCCGCCGGAGCACCACGCGCACCGGCACGGCCTCTCCCTCCGCGAGGACGAGCGGCTCGGCGAATGACAGCTTCTCGAACGAGACGCGGCTGCCCACGCCGAAGGCCGCGGCGGCCGACGTCATCACCAGGGTGTTCTGGACGATGCCAGACACCACGATGTGCCCGAAGACACGGAAGTCACGCAGCACGGACATCCGCTCTGGCGCCAGCTCCGTCTCGAACGCGATGGCGCCCGGCTCCTCCACGCGAGTGCCGACGAGCGGATGGCCCTCGGCGGTGGCACGCTTGCGCTGAGCGGACGGCGCGGACACTCCTCCCCACGGGCCGAACCAGTGGTGCTTGCGCTGGAACGGATAGGTGGGCAGCAGCAGCTTGCGGCGCGGGAAGGGGCGATCCAGGCCCTTCCAGTCCGCCTCGACGCCGTGGACGTACAGCTCCGCCAGGCTCGTGAGGATCGTCTTCGTGTCGTCGTGCCCTGCGCTGAGCGAGGCCAGCCAGGTGGCGGCCTCATCCGTGACGCTCTCGCGCCCCATCCCCACCAGCGTGGGCTTGGGGCCGATCTCCAGGAAGAGCTCGGCTCCCTGGGCACGGGCTGCCTGGATGGCCTCGGCGAAGCGCACCGGCTCACGGAGCTGGCGCCGCCAGTAGGACGCCTGGGACAACGTGGCCGCGTCCACCAGCTTCCCGGTGAGGCCAGAGACGAAGCGAAGCTTCGGTGGCGCGAAGGTGAAGCCCCCCGCGAGCCGCTCGAAGGGCTCGAGGATCGGCTCCATCAGGTGCGAGTGGAACGCGTGGGACACCGGGAGCCGCTTCGCCTTGGTGCCGCGCGTGGCGAGCATCTCCACCGCGCCGGCGACGGCCTCCTCTGTCCCGGAGACCACCGTGTGCGCCGGACCATTGAGCGCCGCGATGTCCAGGGCGCCCCGGTACCGGGAGAGCACGTCCTCCAGGGCCCCCACGCCCGCGGCGATCACCGCCATGGCGCCTCGCCGCTGCAGCCCCTGCATCATCCTCCCTCGCTCGGCGGCGAGCCGGAGTCCCTCCTCCAGGCTGAGCACGCCGGCCACGTGCGCGGCGGCGATCTCACCCACGCTGTGCCCCAGCACCACGTCCGGGGTGATGCCCCAGGAGCGCCACAGCTCCGCCAGCGCCACCTCCAGCGCGAACAGCGCTGGCTGGGTGTACGCCGTCTCGTCCAGCGGGCCGCGAGACTCCAGCGAGGCTCCCTCGGGGAACATCACCGACAGCAGCGGGCGCTCCAGGTGGCGAGAGAGCAGCTCGGCGCAGCGATCCAGCACAGAGCGGAAGACAGGCTCGGTCTCGTACAGCCCGTGCCCCATGCCCGCGTACTGCGAGCCCTGGCCGGTGAAAAGGAAGGCCACCCGCGGCCGGCTCTCTCCACGCGCCCGCCCGGCTACCACTCCCGGAGTGGGCTGGCCTGCCGCGGCCTTGCTCAGCGCCTCGCGGGCCTCGGAGACGGTGCGCGCCACCACCGCGAGCCGGTACGGCAGGGGGGTGCGCCCCGTGTTCGCGGTGAAGCACACATCGCCGAGATCGATGGAGGGATCCGCCGCCAACCGTGCCTCGTACCGGCTCGCCAGCTCCTGGAGCGCCGGATCGAGCCGGGCCGAGAGGGTGAGCAGGTGGAAGGATCGATCCCGGGCGGCCCGCTCTGTCGCCTCCGCGGGTGGGCGCTCCTCCAGCACCATGTGCGCGTTCGTCCCGCTGCCTCCGAACGAGCTGATCCCCGCGATCCTCCGGCGGCCCTCGGCCTGCCAGGGCACCGGCTCGCGAGGGATGCGCACGGGCAGCTCGGTCCAGGGGATGTTGGCGCTGGGCGTGCGAAAGTGCAGGTGCGGTGGGATCTCCTTGCGACCCAGCGACAGCACCACCTTGAGCAGGCCCGCGATGCCCGCCGCGGCCTCCAGGTGCCCGAGGTTCGTCTTCGCCGAGCCCACCCACAGCGGCCGATCCGCTGGGCGGTTCTCGGCGAAGACGCCACCGAGAGCCCGCAGCTCGATCGGATCACCCAGCGGCGTTCCCGTGCCGTGGGCCTCCACATAGTCCACCTCGGAGGGCTTCACCTGCGCGCGCGCCAGCGCCTCCCGGATCAGCTCCTGCTGCGCGTGCATGTTGGGCACGGTGAGCCCGCTGCGGTGCCCGTCCTGGTTCACCGCCGAGCCCCGGATCACCGCGAGGATCGGATCCTTGTTGGCCAGGGCGTCGCTGAGGCGCTCCAGCACCACGACGCCGCCGCCCTCCCCTCGCCCGTAGCCGTCGGCCGACTGATCGAATGTCTTACAGCGGCCATCGCGCGCGAGCGCCCCCGCCTTGCACAGGAGCATGCTCGGCCCGGGGCGGAGGATCAGGTTCACCCCTCCCGCGAGCGCCAGATCCGTCTCCCCCGAGCGCAGGCTGTTGCAGGCCAGGTGGACCGTCACGAGGGACGACGAGCACGCCGTGTCCAGCACCACGGCGGGACCCCTCAGACCCAGCATGTACGAGAGCCGCCCCGCGATGAAGCTGAGCGCATTGCCACCGATCAGCAGGCCATCCAGCTCGGCAGGATCGATCTCGTCCTGCCGCGGCGGGTACTCCATATTGGAGAGGCCCACGAAGACACCCGTGCGGCTGCCGGCCATCCCCCGAGGGGCCCGCCCCGCCCGCTCCAGGGCCTCCCAGCACAGCTCCCAGAACATCCGGTGCTGCGGATCAATGGCGTCCGCCTCGCGGCCAGAGATTCCGAAGAGCAGCGCGTCGAACTTGTCGATCTCGGACAGGAACCCGCCGCGGCGCATGTACATCTTCCCCGGCGCCGCGGGGTCCGCATCGAAGAAGGCCTCCACGTTCCAACGCTCGGGCGGCACCTCACGGGTGGCGTCCACGCCGTCCCGCAGCAGCCGCCAGTACGCCTCGGGGGAGTCAGCGCCGCCAGGGAAGCGGCAGGCCGCGGCCACCACGGCGATGGGCTCGTTGCGCCCCTTCTCGGAGGACTCGACCCGGGCCTTGAGCTGCTTGATCTCGACCAGAGCCCTGGCCAACACCGCCTGTCTGTCCAGCTCGGCTGCCTTCGGGTCCTTCATTGTTCATTCACTCCAGCAGGCGAGAGTTCACGGGCGAGCAGCGCGACCAGCTCGTCTTCGGACAGCCCGGCAATCGCGGGGTCCACCTCCGGCGCTCCCGCCTCGGCAGGTGCCGTCTCGGCCCTCTTCTCCTCCGCCGAGGGACGCAGCAGCTCCTCCAGGAAGGAGGCCAGCGCGCGCACCGTGGGGTGCTCGAAGGCCACCGTGGGCGCCAGGGGACGGCCGAAGTCCGACTCCAGATCCTTACGGACCCGCACGCTCATCACGGAGTCCATGCCCAGCTGGAAGAAGCCCTGCTCGGCGGCCAGCGCGCTGGGATCCTCGAAGCCGAGCACCGCCGCCACGCGGTGGCGCACATGGGCCTCCAGCATTTCCTTTCGCTCGTCCAGCGGCGAGGCCGCCAACCGCTTGAGGAGCTCCACGGCGCTGGCCACCACCGGCTTGCCCGCGCCTGGCGCCTCCACCTCGATTCGATCGAGCAGCGGACGGCGTCGCCGGGCCTCGAACACCGGCTTGAACTTGCTCCAGTCGAGGTTGGTCACGACCTTCTGGGCGGAGCGTGCGCCCACGAAGCGGCCGAGGACCTCGATCGTCGTCTCTGGCGACATGAAGTCGTAGCCGATCTGCTGGAAGTACGTCTTGATCTGCGCGCTGTCGGCGGCGCGCTCGCCCATGCCCCCCCCGGCCCACGTGCCGAGGTTGATGGCCACCGCCGCGCGTCCCGCCGCGCGACGGTAGTGCGCGACGGCGTCCAGGAAGTGGTTGGCCGCCGCGTAAGGCCCCAGCCACGCCGCGCCCCACACCGAGGCCACCGAGGACAGGTAGACCATGAAGTCGATCGGCATGTCCCGGGTGAGCCGATCGAGGACCCACGTCCCGCGGACCTTCGGGCCCAGGACCTCGTCCAGGGTGTCCTGCCCCAGCTCCGTCAGCTGCACGGGCTTGTTGAGACCGGCCGCGTGGATGACGCCTCGCAGCGGTGGCAGCTCCCGGCGGAGCTGCTCCAGCACCGCCGCCATGCGGGGCTCGTCCACGACATCCGCGGCGAATACCCGTACCTGCGCGCCGCGCTTCTCCAGATCCTCCACCGCGAGCACGGCCGCCTTCACGCTGCTGTCCGCAGGCAGGGTGCTCCAGCTCTCGCGCGGCGGCAGCTCCGTGCGCCCGAGCAGCGCCAGGTTCTTGGCACCGCGGTCGATCATCCACCGTGCCAGATCCAGGCCGAGGCCTCGCAGACCGCCGGTGATCAGGTAGGTGGCATCCTCGCGGAGCCGAGGGCGGGTGGTCAGCTCCTCGGCGGAGGCGCGGATCAGCCGCGCCGCCTTCCGCTTCCCGGCGCGAAGGGCGATCTGCTCCTCCCCGTCCGGCGCGAGCAGCTCCTGCACGAGGCCTTCCGCTCCACCCGGGGACGCCCGGGGATCCAGATCGATCAGTCCCCCCCAGATATCCGGGTGCTCCAGGGCGGCGACGCGGCCCAGTCCCCACAGCAGCGACTGCGCCACCGCCACGGACTCCGCCTCGCCGGCGGGCTGCGCTCCGCGAGTGACGAGCCACACGGAGGGCAGCTCCGCGCCCTTGATGGGAGCCAGCACCTGGAGCAAGGGGATGACGCTCCCAGCCGCGAGCTGCTGCGCCCGCTGCAGCTCCGCGAGCTCCAGCGCCTCGTTCGGCGCCGCATCCAGGGCCCACAGGTGGACGACCCCTCGCAGCGGAGCCCCCGCGTGGGCCTGCGCCTGCTCCAACAGCCACTCGAAGTCCTCGCGCCGCGTGGGGTGGATCGACGCGTGGCCGGCACCTTGCTGCGCACGCTCGCCGGCAGACGCGAGGAACACCGTGTTGCCCTCACGCTCGAGCTGCTGGGCGAGGTTGGCACCCGTGCCGCCCTGATCGGCGAGGATGATCCACAGGCCGCGGGGGACCGCGCGCACGGCTGTGCCCCGCGCTGATCGATCCTCCCAGCTTAGATCGTAGAGCCAGGAGCGCACGTGCCGGTCCGCGGCCTGCTCGATGAGCGAGGACGAGGACTTCTCCAGGCGGACCCCGATCAGCTCCACCATGGGCCGCCCTGCCTCATTGAGCAGGCGGATGTCGCCCTCCAACGCCGCCGAGGAGGCGACGCCCGGCTGCCTCAGCGTCACGTGGATCCAGAGTGACTCCTCGTGCCGTCCCAGGAAGCGCACGCGCTCGATGCGGGTGGGCAGCAGGACCTGCTTGCGCATCGCCTCGTCGGGTGCGGTCTCGGTCAGCAGGCGCACGGCCAGCTCCAGCACCGCAGGGTGGGCCCGGAAGGAGGCGGCCTGAAGCAGGCGCTCCTCCGAGAGCCGGACGAGCCCCAATACCTCTCCCGGCCGCCGCCAGAGCCGCTCGAGCACGCGGTAGCTGGGACCCAGGCTGATGCCCGCCTCATCCAGCCCTGCGAAGTACGCGGTGCCCGTCACCTCCTCGCGGCAGCGCGCACGCGCCTCCGCCAGCGGCACCGGCTCGGGCGCCATCGCCTCACCCGGAGCCATCGAGCGGACCTGCCCCGACGCGAGCAGGGCCGGGGGGCCCTCATCCTCTGGAGTGGAGAACACCTCGAAGGTGGCCTGGCCCGCGCCGCGCGGCGTGAGCACGAGCTGCGCGGCGCCTTGCCGCTTCTCATCGAGGATCAGCGCCTCGTGGAGGGTGAACGGCTCCACCAGGAAGGGGCCAGACTTGAAGGCCTCGGAGGCGGCGGCCACCACCAGCTCCGCGGGCGTCGAGAATGGAAGCAGCGGCAGCCGGTGGACGCCGTGCTCCCCCAGGAAGTCCGCTGAGGCCGCGTCGAAGGCCAGCTCGAAGTAGCGCTCGCCCGAGGGTCGCGCCGACTTGATCTGGTTGACGAAGAACGGGTGGCCGTGCCCGTTCGCCGTCCGCTTCGCCTCACCCGGCCGGGACTCCTGGGACACCTGGAGCCAGTGGCGCGAGCGCTGCCACGCGTAGGAGGGGAGCTCCACCGGGCGGCTCCAGCTCGGATACAGCCGCTCGAAGGCGACAGGGTGCCCTCCGGTGTAGAGCGCGCCCAGCGACTCGAGCATCACCCCCCGGTTGTCATCCGGGCGGCGCAGGGAAGGCACGGTGAGGGCGCTCCTGCCCAGGAAGTGCAGCCCCTGCGCCACGGCGCTGAGGAGCGCCGGGTGCGCGCTGAGCTCCACGAAGGCGTCGAAGCCGTCGCGGCTCAGCCGCTCCACCGCCGGCCAGAACATCACCGGCTCGGTGAGGTTGCGAGCCCAGTAGGCCCCATCGCACGCGGGCGCCTCGCCCACCTCCGACACCGTCGAGTACATGGGCACCGCGGGCTCGCGAGGCTTCAGTCCCTGGAGCCGGGTGATCATCTCGTCGCGAAGCGGGAGCAACCGAGGGCTGTGCCCCGCCATGTTCGTGACGAGCCGCTGGTAGAAGACGTTGCGCTCGCGCAGCACCCCGGACAGGGCCTCGAGCGCCAGCGGGTCTCCTGACAGCATCGTCTGCTTGGGCGCATTGGAGGCGGCGACGTGGATCTTGTCCGCGGCCTCGCCGATCACCTGCCGCACCTCCTCCAGCGTGAGCTCGACGGCCGCCGCGCCGCCCCGCTGCCCGGAGGCCTGGAACTGCTTGAGCAGGCTGCTGCGTGTGATGACCACGCTCACCGCATCCTCCAGCCCGAGCACGCCCGCTACGTGGGCCGCGGCGATCTCGCCCATGCTGTGGCCCACCACCGCCTCGGGCTCGATCCCCCAGGAGCGCCACAGCGCCGCCAGGGACACCTGGATCGCGAACAGCGCCGGCTGCGCCACCTCGATCGCGTCGTTGCGGATCTGCCCAGCCTTCAGGCGCTCGAGGATCGACACTCCCGTGTGCCTCTCGATGAGCTGCGAGCACGCCTCCAGGGAGGTGCGGAAGACGGGCTCCTCTCGGAGGAGGCCGCC
>Ga0190275_10003663_pt1 | contig 10990 bp, 11 predicted proteins | sample Popmic550T_FD_133745 | JGI IMG/M metagenome (GOLD analysis project Ga0190275, IMG submission 133745) | Populus adjacent soil microbial communities from riparian zone of Yellowstone River, Montana, USA - 550 T | ecosystem: Environmental > Terrestrial > Soil > Riparian zone > Trees stand | place...
GATGTCGGCGGCGCAGAAGAAGGTGATCGACGATCACTGCACCAACGAATGGTCCGGCAAGGTCGCCGGGCCATGGGCTGACTTCGAGCACGACGGCGTCAAGAAGCTGAAGGCCGACAGCGCACACGAGGTCTATTCGATCACGGACGCGCAACTCGCCGAGTGGCGCAAGTCGGCCGAGCCGCTGGAGAAGAATTGGGCCGACAACGTGAAGAAGGCCGGCGGCGATCCGGCCGCGATCATGAAGGATCTGAAGGATTCGCTCGCGAAGTACAGCGCGGCGTATTGAGCTTTCGGCTGATTGACGGGGCACGCAACGGCGGCGACATTCGCCGCCGTTGCGTCATCCTGAGGGGGCCGCACACTGGACCTCATCCTGAGGAGCCGAGTGTAGCGAGGCGTCTCGAAGGATGTCGCCAAGCGCGGTGTCTGTGGCCATCCTTCGAGACCCGGCCTTCGGCCGCTCCTCAGGATGAGGAAAGAGACTTGGGGCACAAGCAGGGGGACGCGTGAAATCGGTCTACATGGACCGCTTCATCGACTCGATCGAGTGGATCGCGGCGGTTTTCGTCGGCGTGGTCGCGGCCGACGTCTTCATCACGATCTTTCTGCGCTACTTCTTCAACATCCAGATTCCCGACAGTTACGACTTCGGGCAGCTCCTGCTCGGCATCCTGATCTTCTGGGGCATCGCCGCCACGTCGTATCGCGGCACGCACATCACCGTTGATCTCGTCTACGCCAACATCCCGCCGCGCTGGCAGCGCGCGATGGACGTGTTCGCGACCCTGGTGCTCCTGTTCGTGGTCCTGGTGCAGACCTACACGTTGTTCGACAAGGTCGTGTCGACACGCGATGCGAACCTCCAGACTTTCGACCTGCGCCTCCCGGTCTGGCCGTTCTACGCGGTCGCCTGGATCGGCGACGTCGCGGCGGTGCTGCTGATCGCGGTGCGCACCTGGCGGCTGATCTTCCACCCCGAGCTGATCAAGAAGCCGGACGAGCTCGCGAGGCCGGTCGAATGAGCACCGACGCAGTCGCGATCATCGGCTTCCTCAGCCTGTTCGTGCTGATGCTCTTGCGCGTGCCGGTCGGCATGGCGATGGGCCTCGTCGGCGTCACCGGCTTTGGCTACCTCACCTCAAGCGCGCCCGCGCTGAAGATCGTCGGCCACACCACGATGCGCACCGTGACCGACTTCAATTTCGCGGTGATCCCGCTCTTCCTGCTGATGGGCGCGTTCGCCACGACCTCGGGCATGAGCCGCGAGCTGTTCCGCGCCGCCAATGCCTTCCTCGGCCATCTGCGCGGCGGGCTCGGCATTGCCACCATCGCGGCCTGCGGCGGCTTTGCGGCGATCTGCGGCTCGTCGGTCGCAACCGCCGCGACCTTTTCCAAGGTCGCGTATCCCGAGATGCGCCGCTTCGGGTATCCGCAGAGCTTCGCGACCGGCGTAATCGCGGCCGGCGGCACGCTCGGCATCATGATCCCGCCCTCCACGGTGTTCGCGATCTACGGCCTGATCACCGAGCAGGACGTCGGCAAGCTGTTCATCGCTGGCATCCTGCCCGGCATCCTCGCCATCTCGATGTACATGATCACCATCACGATCATTGGGTACGCGCGCCCAGGCTTCCTGCCGGCGGGGCAGCGCGCGCCGCTAAGCGAGAAGCTTTCGGCGCTGAAGGACATCTGGGCGACGCTGCTGTTGTTCGCCTTCGTGATCGGCGGGCTTTACGGCGGGCTGTTCACCGCGACCGAAGCCGCCGGCGCGGGTGCGGGCGGCGCGTTCCTCATCGGCATCGCGCGGCGCAAGCTCTCCGGGCCCGACATCCTGCGCTCGCTCCTCGAGACCACGCGCACCACCGCCGCCGTGTTCACCATCCTGATCGGCGCGCTGCTGTTCGGCTATTTCCTCACCATCACGCAGACGCCGCAGAAGGTGACGGCGTTCCTCACCGGGCTCGGCATCGGCGCCTACGGCGTGCTGACGCTGATCATGCTGATGTACCTGGTGCTCGGGTGCCTCATGGACGCGCTCGCCATGATCATCCTGACGGTGCCGATCATCTTCCCGGTCATCAAGGAGCTCGGCTTCGACCCGATCTGGTTCGGCGTCATCATCGTCATGACGGTCGAGCTCGGGCTCATCCATCCGCCGGTCGGCATGAACATCTTCGTGATAAAAAGCGTGATCGAGGATGTGAAGATATCGACCATCTTCTATGGCGTGATGCCGTTCATCATCACCGACCTGATCCGGCTGGTGATCCTGATCGCGTTCCCGATCATCGCGCTGTTTCTGCCGTCGCGGATGTGAGACCTTTTGGCCTCGCCAGTGTTGAGGGGTGGGGCAGAAAGGAAGCGTGTCCTGACATCGCTCGTTCCAGACCGCCGTTCGGTTCTCTCTGCGTTGACGCTCGCACCGCTCGCCAGCTTGAGCGCGTCCGCCGCTCCGCAAAGCCTGCCGCCGCTTGAGCAGCCTGCCGAGCGCACCAGGGCCGCCTACTTCGCGCGCGCCCGCGCGTTGCGCGATCAGGCGGTGCGCGAGGGCGACCAAGCCTATGGCGCGGTGGTGGTGCGCGACGGCGTCATCGTCGGGGAGGGGAGAAACTACGTCGTGCTGCACAGTGACCCGACCGCGCATTCCGAGCTGCTCGCGGTGCGCGACGCGGCGCGCCGGCTTAACACGCGCGACCTGTCCGATTGCGATGTCTTTTCAACCGCGGTGCCCTGCGCGATGTGCCAAGGGGCGCTCTACTGGGGGCGTATTCGCCGGGTTTACACGGAGGGCCGATCGGAAGAGGGAGCCGCCCCGCGGCTCGGGTGCTGATGCCAATTTCTTCCAAGCCCTTCGCGCAGAAGAAATTCGCGGACGTCCACGGCCGCCGCATGGCCTACATCGACGAAGGTGCGGGTGACGCAATCGTGTTCCAGCACGGCAACCCGACCTCGTCCTATCTGTGGCGCAACATCATGCCGCACTGCGCCGGCCTCGGCCGGCTCATCGCCTGCGATCTGATCGGCATGGGCGACAGCGACAAGCTGCCGGACTCCGGTCCGCAGCGCTACACCTATGCGGAGCAGCGCGAGTACCTCTTCACGCTCTGGGATCAGCTTTCGCTCGGCGATCGCATCGTTTTCGTGATCCACGACTGGGGCTCCGCGCTCGGCTTCGAGTGGGCGAGCCGCAACGCGCAGCACGTCGCCGGCATCGTCTACATGGAGGCGCTGGTTACGCCGGTCACCTGGGCCGACTGGCCGGAGAATGCGCGCCGCGCCTTTCAGGGATTCCGCTCCGAGGGCGGCGAGGACATGATCCTCGCCAAGAACATGTTCGTCGAGCGCGTGCTGCCCGGCTCGGTGCTGCGGAAGCTCGCGGACGAAGAGATGACCGAATACCGCCGGCCGTTCTTCGAGCCCGGCGAGAGCCGCCGTCCGACGCTCACCTGGCCGCGCCAGATCCCGGTCGAGGGCGAACCCGCCGATGTCGTGACGGTGGTCGAGGACTATTCGGCCTGGCTCGCCAAATCCGATGTGCCCAAGCTCTTCATCAACGCCGAGCCCGGCTCGATCCTGGTCGGACGCCAGCGCGAGGTTTGCCGCGCCTGGCCGAACCAGCAGGAGGTGACCGTCAAGGGCCTGCACTTCCTGCAGGAGGATTCGCCCGACGAGATCGGGCAGGCGGTCGCGGATTTCGTGCGGCGAGTGCGATAGCCGTCCGTGGCCCCTTAACTCGCGGACACGCCGGCTTTGGCCCGGCTTATTCCGAGAGCCAGAATGCGATGCAGCAGGTCCGGATAAGCGAGACCGTCATGCTTGGCGGCTGTCGCGAACTCCTGGCTCTTCGCGATTTCAGGATTCGGGTTTGCTTCGATGAAATACGGAACGCCGTCTGCCGTGAGGCGGAAGTCGATGCGCGCATATCCGTCGAGATCGAGTGCCCGGTAAACCCGTTTCGCTGTTCGCTGAATCCGGGCGTATAGCTCCGGCGCAAGATCCTTGGCCGGCCCATCCACAATCCCGAGGCGCTCCTGATAGATGGGATCGTGTTTGATCTTCTCCGTGGCAATGGGCCATGCGCCTTGGGCCAGGTTGCCGAATTTCAGCTCCCACACCGGCAGCACCCGCAACCGCTCGTTGCCCAGCACGCCGACATAGAGCTCGCGCCCCTCGATATACTGCTCGGCGATCGCGGCGGTACGGATCCGCTCGTGGATGAAAGCGACTCGCTCCGCGAACTTCTCGTCGGTGTCGACAACAGAAGCTTGCGAGATGCCCAGCGATCCGTCCTCGCTCAGGCTCTTGACGATCAGCGGCAGCGCGAGACGCGCCGGCCGCTTGACCTTCCGCCCTTTCGGAAACACCGCGAAGGCCGGCACCGCAATCCGGCGATAATGCACTAGCGTCTTCGACAGGTCCTTGCCGCGCGCCAGAATCAGGCCACGCGGGTTGCATCCGGTATACGGGATCTGCATCAGCTCGAGAAAGCTTGCGACGTTCTGGTCGTAGATGACCTTGCCGTGAAAGTCTTCAAGTAGCGTGAAAACCACGTCCGGCTTGAAGCCGTCGATCTCGTCGCGCACGGCCTTGAGTTCGTCCTCCACGCCGAACGGGCGAACGTCATGGCCGGCGGTGCGCAATGTGCTCACGATGTCGTATTCGGTTTTCCATTCATTGATTTCCTGCGCGGTGTATCCCTTGGCCGAGTCCGGCGGCACCAGCGCCGGATCCATGAGCACCAGGACGCGCAGGCGTTTCATAGCGCGATCCATTTCCGCCGCGACGGACCGAACAGCGCGTGCATGGTCTTCGCGGTCAACAGCACGGTGAAATCGATCAGCAGCTTCCGCTCGGAACCGACGGCGCGCAGATCCTGCTCGCGGCACCGGGCGATCATGTCGTCAAGCACCGCGTCGAGCGTGAGCTGGTTTTCGCCTGTCCATCGCGCAACCAGCTCTCGGATGTGGGCGCGGTGACGCCTGATGAACGCTGAAGCCGGTTGCGAGCGGCGATGCCGTGGATCGTCGGAAAACAGCCGCCGCAGATCACGGTCGTAAGTCTTCGGTGGCTTGAAGTCGTAGAACTCGCGCTTCTTCTTGTAGTGATCAGCCAATGTCTGGCTGAGCTCATGGAGCGGATCGACGCGCTCCCGCTCGGTGAACAGGGGCCGCTTTCCGGCGATTTCGTCCATCAGCTCGTCGACATATTCAAGCTTCTTGAGTGCCGGCCAGCCGGCGTAGCGCGTCCGCCAGTTCGAACGCGGCCGCAGCCACACCGCAAAAGTCTCGGCGAAATCCTCGTCCGGGTGGCTCTGCGCGTACCAGAGCCGGAGGTGCTGGACATAACGCCGGCTGGCTGGATTGGGCCGGTAGTACCGAGGGTAGCGCTTCGAGGACGGCCCGAACAATTGCTGCCAGCGCCGGCGGCGTTGCAGCTGGTAGGCATGCTGGATGGTATGACCCGCCTCATGACGGAGAATGGCCATGCACTCCGACCAGGTGCCGCCCTCGACGTCGAGCATCATTTTCTTCTCGAGCTTCATCAGGCGCGGATGAGCGAGATAGAACGGGATCGCAATGCCCGGCGTGCTGTCCGGACTGAACCACTCGCTCGATACCCACGCGTGAGGCCGCAGCCGGATGCCGCGTTCTTCGAGCTCTTCGTGGAGGCTGTTGAGACAATCCTCGAGCCAGGTGCCTTCGACCGTAACCCTCAAACTGCTGAGGCGGCGCTTGAGTAACTGTTCGTCCGAGAGCTTTTCCCAAGCGTATTTCCGGCGCGGCATAGGGCCTCAAAAAGTCATAACAACTGGGTATTTGGATGGTGTCATGTGATGTTGCTGGCAGCAACCGCCGAGCCTTCGCGGTGTTCCGTTGTTCGGCGGGCTGGAGTCGTCATGCGGTCTCACCCGTTCGTTCTCGCCTGCGCCCTGCTCCTGCTGCCCGCCCAAGCTTTGGGCGGGCCTAAGGAGAAGGTCGCGGCCCTCGCTCCGTCAGGGCTGGTGCTCGTGATGGACGAGCAAGGCAACGAGCTGGTGGCTCAGAACGCCGACAAGCCCTTCGTCCCTGCCTCCGTCGCCAAGATCGTGACCGCCTGGCTGGCGCTGGAGGTCCTCGGCGCCGACTACCGCTTCGAGACCCGCTTCTACTTGGACGGCAAACGGGTGCTCTACATTCGGGGCGGCGGGGATCCGTTCCTGATCTCCGAAGAGTTGGCGGAGCTTGCGCCGGCGCTGGTTGCCGCAATCGGCAAGCAGCCGCTCAGCGGCATCGTGCTCGATGCGAGCTACTACCCGTCCGGCATCCGCATCCCGGGCATCGAGGACACCGACGAGGCCTACGATGCGCTGAACTCCGCGCTCGCGGTGAACTTCAACACGATCAACGCCGTGCGCAAGGGCAAGACCGTCTCCTCCGCCGAGCCGCAGACCCCGATTACGCCGCTCGCGATCAGCCAGTTCCGGGCGCGCGGCCCTCAGGGCCGCAGTCGCATCAGCCTGACCCAGGAGCCCGCGGTGGGCCTGCAATATGCCGGCGAGCTGATCGCCGCATTCATCGAGCGGGCGGGGGGCAGTATCAAGGGCAAGATCTCGACCGGAGCGGTGCCCGGTGGCCTGGAGCCGGTCTACGTTCACCGCCAGTCGCGCCCCCTTTCGAAGGTCCTTTCCGAGTTGCTCGTCGGCTCGAACAACTATATCGCCAACCAGGTCTTCCTGGAGATCGGCGGGCATCGCCTGGGCGGGCCGGTTAGCCTCGAGAAATCCCTGAAGGTCGCGAACGAGATGCTCGCCAAGCACGGCCTTGTCGAGTCAATCCAGCTTGAGGAGGGCTCGGGTATCAGCCGCGGCAACCGCTTCACGGCCCGCGGCCTTGCCCAGTTGCTGCACCTCTTCGAGCCCCATGCCACTCTGCTCCGGCGCGGCGAGGGCGCCCGCTTCAAGACCGGCACCTTTTCCGGCGTCCGCACTTTGGCGGGTTATGCCGACACTTCCAGCCATGGGCGCGTGCGCTTCGTGATCGCGCTCACCAGCAACGACGGTGCGATGCGCTTCCGGCTGCTCAAAGCCATCCAGTCAGAGCTGTAGCGGGAGGCGCGCGCCAAGGCGAAGCTTCGGATCCTCGAAGCGCGCAGACGCGATCGTGCGCTTTGCGAAGGTCACAACACCGGACTCATGCACCGCAACAAGCCACGTGGCCCGGGGCGCGCTAAGCTCAGGTTGACAGGTCACCTGACAGTCCAGCGCGTTAACGTGATGCAACGCGGGCATCACGCAGGACGTTGGTCTCAAGCTCCAGATCGTCAAGACGATGTTTCACCACGTCGCCGATGCTGATTATGCCGGCGAGCTTGCCGTCATGGACAACCGGCATGTGGCGCACGCGGTGCCGGGTCATCTGATTCATCGCGTGAGAGACAGTTTCGGCCGGGGATACGGTGATCACGCCATGTCGCATGATTTCGCTTACCGGCATCGATGTGGCAGTCTCGCCGTAGCGAGAAATCGCGTGAACGATTTCACGTTCGGAAATGAGGCCAAGAAGTGCGTTGCCGTGCGTTACCACGAGAGCGCCGATATTCTTTGCATGCAGCCAGTCCGCCGCTCTCTTGACGCTGGCATCGGGGGCGATAGTTGCGACTTCGGTTCCCTTTCTCTTCAGAATGCTTTCCACGGACATAGCATCCTCCAATCGCAGCCGCCCCTCACCTGTCTCAATGCCATGGCGCTGCTGGTTGCCAACCAACACTCAATCCTTGTCTTTATGGCGACCTCCTATGAACGAGCACGGCCTACGCGGACCGCGCATCGCGTCGCTGACGGTAGAGCCGCACTAGCCGCCGTCCGCCTGGCGCACTGTCCCTTGCTCCTGTTCCGCCGCGCATCCTGACGTACAATCGGCGGATCATCGTACCGTCGGAACGAGGAACACCGTGACCACCACCCTGATCAAGAATGCCGGCTGGGCGATTGCCTGGGACGTGGGCGAAAAGCGCCACGTCTACCGCAAAGGGATCGACGTTGCGTTCGGCCCCGGCGGCATAACGCACATCGGGCCGGATTTCGCGGGTACCGCCGATGTCACGATCGACGGCCGCGGCCTCATGGTGATGCCCGGCCTCGTCAATGTGCACTCGCACCTCAGCCACGAGCCCGTCTATCGCGGCATCCGCGAGGAGCACGGCGTTCCGAACATGTATATGACGAGCCTTTACGAGCGCAGCCAGGCGTTCGACGTGTCAGACCCCGCGCTGCGGCGCGCATCGCTCGAAGTCGCGCTCTGCGAAGTTCTCAAGTCCGGCGTCACGACGATGTGCGACATTTCGCCGATTTACGAGGGGTGGGCCGACATCGTCGGCAAGAGCGGCATTCGCGGCTTTCTCGCGCCCGGCTTCGCCGACGCGCGCTGGAAACTCTCCGACGACCACTCGCTCGGATTCGATTGGGACGAGGCGCGTGGTCGCAAGGGCCTCGACGCGGCGCTCGCCTTTATCGACGGGCTGCCGAAGCATGCTTCCGGGACGCTCTCCGGCGTCGTATCGCCGATGCAGATCGAAAACTGCACGGACGCGCTGTTGCGCGACAGTTTCGACGCCGCGAAGGAGCGGGGAGTTCCCTTCACGCTGCATGCCGCGCAGGGCGTGCTCGAGCACGTCGAGATGGTGAGGCGCCACGGCACGACGTCGATCCGCCACGCGAGCGACATCGGCATCCTCGGGCCGACGACGGTCATCGGCCACGCCATCCTGCCCGACACACATTCCTGGATCCGCTGGCACACCAAGGACGACATCCGCCTGCTCGGCGAGGCCGGATGTTCGGTCGCGCACTGCCCGACGCCGTTTGCGCGCTACGGCATCATCCTGGAGAGCTTCGGCGATTACGTGCGCGCCGGCGTGAACATGGCGATGGGCACCGACACGACGCCGCACAACATGCTCGAGGAAATGCGCAAGGCCGGCACCTTCGCGCGCATCGCCTCACGCCATGTGAACAACATCTCCACCGGCATGCTGCTCTCCGCCGCGACCGTCGCGGGCGCGAAAGCGCTGATGCGCGACGATCTCGGTAAGCTCGCAGTCGGCGCGCAGGCCGACATCGTGCTGGTCGACGTGAATCATCCCGACATGATGCCGGCGCGCGACCCGCTGCGCTCGCTCGTGTTCCATGCGGCCGATCGCGCCGTGAAGGATGTCTACGTCGCCGGACGCAAGGTGGTGTCGGACGGAAAGGTGACGACGCTTGATCACGCCGCTGCCTGCGCGAGCCTCGCCGAGGCACAAGCAAAGATGATGCAGCTCACGCCTCAGCGCGACTACCTCAAGCGGAGCGCCGACGAGATCGCGCCGCTGAGCCTGCCGGTGGTGTGAGCGCCCGCTACACCGGCTTGAGCACGTGGATGGTGCGGTTCGCCATCATGTCCTTCACCTTGGCTCCATAGGCCTTCATGTGCGGCGCGGCGGCGTGCGCCTTGAGGTGGTCTTCGCTTTCCCACTTCTCGATCACCACGAATGTGTCCGGCCCGTAGGCGGCCGTGCCCATGTTCTCCACGTCGACCGCCGCGCCGTATTCGATACAGCCCGCCTCGGCATGCACTGCCGGCACATTCGCCTGGAATGCGTCGAGCACGGCGGCCCGCTGGCCGGGCTTGGTGGTGAGAATGGCGACGACGTGGATCATGAGGCCTCCGGCTCTATGTTCAATCCCGGAATACAGCATTTCGCGCCGACGTGCGCGAGAAAACGACCTTCGCAGAGAGCTAGCCTTGCACGCCTCGCGCCCGCTAAAGACCGTGTGTCGCGAAACTCCACTTCGTACCGTTCACCCAGCCGGCGCCCATGGCGATCGAGCCCTTGCGATTCAAAACGACGTGGCGCCACTGCTGGGCCGCGGTGAGCGAACGCAAATAGCTCATCACGAGAATTTCCAGCTTCTCGCCGTCCGCGCTGTTGCGCCAGAGCGTGGCGTTCTTCTTGGCGTCAGTGACATGCCCGCTGGTACCGCTTTGGCCTTTCAGGAAATCGCAGACCACGTCGTCGACCCGGTCTGGCTGGTTCGCATCGATGAAATTCTTCGTCTTGGCGAAAGTAAGTCCCTCCAGCCCGCCGTTCTGCGTGACGATATCGAAGAACCAGCAGAACAGGCGCTTGCTCGCGCTGCTGTCGCCCCGCGCGGCCGCCCACGCCGTGGCCTGGTTGAAGGCCTTGGTGGCGACGGTCCCGATCTTCTTGTCCTGTTCGGCACGCATCGCGTTGCTGCCCATCAGGGCGCCGAGCTCGGCCTTGGGCTTGGGCTTGAGCCGGGTGCCGTTCTGCCACCCGCGTACAATGGAGAGGCCCGAGGAAACGGTGCCATTGCAAGCCTGCCACATCTGCCCACCAAAATCCGGCATGACGGAAAGCACGTGCGTCTTGCCGACATTTCGGACCATCGGCTGGAGCGAGTTCGAGCCGATATTCCACTGCAGCGCCCCGCACGAGATGCCCATGCGGTCGAAGTCTCCGGATACGCCGAGATACGGGTCTCCGCTCACCTCGAAACCAGGTGTGATCGCAACAGCAGCTTTGACGAAATCTGCGGGGATGTTTGCCATGGCAGCGCCTTCCTGAATTGCCTCGTCCGAGGTGAGAGACGTGATTACAGCCGGCACTCAATGATGCATACGACGCCGGCCACGGAGGATGTGGGATCGCGGTCCCCGACGTGTCCCTTGCTGTTCAGCGGCCAGCTTTTCGCTTTCACGCTGTTCCCGACATTGCCGCCGATGGTGATGATTTTCGTTTTGGCTTCATTGAAGCCGACGATGAAATCGCAGTGGGCCTCAAAGCGGCCCGCCACCACGAAATCGATGTACGTGTCGAACGTCGCATCCTCCAGCGAACGCCGCTCGCATGCGATCAGATCGCCGGCCTTCGGCGCATACTGGGTGTGGCGGCGCGCGATGAACTTGGCCTTGCTGGTCGCCTTCTTGGCTTCGCGCAGCGCCTTGAC
>Ga0190275_10003664_pt1 | contig 10989 bp, 9 predicted proteins | sample Popmic550T_FD_133745 | JGI IMG/M metagenome (GOLD analysis project Ga0190275, IMG submission 133745) | Populus adjacent soil microbial communities from riparian zone of Yellowstone River, Montana, USA - 550 T | ecosystem: Environmental > Terrestrial > Soil > Riparian zone > Trees stand | place...
GGTCCCGCAGGACGTCGCCGCGAACACTTGCACGAAGTAGGTGCCAGCAGGCACGGCGGCGACGTTGACGTTTGCAGTCGTCGCGCCGATCGAGGCAATCACCGGGCCGCCGGAGCTATAGCGGGCGTGGACCACATAGCTGGTGGGCTGACCACCGCTGCCGGGATTCCAGGCCAGGTACACCGTGTTGCCACGCGTGATTGCGGTGAAGTCGGTCGGGGCACCCGGCGCCTGGCAGCCTCCGGTGATCGGGACGACGACCTCGTTCGAGGGCGCACTGAACACGCTGCCGCTCACGCCGCGCACCCGCACGTAGTAGTTGCCGTTGCCGACGCCGCCGGTCGCGAACTGCGAGAGCATCTGCGGCAGCTTGTTCGGGTCCACCAGCGAGTTGCTGTCCCACACAAAGAACGTGGTGCCGGGCGCGTCGCCGGCCTCGAGCCGATAGTGGGTGATCGGGCTGGGGCTGTGGGTCCAGTTCAAGAACACGTTGCGGCCGTTCACCTGGTACACCAGGTTCGCGGGCGCGCCCACACCCCCCTGCGCCGCCAATCCGACGCCTGCGACGATCGCCAGGGTGATCACGGACGCTACTGCCATACGACGAAGAGTCATTCCAGAAAGCCTTTCACATGTTCGATTCAGACACGAGGGAATGACCATCGTCTCAGATCCCGCGGGAGCATGCCAGTGCAGAGAAAACTTGGGTGCGGCACCGCCTATTCGCGAGAAAATTGCGGCGATGCCGACTGCGTTGCTCTCTGCCGCCAACCTGCACGATCCCATACTCCCTCTGGCCCGCCCGGTACCGGTGACGCTCTCCCGTTCTCAGACCATCGGCGAAGCCATGGCGGTCGTCCGTAGCAGCATCTCGAAATCGGACATCCACTACTTCTATGTCGTGGACGATCAGCGTCGTCTCGTCGGAGTCGTTCCAGCTCGGCACCTGCTTGCCTCGGACCCGAATCAACGCGTCGAGGAGGTGATGATCGGCGACGTGACCGCGATTCCGAGCTGGGCGACGGTGCTCATCGCCAGTGAGTACTTTGCCAGCCGGCGGCTGCTGGCCTTTCCGGTGATCCGCGACAACGGCGAGCTGGTGGGCGTGGTGGATGTCGATCTGTTCACCAGCGAGGTGATCGACCTGGCGCGCCAGACGTACGATGACATCTTTCAGTTGTTGGGCGTCCATGCCACCGCCATGAGGACGCCGTGGACGGCGTTCAGGGATCGGTTCCCCTGGCTGCTGTCGAACATCGCGGGCGGATTGCTCTGCGCGGTGATCGCCTCCCGGTTCGAGGTCCTGCTCGACAACATTGTCGTGCTCTCGCTGTTCATTCCCATCGTCCTGGCGCTTGCCGAGAGCGTGAGCATGCAGTCGGCGACGCTCACGCTGCAGAATCTGTCGGACGATTCGGTGAAGCCGGCGCGCCTGCTCGCCGCCCTCTGGAAGGAGGCCCGGACGGCCGCGCTGCTTGGCCTGAGCTGCGGCGGTGTGGTGGCGGCGGTGGTGGTCGCCTGGCGCCGCGACATGCTCGGCGCATTCGTGATCGGTGGCGCCATCAGCCTGTCGATGCTCACGGCGTGTTTGTTCGGCGTGCTGTTGCCCACCCTGGTCCGGGCCGCCAAAGCCGACCCGCGGATTGCCGCGGGACCGCTGGTGCTGGCCAGCACCGATGTGGTGACGCTGCTGTTCTACCTGGGACTCGGCGCCAGACTTTTCGGTTGAACGCGAGCGCGCGGCGGGTAACTCGGGAACGCGGCTCGCAGTTCAGGCGGAGTGACGATCCGCCACTGGCCAGGCGCGAGCGTGCCGATTTCCACCGCGCCCACCTGCACGCGCCGCAGCCGCGTCACCTCGTGGCCAATCGCCTGGCACAGGCGGCGCACTTCGCGATTACGACCCTCGGTCAGCGTGATCACAAGGTGCGACTCTCGTGCGGACGCCTTCCGCACGAGCACCTCGGATGCCGCGAGACGATCCATCCGACTTTCGATGCCGGTGACCAGTTGCGCGGCCTCATCGTCGGTGACGCGGCCACGCACGGTGGCCAAGTACACCTTCGGGACGCCGGACCTGGGGTCGGTGAGCCAGTCGGCAAAGCGGGTATCGGAGGTGAGGAGGAGGAGGCCGCTGGTGGCGAAGTCCAGCCGGCCGACCGGGATCACTCGCGCAGGCAGTCCGTCCAGAAGATCGTAGACGGTCCGCCGGCCCTCCGGATCGGACGCGGTCGTGACGACGCCTTTGGGCTTGTGGAGGGCAATCGTCACGTGGGCGCTCGGTTGCTCGTAGACGCCATCGACGGCGACGCGGACGCGTTCGGGGACGACGGGGGCAAGGGGGTTGGTGACAACGTGGCCATTTACCGTGACCCGTCCCCCTTCAATCAAGCGTCTGGCGCCGGCACGGCTCGCCAGGCCCAACTTCGAGAGCGCGCGTTCCAGCGTGACCGTGGAGTCGCCGCGTAAGCCGCCAGCGGAATAGTCGCCGGGGGAGCCACCCCGGGATCGGCCAGGGCCGCGAGCCGGGGCGCGGGCGGGCGGGCGTCGCGACGAACTCGTCGTCATCCGCGAGCTAGCGATAATTGCCGAACTGCAGCGCAATGCCGAAGTCGTGCGCGCGAAGGGCGTTCATGGCGCCTTGCAGATCGTCCTTCGAAGCGGACGACACGCGAACGTGATCGCCCATGATCGCCGCCTGCACCTTCTTCAGCTTGGCTTCCTTGAGGTGCTTCACGATGTCCTTGGCCGCTTCGGTCGGCACGCCCACCTGCAGCGTGATCACCTGGCGCACGCTGCCGGCGGAAGCGGGTTCGACATCGCCCCGGGTGAAGTTCTTCACCGGCACGTTTCGGCGAACCAGCCGCGAGGTCAGGATTTCCCAGAGCGCCTCGAGCTTCATCGCGTCTTCCGCGGCGAGCGTCAGCGTGTTCTCCTTCTGATCGAGCTCGAAGGAGGCCGTGGAGCCCTTGAAGTCGTAGCGCTGCCCGAGTTCCTTGCGCGCCTGATTGATGGCGTTGTCCACCTCCTGCATGTCGATAGTGGAGGTGACGTCGAATGAAAAAGTCGCGGCCATCCAGAGATCCTAGCCGAAGCGCCGTCTCGGCCACCGGTCGGCTGTGCTTGACGCATCCGGGTACCACAGCATACCTTCCGTCGCGATGGTCGCCCCCGAAGTCGAACCCCTGGTCCTGGTCGTCGACGACTACGATGACGCCCGCGAGATGTATGCGGAATCGCTGACCGTGTCCGGCTTCCGCGTGGCTCAAGCGGCGGATGGCCTGCGCGCCGTTGAACTCGCGCAGGAGCTGGCTCCGGACGTCATTTTGATGGACTTGTCGCTTCCCGGTCTCGACGGGTGGGAAGCCACGCGACGCATCAAGGCCGACGCCCGGACGAGCCACATCCCAATCGTGGCATTGTCGGGCCACGCCATGTCGAACGCACTCGAGCGGGCTCGGCAGGCGGGGTGCGATGGGTTCGTGGTCAAGCCGGCGCTGCCCGACGAGGTCATCGCCGAGGTGCGCCAGGCGATGATCAAAAAATCTAGCACTGTCGGTTGAAGAACCTCATTTTCTGATTCCTTCGCCCTCGCTAGCATCGAGAGATGCTGTTTCCGTTCGCTGACTATTGGTGGATGTACGCCGCGTTCACCGCGTTCGTGCTCCTCCTGCTGGCGCTAGACCTGGGCGTGTTCCACCGGGACGCGCACGTGGTCTCCATGCGTGAAGCGACGGTGTGGAGCACGGTCTGGGTGACCCTGGGCCTCGCATTCAACTGGGGCCTCTATCAATACGCGCGGCTGACATTCCCCTGGAACGAACGGCTGCTGGCCATGCCGGGGTTCGACCCGGACGCCGCCGCCCGCGAGGTCGGCCTCGAGTTTCTCGCAGGGTACGTCATCGAGAAGAGCCTCGCCGTCGACAACATCTTCGTGTTCGTCGTGGTGTTCTCGTTCTTCGGGGTGCCGCGGATGTATCAGCACCGCGTGCTGTTCTACGGCATCTTGGGGGCGCTGCTGTTCCGCGCCATCTTCATTGCACTCGGGTCGGCGCTGCTCGCCTACACCTGGGTAATCTGGCTGTTCGGCGGCGTGCTGATCTTCACCGGGGTGAGGCTGCTGTTCGTCTCCGAGGCCGACCACGATCCCGGACAGAACCCGCTGGTGCGCCTGGTGTACCGTCTGATGCCGGTCACTTCGGAGTACCACGGCCAGGCGTTCTTCGTGAAGAAAGACGGTGTGCGCCATGCGACGCCGCTGCTGCTGGCGCTGGCGGCCATCGAGCTCAGCGACATCATCTTCGCCATCGACTCGGTTCCAGCGATCTTTGCGCTCACGTCGGAGCCGCTCATCGTCTTCACGTCCAACGTGCTGGCGATCCTCGGCCTGCGGTCGATGTACTTCCTGCTGGCGGGCGCGGTCCACAAGTTCGCGTTCCTCCGCTTCGGCCTCGCCTTCGTCCTGCTGTTCGTCGGGCTCAAGATGGTGTGGCTCAACGACGCCTTCGGCGGCAAGTTCCCAATCACGTGGTCGCTCGCGATCATCGCCTCGCTGGTCGGCGGCTCCATCGTCGCCTCGCTGGTGGCGGACCGGCGTGCCCGCGAGGCGGAGGCGGAGGGGACATAATGGCCTCGTGACGGTACGTATCGGCATCTCGCGCTGCCTGCTCGGCGAGCCCGTGCGCTGGGACGGCGGGCACAAACGGGACGCCTATCTCGTGGACGTCTTCGGCCCCTCCGTCACATGGGTGCCGATGTGTCCCGAGGTGGAGTCGGGCCTGCCGATTCCGCGTCCGACGATGCGGCTGGTGTACTCGGCGGACGGCGGCGCCGTGGTCAACGGCATTCAGGTGCGTTTGGTGACACCGAAGACCGGCGGTGACTGGACCCGCGAGATGGCCGGCTGGTCGGCGGCCCGCGTGAAGACGCTGGCCGCGGCGGACCTGGACGGCTTCGTGCTGAAGCGCGACTCGCCGAGCTGCGGGTTGGAGCGGGTCAAGATCTATGGCGGAGGCGGCGGCGTTGGTGAGCGGAAGGGCCGCGGGCTGTTCGCCGAGGCGCTGGTCACTGCGATGCCGCACCTGCCAGTGGAGGAGGAGGGCCGCCTGGCCGACGCGCGCCTCCGGGAGAACTTCATCGAGCGCGTGTTCGCGCACGCCCGCCTCCGGGAGCTGTTCACGGGTCGTTGGACCGTCGGCGATCTCGTCCGCTTCCACACTGCGCACAAGATGACGCTCCTGGCGCACCGGCCCGAGACCTACAAGGCGCTTGGCGTGCTGGTCGCGCAAGCCAGGAACCGGCCGCGTGCGGACGTACGGGACGAGTACATCGCCGGCTTCATGGAGGGCATGCGGGTGGTGGCGACGCCAACGCGTCACGTGAACGTGATGCACCACATGCTCGGACATTTGCGGAACATCGCCGATCCCGCGGCCCGGGACGAGATCCTCGCGTTGATCGAAGAGTATCGCGCGGGGATCGTGCCGCTCATCGTGCCGCTGACGCTGCTGCATCACTACGTCAAGCGCCACCAGGTGGACTACCTGCTGGGACAAACCTACCTCCAGCCGCATCCGCGCGAACTCGCGCTCCGGAATCATGTCTGAACCTGGCATTCGCATCTATCCCGGCCATCGCGTCGGATCCGGCAGTGGAGCCCGCGAGGAACGTGTGGCGGTCGAGGAGCCCATGGAAGTACGTGTGAACGGCGCCCCCTTTGCCGTGATCATGCGGACCCCGGGGACGGATCGGGATCTCGCCGCCGGCTTCCTGCTCGCGGAGGACGTCATCCGATGCGCCGACGAGGTCGGGCTCATCGAGTATTGCATCGACGCCGACGAAGAGGGGCGGGACAACGTCATGAACGTCACCGTCATGGGTGACGCGGTGGCGCGCCTCGAGGACCGGCTCTCGAATCGCCGCCAGGTGATGATGACGGCGTCGTGTGGGCTGTGCGGCCGCCGCACGATCGAATCCCTGCGCGCGCGCGTTTCTGGCGTGGATGGTCCCTGGACCGTGCCCGCGGAGGTCATCGCGTCGATGCCGGACCGGTTGCGCGCCGGGCAGCGTGTGTTCGACGCCACTGGCGGGCTTCATGCCGCGGGACTGTTCGACCTGGACGGGCGCTTGCTGCTGATGGCCGAGGACGTAGGGAGGCACAACGCCGTGGACAAGATTACCGGCCGGATGCTGCTCGAGGGCCGGCTACCGCTGTCCCGGACAATGCTGCAGGTGTCCGGCCGCACTTCGTTCGAACTGGTACAGAAGGCGCTGCTCGCCGGGGTTCCGCTGATCGCCGCCGTCTCCGCGCCGTCGAGCCTGGCTATCGACCTCGCGACGGAGTCGGGCATCACGCTTTGTGGTTTCGTGCGTGGAGGTTCGTTCAACATCTACGCGAACCGGGAGCGGGTGGGTTCCGCGAGTTGATATTCAGAGCTCAGGCTGACACACCGGACACCAGTAGGTGGACCGTGCGTCGGGGCCGCGTTTTGCCATCCTGATTGTGGTTCCGCACCGCCGGCATGGCTTCCCGCCCCTTCCGTATACCCATAAGTTCTCCTCTCCGGAAGCCTGGCGCGTGGTCCGTCGCAGCCCGCGATACGTGACGATGCCGCTGGATCCGGCGGCGCCGGTGTTGGCGCGCATCAGCGGCACGGCAATGTCGACAATGCGCCCGAATTCATCCGCGGTCAGCCTGGAGGCATGCCGATCGGGGTGAATCCCACAGAGAAACAGCACCTCCGATTTGAAGACGTTCCCGATCCCGGCTACCACCCGCTGGTCGAGCAATACGTCGGCGATGGGCCTGGCGCCGGCGCCAGAAAGGCGGGCGAGGGCGTCCTCCCGGTCGAAGCCGTCTGAGAGCAGGTCCGGGCCGAGCGTGGTCATCACGCGACTGCGCGCGAGCGTCCGCGCGGTGAGAAACTCGGCGACCGGCACGTCGAAAGCGACAGCGACCCACGCGGCGGTGTCGATCCGGACGCGCATGGAACTGGTCCGACGCTGCCAGCGTTCTCCGGGGCGGTAGAGGTGCCAGGATCCACTCATCCGCATGTGCGTGCGCAGCACGAGGTCACCAGAGAACCTGATGAGCAGGTGCTTGCCGACGGACTCGCACGCCTCGACGGTGCGGCCCGTGACCGGCGCATCGTCGTGAACCCGGGCAAGCGGCGCCAGCGCAGTGTCGAATCCGGTGACGACATCGCCGGCGAGGGCCCGATGGAGCGCCGCGGCGGCCCTGAAGATCGTGTCGCCTTCAGGCACGCTCCATCACCTCTTCGTCGCGAGCGAAGCGCTGGGTGTCCTCGCGCTGGGTGCGGTGCCAGTAGTCCGAAAAACTCTCGTCACGCCTGGCCGCTGCCAGACCACCGCGCTTTGCCCTCGCCGGATCGGGACCGAGGCGATTCATGGTGTTGACCAGCCAGGCCGGTGGCTCTTTCGGGTTCCACTGCGGCACCAGGCTGCCGATGTCCAGCATCGCCTTCAACGCGACGAAGATGGAGAAGAACCATGAGGGTTGCTCCATCCACATGAACAAGAACATCCCCAGCAGCACGCTCAGATGCACGACGACGACGCGGCTCATCATCCAGTCGACGCGGGCGCGGACCTCCGCGAATGGCCAACTGCCGATGCCCCAGAGATCCAGCGCGATCGAGGCAACCTGCGCGGCCAGCATCCACTGCAACCCTGCGATCACATCCTCCCGGTTCACCGTGTCGGGCAGCAGCTTCGCCAGGATGAAGAACAGGAAGATGCCGTGCGTCAACGTGAAGCCGAGCGACGTGATCAGGAATGTCCTGAGGAACCCGTTCGCGTGTCCCCGCTTGCGCGTCGCGCTCCAATGCGCAGCGATGCGGGCGGCGAGAAACACGGAAAGCGCGAGGTTTTCGAACCAGAACAGGACGAGTGTCGTCCCCGGCGTCCAGCCGGCGAGGAACCATCCCGATAACGGCACGGCATTCTGGCCGCCGCTGAGGAGCAGCCGTGACAAACGTGTGTTCATGCCCTGACCTTGGGCACGCGCAGCTGGAGCCCACCGCTGGTGGCGGCGAATCCCGCCTCGATCAACGCCGGGGACAGCGGGCTGCCAGACGCGGGCTCACCGTTGACCTCGGCGATCAGCCAGCCCCGGTGTTCGTCCGGTGCGTCGTAGGCGACGCGGACCAGCTCGCGGGCGAGGGCTTTGGCCATGCGTGACCGCTCCGGTTCTTCCGGCGGCATCGCGACCAGCAGCTGCCGCTGGCCGCGGGCGATCCATGCTGCCAGCCACCCATCGACCAGCACCACCCGGGCGCCGGCAGATCGCGACGCCCGCGATGCCTCGCCACCCGGCCAGTCCGGCCATGCGACGAGCGCCCCGTACGGGTTCGCCGGATCCGTCGCCGCCAAGGTGACGGCTTGTGGCGTGTCGCGAGGATCGCGTTCGGCGCGGAGCAGGTCCACCGCGCCCGGCTGGGCGAACTGCGCAGCGCCGAGGCCGGCGACGAAGTAGCCGCGCCGCACCCGGCCGGTGTCTTCGAGCCGCCGCAGCACCGGATAGATGGCGCTGAAACCGCCCGGCAGCGGCTCGATGGATGTGACGTCGCGCGTGACCACGCCGTGGCGGGTGAGGAGCTGTTCGGTCACGGCTTTGGCCCACGCGGTTGGCGTCGCGCGTTCCGTCACTCCGAGCGCCGACCACCGGCCTTCGGCCGATGGCGGAACCAGGCGGCGGGATCGGAACGGCGTGGCGCGGGAGGGCCGGCGCGCGCGCTCCGGCGCCGCCGCATAGGCACGGAGCGGGTGCAGCGTATCGTTCGTCACCAGGCCCTTCCACACGAGCGACCACAGCGCGTCCACCGTTTCCTGGGGAAAGCCGCCACCGGCCGCCTCGTGAAGCGGGCCGAAGAACGATGCGCCCTGGCGCAGGAGATAGGCAAGGATCAGCGCCTCGCGTCCGCCCAGCGCGGCCTCGGCGCCCGGCGCCTGTGCCGGCGCGAGGGCTTTCGAGTGATCGGTCAGGAACAGCGCGATCCGGCCGTCGCGTTCCCCGAGCGGCTCCACCCCCGTCCACATCACCTCGCCCGCGGACACCAGCGTGTCCAGCAGCGCGGGCTCGTAGCGGTCGATCCGTGCCGCCAGCACGTGCCGCTCCAGGCTGGAGGCAACGAGAGGCGCGCCTTGCAATTGCTCGACGACGTCCAGCAAGGCATCGAGCCCCCGGCGCGGCCGGCCGATGCCATGCCAGGTGACGAGGAAGCGTCCGAGCACGTGCGGTTCGACCGGCTCCACCTCCTGCCGCAGGCGTGCCAGCGAGCGCCGTCGCAGGCTGCGCAGGATGTCGGCATCGCACCACTCACGGCCGTGCCCACCGGGGCGGAACTCCCCTTCGATGACGCGGCCAGTCTGCGCCAGCCGTTGGAGCGTGCTTTCCACTACGGCCGGGCCGAGTCCCAGGCGGGCGGCCGCGTCACCTACGGTGAACGGGCCATGCGTCCGTGCAAAGCGCCGCACCAGGTCCGCGACCGGATCTGGCGACCGCTCGAGGAGCGACTCGGGAAGACCCTGCGGCAGCGGCGTGCCCAGCGCGTCGCGATACCTCGCCGCATCCTCCACCGCGATCACGCGCTCTTCGCCGGCGATGCGCACCAGGATGACCCGGCGCTCCGCCAGCAGTTCAGGCAAGGCAGCTTCGGACACCCCGGGCGCCGATCTCGCGCGCAGGTCTTCCCGCGACAGATCGCCTAACCGGAGCAGCAGGTCGTGCACCGCATCGGTGGATCGCGCATGAAACCGTTCGGGCAGGTGTTGGGCGTCGAGCTCGATGGCCGCCAGCGCCTCGGCATCCACCAGCTCCCGCAGTTCGCCTTCGCCGATCAGGTCCCGAAGCTGCGACTGATCCACCGACAGCGCCTGGGCCCGGCGTTCGGCCAGCGGCGCGTCCCCGTCGTACAGGTAGTTCGCGACGTAGCCGAAGAGGAGCGATGCTGCGAACGGCGATGGCGTGCGGACGTCCACCGTGGTCACGCGGACGGCACGGCTGCGGATGCGCGTGAGCAGATCGACCAGCGCGGGCAGATCGAAGATGTCGCGCAGGCACTCCCGGTAGGTCTCGAGGATGATTGGAAACGACCCGAAGCGGGACGCCACCGCCAGGAGATCGGCCGCGCGTTTCCGCTGTTGCCAGAGCGGCGTCCGGGCGCCTGGCCTCCGGCGCGGCAGCAGCAGCGCCCGGCCCGCGGCTTCCCGGAAGCGGGCCGCAAACATGGCCGTGGAGCCGAGCTGTCGGATGACGAGCCGCTCCACCTCCTCCGGATCCGGCACGAACAGGGCGCCGTCCGGCGGCTGCTCGCCCTCCGGCACCCTGACCACGAACCCGTCGTCGCTCCACATCACCTCGACGTCGAGGCCGCGCTGGTCACGCAGGCTGGCGGTGACGGCCATCGCCCAAGGGGCGTGCACGCGGCTGCCGAAGGGGGTGAGCACGGAGATGCGCCAATCGCCCAGTTCATCCGCCGAGCGCTCGATTAACACCGTGCGGTCGTCGGGCACGGTGTTCACGGCCGCGTACTGATCGCCGAGATATTGCAGCAGGTTCTCGGCGGCGAGCGCGTCGAGGCCGTGCTCGCGTTGTAAGCGAGTGGTCGCCAGTTCAGGCGTTTCGGCGCGCAGGGTGCGGGCCAGCTTGCCGATCGCCGTGCCCAGCTCGATCGGACGGCCCGGACCCTCGCCCTTCCAGAACGGCATCTTCCCTGGTTGTCCGGGGGCGGGGGACACCAGCACGCGGTCGTGCGTGATCTGCTCGATGCGCCATGTCGACGCGCCCAGCAGGAACGTTTCGCCGGCCCGCGCCTCGAACACCATTTCCTCGTCCAGCTCGCCGACCCGGGCGACGTTCTTGTCCGCACCGGCCAGGAACACGCCGTAGAGCCCGCGATCGGGAATGGTCCCCGCGTTCGAGATCGCCACCCGCTTGGCGCCCTGCCTCGCGATGGCGGTGCCGTTCAC
>Ga0190275_10003665_pt1 | contig 10988 bp, 10 predicted proteins | sample Popmic550T_FD_133745 | JGI IMG/M metagenome (GOLD analysis project Ga0190275, IMG submission 133745) | Populus adjacent soil microbial communities from riparian zone of Yellowstone River, Montana, USA - 550 T | ecosystem: Environmental > Terrestrial > Soil > Riparian zone > Trees stand | place...
AAATAATAAGACGGAAATAAAAGAAAAAAATGATGTTCTTAATAACAATAACAATAATTCAAAAAGAATGAAAAAGACAGTAGAAAGAAAAAGACTTGAAAAAGCTTACAACATAATAGAATCAACTCTATTCGAACCTATGATAATTGAAATAAGAGAAGAAAAAGAAGGGCTACAACAACAAGATAGTAGTCATGAAAACGAAGAAAATCAAAGTCAAATAGAAAAGAAAAGATTATTTCGGGTTAGAAGTAGTATTAAGGAAAAAAACAAATACTATGAAGTAGATATAGAAAATGGCACCTGTACATGCCCAGATTTTAAATTTAAGCTAAATAAATGTAAACATATTGTTGCAACAGAACTGTTCTTGTTTTAAAAACATAAAAATTTAGAAAAATAATAGTAACAATAACAATAAAATAATCTAATATTTGTATATTACCGAAATGAATGTATGCAAACTATATCAATGTCTTCTTATAAATCACAATATACACCATATGAAAAATTTCTATCCGTTCTCAATTCAACAGATACCAATACTGATCAAGATGTTAAAAGTAATGTAGTAATTGGTGAAATCTTGACAATTATTTAAGCAAAAGTTAAATTAATTAGATATAGTTTTTTATATATTAAATTTCTCCATCGCATACAATGAAAATTATCATTTCTAGACTAATAATAATGATAAGTATGCTAGCAATGGGGCTTTTAGCGAATCCCACAATAACAACAACAATACCTGTCTTTTCTCAGGAAGGTTCAGTATCAATAGCACCGGGAGCAGCCAATCCAAACAATGACCAGTCATTTGATCCTCCTCAAATCAGTGTGCCAATAGGAAGCGCGGTTTTTTGGACAAACGATGATTCAATACAACATACTGTAACTTCTGACGAAGGACTATTTGACGCAGGTCCAATATCTCCAGGGAACACATTTGAAAATACATTTGATTCTGCAGGAGAATTTAGTTATCATTGTGCAATTCATCCATTCATGACAGGTGTAGTTATAGTCAACTAATCTCTATATTTTTATAATCTATATTATATATTAATTCATTTTTAGTCGATATTGGATTGTTAATAAAAGAATGAAAAAGGTTAGTAGTAATAGAACAAATAGCTGAAATATCCAGATTTACTCTAGAATCTAGAATCCAGAATCCTTATCATTCTTTCTACATAATTTACCAAATTTAATCATTATAACATTTATATAATAAATTCAATTCTTCTACTGAACTAATTTTCTCCTAGTATTGTTTTGCTGTGACATTATTTATAACTTTGAAACAAATTATTTATTGATTGAAACACTAGTTTCTAAGAAAAAATATTTTAAAAATAAGAGATAAAATTGCTCATAGTATTGTCAATACTTTTAGTTCCTACTTGGTCCTGTCGTTCTACTAATTTCTTCTCTGGTAACCATCTTTACACTGTCCAGTGCAAAAATTAGGATTATCATACATAAAAGTACGATTAGAGACTAAATCACCACAATTCAAACATCTTTTGATTTCTATTTCACTCATATTATATACATAATCTTCTGTGTACAATCCCATCTTAAACATTTCTCATACAACCAACTGATTTCTATTGACCATGACAGAATAGAAACAAAGTTATAGAAGAAAGTGTTGAAACGTTTCAACACTGATCTAAACGCTCATTTCAAATATATGAATAATATCATGATTCAATGATTGTAGTAGATAATGAATTTAAAAGAATGACAGGGTTCATAAATACCGATGAATTATCAAAATGGTTAGATGATTTATTAAGATATTATGATGCAAAAGATGTACAGTCTAACTTAAAACTAAGAAAATATTGAGTAAATTTAATGTTAATAAAGAATTACTCAGTATACGTGAATAATTTTTTGAAAAAGACCTTATATTTTGATACATCTGCTTTACTAAAGGACTTCTAATACAATTGACTCTAATTTCGTATTAAAAATAACTTCATCAACTACAAATGATATCCAAATAATATTGTTAGCTTGGTCAATTAATAATGTAATGTCAGTAATAGACAGATTAACTAAAAAAAGAAATAAGAAACAAATAAAAGTAAAAGTAGAAACATCTAATCTAGCAATATCTACAGTGCCATTGATTATCTATCCCAATAATAGATATATATTTATTGTAATTATTGAAAAGAATACTAATTTCAAAACATAGAATGAGAATTTAAGATATCAATAAATACATTGTACGCAAACTGTAATTTAGTTATCAACCTCCAATTTGACAGAGAACAGTGCAATAACTGTAACCAAGTCAGTTGTCATAGTCTGGACTTACTCTTGTGTATCCACAACCAAATATCAGCCTTCAATAATGTTCAGACTATGACAATTAATTATAAGCGGTTGGAGATTCAAAACTCAAATATAAGAAAAATATGACCAACATATGCTTATTTCTAAATTATCTATATTATCTTAACATTTTTAATCTTGTATTATGTATTTAGCTATTTTAGATATTGTTAAAATAATTATATTTCGTTTACCTTAATAATTTACAATAGTAATAAGGAAATCTGTTATATCATTGTTAATGGAATCAATAACTGGTCAGAGAATCCTATCATTTTGTAATCTTAAATCCTAAATTTTTTAAAATTTAAATATTATTTTGTATTTGAGTATCAAAATTTAAATATTTTATAGAATTATAATTTTGATTAGAATGAATTTCATAAACAATAGAATAAATTTTAAAAAATTTACATTTATTACTATAGCAATTCCATTGTTTTTAGTTATTTTTTCATTTTTTGTAGAGTCTTATTCCTCACCAGAGCTGGTAAAATCTGATATTATTCATAATCAAAATCCATATTCTTTAGTGCCAGTTGGACTAGACAACAATTTAGTTTCTGATGTATTGCCAGCAAAAATTCAAATGATTTATGATAATCGAACATATGAAGGAAAACCAGTATTCTATATTTATCGTGGAGATAGTTCCTTTTCAGATTTTCAGAAACCTCAATTTAACTTAAGTAATATAAATACAAAAGTAATAACCGTAGAAAATGGTTCAGAAGTAGAATTTAAAATAAAAGATTACCCTCAGATAATTAAACCATCTTATCTAGGTGTTACCGCATATAAAGAACCTGGAGAACTAGCACAAATAATTAAAAATGAGGAATTTAATAAAATTAATTCTAATGATACAAATAAAATAGATATGGAGGAAGGAGAATATACTCTCATAGCGACAGCCACGTGGAACGGCGAAAGCGAAGAAGTAGAAGGATTTCAATTAAATGCGTTCAAAATCAATCTAATAAACAGTGAAAAATAAGGAATAAAATATTACCTAAACTTTTTAGTTGCAATTTATAAGGATGGACTTTGTAGAAACGATCATAGCTAACTATAATCGACATTATATTGAGTACGATAACTATTTTGTAATTTGCATTTTTAGTATGATTCAAATAACCTAAACCCAAATTAAGATATATGGGAACTGAACATACCTTACCTCAAGTAAATAACTCGACTTGGGAAAAAGAAGTAGTACAATCACAATTACCTGTTTTTGTTGATTTTTGGGCAGAATGGTGTGGTCCTTGTAGAATGGTAGGACCAGCGGTAGAACAATTAGCAAAAACACTCGATGGACAAGTTAAAATTGTCAAGCTTAACGTAGATGAAAATCAAGAGATTGCCGTAAAATATGGAATTCATTCTATACCATCATTACTATTGTTCAAAGATGGAAAGGAAATTGCAAGAACCGTAGGGGCTGCTCCTAAAGAAGCCTATCAAAAATTTATTGAGGAATCCTTAGCCAAAAATTAATCTTTATTTTATTTTATTTTAATATAATTTTTAATCTTGCATCAATAAAGCATTAATATAGATAATAATATTCGGTAGCATAGTTTGGGTAAAAACGAGGTTTCTACTCTATTTTCATCTGATCCTGATAAATATTATAGAGTTTCATTATTTGATAGACTAGGTTTTAAACGAAACAAATGTATATCATGTGAAAAATTTTTTTGGTCGCTTGTAGATAAAAATACCTGTCCTGATCATGAGGCATATAACTTTATAGGAAATCCTCCTACAAATAAAAGACTTGATTATATAGGTGCGTGGAAGGAAACTGAAAAGTATTTTCAATCACATGGTCACTCTATTACAAGGCGATACCCTGTAGTATGTAGGTGGAGAGATGATCTTTATTATACAATTGCATCAATCGTGGATTTCCAAAGAATAATGAACAATAAGGTTATCTTTGAATTACCATCAAATCCTTTAGTAGTACCACAAATATGTCTAAGATTCAATGACGTTGAAAATGTAGGAGTAAGTGGTCGTCATTATACGAGTTTCTGCATGATTGGCCAAACATGTAATGCAGATGCACCTGGTGGGTACTGGAAGGACAAGTGTATTGACTTGGACTTTGGATTATTAACTAATGTATTGGGGATAAAACCTGAAGAGATTACCTTTGTGGAAGATATTTGGATAGGTGCAGGAGCATTCGGGTCTTCTTTAGAATATTTTGTACGTGGTCTTGAACTAGGTAATGCTGTTTTTACTGAATTCGAAGGAGATGAAAATAATTATAGAATTATGAAAAATAAGATTATTGATATGGGTGCAGGTTTGGAACGATTCTCATGGATTACTATGGGTACTCCTACGAGCTACGATTGTTCGTTTGGATCAGTTATAAAGTATTTAGAAAATTCTATTGGAATTCAAAAGGATGAAAGTTTTCTCTCAAACTATTTTAAATTTGTGTCTAGAAAATTTAATATGATTGAAGATGATTCATCTGATAAAATAATAAAATTGAAAAAAAGCATTGCTCATGAGATGGGAGTAACGTTTGAACATCTACAAAAAATCGTATCTCCATATGAAGCAATTTATACAATAGCTGATCATACAAGAACATTATTATTCGCTATTTCAGACGGATCATTACCTTCTAATGTAGGTGGAGGTTATAATCTTAGAATTCTTTTACGTAGAGTTTTATCTATTATTGAGAGATTCAAATGGAACATAAAAATTGAAGATCTAATCGATACACATGTAGGATATTTGAAAAATATGTTTCCTGAACTAGAGGAAAATAAGAGTGAGATTTATACTATTCTCAATCTTGAATCTGAGAGATATGAAAGTACAAGACAACGTATGAATGATATTGCTTCTACTATACGTGAGAATGGGAAACAACTGAATGTAGATGATCTTATAAGATTATATGAATCTGATGGTATTACTCCTGATTTTCTTAAGGAAGTAAATGTAATAACTGAAATACCCTCGAATTTTTATGTAAAATTATCGGAGTTACATAATATTAACCAAAAACCTCTTTATATTCCAACAATAGAAGGATTGGAAGGCTTGTCGCCTACTAGATTATTATACTATGAAGATTCTTCACTCCGTGAATTTGATGCTCAAATCCTAAAAATAAAAGGAAATTATGTGATTTTAGATCAAACATCATTTTATCCGAGAGGAGGAGGACAAGAACCTGATAAAGGATTGATCGGTGACGCTCGAGTACAAGAAGTAATAAAACAAGGAGATATTGTTCTTCATAAGGTCGAGAATTTATCATCTCTTTCAGAGGGAATAATGATTAAATGTAAATTAGACGATGCAAGGCGTGAATCAATAACAAAACATCATACAGCTACTCATATATTGAATTCTTCAGCTAGAAATACACTCGGTTCGTGGATATGGCAAAATTCTGCATTTAAAGACGTTAATTATGGAAGACTTGACATAACTCATCATTCTGCATTGAATAAAGAAGAAGTAGAAAGAATCGAAAAAACTGCTAATGAAATTGTAATGAAGAACCTTGATGTAAACATAAAAGAATATGAAAGAGGAGAAAGTGAACAAAAATTTTCCTTTCGTATATATCAGGGTGGAGTAGTCCCATCAAATAAAGTACGAATAGTGAATATAAGTAATTTTGACATTGAGGCATGTGGAGGAACACACGTAAATAGAACCGGTGATATAGGTTTAATTAAAATTTTAAAATCAGAACGAATTCAAGATGGTGTTGTTCGATTAGAATTCGTGGCTGGACAAGCTGCTATTAATCATATTAAAAACCAAGATAGAAACGTTTCCTTTATTTCCCAATCATTGGGTTCTAGTAAAGAAAAACTGACAGATTCATTTAAGAAACACTTGGATGAGTCGGAAAAGCTTAGAACAAAGATTAAAATTCTCTTACGAAAAACCTCTCCCATTCTAGCCAAATCTATATCTCATAATAGTACACAAATAACTCCAGAAGGAGTGAAATTATATACCATATTTGATGATGAATTGGATGAGGAGTTCCATATCGTAGTAGGAGAAAAATCTATTACTCTTGATCCATTTCTCATATATATTTCACTTATCCCCCAGGGAGAAGGTATACGTGTAATAGTTTTTGTTGGTGAGGCTGCAAGAAAATATGGTATCAATGCAGGAAAAATAGCAAAAATTTTCTCTGTTAATTTAGGAGGCTCTGGAGGCGGAGACTTCAAGTTTGGTCAGGGTGGAGGCAAATTTAAGGATAAAATCGAAGAGGTCTTAAATTACTCAGAAATGTATGTTAAAGATACAATCAAAAGGTGAAAATAATTTGGATAATAATAAAGAGGAATTTAATAATAATAATAATAGCATTAATTGGAAAGAACTTGAGGCGAAATGGAAGTCTAGATGGAAAGAAGAACATCTTTTTGAAGCCGATTACGATAATACTAATAAAAAAAAATATTTTATAACTGTTGCATTTCCCTATCCTAATTCTCCACAGCATATAGGACATGGAAGAACCTATTCACTAGCTGATGTTCATGCTAGATATATGAGAATGAAAGGCTATAATGTATTATTTCCAATGGGGTTTCACTATACAGGAACTCCTATCTTAGCTATGTCAAAAAGAGTAATCGCAGAAGATCAAGATTTAATTGAAACTTTTAAAAATTTATATAATGTCCCTGAAAATACCATCAAATCATTTACAGAACCAGAAAATATTGCAAAATTTTTTCATAATGAGATAAAATTAGGAATGCAAGATATGGGTTATTCTATAGATTGGCGACGAGAATTTACAACCATTGATATTTTATATTCAAAATTCATTACTTGGCAGTTTAAAACATTAGCAAAAAAAGGATTAATTGTACAAGGTTCTCATCCTGTTGGATGGTGTCCCTATGATAAAAATCCTGTAAGTCAACATGATACTATTGGAGATGTAGAGCCAGAATTTAGTGAATATATCCTAATAAAATTTAGGTTAGCTGAGAATGATGTAATACTTCCTACTGCTACTTTAAGACCTGAGACTATATTTGGAGTCACAAATCTTTGGGTAAATCCTGATATTGAATACTTGATAATAGATGTAGATAACAATACTGAACAATGGATTGTTACTAAAGAGGCCTCCAAAAAATTAGAATTTCTTAATCATAGTATAAAAATCAATAAAACCATCAAAGGAAATGAATTGATTGGTAAATTTGCAACAGATATTATTAGAAATATAAATATCCCTATTCTTCCTGCTAAATTTGTAAAAACTGATACAGGAACTGGAATAGTAATGTCTGTGCCTGGTCATGCTCCATATGATTTTCAAGCTCTTGTTGACTTAAAAAAAGAAACAAATTTACTCTCATTTAATATTGACTTATCACAAATCAATCCAATTAAAATTATAGAAATTCAATATACTAATTTAAATGACAACAGCTTAATATCAAGCGTAGAAGATGCAATATTAAAGTTTGAAATTAATTATCAATCAGATATAGGACTGGAAAAAGCAACAAATGAAATCTATCATTTAGAATATTATCAGGGTAAGATGTTACCAAATACTGGAAAATATTCTGGAATGGACGTTCAATTAGCTAAAGAAGAAATAAAAAATTATTTGCTTGCTTCAAAAAATTTAGCTGAAATCTTTTATGAATTCGTTAATAAACCAATTAAATGTAGATGTGGTAATGAATGTTTTGTCAAGGTACTGAATGATCAATGGTTTATTAATTATAAAGATAAAGAATGGAAGCGACAAGTACATAATTATATCGATGAATTAAGTATTCTTCCCGAGGATCTTAGACAAGAATTTCACAATGTAGTTGACTGGTTAAAAGAAAGAGCTTGTGCAAGGAAATCAGGTCTTGGAACGAAACTTCCATGGGATCATGAATGGATAATAGAAAGCTTGTCAGATTCAGTTATTTACATGGCATATTATATAATATCAAAATTCGTTAATGAAGAAAAATACTCAATAAAAAAAAGTCTCAATAATATTGATGAGTCTTTTTTTGACTATATACTCTTAGGAATCGGAAATGTTCATGATGTAGCAAAAAAATGTAATCTTTCGATATCGTTGATACAAGAAATTAGAAATGAATTTATTTATTTTTATCCAGTTGATTCTCGACATTCGGGACGGGATTTGGTTCCAAATCATCTTTCATTCTTTCTTTTTAATCATGTTGCTATTTTTGAAAAAAAGTTCTGGCCACACCAGATAGTAGTCAATGGTTCTGTTTTAATGGAAGGTAAAAAGATGTCTAAATCGATAGGGAATATAATACCTTTAAGAACAGCAATACAAGAATATGGAGCAGATACAATTAGATTAGCAATATTGATTTCATCTGAACTTCTTCAGGACGCAGATTTTTCCTTTGATATTGCAAGGTCTATTAGACTAAAATTATTAGAATTCTACAATACTTCACGTCATCTTTTGAATTCTAATTTTTACAATAAAATATCAAACCCAAATTTCTCATTAGATGAATCACTTTATCTGGATCTATCTACAAATGAATATCCTTTGGACTTAGAAGATAGATGGCTAATAAGTAAATTACAAAGACTAATAAATAATGTTACTAAGTCTATGGAAACACTACGTATACGTGAAGCTCTCCATAATATTTTGTACGTTTTCGATCAAGATATTCATTGGTATAAAAAAAGAATCAGTGCTAAAAAACGAGGTAATGATAACATAGTGAATAAAATACTAGTTCTTTGTTTTTCTATTAGAATAAAATTATTATCCCCATTTGCTCCATTTATATCTGAAGAAATTTGGAATAGTTTAGGTAATCAATCTTCACTTGTTTCTTCAAAATGGCCGAGTGTTTTCAATGAAAAGATTGATCCATTATCTGAAGAATCAGATGAATTCATAAAAAGATTAACGTTGGACATATTGAATATTATTAAAGTAACTAAAAAACTACCACGTAAAATATATATTTATTGTTCTTCTTCTGATAAACAAAAAATTTACCAGAAAATTCTCAAAATAATTACTTTAACTAATGAAAGAAATTTTGGTAATATAATAAAAGAATTAATACAAGATCCTGAAACTTCTTTTGCAAAAAAAGATCCTTCTTTTGTTAAAAAAACTGTAGAAGATATTCTTTCTGAATCTATTGAATCAAGAAACAATAGATTAAATTTGAACTCATTTGATGAAATTTCTATAATAAAAGATTCACATAATCTGATATCTAATGAAATAGAATCTGAAAATATTCCAATATTTATTTATTCAGAAGAAGAAAAGGAAAAATTTGATCCAAAATCAAAGTCTAGATTTTCTAGGCCATACAAACCTGCCATCTATTTAGAATAAGATCCTTTTTCTTGATTACTTTTTCTTGAAATGTAAATGGATGAAATCATATACAAGCTAAACCCACATATTGACATTATTAATCCATATAAAGAGAGTGCTCCTCTATCTTGATAGTATCCTATACCAAGAAGGAACGCTCCTAACACCAAAATAGCTATACCTGCCCTTGCAGCACCTGGCATTTCTTTTTTCTTTTTCACTAGTGGTAGATGTTTAATTTTTTCGCAATATATTTTTATTTTTGGATTGTAGTACTGTATCAATGAAAATTGCTGTGGTGGGAATTGGCGTTGCAGGGGCCTATTTAATGAATCAACTTAGTAATAATCATGATATTCATGTAGTCGGATTTGAAAGAATGAAAGAAGAAGAACATGATGCAGTTTGCGCTTGGGCTACTAGCAAAAATGTTATGGTAGACTACACAAAAAAATGTGGCCTAGATTTTGGTAACTACATCTTACATAACGGTCGAAATATGAGCGTAGACCTTGGTGAAAGCAAGCATGTTGATATTGGATTAAAAGGTATGGTTAGTTATGATAAATTAAAACTTATTCAAGATATGATAAAAGGAACAGAAATTAAATATGGAAAAGCACCAAAAAAGGAAAATTTAGAAGTAGACTTTGATCTAATTATAGATTCTACTGGTTTTCACAGGAATTATCTCCCTAAACTTGATTACGAAATGTGGGTACCTTGTGTTCAATATAAAGTCAAATATGATAATAATAAAGTTCCATATGATGATTTTTATCTTAAAGGATTTCCTTCTATGTCTGGCTATTTCTGGTATTTTCCATTAGGAAATGGATATGCACATATAGGTGCTGGTGATTTTACAAAAAAAAATCATAATCTTTTTGTTGAAAATTTTCTAAAGAAATACAAATGTGAAATAATTAAAAAAAACGGAAGACCAGTAAGAATTAGTCCACCATCAAAATCAGAACCATTTTACGATGGTAAAAAGTCTATAGGAGTTGGAGAATCGATCGGTACAGTTTATCCATTACTTGGTGAAGGCATAATCCCATCAACAATTTGTGCGGATCTCTTTATAAATAATTTGTATGATTTTAAAAAATATAGAGAACAAGTCCTTAAACATTTTAGTATATACCCTTTAGTTTTCAAGTTTATTTTGATGAAAATTACAGGTACTTTTAACCTTGTAAAAAACTCATTGGATTTACTTAGAATATATCACCATATGAAAAATAATCAAGATCGATACGGAATGGAG
>Ga0190275_10003666_pt1 | contig 10986 bp, 18 predicted proteins | sample Popmic550T_FD_133745 | JGI IMG/M metagenome (GOLD analysis project Ga0190275, IMG submission 133745) | Populus adjacent soil microbial communities from riparian zone of Yellowstone River, Montana, USA - 550 T | ecosystem: Environmental > Terrestrial > Soil > Riparian zone > Trees stand | place...
GATCACCCGTGACAATGGCAATATGGCGGCGAAGGCTGACATTATTGTCGATGGGGAAACCATTGCATCGAATGTTCCGGCGGTGTCCCTGATCGCTCTCGAAAAGGATTTCGCGGATCTCGTGACGTTGGTTCGCGAAATTCCGGAAGCTCCGGCCGGGGAAGATTGGGAATACGATCAGCAGACGCGGCTGTTGACCTCTGAGCCGTCGGTCACGTTGCGTACCGCGCAACGGATGAAGTCGATGATCACGGCGGCGGAGACCGAGCGGCACCCGGCACAGGTTCATGTCTTCACGGATAATGTTCCGGTTGCAGAAATTAGTTCTGTGCGCTTCCATGGCGGAATGCAATTGGAAGATAAGCGCAGGCTCGTGGCTGCGGCGGAAAAGGTGCATTTGGCTATTGCGAATGCACGCGAGGAAGCGAACGCAAGCTACGAAACTGAGCCGGTGATCGACATCGGTGAGGCGTTGGTCAGGCTTGCACTGCCGGGGATCGTGGACTAATATCTCCGGGTACCAGCGTTCCCCGCCGAGACTCGTCGGATAGGCATCCACACTCAGTCTCTTGCCGGAACCCTGGTGATGATGGTCGTCCGTTTCAGTAATTTAAAAGGCTGACAACGGGGGTTCGATGTCCCCCGGCGGACACGGCGGATGCGCCTACACTCATGAAACTGATCTGTGAAACTGATCGCCCGTCCATTAACTGTGCAGGTCGCAGGTTCGAATCCTGTCCCCGGCACCACATGCCCGGGGTAGCTCAGCGGAGAGAGCGGCACAAGAGGGCTGAAACTCTAGATGCGCGTCCACACTCATGATCTTCTCGCTCACACTGAATCATGATGTTTCCGTTTTGTCCATCGATCCGGGTTCAAATCCCGGCAGAGCCTCCATCATGGCTCTGTAGCTTAATCGGCAAAGCAATGGATTATTCACTCATTGACACGGAAACTATGCCGTCAGCGTGATGAGCAAGCGAGAAACAACATAGGCCGAGACTTCAATATGCAGGAGATTCCTCGGCCGATCTCCAATGTTGCCCGGTGGGGCCGTCAGGGCACGACGGCCCCACCCCCTCGCTTCCTATTACTAAGAGTCATATTCTCCTGATCTTCCCCCGATAGTGCTATGGTGACTAAACCCTTCACCTTCACAGGGAGTTACCATGAGAAAGAGACCAGGCTTGATCATCGGTGCCGTCGCCGCTGGGCTGATGGTGCTCGGGAGTCCTGCTTATGCCGACCCGGCCCCTCCGGCGGGTGCTCCGGTGACCGATCCGTGCGGTAAGCAAGGGTGTCCGTCAGAGGGTGTGACGAATGCCGTGGAGCACGCGAATCCGAATGCCTACGCGGGATTGGCAAGGGCGGCTGAACACGCGCCCTAGGAATCGGAATCTATTTCGTTTCCCGTGATGCCGGTGGGGTGCCGAGGGGCGACCCCACCGGCATCGATCATTGACAAAGCATATCCATAATTTTATGCTGGACAACATTGGTATTCCCCTCACAGTGGAAGGTGATCATGGCCAAGCATGGAGATGGGGTATCTCATCGCACCCGACAAGTAATCACAGGAGTTAGTGCTGTCATTGTTTTAGTGCTAGCCGTATTAGGGGCGGTAGCGCTGCTCTCGGGCCAAGAGGAACAGGCCGCTTCCGCTACTTCCCCTACGATTTCAATCGAATCACCAACGACATCGACATCGCATGAGAATCATATTGCTATGGCGCATGAGATTTCTCCGGGTCAAGCCGCATTCGATGCACATAGTCAGGTGATGCGAGACCGGGAAATTGCCGCCGGTAATCCCGCTGCTCGCGCGACACAGGACCGACTCGATCAGGCTATGGGTGGTCCGATATTGTTCGGTGCGGATACGGCGATATTGACTCCGTGGGGCGAAACGCAGGTACAGCGCATTGTCGACGTGTTGCGCGCCGATCCTGCCGCCCGCGCGGTGGTAGTGGGATCTACCGCTGTCGAGATCAACGATCCGCCGTTGTGCTTGCAGCTCTCTAAGCTTCGTGCGGAGCAGGTGGCTATCCGTATGGAAATGGCGGGTATTGAGCCGTCCCGAGTGTCAGCTATCGGGATTAGCCATTCAGACCCGAGGGACACGGCGGCAGGGTCCCGCCGTGCTGAGGTTTTTGCACTAGCGGGCTGAAATGAGCGACGCTGATCTTCCCCAGTTTCGGGCTCTCCCGGGGTACGAATTCTTCGCTAGAAGTACAGATAGTGATCCACCTGGCCTCGACTGTATTGTTTCCAATCATATGTGGATTGAAAACATTGAGGAAGGTGCGTTCACTACGAGCGACGGATGCGTACCCCGGGCGAACTGGTGTTTATGGTGCGGCGGCGGTGGCAGTAATGAAGAGATAACACCAGACCACGAATGGTAAGCCTTGCGGCTGATGTGGCTTAGGTGGTATTTTAATAGTCGCATGGCGTCCATGGGGAAATTGCTGTGTAACACAGGGTCGTCATTGTCGGATGGCGGCCCTGTGATCTTTTCTGAGAAAGGGAAGAATTGCGAGAAAACATGAATTTTGTTCGTTCATATTTGAGTCTTGGATTTGCTCAACTATCGCAGGCGTCAGCGTATATGACCTTGTGGTTCGGTGCGAAGTCCTATCAGGTGGCCTCGCCAGAGCAAAAGAAACATCATGAGTCGGGTCGGCGTGCCAATATGATGCTCATTAAACTCCGGGAACGTCGAGAACAAGTGCGGTATGAACAAACACACGCGTGGGAACATGCTACCCGATCGCAGTAGTAATATCATTATGCTACTGGAAATTGTTCCTTTGCTGAGAGAAATTGATTGTGCGGCGCGGGGCTCAAAGCTTCAGGCAAATATCGAACAACAGTGGTTGGTTCCCTTGGCCGCCAAGACGATCAACGGTCAGATTTCAGAAAGAATAATGTATTGGAAACAACTTTTCGCCACTGATCTTGATGCTGTGTATCGCGCGCACAATAATGTCTTATATGGTCATTGGATTAGTGATGCAAATTTGTCGGCGGCCTGCTCGATAGCCCAACGACTATGGGAATTGGCTCGGGAAACTGCGGATGCTTAGCTCTTTGATCGATGCACTGCTCGGATATATCGGACTGGAAAGAAGGAAACAAATGAAAGCATGGACTGTTCCCGCGCATGTGAATCGCGTGGTGGACGGCAATACGTTACTGTGCACTCTGGATCTTGGATGGGGAATTTCCCTACGTCAGTACGTACAGCTCATCGGCATTAGTATTCCGAAGAAAAGCACGGCGGAGGCGACGGAACTCGCGCAAGATCTCTTGCCAGCGAATACCGAAGTAGTGATCGTAAGTAAAAAGATTCTAGGTCAAACTGAAAAGTATGGTCGAATCTTAGCGGCCGTGCGATTGCTCGATGGGACGGATTTGTCCACTGAAATACTTACCGCCGGACATGCAGAACAGTATCATGGGTAAATGAAATCGAGGTGGCAGAATCTAGCCGTGGTCGTGGGAATTGTCCTTGGCCTTGTGCTGGCCTCTGGATTTGTTAAAGCTCCCGTGTCGGCGGATGTGCCACCCGATGTGGATATTCTTCATAAAGTGAAACAGGCTGGGTTATGGGAAATGCCGGTCGGTTCAGCGCTGGCCGCGCGAAGTCCGAATCCTCAGGTTCGGGATATTGGTGCACGTATTAGTGCTGAACATCATCAGCTAGATCAAATTACTGAAGTTGCGGCGGCGAAAATGGGGGTAAGTCTGCCGCTGAAACCTACTGAGGATCAACAAAATTGGATGGCTCAGGTCGCGGCGGCGAGCCCGGAGAATATCGATCGTGTCGCGATTAACCTTCTCCGTGCTGCTCATGGTAAAGTATTGCCATTGCTGGCGCAGGTCAAGGTGGGTACACGCAGTCCTATCATTCGTGAATTTACGGCTGAATCCATGGTATATGTCGGTCGTCATATCAATTATCTAGAGTCGACCGGACTAGTAGAATTCGGTGCTTTGCCTGAGCCGACCATAGCAGCATCGACGTCTGTGTCTTATATCAGTATTGCAGGATGGATCATTGTTAGTGCAATATTAATATGGTGGCTTTATCGTACAAGCTATCCTCAACGCACCATTGCTCCACGGCATAGGAAGAGATAATGCATAAAGCTATTCACGTCGCGAAACCAATACTGTTGGTTTTTCTTTGCGTGTTCGCGATGCTCGGTGTTTTTTCCTTTGCTGGTGGCTCGGCGTTTGGTGCTCGGGCGGCGGCGCCTAATGTTCCCATTGCTCACAATCACGGAGCGCCGGGCGTGACGCCCCTGGCCCGGAATTGTGAAGAAACTCAATTAGAGATTCATGATGGATTCCAGGAAGCTCCCACCTGTGTCGAGACAGAAATGGGTGAGGTGGCTGCTCAACAGAATAATCCTAGTGTGTTGATCACGGATGCTCCTCGTGCGGTGCGGGTCGGCCAGAATATCGAAATTACTGTGTCTTCACGTAATTTGGTTCGTGACCGTTTCCTCGCCGCTGGTCAGGGTGGGTATTATCTGGAATCCGGCATTCTCAATGATGGTGGCCTGACACGGGGACACCTGCACGCGGCGTGCCGACCCGTCGGCCAGGGTGCGACCGCTCTTCCGCCCGACCGGCAGGCTTCCTTTATCGCTATTGAGGACGGTCGGGGTGGCGCTGCCCCCGACACCGTCAACGTGGTGATTCCTCCGGTGAATACGGCCGGTAATGCTCAGTGCGCGGTCTGGGCTGGGGATGGGTCTCACCGCATGCCGATGATGCAATTTGCTAATCAAATTCCCGCATTCGATACTTTCCGTCTGCGGATTGCTGGGCGAAGTGAAAATGCTGCCGATATTGCCAATCCTTCCGGCCGTGGTCCGGAGGGCCGTCGTGGAGATCAGTGATGTATCTGATTCAAAAACCTGTTAATCCAACACTTTATGGTGAAGTCGTGTGGTATCCGTATGCCCTGTCTATGAATACAGATCCTCATGGTTGGGCGAGAAATATTCGTGATGCTTGCCATTACGCAACACTGGAATTAGCTGATCAGGTTATCGAAAACCTCAAAAAGAGTGGTGTGGACGTGACCGGCGTTCGGGTGGTGGAAGATCCCTTGCCGGTGAATGAACGGATTGGTATGGCGATGCGCCGGAAGGATGACCGGTGGGACTACTAAATGAAGATGATTTGAATAACTTACTATTTGACGTGAAGTATCGTCCGGGGTGGAAGATTAGTGTTCATCATCCTGATCCGTACCAGGGCGTGTATCTGTCGGTGATCGCTGATGTTCCGAACGCTTACGATGAGAACAAAACAACACAGTTACGAATTCATTCGCCGATACCACCGATGCATACTCCGGCGGACTTCTATCGGTGGTTGCTCTGGCGGTTATGTCAAATAGAAATCCATGAGTGTATGGAATGGTTTCGTGTCTCGGACAAACCATATTCTGATCCACATAGGGCGATGTGATGAGTGGCTATGCGCGCCGCACGGATCCGCAGACTTCTCATGAAGCCGGAGCGGACGTTTCCCGATCAGAGCGTATTCGCAGACATAAAATTCTATTAGAGCGTGTTTTTGAAGAGGCATATCCCAATGGATTGATTAATAGCGAGGCGGGGGAATTAGCGGGACTTGCGGGCCGTCCCGGTGCGTGCCCATGGCGTCGGGTTACGGAGTTATGGGTGGCCGGTATTGTGGATCGGACGGGGGAGAAACGGTTATGCTTAGAAATCACAAAATGTCCATGTGTGGATTCCTCCCGCTGAGCGCGCGAATCGTTCTGATTTACCAGAGATCCGACGCCCCATCGATTTTATTCGGTGGCTCGTGGTGGTGGGTGATGATGAACAATTGCGCCGTGAAGTGACCTTGCAACAGATCATTGATCGAGCGCGGACGTATTTGCCTATGGAGGAGAGGCATACTGAGTGACACTCACATTCATTGAACATATACAAAGAAGCGGCATGCTCGCGGGATTATGTCAGACAGTCAGGTTTGTGGTGATGCTCCGTTTCCAATTGAGGATCGGGGCGCAGATGTTGATTCCTCAGATGAGGTTAGGCTATGACTAAAGAAACATATCTCTATCTCTGTGGCCCCATGACTAATCTGCCCGAGTACAATTATCCGGCGTTCGGGGATGCTGCCGACAAATTGACCAAACAAGGTTATTACGTATTGAATCCTGCGCGGTTCTCCCCCGATCCTTCCTATCGCTGGGCAGATTATTTGCGGCGAGGATTATCTGATCTGTTGACGACTGAAGCGGTGGCCTTGTTACCCGGGTGGGAGAATTCCACGGGTGCGAGGCTAGAGGTGTATGTGGCTCAGTCGCTCGGGATGCCCTGCCGTCCTGTCGACGCCTACCTTACTGCTGATGAGGACACGCGGGAGATACCTGTGGTTGAATCCCGGGGGTGAGCCGGAAGGATGATCGCGCCGAGTATGAGCGTCAAAAGGCAGTGGCGGACGAGGCCAGGAAGGAACGGGAGCGCGCGGAGCGGGAAGAGCGAGCCCGGCAGGCCAGACTAAAGAAGATCGAGTCTGAGCGGGATTAAATTAATCCCCAAGATCGTGATACAGTTCTTTGAGTGATGTAATCTGAGAATCTAGTACTCGACCTTCCGAATCCAAGTGAAAACCATGGAATTCTAGTTGTTCTTGGGCATGCCGACGATAATCTTCATTCCAACTTTCAGTGATGGCCGAGTGAGGTGGTTTCCTGATGATACGCCACTGATCTTTCCAGTCTGAACGACTACGCAAGATTCCTGAGGCGGATCGTCCGCTGGCAGCCCCGGTAGTATGACTTTCGAAGGCATATGCTCCGAGAATGGCGTAGGTAGTGATCTGATTAGTATTACTCAGGTGATCTAATACACGTCTGATCCTTTCGTTACGCTGTTCACTGTTCTTGATAACGCTCTGTGCAGCGCTCATTGCCGGAGCCGGAGCCGGAGTCTGGTCGGTGGTGGTTGAACTAATGCGAGTTTTCACTGCGGTAAAAAGATCATTCAGTAACTCTTGGACAGCCTTGATCTCATCTAACAAACTATCGTCGGTATTATTCATGATCACCACTTCCGGTTCCGTAAAAAACTCAGGTTCGTCAATCGTGGGATCCACAGAAAACTCAGTAACCTCTTGAAGTTTACAACTGAGATCCAAGAATCCTCGAATATTCGGGGGAGTTCCTCCGAGTGGCCTAGTATCATAAAACTCTAGGAGTTCTTGGGAGAGCTGTTCGGGTGGTACGGTCACGGGGCTTTTGCCGACCAGCCCTCGTCGCTGATCTTTGGGAACTTTATTAATCCAATCTTCCTGATATGCTCTAGAAGCAGCTTTGCAACAGGGGCAGCGACAAAGCCAACTCGATGAATGACCACTCATGGTGCCATGAGGGCATCGAGGATCAGTTTGAACGAGAAAACCACCGATCCACTTTTTTGTCGCCTCTATCTCAGGCTTGCGGATCTGATACTGGGTCAGTGGTGGCGGCTCTTCCGGTACGGGTGCAGGGGTCGGGTGTCTCACTGCTGAGAGTGCGAGCTGAACGGCACGCTCGGGGGTCATAGTGGGTGCCGGTGCGGGTGCGGTCTGTGCCTGTGCCTGAGCGCGCTTCCGCTTGCGCCTCTGATGCCTGCTGCTCATCCCACCTCAATCCTGAGCAATCTATACGGGCGCCACCTTATGCACAGATGCCCACCGTGTGTCAACGATGTTCCTCCATTAGGGGGAAACAGTAGGGCTATTTATCGTAGTTGCACTGGGGGATTTATTCCAGCCTAGGGTTTTCCCGATCTAACCCAACTCAGTTTGTTTTGATCATGATGTTTCAGATTTTTGCGCGGCAACCCTCCTAAAACAACGCAGTTGGAATGGTTTCTCAGTTGATCTTGTTGAAATTTCAACTAAACAATACGTCGCTTTCCTGGGCCAACCGTGATATGGTTTATGAACGGCCATAGGGTTGGGCCGGGCACCGCAGTGGACGACCAGAAAAGGATGGACCCGAATGGAAGTCGACTACCCCGAGACCGATTGGGAGTGGACCCTGCCCCGGGCTGACGGGGCGATCGGTCAGGCGCTCGACGCGCTCGACGCTGACATCGCTAATCTGACAGCGCTATGGGAGAACACCTCTCAGGAATGGCGTGAGAGCGAGGAAGGCGTCGAGACCAAGAAGTGGATCTTCGAAGAGCTCCCTGTGACGCGGGAGGTGATGTACCGGACGACGCTTGCACCGTCGTTCATCAACGCCTAGGAGAGACCCCCCTGGCGGGGTAATTCTTGCCAGGGGGGTCCGGCCCCTTCTACAGCATCTTGATCATGGTCCCTTCCGCAGGCATTAGTTGAAGTTTCAACCAAGATCAACTTCTTTGTTCTGAACTAGGGTTTTTCACGATGTATCTCAACTCAGTTTTTGTCTTGATCTTGAAAAAGATATGTGGCGCTTTCCATGGGAGTGGTCTACACTGGACCCTATAGAGTGATCGAGAAGGGAGTTGATGATAGTGCGTGAGTGGTTTGTCCGTCGAGGCGCGACGTCAGACCGTGCCATTGTGCTCCCTGATACTGCCGGGCCACCGTCGCCCCGACAGCCGGTGCATGACGATTATGATCGAAAAAAATCTGAGGTGTCTACGGAGGACACTTCTCTCGTGGTCGATGGTAGTCATTATGGAGGCGAGCGGCGGAAGCGTGATTGTCCCGTGTGCGGTCTCTCCGTTCGGATCAGTGCGCGTTGGGGGACCTACTACTCCCATAACCGGCCTGGCACTACAATTGTTTGCCCACAGTCAGATCAATAGAGGATGATGTGTGATGAGTGACGCTGAGCCCAGTGACGTGCGCCGGATGAGAGAAGATCTTTCCTGGCGCCTAACGAAGCCTGTAGTGAGAAAGGGAATCGCCGCGTTGACGGAGGATATCCTCCCGGCGCAGGCCGCGCAGACGATGATCTTTGTGAATGGGGCTACTGACGGCGATATTGCTGAGGGGTTGTCTCGTTCGATTGACGCCGCTACTTGGTATGTCATTTCCAAGGACGCAGACGAAATGCGTAAGTGGTGGGAGATCGCTAATGAACTTGCGGATGATGAGACAGTCGGTACTCCCCCTGCCTTCAATGGATTTGTCGTTCTTCAATTCCCGTTGACTTTCCCTATGGCGCCGGGATTCGAAGTAAACGTTCATGTCATTACATGGACAGCCGTCACCTTTCCTAAGTCTGGCGAGCCGTATGTTTTGCTCACGTTTTGGACTGATAGGCAACGTGACCCTGACGACAAGGCATATCAGATGGTTCAGGAGGAGATGAAAAACAATCCTGAATTCTCTCGTTTTATGAATGCCATGGGTCGGTGGCAGCTTGTTCATATGTTTAACACATTGCCTGTTTTCACCCAGGTGGGGCCACGAGAAGTTGATCTTGATATTGGTGCAGCGGCTGAATCGATGGCTCAGGGGTGGAATCCTCCTGAGCAAGTACCCAACATTGCGCGTCTCATCACGGCAATGTTCCGGGCGTTGACGTTGCGGTATGGCACTCATTATCGTGAGTGAATCGCAGTGGGGCAGTATCTTAACAGGTTAAAGAACCGGACTCATAATCCGAGAGATGCGAGTTCAAATCTCGCCTGCCCCACGAACAGTTGGAAGATTGACATCCACGGATATTGTTACGCCATCGGCTCGGGTAACAACGATCAATTTTTTATCTAGCGTGATGGTTGATCCGTCGCTGAATTGAACAGTGGAGCCGTGGAATCCGATAACTGTAATATCGTCTTGTTCTTGCATGGGAGGTTCCTCAGTCACTTCTTTAGTCACATATGATTCAATATCAAAATCATAGTAGTCTGGTGGTGATTCGTGATGACCGTTGGTTCCGTCTAAATAGTTTCTGAGGGCGCGCGGGATTCTCCCGTCTGGTCTCTTAGCGTAGAATTCCATCATATCTTCGGGGATTTTTTCTGGATCTATCATCGCGGGAGTAGCGACGAGACCTCGCCTCCACCCTTCCGGTACCCCTGCGCCCTGATCTTCCCGGTATGCTGCCGTTCCGGCGCGACACAAGGGGCACTGACACATCCAACTTGTCGCACCAGAATGAGATCCGTGAGTGCACCCCGGCTGTGATTGAACTTTATAATTACCTATTTGAATTAACCCGGCCTTCCTCTTCGGCTTTTCTATTTCCTTCCATCGTGAAAATTTGGGTGTGTCAGGCGTTGGATCTACGACGGGTGCCGGTAGTTGCAGTTGCTCAGGTTCGGTCACTTGAACTTCCGTTCCTGTGGACTTTTGGATTTTATCGCTACTATTGCGATTGTGATTGGGAACCTTTATTGTTCGTCGTCGCTTGCGTGACAATGGGTTAGCCTCCAATCGAGATACTAGGTAGGCTGCCATATACACTTCTTTTGTCAAGTCGGCCGTTCAGCCTATAATTTTGAGATGCGTCTAATTTGGCACTGATACAGTGAGAGGGTGGAGAGGTTGACATGACGACGACGATTGACGCATTGAAGATCCGTCGTGCTCTGGGTCGGTATACCTGGGGTGTGCCGCGTCCGTTTGGTCCCGACGGATGGATGATCGACCACAATTTGATTAAAGGTCGAATTATTGTGACGGCGTCTCCGTTTGATGATGACGTAGAATACCTTCACGCCTCGATGGCGTTCGAAGATCGTCTCCCCGAGTATGAAGAATTAGCATTAATGCATCGCGCGGTCTTTCCCGGCTACGCGTATCAGGTGTTTGCCCCGCCGGAGAGCCATGTTAATATTCATGGTAACGCGCTACACCTCTGGGGCCGTGCCGACGGGAAGCCGATCTTGCCGGAGTTCGGAGACATGGGGACCATTTGATGTGTGGACACGAGGAGTGCCGTTGCCCCGATGATATTCCTCCGGCCGACTATTACGGCTGGGATTGGTTACCATTTGCGGGCCTTGC
>Ga0190275_10003667_pt1 | contig 10986 bp, 10 predicted proteins | sample Popmic550T_FD_133745 | JGI IMG/M metagenome (GOLD analysis project Ga0190275, IMG submission 133745) | Populus adjacent soil microbial communities from riparian zone of Yellowstone River, Montana, USA - 550 T | ecosystem: Environmental > Terrestrial > Soil > Riparian zone > Trees stand | place...
CTGCTCATCATGGCCAAGTTCGCCGTGCCCCGCGTCTACCAGCAGAAGGTGCTGCTGATCGGCATCGCGCTCTCCCTCATCCTGCGCGGCATCTTCATCGCACTCGGCGCGGAGGCGATCGAGCGTTTCGACTGGGTGTTCTTCATCTTCGGCGCGTTCCTGATCTACACGGCCTGGAAGCTGGCCACCGCGGATGACGACGAGGAGGAGGAGTTCAAGGAGAACCCGGTCCTGCGCGCGGTGAGCCGGGTCCTCCCGACGACCGACGGCTACCGAGGCGCGTCGCTGTTCTCGCGTGTCGACGGGAAGCTCTTCGTCACCCCGATGCTGATCGTGATGGTGGCCATCGGCACCACCGACCTGATCTTCGCCCTGGACTCCATCCCGGCGATCTTCGGGCTCACCCAGGAGCCCTACATCGTGTTCACCGCCAACGTGTTCGCCCTGATGGGCCTGCGGCAGCTCTACTTCCTGATCGGGGGCCTGCTGGACCGACTGGTCTACCTGTCCTACGGTCTCGCGATCGTGCTCGGCTTCATCGGGGTCAAGCTCATCCTCGAGGCTGCCCACCACCACGGTGCGCACTGGGCACCGGAGATCCCCATCACGGTGTCCCTGTCGGTGATCCTGCTGACGCTGACGATCACCGCGGTGCTCAGCCTGATGAAGTCAGCCAGGGTGGCCGCTCAGGAGGAGCTGGACTCCGAGCCCGATGGGGAGCGCGACCCGGAGCTGGACCGGGTGAAGGGTCAGCTGGACGAGCTCTGAGCCTGGATTCCCTCGTGAAAGCTGCGTCGGGTGTGCTCGGTGTGCTCGCGCATCACCTTCGCGGCCCGCTCGCCGTCGCCGGCCTGGATCGCCTTGATCACCTGGACGTGCTCGCGCCAAGAAGCCTGCCCGCGACGTTGGGCCACCGGCGTGTAGTACCACCGGACCCGCCGGTCCACCTGGGCAGTGAAATCGGTGAGATACCGGTTGCCAGAGATCTCCGAGACGAGCCGGTGGAACTCGGCGTTGGCGCGGACCGCGCCGTCGATGTCGCCTCCCTTGAGAAGCTCGGACCCCTCCTGACACACGCTCCGAAGGGTCTTGATGGCTTCCCCGGTGGCATGGCCAGCGGCGAGTCGGGCGGACTCGCTCTCCAGAGCAGCCCGTGCGCTGAGTAGCTGGTCCACCTCGTTCTCGTCCGGGATGTGGACCGTGGCACCGAACCCAGGCCGCATGTCGACCCAGCCCTCGTTGCGAAGACGCTGAAGGGCCTCACGGATCGGCTGACGGGACACGCCGAGCATGCTTGCCAGCTGGACCTCCACGAGGTGCTGACCGGGCTCCAGGTTGCCAGCGATGATCATCTCGGTGAGCGCGTCGTAGACCGACTCGCGCAGAGGCGCTGGGCGCTTGAGCTTCCGATCCGCCCCGGCGGATCCCACTTCGATGCTCATCTGGTGCTCCCGAATCTCATTGCCAAAGCGGTGACCTTTGTAGACAGTCTACCAACAGACACTCCGGGGAAGATGGACGTCAGCTCGCGCGCTGGCCCGTGGCGCTCTCGTGGTACGCGGCCTGCAGCAGTTCGTCGACCTCTCCCTGGAGCTCGAGCTCGGGCTCGGCGTTCGGGTCACGGAAGTTCGGGCGGGCGGCCAGGGCGCCGAAGCGACTGGTGAAGATCATGGTGTTGACTCCTGTTCAAGGGGGCCGAGGGGGGTGGTTTCGACCCGATTGGTTACTGCATACAGTCTCTCACCCTGCCGGGCCCGATCCGACCGCTGAGTGCGTGATTCCACTCACAAGCGCGGCGTGTGGGCGGGTACTGAGCGGGCAGCCGACCACGACGCCAGTCGCTCAGCCGCGGAGCTGCCGCGCGACGGCGCTCATGTCGGCGTCGCCGAGACCCGCGTCGATCGCCTCGCCGATGACCCGGCGGTTCGTCTCGAGCTGGGGCACGGGCGCTCCGACCTCAGTGGCCAGCGCGGCGGCGAGGTCGAGGTCCTTGGCGACCAGGTCGAGGGCGAACGCGACCGCGGCCGAGTCGGGATCCTCGAACGCCGCGCGCTTGTAGGCCACGAAGGGTGCCCCGGCGGCGCTGCTGGCGAACACCTCGTAGGCCAGGCCGCGTTCGACGCCGGCGCGCTCGGCGAGCACCAGGGCCTCGGCGAGGGCCTGGTTCAGGCCGAACACCAGCGCGTTGACGGCCAGCTTCATCGTTGCTCCCGACCCGAGCGGGCCGAGCAGGATGATCCGCTGTGCGAACGACTCCAGGGCGGGCCGCGCCCGCTCGACCGCGTCGGCGTCGCCGCCGGCCATGACGAGGACGGCGCCGCCCTCGATGCTCGCGACGCTCCCCGACACCGGGGTGTCGGCCAGGGTCGCCCCGGTCTCGGCGGCCTCGTCACCCAGCCGGCGGATCGTCTCGGGAGCCAGCGTGCTGGTGTCGGCGACCACGGTCCCGGGGCGCAGGCCGGCGAGCACCCCGTCATCACCCCCGTACGCCGACGCCGCGGCCCGGTCGTCGGCCAGCGACACGACCACCACGTCGGCGGCCGCGGCCGCGGCGCGCGCGGTGGCACCCACGTCGACGCCGGGCAGCCGGGCAGCGACCGTCTCGGCCTTGTCGCGGGACCGGTTCCACACGGTGAGCGGGTGTCCTGCGGCCGCGATCCGTCCGGCCATCGCGCTGCCCATCCGGCCGGTGCCGACCACCGCCACACGGAGCGGGTCGGACATCACGTGACCAGCCACCCGCCGTCGACGTCGAGGTTGGTGGCGTTCACGCTGCGGTTCTCCAGCAAGAAGTCGACCGCGCCGACGATGTCGGCCATCGTGGCGAGCCGGCCGGTAGGCGTCCTGGAGACGTAGCCCTCGAGGACGCCCTCCGGCTTCCCGGACCAGAACGGGCTGTCGCCGACGATCCCGGGGTGCAACGCGTTCACCCGGATCGGCGCCATCTCCAGCGCCAGTGCGTTGACCAGGCCGACCACGCCGCCGTTGACGGTCGACACGGTGACCGAGCCGGGGTAGGGCCGGTCCTTGGCCCGGCCGCCGAACAGCACTACTGAGGAGTCGTCGTTCATCCGGGGGAGCAGGGCGTGGATCACCTCGGTGTAGCCGACCAGCTTGAGGACCGCGAGCCTGGTCGCCCGGTCCACGTCGTAGTCGGCGATGGTGTTCTGGTCACGCTCGATGGCGGCCACGACGAGCCGGTCGACCTCTCCGACCTCGGCGAGCGCAGCGGCCAGGCCGTGGGTGTCGTTGAGGTCGACGGCAAGCCCGGACACGTCGCCCTCGACCGACTTCGCCACCTCCGCGGAGCGCTCGGGATCGCGCCCGGTCAGCACGACGTCGTCGCCGCGCGCCGCCCGTGCTCGAGCCACCTCGAGCCCGATGCCGGCGGTCCCTCCGATCACCACTGTCCTCATCTGGCGCCTCCTTCGAGTCGTTTTCGCAGGTAGTCCCAGTCGCGTGCGAACCGATAGCCGTGCCGCGACGGCAGGGGCGGGGCCTGGGTCTCCAGCCAGCGCACGACACCGTCGCCGTTGCGGAAGCTGTGCTGGCAGCCGACCCCGGCCCAGGCCACGTCACCCGGCTCGAGGTGGTACTCCGCACCGTCGAAGGTGGCGTCCACCGACCCGTCGAGGATCAGGTAGGTCTCCTCCAGCGGGTGGTCGTGCAGACCTGCGGCGCCGTGCGGCTCGTACTGCACCATGAACATCGACGACAGCACCGCTCCGAGGTCGGAGTCGACCATCATCTTGAGCGTGATCCCGCTGTAGACCAGCAGGGCGGTGCGCATGCTCGCCGAGACGTCCAGCAGCTCCTGCGACTGACTCGCCGGGTCCATGTGCGCCTCGATGATCTGGCCGTACCGACGCGTGCGTGGGTCACGAACGTCGGCGTCGATGGCCTCGGTCTCGCCGAAGTCCGGAACCAGCTGGGTGTCGAAGTCGTGCTCGGGCCGAGGCACGGGCACCGACACCCGGACGAATCGCGCTTCCTGGTCGCCCTCGTTGCGCAGTGAGTGAGGTACGCCGATCGGGATCAGCCCGTAGCCGCCCGGTCCGAGCCGGGCCGCCTCGCCGGGGGTCTGGACGACGACGTGGCCGTCCGTCACGTACAGGCTCTCCTCGTAGGAGTGGACGTGGCTGGGCACCCGTCCGCCCGGCGTGAGCCGGCTCAGGCCGAATCCCGTGTGCACGGCCGGCGTCGATGCGTCGACGACCGACCACTGCTCCAGGCCCGCCGAGGCGGCGAGCGGCCCGGCGGCAGGCGACCAGGACAGGTCGGCCGCCCGCCGGACCAGGTGGTGCGTGGTCATGTGCTGCTCACGCCGGCGCCAGCTCCTGCTTCTCCGACGCCGCCTTGGCGGCGGCGGCCACGAGATGGTCGCGCGAGTCCTGCACCAGCGACATCGCTCGGGCCACGTCGCCGGCGAGCTTGAAGTCCCGCTTCCGGAACTCGCCCGCGACCAGCACGTGCTCGACGTTCGACACATCGGCGGAGAGCGTGACCGCGGCCGCCGGGTCGTGGACCGGGCCGACGTTGACGGCGGTGGCGTCGATGACGACCACGTCGGCCTGCTTGCCCGGGGTGAGCGAGCCGGTCCGGTCCTCGACGCCCGCGACGTGCGCCCCGTCCAGGGTGGCCATCTTCAGCATGTCCTTGGCGGTGAGCATGTCCTCGGGGACGGGGATGTCCAGGTCCCAGCAGACCGCGTTGACCCGCGCCCGTTCCGCGCCGAAGGCCGCCCGGATCTGGGTGAACATGTCGCCCGGCACCGTCGTCACGACGTCGATGGAGAGGCTCGGCCGGAGCCCGAACTTGCGCGCCTTGTTGACCGGCGGCCAGCCGTGGCCCATCTGGGTCTCGACCTGTGCCGCGATCGAGATCGTGCCGCCGGTGTCGGCGACCCGCTGCCACTCGTGGTCGCTGAAGTAGCAGCAGTGCACGTAGGTCGTGTCCGGCCCGAGCAGGCCGAGCCGGTCGAGCTGTTCAACCATGCCGAAGCGGCCGGCCATCCGGCCCATCCCGACGTGCACGGTGACCGGGATGCCGAGCTCGCGGGCGAGCCCCCACTCGGCCTGGACCACCTGGTCCTGGGTGAACCCGGGCCCGCGGGTCGCGATCGCCATCGTGATCAGCCCGTCGTCGCCCGGGATGTGCGATGACCGGACGCGGCGTACGTCGTCACCGGGGATCTCCTCGGCGCTGAAGAACCAGTACTTCTCCAGCGATGTGTTGGCGCTCCCGTAGGCGTACTGCGCCCGGATCCCGGTCTCCTTGAGCGCCTGGATGGCGGCGTCGGGGTGGTCCGGGGTGTTGTTGATGTGCGACCAGTCGACGAGCGTCGTGATCCCCGCGTTGAGGCACTCGAGGGACCCGGCGAGGTTGCTCGAGTAGACGTCCTCGGCGCGGTAGAGCGGCGCGAACGTGTCGAGCACCTCGACGAAGTAGTCGTCCAGCGTGGCGTCGGGAGCGCAGTTCCGGATCGCCGCCTCCCAGGTGTGCCGGTGGGTGTCGATGAAGCCCGGCATGACGATCTTGCCGGTGCAGTCGACGACCTCGGCGTCGGCGTCGATGCTGTCCTCGACGCCGACGATGGTGTCGTTCTCGATCAGGACGTCGCCAGTGGTCCGGTCCCCGATGTCCGGGTCCACCGACAGGACGGTGCCGCCCTTGAGGAGGATCTTTCCCATGGTGTGACCCCTTTCTTGATCGACCGGACGGTCCGGACGGTCTCCTGTGGTTCTTCTAGTACGACGTGAGGCGGCGGACCGCCTCGACGAGCTTGTCGACGGTGGGGATCACGCGCTGCTCGAGCGCGTCGGCGAACGGCAGCGGCACGTTCTCCGCAGCCAGCCGGCGTACGGGCGCGTCGAGCATCTCGAAGCCCTCGTCGGCGACGATCGAGGCGACGGTGGCCCCCCAGCCGCCCTGGTAGGGGTTCTCCTCGACCACGATCAGCCGGCTGGTCTTCTCCAGCGACCGGAACACGGTGGCCATGTCGAGCGGGATCAGGCAGCGCAGGTCGATCACCTCGAGCGAGATGCCCTCGCCGGAGAGCTCGTCGGCCGCGGAGAGGGCGAGCGGCACGGTCGCGGCGAGCGCCACCACGGTGACGTCGCTCCCTTCACGCGCCACCCGCGCCTGACCGAGCGGTACGACATGGCCAGGCGGCGCGGCCTCGCCCTTGGAGGCGAACAGGCCCTTGTGCTCGAAGAAGACCACCGGGTCGTCGCTGCGGATCGCCGACGCCATCAGCCCGACCACGTCAGACGGGTTCGATGGCGCCACGATCTTCAGTCCTGGAACCGTCAACGTCCAGTTCTCCACCGACTGCGAGTGCTGCGCGCCGAACCCGAGCCCACCGCCGTTGGCGGTGCGCACCACGAGCGGGACCGTGACCTGGCCGCCGGTCATGTAGCGCGCCTTCGGGATCTCGTTGGCCAGGTAGTCCCAGCAGCAGGCGAGGAAGTCGCTGAACATGATCTCCGCGACCGGGCGCATCCCGGTCATGGCCGCGCCCATGGCCGCGCCCATGATCGCCTGCTCCGAGATGGGGGTGTCCCAGATCCGCTCGGCGCCGAACTCGTCGTACAGGCCGACCGTCGTCTTGAACACGCCGCCGGCCTTGCCGATGTCCTCGCCCAGGCAGACCACCGTCGGGTCGCGCCGCAGCTCGCGGGCGATGCCGTCGGCGACAGCATCGCGGTAGGTGACGGTTGAGGGGGTCAGGTCCGCCATGCACACCCCCCGTCGGCCCAGACGTCGGTGAACGCCTCGTCGGGGTCCGCCGCCGGCGCGGCCTGCGCAGCCTGTGATGCAGCCGCGACGATGTCGGCCGCCCGCCCGTCGGCGGCGTCCACGTCGGCCTCGGTGGCGCCGAACTCGAGCAGCGTCCGACGCGCGACGATCAGGGGATCCCGGGCCATCCACTCCTCGACCTCCTCGGCCGGGCGGTACGTCGCAGGGTCCGTACGACTGTGCCCGAAGTGCCGGTAGGTCAGTGCCTCGACGACGGTCGGGCCGTCGCCGGCCCTGGCCCGCTGTACCGCGCTGCCCATCGTGTCGTGCACGGCGATGAGGTCGTTGCCGTCCACCAGCACACCGGGCATCCCGTTGGCGGCCGCCCGGTCGGCCGCCGGGTTGGGGACGGCAGTGACCGCTCCGATCGGGGTGTACTCCATGTAGCGGTTGTTCTCGCACACGAAGATCACCGGCAGCTTCCAGACCGCCGCCAGGTTGAGCGCCTCGTGGAAGGCGCCGATGTTGGTCGCCCCGTCGCCGAAGAACGCGACCGCCACCTGCGTCGTACCCCGCAGCTTCGCCGACCAGGCCGCGCCGCCCGCCATGGGCAGGTGGGCGCCGACGATGGCGTACGAGCCGAGCATCCCGTGGTCGGCCTGGGTGAGGTGCATCGAGCCGCCCTTGGCCTTGCAGACGCCGGTGGCCTTCTGCATCAGCTCGGCCAGGCAGCCCTCGGGCGAGGCGCCCCGGGCGATGGCGTGGTGGTGGCCGCGATAGGTGGCGAAGACGTAGTCGTCGGGTCGCAGCGCCGCGCTCGCGCCCACGGCGACCGCCTCGTGACCCGCGGCCAGGTGCGTCGTGCCCTTGACCAGGCCGCGCATGAACAGGTCGTGGGCTGCCTGCTCGGTGCCGCGGATGACGGCCATCTGCTCGTACCAGCCGAGCAGGGTGGACGTGGCCACCCGCTCGATCGTGCCCTCGGTCACTCGCCCCTGCCCTTCGCGGTGTTGAGGTGGGACTGCGAGTCGCGCACGGTGGGCAGGGAACCGTCGACGGTCCAGTAGCGCTGGCCAGCCACCAGCAGCTCCTCGGCCGGGAACTTGGTGATCACCTCGCACCCGTCGGCGGTGACCACGACCTCCTCCTCGATCCGCGCCGCCGACCAGCCGTCGCCGGCCGGCCAGTAGGTCTCGAGCGCGAACACCATCCCCTCCTCGAGCACCTCGGGGTGGTCGAGGGAGACCAGCCTGCTGAAGATCGGCTTCTCCCAGATCGACAGCCCGACGCCGTGGCCGTATTGCAGCGCGAACGCAGCCTCCTCGTCCGGGAACCCGAACTCCTGCGCGGTCGGCCACAGCTCGACCACGTCGGCGGTGGTGGTGCCGGGCTTCACGATCGCGATCGCGGCGTCCATGTACTCGCGGCACCTGGTGTAGGCGTCGCGCATCGCGGGGCTCGCGGAGCCCACGGCGAAGCAGCGGTAGTAGCAGGTCCGGTAGCCGAGGTGGCTGTGCAGGATGTCGAAGAACGCCGGGTCGCCGGGGCGCACGACCCGGTCGCTGTAGACGTGGGGGTGCGGTGAGCAGCGCTCGCCGGAGATCGCGTTGACGCCCTCGACGTACTCGCTGCCGAGGTCGTAGAGGACCTTGCTCACCAGACCCACGCACTCGTTCTCGCGCACGCCCGGCCGCAGGAACGAGTAGAGCTCCTCGTACGCCGCGTCCACCATGGAGCAGGCCTGCGTGAGCAGGCTGATCTCGTCCTGGGTCTTGATCCGACGGGCCTCGAGGAACACCTGCTGGCCGTCCACGACCTCGATCCCCTCGGCCTGCAGCGCGGTGAGGATCGGCATCTCGAGCAGGTCGACCCCGAGCGGCGCCCGCTCGAGGCCGTGCTCACGCAGCACGGTGGACACCTTGCGGGCGACCTCGGCGGCGATCCCGGCGTCCGGGTGGAAGGCGCCGCGCAACGTGGAGATCCCGGCACGGGCGCGCTCGGTGCCGTCCAGCCACGGGTTGAACAGCTGGTGGTGCTTGGCCGCCGAGCCGAAGTCCCACAGCACCGGTTCTCCGCCCCGGGGGAGCACGGCGAACCGGATCAGCTTGTCCATCGCCCACGTGCCGATGTGGGTGGCGGTCAGGTAGCGGATGTTCGCGAAGTCGAAGGTGAGCAGGGCGCCGAGATCGGACTTCTCCAAGGCCGCCTTGGCCCGGTCCAGCCGCTCGGTGCGCAGCCGTCCCAGGTCGACCCGCTGCTCCCAGTCGACAGCGTTGGGGCCGTAGGTGCGAATCGCCATCGCCTCACCCGTTCCCTCGGACAGGGCGAGTCAATGCCTGCTGCACACTGTTGTCAAGTGTCACTGCACAGTAAGTGTAGAGTCACATCGCACATCGAGAGAGGTGTCGATGGCCACCACTGCCGCCGGTACGACGCCGGTCAGCCTGGGTCAGGCCCTCCGGGCTACCCGCGAGCGCCGCGAGCTGTCGCTGCGCGAGCTGGCCCGGCGGGTGAACGTCTCGCCGAGCTTCGTGAGCCAGATCGAGCTGGGGAAGGCCAACCCGTCGGTCGGGACGCTCTACTCGCTGGTGACGGAGCTGGGCATCACGCTCGACGACCTGATGGGCGAGACCACGATCGACGCCGCTCCGGAGCCGGTGGACGCGTCCCCGGCCGACGGCGCTCCCGGCACCTGGCCCCGAGTCGACGTACCGGTGCAGCCGGCCGAGGGCCGCAAGCGGGTGGAGATGTCCGGTGTCGTCTGGGAGCGGCTCACCCACGACCACGACCCGTACGTCGACTTCCTGCACGTCGAGTACGCCCCCGGGTCGTCGTCCTGCGCGCCCGATCAGATGATGCGGCACGGCGGCCGTGAGTACGGCCACGTCGTGAGCGGCCGGCTGGACGTGCAGGTCGGGTTCGAGAGCCATTCGCTCGGGCCGGGCGACTCCATCCACTTCGACTCGACGACCCCGCACCGCCTGAGCAACCCGTACGACGAGACGTGCACAGCAGTCTGGTTCGTGCTCGCCCGCCGCGACGACGACCGGATCAGCGGGCTGGAGTAGTCCTCGGAACTTTCTGACGACAGTCCCGAAGTCCTGCGTGAGGCCGTGGACGAGCTCCAGAGTCACAGTCGTGAAAAAGTCGCAGACTGAATGGACAGCATCGCTATCGTGCGCATGGTCAGGAGCTCGGACTGCCAGATGGCGAGTGCGGGAGGCTGCGTACGGCAACGGGGCTCGCTGGGCCAAGCTCCCGATCCCGGAATGGTCGGAGGTTCGACCATGGCTGCGCAGTCACGGTGTGTGGCGTGCATCTGGAGTGATCGTTGAAGCGCCCCGTCGCGCGCCTACGCAGTCGAGCGCGCGGGGCGCTTCACTGTGCGCGCTCGCGGCCCCGCGCGACTACGACGGCTCCCGTCAGCGTGATGGTGGCGGGAGCCGCCGTTGGCTCAAGCTCAAACGCTGGGCAGTCAGCGTGAGGCGTAGTCAGCGCAGGGAACCGCTGCTTCCCGACGTGGGAGGCATCTGCTGGGTCGCGTTCGGGTCGTAGGTACCCCCGGGGGTCGCGCCCACCGGTCCACCAGTCGTCGAGCCGGCGCTGTCGGGGCGACGCTCTTCGAACTCGCCCTGCGCGCGATCCTTGCCGACCTGAACGTCCTGCTTCGCGCGGTCCGCCGCCTGCGAGCCCTTGTCCTTGGCCTGGCGCAGGGCATCGGCCGCAAGGTCGCGGCCACCCAGACCAAAGGCCAGCGCTAGGCCGAGGGCCAGCGCGAACATGATGGCTGTGAACGCGATCCGTACGATCTCGGGCGCGATCTCAAGCTGCTCGAGGATCATGAAGAACGCAATCACCATGATCACTGCAGGTGCAACGGCGGCCACGACCTTGCCGGTTGGGGTGTCACCCATCATCTTGACGGCAGCACCAGCAACAACACCCGAGACGAGGGCCGCGACGACGAAGATCAGGATCGCGACGATCACGTTGGGCAGGTACGCCAGCACGTCGTTCATGAAGCCGGTGGCGGCGGGGATGCCCAGGGCGCCGATCGCGACGGTGATGAAGAAGATGAAGATCAGCCAGAAGACGACCTTGGCGATCCCGTTGGTCGGCGAGGCGCCAGGCAAAACCGCGTCGACATATCTGCTTGCAGAACTCTCCTGGAGCTTCTGGTCGACGTTCACCTTCTGCAGCAACTTGCGGATCACGCCGGCACCAATCCTGGCGATGATGTAACCGATC
>Ga0190275_10003668_pt1 | contig 10985 bp, 6 predicted proteins | sample Popmic550T_FD_133745 | JGI IMG/M metagenome (GOLD analysis project Ga0190275, IMG submission 133745) | Populus adjacent soil microbial communities from riparian zone of Yellowstone River, Montana, USA - 550 T | ecosystem: Environmental > Terrestrial > Soil > Riparian zone > Trees stand | place...
ACGGCCGGCAGAATCGTCCACACGACCTCAAGCGAATGGCTGCCATGCGAAAACTTGGTCGGCTCGCGGCTCGTGCGGGCGTCGTATTTCCAGGAAAACAGAAACAAAGCGCCTTCGGTCAAGACAAAAATAATTCCCGTCAGCCACAGAATAAACATGAACAGGCCGTCGATCACGCGGCCGTGCTCGGATACATCGCGCGGAAACCAAATGTTGTAATACGGCGCAACGAGAAACGTCAGCACGCCGAAAATCGGCACCGTGAGAAACACAATCGGCCAAAAACGCTTCACAACAAAACTCCCGCGGCTCGCACAAAATTGTTCGATATCCGCATGGCGGTTGGATTCATTTCATCAAAAGGCATTACGGGTTCACGGCGCCGATATTCACGGGCCGCGCGAGCGGACGGCTGGCCGGCTCGAACGGCAAGGAATGAACGTAATCCACGATTTGCCAAATTTCTTCTTGGGTCAGGGTGGCCGGCGCAGCCGGCATCGGCGTTCCCGGAATGCCAGCCGAAATGCGCCAAAAAATGTCGATCGGCCGGCGACCGCCGCGATAAACGCCTTCTCGCAGGTTACGCGGAATCGCATTTCGGTGTGGCAGGAAATGTTCCGCCACCAACTGCCGCTCGGTCAGTTCCAGGCCTTGCTCCTCCAAACGCGTTTCCGCGTTCTTGCGCTCGTCACCCTGTTGATTCTCAAGATTCTTCCTCGACGCTTGAATCGAATCAGGAAGCGCCCGCAGGTCGTCGATGAATCCGCGTTGGATCTTTGTCCAATCGTCGAAATCGGTTTGCTGGCCGTCGCCGAGGCCGGTCGGCCCATGGCAGGTGAAACAATTCGCCTTGGTGCCGTAAAACAGCGCGCGGCCCTTGTCCACAGACGCCAGAATTTCCTCTGGCGAGCGCTGGGCCGGGGGAATGACGGCATCTTCCGGCCGCATCACTTTTTCGTTCGCTTCCTTCCAGCCGTCGACCACGGTTGTCAACATTTCCGAAATCGCCGTGCGTACTTCCGCATTTTCCGCCGGATCGGGCAGCTCTTCGTTGAACGCGAATTCCTCGAGCGCGAGCTCCATTTGGCCGCGAATACTGAGGTACTTCACGTATTCGACGAGCGCTTCGACCTCCGTGGGCGGCAACAACGCGAACGATGGCATCGCTGTACCGGGAATGCCCTGCTTCACGATTCGAGTCAGGTCTTCGTCCGTCGGGCGAGCGGCGCGCTCCGTGCTTTTGAATTTAAAAATGCCGGGACGGTAGTCGCGCGGATAGGGGTTTAAAATCAACGCTGTTGGGCCGTGACCGTCACCGCTGATGCCGTGACAATGCGCACAATGGCGACGGTACAAGCCGTGCTTGCCGCCCTCCTCATCGCTCCACACCGGTCCAGCCGCCATTCTGAGTTTTCGCACGTCGATTTCGGAACCTTGCGGCGAGATTGGTTCATCGGGCGTGCCGAACATCGCCTCTAAGACGTCCGCCACGGTTTGCCGCTGCCCCGGCGCAATCTGCTTGTCGACGACATTTGTCATGTCGAGCCGAAACACGGGCGGCGGCGATTTTCCGCAGCCGGCGAGCGCGCAAAGAGCCACCGCGAAAAAGGCGGGCTGCCAACTTACATGGAAACGATTAAGCATGTGACGATATTCGTGACGCCGCATTTAAAAACCGCACTCTGAGCGGCTATTAAAACTACAAAACAACTTACACACCCGTGAACGCAGTCGCCGGCACGCTGATTTGAATTTCTTTGACTTCATCCGGCTGGAGTTTAATTTTGAAACGGCCGCGAGACGACCAGTTCAACTCTTTAGTTTCCGGAGTATTGGGCACAAGAGCTTGAGAAGCACCCGCCGAACTTTCGTGCCAGACCTGAAATTCCAATTCTTCGCCCGCCGGTAGGTTCGCCAATTCAAAGCTGCCATCTTCTTTTGTGATCGCAACGTATGGATTTTCGCGTGGCAAGATGTATGCCGTCATCCAGGGATGAATGCTGCAGGACACCCCCAAGGGAAGCGCACTTTCTTTTTGCGCCAAATATTCACGCGTGCCTCCACTGGCAACCGTTTCGTTGAAGCTGCCGAACTTTGCATTGTGGCCGGTGGGATCGCTGTTTTTTATCAGCATTGGCTTCCCGGCAAGCGGCGCCACGATATGCGGCAAGAACACGCACACTTTCTGGTCGAGCACGACGGGCGCGGCTGTCTGCTGAAACGATTCGTGAACGCGTGACGCGCGGCGCAAGTACACGGCCACGTTCATAATGCCATTCGAGCCATCTTGAACGATCAGCTTCTCTTCCAGCGGAGCGCGGCCACCTTCCGTGCAAATATTATGATCCTTGTCGACCTTGTAGGGCGGCCGTTGCGGCGGCGCGCCGACAAAGGTAAACCGACCCTTCAGTGTCGCCCAACCAGTGCCCGTCGCGGCAGTCGCCGCGGTGGCGCCCTCATCGCCGCCTGTTTTCAGCACTTCGCGGATTGCCTTCGCAGATTTGGCGTTTGCCACCGGCCCGGGCAAATCCGGGCTGCCGCAACCGGCCCCTGCCGAAAGTGCGAGCGCCGTGATCAATGCAATCGTGTATTTGGAACGAACAATTTCCATTGTTCAAAAAACCTCTCATCATCATGCGGCCAGGCTCAAAGTCTTGCGCGAGCCGGGCGAGTCGTTATATGTCCGCGCGACACTTAAGGCCGCGGAGGCGGTGTTCCCCGCCCGGTCGGCGCTGCCGCCGGCGGCTCTGCGACCAATCCCTTTACGCTCGTCCGCCGTTTCGCGTACTCGTCAAAATTCAGTAGCAACTCGACCAAACCGTTCACTTGCTCGGTGCTCGAGCCAGGAAACAATCGCTGCAATTGCGGATCGTTCCCGTCATACGGAATATTCGCCGGCATGGCCGTGTACGGCAAAATGCGCTTTGGGCTGGCGATCCAACGTCGCAAGTATTCCGGCCGGAAGCGTTGATACGCGAGGTCCAACCGAGGACCCTGCGCTTTCACGCCGCCGCGCACCTCGTAGTCGCCGATCGAATGGCACTTAACGCAGTAGTTATTGTTCGTGACGATTTTCATGGCATCGTCGAGCAAGCGCGGGTGGGCCGCTTCTCGCTGCGCCAAGTAACCGCTCCGCCGCTGCGAGTTGTATTCGTAAGGGAAATCCGCATTGCTTTGCGCGGCAAAGTAATTAACCAGCTTGCTCGCTTCGTCGCTCGACATGTGGAAATTCGGCATCCGCATGACGACTGCCGGCCGCAGCGCGATCGGATCCATCAAGAAATCGTGCAGCCAATCGGCCTGCACCTTGGACCCTTCATGATGCAAAGGCGGCGGCAGCCAGCCCCACGCTTCGCCGGCCACCGCGGACGGATTCGTCTCGCGCTCCTTTGCGATCACGCGCGGGTACAAATACTTTGCAAGATCGCCGCCCCAACCGACATGGCCCACGCCATTCAATGGTCCGTACTCGCTGCGCGATGCGGGAACCAATGGATCGGGCTCACCCACCAGTCGCGCCGCGCCATTCACTACGGCGTGCTCGTAGAGCGTGAATTTATAAAACGGCAATGAGCTCTTGTCGGTCGGCTCGATCGGCACACCGTCGGCATCCACAATTTGCGGCGTGCCGGTCGTCTCGTTCTTGGCCGGCATGCCGTACAAGTGCGCCTGCAACATTCCACGGCGGTCTTCCGCAAGAGAGGCGGCGATTTGCTCTGGCGACAGCACCGGCTGCACGAACGGATAATCGTTCGTCTTACTTGGCTCGCCAAACAAACTGGGCTCGAAGGCGAAGTTCCAGCGCTCCAATTCCAGCGCGTGGCAGCCGGCGCAGTTGTACTTATCGAGAACCTCGCGGCCCTTCACGATCGCCTCGCGACGCGGTGTTGGTTTGTAAACATATTTTGGATCAGGCGCTTCGCTCGTCAGGCCAAGGATGAATGTCATCACTGCTTCGCGCTGTGATTCTGAGAACGGGAACTTTGGCATCCGCAGCCGTTCGTCGTAGCGCTTATTCACAGTCGCTTGATAGTCGTACGCTCGCGGCATGCGCAGCTTTTGCCACAGGAAGCCGATCCGCTGATGGCCGAGCAGCGACTGAAGAAAATACCCTGTATCCGGACCGAAGTCACCCGGATCGAGGCCATGTTCTTCGTGACTTGCCTCTTCGCCATGACCGGCCGACGGTTTTTGGTCGCCATTGATGCCGTGCGTGGCCAAAAACTGCCCAATGTTTTCGAACGCTAGTTGCGAGGTATCCTTGCGGCCCCAGTTGGCGAGCGGAGTGCCAATCGGTTTCGCCGTTTCGAAGCCGGGAATATCATGGCAACCGAAACAGCCGTAGCGGCTGAGCGACCGGCGTGCGACGTACTCGAGCTGTTTTTCAACGCGATTTTCAGGAGTCAAGCTACCGACAAGCACCATTTCATCGACCTTGACTGTGCCCGCAATCCGTTCCGGAATTCCTTTGTTGGCATATTCCGCGGCCAACCTCTTCGATTGGAACGAGGGCGTAAGCCAGACGGCCGTCAGGTCTTCAAGATCGCGCGCTTCCCGGGGTGAAAGTTGCTGCTGGGGCGTCGGCACTTCTGGTTGCCACGGTGCCGACGCGCCCAGCAAAAACGCCGCAATGTCGGCCGCCGGGTCGGTCACTCGGCCCGTCGGCGCGCCGGTCGCATCCGTTTCGAGAATCGGCTCGAGGTACACATTCGGCATCAAGGTTCTCGAGTGATAATGATTTGGCTGCTTTAGCCAGCTATAAAGCCACTGCTGCCCGTTCGGCGTGTTTAGTTTTGGGGCAAGCCGAGTCAAATCCGGCCCCTGATTGGATGCAATGCCAGGAAATTCACCATGGGAATGGCAAGCCAGGCAGCCTCGCGATTCAAACAACCATCGGCCACGATCGGGCGATGCGGACTCAGTAATATTCGTGGGCGGCTTCAAGTAGTCGAAACGTTGGCTCATCTTGAGCAAGTATTCGGTCAGGGCGCGGATCTCGATGTGCTCGAACCGTTTGGTGTAGTCAAGATCGGTGACCATCTCCACTTCGCCCACCTCATTGTGCAGCGGGAACTCTTGCTTTTCGTCGCTTAGGTGCTCAAAGTGACCAAAGAATTGCGGCATCCGGGTGGTGGGCCGGAAGTCGGCCGGCCGGCGAATCCAATGGTACAGCCAATCGTAGTTGACTTTCGCGCCGATGTGCCGCAAGCTCGGGCCAACCTTGCGTAACGAACCAGGCACCTCGACCTCGCGAAGCGCGTCGGCCAGCTGATGTGTCTCTTTCGTCAGCCTCGCCGTTGTTTGGGCCGGGGAAGGCGCCTGCGTCGCCGCCAATGAAGCGTCTTGCTTGATCGAGCGCATCAGCTGCTCGCGGGCCGAGTTATCTTCCGGCCGTTCGACAAGTGTCATCGCCCATTCGCGCTCCGTCGCGTTTAAGGCTGGATCGCTGGCGATTTGCTTTGCGACATCGTAATAATTGGGTTCGATCCGCATGTCCGGGCCGAGCCGCTTCTGCGGACCGTCGAAGCCAGTGATTTCATGGCAGCCGTAGCAGCCGAACTCCCGCACCAGATGATAGCCTTCCATCAATTTCGGCGCGGGCGGATCGGGGAATCGATCGCTCGGCTCGAGCTCGACGACGTTGTGATGACACTTTAGGCAGTTACTTTCGACAAACCGAGCCGGCGTCATTGGAAATATCCAATGATGGTTGTCAAACCAACCGTAGTTCAGCGCCCACTCGCGGGCCTGTGCCGGGTCGTTCGGTGTGTGGGACGTCCACTTGAATTCGGTCGCGCTGCCTTGCCCGTCATGACATATCGTGCAGCCCATTTCGCCGCGCTTGTGGGGGCTGGTGCTGCCGACGAACAAGTCTAGCCTTGGATGGGACGTAAATGGCTGGTCGAGCCCGCGGCGGATATCGATGCCTTGAGGAATGTTCGGCTCGGCAAGCTCGAGCAAGTAGTGACGCACGTCCGCGGCCGATTGAACTTGACCGCCGTTGATCGCCACGATCACGTCGCCCGTTTCCAGACCTGCCTTGGCGGCAGCGCTTTCAGGATGAACGACTTGCACCGTGACGTCGTCGACATTCACTTGCCCGCGGTTGGCGAGGCGCAATCCATAAAGAGCTTCCATGGTCGATGCATCAACTTTTCCAGCCGCCACCACTTCGGACACCTTTGCCGGTGGGACGAGCTGAAGCGCTCGCACGCGTTGGTCGCGCGGAATGGCTGGATAGGCAGGGGCCGTTGCGGATCCGGGAGCGGTCTTATCAATCGCTCGATGGCAATTCGTACAACGATCATAGCGCGCAACGCTGCTGAAGTTGTAATTAATCTTCATGTCCTGCAGCCAGATTTGCTCTAGCTTGATGCCGCCCGTATTGAATGCATCGATGATCGGCCAGCGGACGACTGTCTCTAACGGATTGTCCAACACACGCCCCGGATTCTGGTCGAGCTGCGTTTGCAGCCGCGCGATGTCGGCCTCAATCGAGGAAACGCGCTTTTGGAGATCGTTCTCAGTCGCTTGGATTTCGCTAACGACACTTTCCAGCGCCAGGCGGTACGACTTGGCGTTGGAAACCTTCACGTCTTGCTCTGCGATTTCCTCTGTGAGTTTTCGAATCTCCGCATCGTGCGTTTCGGTCGATTCACCCTCACCGACCGCAATGCCGCGCAAGCTGACGGCGGCGGTCAGGTCGGCTGCCATGAATTTCCGTTGGCCCGTTAATGCCAGCTCGCGCCGTTTCGCTTCGTTCGTAATTTCCGCCAGCTCGCCCAGCACAGCCTCGCGGGCGTCGGCCGCTTCGTCGCTTCCTGCCTCGGCGCTTTGCAATCTGGCCTGGGCAGCATTGAGATCGGTAAAATCGACAGGCTTTTCTTCGATGCCAGCTTCGGCCAACCGCGCGTCTTCGGCTTGGACGATTTGACGGAAATTCTCAATCAGCGCGTCTTCGATTTTGCTTCGCTTAACCTCGCTGAGCTGCAAGTAAAGCGTGTTCAGCTGGCCCTGCGATTCGGCCTTGGTCTGTTCGAGCTGCGCTTCGATCGTCCAATGCGCCCGCTCGCGATCGGCAAGCTGCCACTTACGCCATTCGCGGTTGTGGTCTTTCCACAACATCCAAATGGTGCTGACCAACATCACGAGCGACGTGATGCCGAAGATCACGTGCATCTTCAATTGGTCGCGCCAAGTTTTTTCTGTAGCGGGCATGGAGGATAATCAATTGGTTAGCCGGCGGACTACCGCCGCGACTAAAAATTCAAAAAATATTCAGGTATCGCAATCAAATACTTCAGGTCGAACACCCAGCGCAAAACCATCTTCACCGGCAATGAGGCCATGAAAAGCAGCAAATAAGCCAACACCATGTAACGGATGAAGCCCATTCGGTTGTAAAAACCCCGCAATACGGTCACCGCCATCAGCGGCGGCAAGACGATGAAGTATCCGAGCACCAACAACGTGCCGGGCAGTTCGCGACCGAATAAGATCGCCAAAAACTGTCCAAACGGCCGTAGCAAATCAGGCAGCCACGTAAGCGCTGGCACGGCCGGCAGGCTTTGACCGAGCCAGATCTCCCACACGTATTGGGAGAGATTAATGTTGTTGAGCGCCTCGACCTTATGCGCATCCCAATATTCATAGGGGCCGAAGAAATTCCAGTTCGGCCCGCGGAGCAGCGTCCCCAGCACAATCAGCGTCACCCACAGTTCGAGAAAACCGAGCTGGAACGTGATATAGGCAAACTTGCGCTCTTTAATGGTATAGTAGCCGTTGCCGGACTTATTGAAGTCGATATAAGGTATTGCCATCAGGCCCACGATGATCATGCTCGGCAGAACGACCCCGGCCATCCAGGGATCGTAATACACGAGCATTTCTTGCAAACCGAGGAAGTACCAGGGAGCCTTCGACGGGTTCGGCGTCTTCACGCTGCTGGCCGGCTCTTCGAGCGGCGCTTGCAGCCACATCGCCCAGAAAATCAAGAGCGCGGTCAGCGCGATCATGCAGATCATCTCGGTGTAAACCAAATCGGGCCACACCAGAATTTTCTCGCTGCCTTCTTTTTCTACCGGCGGCAGGCCCAGCTCCTTGCGGCGATCGTTTTCCACGGCGCGATAGGTCGCCAGCCAGGTGAAAAATGCGAGCAGGAAAATCAGCGCCATAATCGGCACGTTATCCGGTTTCGCGACGATTCCGTAAAAATCGGGATCGGGCATCGACAGGCCGAGGAACAACAGCATCAAGTTCCAAATCGACCAGGCGACCGCCGGTTTCACGAACCAGGATCTTAGAAAAAAGAGCACCATCAACACGAGCGTCGTGCCGACGGTGTAAATGACCGGCCCGGTGCTCTCGTTGACAAAAGTTCGGAACCACTCCGGCAGCTGCGGCATCGTGCCCAAATTCGGACCGGTCATCGATGCCAACACCACGAAAGCGACGGCAACGAGGCACCACAAGAGTGCATTGGTGAACGAAATCGTGGCGTTGCCAAGTCGCGTGCGGAAGTACGTCACCGGCTCGGTTTTTTGCCACAGGTAATATGCCGCCACGCCGTTCATCACCGCCAGCGTGATGTAGTACCACACCAGGAATGATGAGACTTTCTCGGCGAAATCCGGGGGAGCATGCATAACTTATGAATTGACCTGGGCCGCAAGCGATCGACGATAATCTGTGCAGTCGCGAGCGACGAATGTTCCTAAACGATCCCTAATCGATTACAGCGGGCCGCTAATGCCGCCGTCCTTGCGGACGCGCCAAAAGTGAATCGCGAGCAGGAGCGCGACCGCGAGTGGAATTGCGATGCAGTGCAAAATATAAAAACGATTAAGCGTTTCTTCGCCGACGTTCGGCGCGCCGAGCAAACCAAATCGCGCGTCCGACATATTCGTGATCATGTCGACGCCGCCCAAGGTCAACAGCTGCTGCCCCGGACCTTCATGGCCTAAAAAGGGAGTTGCCCGGGCCATGTTCGAGCCGACCGTGATTGCCCACACCGCAAGCTGATCCCACGGCAACAAATAGCCCGTGAACGACAAAAGTAGCGTCAGCAGCAACAAGATCACGCCGACCACCCAGTTAAACTCGCGCGGCGGCTTGTAGCTTCCCGTAAGAAACACACGGTACATGTGAAGCCAAACAGTAATCACCATCGCATGGGCGGCCCACCGATGAATCTCTCGCAAAATGCCAAGTGAATAAATATCACGCAAAGCAAGGATGTCGTTGTAAGCCCACTCTAGCGTGGGCCGGTAATAGAACATCAAGAGCACGCCCGTGACCGTCTCGACGAGGAATAAAAAGAAGGTCACACCGCCCATGCACCAGGTGTACGAGAGGGCGATGCCTTGTTTCTTAATCGACACCGGGTGCAAGTGCAGGAAAAAGTTCGTGAGCATCACGACGATTCGGTTGCGCCGATCAACCGGCATCGGATGCCGAAAAACGCTCTTCCAAATCTGCGATTCGGTGATAATTTCGCCGATGCCTGGCATGTCGTCGTAGCTCGTTAGAAAACCGGGCGGAGCGAGCTCCGCCGCTTATTAACTCATTCGAATAAATTCAAACGCCGCCGTTACGCGGGAACGTAACAGGATGGATCCTTCCACTGCCCCATTTCTTCTTGGAAGATGCGGCTCTTGTCGACCATGACATTGCCGTCGCTGGCAATCGAGACCGCATACCGCTCCAGCGGCCTCGGTGCCGGGCCTTCAAAGTTGATCCCGTCCTTATAAAAACCGCTGCCGTGGCAGGGGCATTTGTATTTCTGCTCGGCTTCGAGCCAATTCGGCGTGCAGCCCAAATGGGTGCACACCGATTTCAAAGCGAAGATCTGCTGCTCGCCGTTATATTCCGCATTCACGATCCAGACGCCGTACTGCGCTTTGAACCGCTCATCAACCTGACCAGGTGAAAATTCTGTTGGCTTGCCGACTGCAAAACGCAATGCAGGCAAGCGGACGATGTTTGGAAACATGAAACGGGCCGTGCCAAGCGTCCACGCGGTGGCTGTCACGGCCAGCGAGGAAAACCCGACGGTCAGGGCGGACATGCCGAACAGAAACGCGCGGCGCTCGGCCACTTGCTCGGCCTTGCTGCGCTGGGCGGGTGGCTTAGCGTAATCGGGCCGCACGGGCATCGGCGGCACAACGATCGCTTCCTTGGCTTTAGCTTTCTTAGCGTCTGGCGTCGCGGGCGCTTTGGCCGAAGCTTCGGCCTTCGTCATCGGTCCAGGCTTAGCTCCGCCTCGCGCCGCCGTCAGAATGCTTTGCGTGTCGGCCGGTGCAGACTTTGCAACCGGCGACTCTTTTTTGGCTGCGGCCGCGGCCGGCTTTGCGGCCGGTTTGGGCGCCGTTTTTTCGGCGGGGGCGGCCGGAGCAGCACCCTTTTCGCCGCGGGCCATCGCCATCATATCGGCCACGCTCGGTCGCGCGCCACCGGCGGCGGCTTTCTTGGGAGGAGCTGCAGCGGGCGGCGCAGCAGCCGTCTCGGGAGCAGACGCCGGTTCAGGCGCCGGCGCTTCCGTCGCGGGAGGGGCGTCTCCTTTTTGATCCGCTTTTCGTGCAGCAGCCAGAATATCGGCCACTGACATCGTGCTCTTGTCGGCCATTGTCCAACTATCTTCGTGTCGAAGCGGTCATCCGAGCGGGAAGCAATCCACTCGCCATCCACCGACGCCGGGCGACCCTAAATGACCGCTGGCAACGGTCGCTACTTCCCCATCCGAAGACCAGCAATCCTTTGCGATGCAACAGTTTATAGCGATCAGCCAGCAGGCGGCAGGGGTTTGTGAGAATTTTCACAAACTATTCTTCTAGGTTTATTGCAACCTGCGGCCGTTGTCAACGCCTTCCACCACTTTTCCAGCAATTTGAATGCGCGATGGCGTGATTCTGCGCGCCGATTTTCGAATCGTAAAGGTCAAATCTCCGGACTCGTGCAACTTTGTGCACGCCGTTGGCAACGTGCGA
>Ga0190275_10003669_pt1 | contig 10984 bp, 8 predicted proteins | sample Popmic550T_FD_133745 | JGI IMG/M metagenome (GOLD analysis project Ga0190275, IMG submission 133745) | Populus adjacent soil microbial communities from riparian zone of Yellowstone River, Montana, USA - 550 T | ecosystem: Environmental > Terrestrial > Soil > Riparian zone > Trees stand | place...
AGACGCACGTTGCCGATCCCGCCGGTCCCGGGAAAGAACGGAGCACCCGGCACGATGGCTACGCCCTCGTCGACAGCACGACGCGCGACATCCGTTCCATCGATTCCGTCCGGCAGGTCGAGCCACGAGAAGAACCCACCGAGCGGGGTGGTCCACGACACGTCGTCGGGCATGTGAGCCTCGAGGGCTGTCATCAAGAGCGCGCAACGCCGGCCGTAGAGAGTGCGCGACCGACGAGCCTGCTCTTCGAGCCCACCCGCTCGGCCGTACCCCTCGAGGAGTCGTTGGCCGAGCGCGGTCGCGCATTGATCCGTGTTCTGCTTCGCCCAGACCATGCTGGCGACGATTTCCGGTGGACCGGTGCCCCATCCGAGGCGGACGCCGGGGATGAAGGTCTTGGAGAACGTTCCCGCCTGCACGACGACGTCGGGAGCAAGGGACCACAGGCTTGGCAGACGCTCCTGACCGAATCCGAGCTCGCGGTAGGCGACGTCCTCGATGATGAGGAAGCCGTGGTGACGCGCGACCTCGACCAGTCGTTGTCTGCGGTCGTGCGCGAGAGTGATCCCCGCTGGGTTCTGGTGGTCCGGAATGGTGTAGAGGAACTTCGGACGACCGTACTCTACGATCGCAGTCTCGAGACGCTCGACATCCAGTCCCTGTTCGTCCATGAGCACTTCGCGGACGTTCGCCTCGAAACTCTGGAACGCCATGATGGCCCCCAGGTAGGTTGGCCCCTCGACGAAGACGAGATCGCCCGAGTCGATCAGACTCTTACCAAGGAGCTCGAGGGCCTCGATCGTTCCGCTCGTGATGATGAGTTCGTCGTCATCCGGCCGAGCCCCGTCCACCTCCAATCGATCGGCGATGAAAGAACGGGGGCCGGGAAGGCCGGCGACGGGCGCGTACTGGAGGGCGGACACATCGTGGTCCTTCGCGAGCCGATCGAAGTGAACGGCGAGCTCCGACCCCGGAAACGTGGAGGGGTCGGGGAAGCCACCGGCGAACGAGATGAGGTCCGTCTTGTTGGCGAGCGCCAGGATCGCGGTCAGACCGTCGGCCGCGCTCGTCTTCGTTCTGCGAGCGAACAGCTCGTCCCATGGGATCCTCGTGCGAGCCCTTGACATGCGGTCCCTCCCTGGCCTCTGAGTGCGCTGCTGCAAGGCTACTCTTACGAAATCACGAACGCCTCGGGGACGTTCCCGGTCATAGGAAGGGGCTCGGATGAGTGGTCGCGTTCAGCACGTGGTTCTTTTCAAGTTTCCACAAGAGTTGAGTTCGGAGGAAGAAAAGGAGATGTTCGAACGCGTGCGCGCGTGGCCCCAGCACATTAAGTCGCTCACGGGGCTTCGATTCGGCAAAGACGAAACCGGCCGATCCGGCGGATTCGACTACCTCCTACTCACCGAGTTCGACAACGAGGAAGATCATCAGGCGTACTACTCGCAGGCCCTGCACGTCGCCTTCAGCGAATGGGTCCGTGATCGAAAGGCCGAACTCATCCGCGTCGACTACCGGCTGACTCCCGAAACGCTCCTCGTCTGACGGTGACTAGCTCGTGCGTTCCGGTTCTCTCGCGACCGGCTCGGCCGAGCTCTCTCCCGTGGGAGCGATCGCAACCGGTTGGGGTGCGGAGGGATGCCCTTCTCCTAAGAAACCGTCGAGCAGCAGGAACAACAGGTTCAGGAGGATTCCGGCAACGGCGGCAGACGCGATCGCTGGCACGTTCCAATCGAAGAACGGGAGGTTGCCTCCCTCGAACGTGTCCCCGCCGATTCCGACCACCAACACCACTGACGTGATCGCGAGCTGTCGAAGGTCGAACAGGTTGACTCGCTCCGACATGATCAGCGCGATTCCCTGTACTCCGATGACACCAAAGAGATAGATCGCGAGGCCGCCGGTGACGGCAACCGGAATGGTAGTGACGACAGCCGCAAGTTTCGACACGAACCCAAAGGGCCATCGCGATGATTCCGGCCGATATCAAGACCGGAACGGAGAAGCTCCGCCGTGATGGCCATGAGGCTGTTGTTCTCGCCGTAGTTGGTACCCGATGAGGCTCCCAGCATCCCGTTCGTGATGTCCGAGACGCCGTCGAGCACGAGATTCAGCCCCACAAGACGTTTGATCCCGAGCGGCGGCGTTTCATCTCGGCAGGAAGCTCATCGACGTAGAGGCTCACCTGGTAGAGGTGTGCGGTGCTCTCCGGAATCGTCGCGATGACAATGGGTGCGATTGCCACGATCGCTCGCCACGCGTTCTCGTCCGTGAACGCAGGCAATTGGAAATCCGGGACTGCGACCCACGCGCATCTCCGACCGCAGAGAATTCGACGTTGCCGGTAATCGCTGCGACCAGATAGCCACACACGGCCCCAAGAAGAATCGGGAGCATTCCCAGCAGACCCAGCCCGCGCAGGTAGATGGAGAAGAGAATCGTGAGTAGCAGCGTCGTCAGGGCGATGCCCCAGTTGTCGACCGCCATGTCCAGGGCTTCCTTGGCAAGCGCCAGCCCGATCACGATCGCGATCGAGCCGGTGACCGATGCCGGCAGCACACGGTCGAGCTTCTCCTTGCCTGCGGCCTTGATGATGTAGCCGATGACGATGTTGAGAATTCCCGTTGCCACGACGCCGACCTGAGCGAGCTCGGTGCTTCCGAACTCCGCGGAGACGATTCCGACGACGGCTGCGAGATACGCGAAGCTTCCGCCGTAGTAAAGGGGAATACGGTTGCGCGAACCTACGGCGGCCAGAACCGTCGCCAGACCCGATGCAAAGACGGTTACCGCGACGTCGAAGCCGGTGATGATCGCGACCAGGGCCGTGGCCGGGAACATCGTGAGAACGTGCTGGAAGCCGAGGCTGACCAGCGCACCCGGCGGCGGAACGTCGGGGGGAAGGTAGCCCAGGACTCTTCCTCCCGCAGGCCTCGTGTCCGACTTTGCCACGTTCGCCCCTCCCTAGATGGGTCCTCGCACGACCCAGAGCTCGGCGGCCAACTCAAGGTCGCATATGAGCAGTTTCGACCATTGACGACCCTCAGAGTCGTTTTTGGCCGAAAGGTCCAGATCCAGCCGCAGCCGGCCCTAAACCCCGCCCCGCTGTGGGTCGATGAGTCACCACGGAGCAGAAATGGGAGGCAAGTCCGTGAGACCGAGAATCACGACATCGAATGCATGGGCCGTGGCCGGCGTCGTCGGCGTGCTGGCAACCATGCTCTACTTCCTGTTGCCCACACCCGACGCTCAGGCGGTCCTGTTCATCGCGATCGGGGCGGCGACCTGCGCCTCGGTTCCCATCGGCTTGCGTCTGCATAGAGTCGAGGTGCCCCGCCCCTGGCTTCTCCTGACTGTGGGCCTTGGCCTCAAGGTCCTCGGCGACGGCGTCTGGTATGCGGAGAACCTCCTGGCCGGAGGCGACGCTCTTGTCGTTCCGGCGAACCTCTGCTACTTCTTCGCTTACTCGTTTCTCACCGCATCGTTTGTCGTCTTCGTGAGACTACGCGGCTTCAAGAACCTGAGAGCCGTCGCCCTCGACACGGCAATGCTGCTCGTGAACGCTACCGTTATCTCGTGGATGTTCTTGATGCATCCCATGCTCATCTCGAGCTCGTCCTGGGTCGAACGACTCGTCTTCACGTCCTACCCGGTCATGCATCTCTTGGTCCTGGGTGGGGTCGTCTCGCTTCTCCTGTCGAACGGTCCAAGACCCCCGGCCCTGTACCTGCTCACCGGCGGATTCTTGCTGCAGGTAGCGGGCGACACCGCGTACTACGCCGGAGTTCTCCACACCGGCTACGGCGTCGGAAGCGTGTTGGATGCACTGTGGCTCATTGCCAACGTGCTTATCGCTATGGCCGTCCTTGCCCCCTCGATGAGCAAGCTGTGCGGCACCCGAGGAACCTCCGGCGTTTCGTTGACGCGCGCCAGGATCTCTTGGTTCGCGGTGGCGGCCCTAATCGGTCCCGCAGCGCTCGTGATTCATCCAGCAGAGAGCATCACGGTCTTTGAGGCCGTCGGAATGTTCTCGAGCCTCCTTCTCTTCCTTCTTGTGCTTGCGCGCATGGCCGGACTCGTTTACGCCCTTCAGTCTCAGTTCCAGGACCTTCAGCGCAGCGCTCAGAAGTACCGGGCGCTGGCCCGCAACTTTCCCAACGGTGCCGTCTTGCTCTTCGATCACGATCTCCGCTTCCTTGTTGCGGACGGCACTGGCCTCCAGAATGCGGGCTTCGCCTCCACTAACCTGGAGGGAAGCACGGTCCAAGAGGTCCTGACGCCGACAATGGCAGCCCGCCTCGAGCCGCACTTTAGAGGCGCGCTGGCCGGACAAACCTCAACAGCGCAGATAGCCGTGAGGGACAAGATCTACGAGATGCACGCCGCTCCGGTGCAGGACGAACAGGGCGAGGTCTTCGCGGGCTTGATCCTGGCTCAGGACGTCACCACCCGAGCGCGGGCCGAAACGCTGCTGGCCCGACAGGCCGTGACTATGGAAATGATCCTGGGGGGCGGCCACCTCAAAGACGTGCTCGAGCACATCGCAGAGGCGGTCGAGGACCACGCTCCGGGAGCCCGTTGCTCGATTCTGATGCTGGACAAGGACGGCTCTACGCTGCGCCACTGTGCTGCTCCGAGTCTCCCTGCCGCCTACAACCACGCCATCGATGGAATCTCGATCGGACCCAACGTCGGGTCCTGTGGCACGGCGGCATTCATCGGTGCCGAGGTAAGCGTCTCAAACATCGAGACGGATCCTCTATGGGCCGACTACAAGGATCTCGCTCGCGTGTACGGGCTCGGCGCGTGCTTCTCGTCACCCATAACGAACGCCGAGCACAAGACGCTCGGTACCTTCGCTCTCTACTACGACCAGCCCACCGAGCCGCCTTCGGAGCATCTCGAGGTTGTTCGTTTGTTCACACACCTCGCGGGCATCGCGCTCGAGCGAAGCGTCTCAGAGGAGCGAGGGGCGGAGCTTCAGAGCCAGCTCAGACAGTCCCAGAAGATGGACGCGATGGGGCAGCTCGCGGGTGGAATCGCTCACGATTTCAACAACATCCTCTCGGTCATCCGCAACTACGCGATCTTCGTGCGTGACGAGTTCTCTCCCGAGAACCCGGCGCGAGAAGACGTCGAGGAGATCGTGCGGGCCAGCGACCGAGCCGGGGACCTCGTCCGGCAACTCCTCGCCTTCGCTCGCAAGGACGGAGCGAACCCACAAGTGCTCGATCTAAACGACACAGTCGGTGACTCTCAAAAGCTGTTCCGACGCACGATGCACGAAAACCTGAGCTTGTCGGTCGAGCTCGCTCCCGGTCACCCTTCGACCGAGATGGATCCCGGCCAGCTCGATCAGATCATCCTCAATCTCGTCGTTAACGCGCGCGACGCTATGCCGGAGGGGGGCTCGCTCACCATCGCAACGGGCTATGAGACCGTGGACCATCCGCATCCCCACCTGGCAATCGGTCCCTACGTGACGTTGTCGGTGACCGACACCGGCTGTGGTGTCACCGACGCCATTAAGGGACGCATCTTCGAGCCCTTCTTTACGACTAAGCCACCGGGCGAGGGCACCGGCCTTGGCCTTGCAATGGTCTACGGCATCGTGGATGCCGCAGGGGGGCACGTGGCTGTGGATTCCGCGCCCGGCCGGGGGGCAACCTTCACCCTGTACCTGCCGGCGACGACAGTGGAACCCAACCACGAGGCCGCCGCCAAGGATGCCCCTCGAGCGACGCCCATATCCGGAGGACATCGCATCCTGGTTGTTGAGGATGAGGAGGCTGTGCGCAAACTGGTGGGCCGCATCCTCACCGGACGCGGCTATCGGGTGGTCGAAGCAGCATCGGGCACCGACGCGCTGGCGCAGCTCGAAGTCAACGAAGGACGAGTCGACCTGTTGCTGACCGATGTGCGAATGCCGGGGATGTCGGGGAGGGAACTCGCGCTGAACGTTCAGATGCTGTACCCGCGGATAAAGACTCTGTACATGTCGGGATACGCCGAGGACGAGCTCGCAGAGAACTCGATCCGAGGCCTGGAAACATGGATTCAGAAGCCGTTCTCGGCCGACACGCTGCTCACCATTGTCGGCAGGACGCTTGACTCCGTGGACCATGCGCCGGTCGGAGCCACTTCGCTCGACTAGCAACCCGGTTGCTCACAACCGCCTATCATCGGCCGATGGCTACGGCCGTCTTCTTTCACGCTCATCCGGACGACGAGGCGATTGCAACCGCGGGCACGATGGCCAAGGCCGCGCGAGACGGTCACCGCGTCGTGCTCATATGCGCGACCCGCGGGGAACAAGGCATACCCCAGCCCGGGGTCCTCGACGATGGCGAAGAGTTGTGGCGAAGGCGCGAGCAAGAACTCGCGCAGGCCGCACGAATTCTCGGAGTCTCCCGCCTCGAGTACCTCGGCTATACCGACTCGGGGATGATGGGCGAACCCACGAACGAGGCGCCGCAATGCCTCTGGCAGGCCGACGTCGATGAGGCAGCTCGACGGCTGGCCAAGTTCCTGGACGAAGAGCAGGCAGAGGTGCTCACGATCTACGACGAGAACGGAGGCTATGGGCATCCCGACCACATACAGGTGCACCGCATCGGGATGCGGGCCGCCGAGCTCAGCGGAACCCGCGACGTATTCATGAGCACGATCAACAGGGCACATACCAAAAAGCTCATCGAGCAGGCAGAAGGCGTTGGAATCGAGGTGGATGCCGGCATTCGAGATTCTGTGGACACGCTGGGTGTTCCTGCCGAAGCCATCACCACAGCTGTCGACGTCACGGGGTACCTCGATGTCAAGAGGCGCGCAATGGCGGCACATGCATCGCAGATCGCAGACAACTCGCCGTTTCTCGGAATGCCTCCTGACGTCTTTGCTGCGGCGTGGGGAACGGAGTGGTACGTGAAAGTCGGCGTCGAGCCGACCGAGGAGCTGCAGACGTCTCTCTTCGACTAGTGGATGCATCCCTCGGCGCCCCATCAGCCAGGCCGGGGAACCCCTATCGGATTCGGAAAGGGAACCACGTCGCTCTCCACGACCGGACGAAGAATCGTCGTCATCAGCTCGTGCAGCCGCTCGCACACTTCGTCTGAGAGAAACCGCCACGGGGCGACGGCTAGCTCGTCGGTTCGCTGTTCGAGCAGAACGTGGGCGGTCCCGCCTTCTTTTGTGAGCCGGTCCTTCACGTCGAGCCATCCACGTGCCTGCAATCTCTGACTTGCAGCGGCCCAATCTTGGTCCGACCAACCCCTGAACGGTTCGATCGAGGTGCGCGGGAGAGCGCCGGTCGCGCTCAGGGCGACGTGGGCCTCGCACCCATCGAGGCCGGCCACCGACAGCGCCGTCACGTGGCCGTCGCCCCGCCACTCGCGCAGCAACGTGCAGGCGTGCCACAGTTCGAGATGCGGTGCGTCGGGCCATGGCAGTCTTGCGTGAGCCGCGTACAGAGGGCGCCCGGGGAGACTGCACGCAGAGGCAGCGCGTCTCGCAAGCTGGGCAGCTTCCCGCATGTCGTCGCTATCGACCATCCCTCCCAGAATCCGCCGAAGTGCCGCATCAACCCCGCTAAGGCGAGCGTCGAGCACCGCGGTGGGAGTCGCGAAGGACCATGCATCGGGGATGGCTCGTCTCACCATGTCGGGGTGGAAGTTGTAGAAGGTTGCCACGACAACCTCGGGTGGAACCGGACCCATCGCCGCCGAACGCGATGCGAAGTAGCCCATCCAGTAACCCTTTAGGCCCGCCGCATCAAACGCCGCTCTGGTCTCGGGGGCGAAGTACACGATCGCGTGGAAAGGCTCTGTAACGCGCCACATGCGCCGACTGAGGTGATCTCCCATTACTCGAGTCCACTCATTTGGGGGAACCGGGAGCTAATCGTTCTCGGTCGGCAGACCGGCGTTGTTCCACGCGCTCATTCCACCGACGACGCTGTGCACGTCTTCGTGTCCGCGCGCTCGCAGGTAACTCGAAATCACTGCCGACCGATAGCCGCTACCACACACCACCGCAAGTGGTTTCGTGGTGCTCACCTCGCTCAGCCGCTCTGGAACCTCGGCCCCCGTGATGAACTGGGCTCCGGGGATATGCGCGTCGGCCCACTCCGCAGGCTGCCGCACGTCGAGAACCGCGATGTCCGATTCCTCCATCCGCTTCATGAGGTCGCCGACTGAAATCTCTTCTGTAGCCTCGACCGATTCGCCACTCGTGCGCCACGCCTGCATTCCGCCGGAGAGCCAACCGATCGGGAGGTCGTAGCCGGTCCTCAAGAGCTGCCAGGTGGCTTCCCAGAGCAGATCGGGATCCTCAAGGACCAACAGCACTCTGTCGCCATCTCCCAGGACCGTGCCCGCCCACGTCGAGAAACTGTTGGACAGGCCAACATTGAGAGCTTCGGGGATGTGTCCCCCAGCCCAGGCTTCGGACGATCGAGCATCGAGAACGACTGCCCCATCTCGCATGTGCCCCGCGAACTCGTTCGGCTTGAGCGCCGGAGGTTCGCTGAGCACACCGAGAAGCTCGGGCCCGGCGAGGTTCCTGGAACGCATGCGACGCCAATAGGGCGGCACGGCCGGCAGGTTGTCCAACCGGATGCACTCCTCGACAAACTCCTCCGAGTTCGAAACACGAGTAAGCACCGCATTCGTCTTCCGCTCGTATCCCACCGTCGTGGAAAGCCTGCTGCCGATGTTTCCGCCGCATAGCGAGCCGGCAACGTGTGTCGGCCAGACCTCGACATGGTCGGGCAAACGCCACAGGATCTTCTCTTGAATCGTGTGACAGAAGTCGCGTGCCGCGCTGCGCGCTTCATCGGGCCCGCCGAGCAAGTCGGGACGAGCCAGGTCCCCGACCAGCAGAGCTCCACCCGACAGGAGCATCGTCGGCTCATCGCCCGCCGTCCTGTCGTAGACCAAGAGGCTGACATGCTCGGGCGTGTGTCCGGGTGTGTGGACGATCTCGAACGCCACATCCCCTATCTCGATTTGCTCGCCGTCCTTGACGCTTCGATGGTCGTAGCCAAGCTTTGCTTCGTGGTAACCGAGCAACTCCACATTTCCTCTCGCAGCGACCTCGCTGATACCACTCATGTAATCGTTGTGGCCGTGCGTGTCGATGGCATAGCCGATGCGAAGTCCCTGCCGGCGCGCGGTCGCGTAGTAGTCGGTCACGTTTCGTTGCGCGTCGAGTATCAGGGCCTGGCCGGTGACCTCGTCACCAATGAGATAGGAGGCGTGGCCGAGACTGGGAAGGTAGAACTGCCTGAAGATCATCGTCGATCCCTTCTGACCCCCGGCCGGGGGCCCTCTGTGCAAGGCCCAGCGCTCAACGTCTGGTAGCGCTCGTGCGCTCGACCAGATCCCTCAACCGCTCCGATCTCTCTACCCGATACTGCGCGCTATGCGTCAGCGATTTCAATGGCTTCGGCAATGTCGCCAGCGTGGTCGCGCAGCGGTTGCGAAGCTCATCCAGCGGTGGAGCCTGGGCCACACGGCACCCGTTGGCCATGACCGGCTCCAGAATCGGCCGGGCGCCCGGCATGTCCTCGCCCTCGAGGGCGAGGACATCGTGATCCATTACCCCGTCGCGCTCAAAGCGCCACACCTGCTTGCATCCAGGCAGCGTGATCTTCCCCGCCGACAGCTTGATCCTCGGGCCGCCCGAGTCGGCGACGAGTTTATAGACGCCCCCGAGGGAGGGTGCGTCGCCGCTGACCCCCAACTGAGTCCCCACACCGAATGCATCAACGGGGACACCGTCGTCCACCAACTCGGCGATCCTGTGCTCGTCGAGGTCACCGGAGAGAAAGATTGACGTGTCGACGAGGCCCGCATCGTCCAGGATCTTGCGGACGGACCTCGTTAGGTGAGCGAGATCACCTGAATCGATTCGCACGCCGATGAGGTGGACGTCCTCGTCCGCAAGCTCGGTAGCCACCCGAGCCGCGCGGCGGGCGCCCTCTTCGACATCGAACGTATCGATCAACAGCACGGCACGGTCTGGAAAGTCGCGCGCGAAGGTTCTGAACGCATCGATCTCGCTGTCGAAAGCCATGACGTATGAGTGCGCCATCGTCCCGCTGACCGGAATCCCGAAGGTCTTCCCCGCGAGGACGTTCGAGGTCCCCGACGCACCCGCGATGTACGAGGCGCGCGCAGCCTTGAGTGCCGCATCGGCCCCATGGTCCCGTCTCAGAGAGAAATCAACGAAGTCTCGCTCGCCCGATGCAAGCGCGACCCGCGACGCCTTTGAAGCGACCATCGTCTGGAATGTGACGCAATTCAACAGGTAGCTCTCGACAATCTGCGCTTGAGGGAGGGGTGCTGTAACGCGAAGCAGGGGCTCCCCACCGAAGACCGCCTCCCCTTCCGGAATGGCGTGCACGTCGCCACCGAAACGAAGCGCGCTCAGATAGTCGAGGAACTCCCCGTCGAACATCTCGAGCGAGCGAAGATAGTGCAGGCTCTCGTCGTCGAAGCGCATGGTCTCCAGATACTCGAGCGCATGCTCGAGTCCGCAGGCGATCAGAAAGTTGCGGCTCTCCGGCAACCGGCGGACGAACAGATCAAAGGTCGACCGCTCCTCCATTTTGTGCCGGAAGTAGCTTGCGGCCATCGTCAGCTCGTACAAATCCGTCAGGAGGGCCGCATTGGAAGAATTGACCCAGGTCACTCGATCGTGCCTCCGGCCGCTCGGATCGCCTCGAGCGCACGGTCGTCGTCCCCAGGCTCAAGGTTCACTCCCCTGATGCCATCGGCCAGCACGATCGTAGCAAAGCCGTATTCGAGGGCGTCTATAGCGGTTGCCTTCACGCAATAGTCGGTGGCCAACCCCACCACCACGACGCGCTCGATGTCACCCTTTCGCAGCACGTCGACTAGCTCCGTGGCGTGCTTCTCGGATGTTGTCGGATGACGCTCGGTGAAGCCCGAGTACCCATCGTTTCCAGTTGCACCCTTTCTAACGA
>Ga0190275_10003670_pt1 | contig 10980 bp, 11 predicted proteins | sample Popmic550T_FD_133745 | JGI IMG/M metagenome (GOLD analysis project Ga0190275, IMG submission 133745) | Populus adjacent soil microbial communities from riparian zone of Yellowstone River, Montana, USA - 550 T | ecosystem: Environmental > Terrestrial > Soil > Riparian zone > Trees stand | place...
CATGACAACCGACCAGGGAATGCACGCATGACAACCGACCAGGGAATGCACGCATGACAACCGACCAGGGAATGCACGGTGCGTCGCGGTGCTCCGCAGCTCATCGCATTCCCGTTCGTCGTCCTTGAGTCAGTCTCCTGCATCCCAGAGCGATTCAAACAACATCTCGCCCGCCAAAAGAACGTTTAAACTCACTCGTTGAATCCGATTGTGACGGAGATGAACATGCAGTCCTCGTCATACGGGTTCTTCCAGGCGTGGGTGACACCTGTCATGACCAGTAGGTCACCCGGAACGAGCGTCTGTATCTTTCCCCCGGGGAGTTCGATATCAACCTTCCCGGAGATGACGACGTCGTAGTCGGTTGTGTCCGTGGCATGCATGGCGGGATCGCTCTCGTCGAATTCCTCAGCCCACAGACTGGCCGTCGCCGCATCCACCTTGCCTGCTGACCGAGCGGGGATGCACATCACGCCGAAAGTAGAACCATTCGGCCCCGCCAGACGAAAGCTCGTGGGTGTCGAGCCTGGGTTCTCTAAGGAATGGCCGTTCTCCACGCTCCAGTACCAAGCGCCTTGAGCGATTCCCGGTTGGTCGAGCAGAGCCTTCGGCTTCGCGCCGACGACGAATTCCAGTTCCCCTGACCTGTCTGCGCGGGCGACGACAAGCCGCCATTCATGAGCGTGCGGGAAGGCATTCATTTTTCTCCTATGTGGTTCTTGGCGTCAGTTCTTCTCGGGCGGTTCCGGAAGCTGGCTCGGTCAGTATGTTGAGCTCGTTAAGACCCCGACCATTTGTGACATTCAGACTTGCGATCGCCTCCGTCTGGCGTCGACGATTCCGCTTAGCTCGGACACGCCGTCGTCTGATGTGCTCATGACCACGCCTGCGAACACAGTTAAGTTTTGGCACCGCGTAGCCGCGGTTGGATATGTCTGCTGACCGGCCCGACCATAAGCGCTGGATACGATGGCAACGGCGTTTTGCCGAGGCGGTGGGCACAGCCGGATCATCGCCGACTGCGGGTCTAGCCCACTTGTCCTCCGTCTCTCGGCGTTAAATCTCGGCGGCGTCGGCATTGTGGCCTGGTACGCCGACCTGAGGTCCTTGGCTGGGATCCGAGTACTCGTATGACGTGTAGCGGAACCCGACGGGGGCGTATGTCGGTCGGTTTTGGACCTGTCAGTAGCGGATCTTGAACTGATTGCGATGGTCTATCACGAGATATTGATATCGTCAAGCCGTTGTGGATTCGCATCCAGGTGGCTATGGTTTCGTATCCAGATCCAAATTGAGGTCTTTCGATTCGACGGCAATTGGTAGGGCCGGACCGCAGTACCGATCGTGCTGGTGAAAGTGGGAGACGTTGTCAGCGAAAGTGAGTCGTTCGTGTTTGAAGGGTGTGTCGTCTTCGGCGGTGGATGTTCGTGTCGATAAGTGGTCAACGTCGGTGCTGAATAGGGAGAACTGAGGTGTCCTGGATCTGGTGTAGTCTCTGACTCCCCTGAGGTGAATGACGCCACGCCTGCACCCCGCAACGACGATCAGGAAACCGCGATCTTGCGGTGGGGATACAACAGGAGCGCTGCCAAGCGCATCCTAAAGAGTTGGCGATCGAGTCCCGCAGGCAGATCGGTGCGTTGATCGACCTCGCTGGGCGCCCAACACTGGCGGCTGCTAGCTGAAGAGAACGCCGAGTTCTATTCTCGCGTCGCCGATCTCCCCGAGCTGATGCGCCCGCATTGCACAAGCAGTTCGGCGTCGGCCCTGACGTGGCCGTTGCCGGCTCGTCGTTGCCGCCAGCAATACCGATCGACTCCGAGGTCTCTCAAGAGCGGGTCATGGTGGTTCAACATCACGGGTCATGGTGGTTGAACATCAGCTTCGCGAGAAACAGCTCACCTTGCGCCAGACCCAGGTGCCTTCGTTGGCCACGGAAGGCCACAATGGCCGAGCTGTCGGAGCGCGGAATTGACCTCGGATGGACAGGGCATGCTCAAGGAGGAAGTCGTATGAAGACTGGCATCAAGTTCTACAACACTGACGAGACGTATCCGCCGTTAGATTTTGCTCGCATGGTCGAGGACAACGGGATCGAGTCAATCTGGCTGCCGGACCATTCGCACGTGCCCGCGCAGTCGCGGGTGCTCGACGAACTCAAGGTCGCCTACGGTGGCGCTGATCGCGGCCCCCAGCAACGGCAGTTCTCGGGGTCGCCGGTTCCCGGCGGACTGCCTCGTGAGTACTACCGCAACTACGATGCTCTGACCACTCTCGCCATGATGGGGGCGGTGACCTCGAAGCTTAAGCTGGGTACTGGCATCTGTCTGGTCGTCCAGCGTGATCCGATCATCCTGGCCAAGGAGATCGCAACGATCGACCGTCTCACCGGTGGACGCTTTCTGTTCGGTGTCGGGGCCGGAGCGCCCTGGAACGCCGCAGAACTCATGAATCACGGGGTGAACCCGAAGACCCGAACTGGGCTCATGCTTGAACGGATCGACGCGATGAAACGGATTTGGGGCAACGAGCAGGCGGAGTATCACGGGAAGCAGGTCGACTTCGATCCGATCTATCAGTGGCCGAAGCCTGCTCAGCAGCCACACCCTCCCATCTTGATGGGAGGTATGGGTCCCACCGTTCTGGATCGAACGCTGAGTCACGCGGACGCCTGGTTCCCCGGGCACACGAACGACACTTTCGACAGCTTGGAAGACCGCATCACGGAGCTGCGCGAACGCGCGGGGGCGCTCGGCAAGCCCATGGAGGTCACCTTGAACCTCGGCCGTCTGGACTACATTGACCGATACGCCGAACTCGGTCTGGACCGGGTGGTCTATCTGGTCTCTGCCGCGGCGAGTGAGAGTGAGATATATGCGCTAGTGCGCGATCTGGGACGGATTGCCCAGGAGGTCCAAGGCGTGCCGCCCGCGCAGGCTTAGAACTCTTAAGACGGCGAAACCGTCAATATTGAGTCAAATTCTTGCTTGTGGTTGATCATCGTCATGCGGCGACTCGGCGTGGTGTGCGAGTTCGTCGATCGCTGCTTCTTAGGTCCGTAAGGCGGCACGGAGCTTGGTGTTGGTGGGTGGGCTACTGCTGGTGACCTGATCGATTCCTGGGATGAGGAAATGCTGGTGCAGGCGGGTGAGGAGAAGTGCTTCGGATGCCGTCGTCGGTGACTCGGTAGCGGTGGGTGTGTGGGATGCGATCAATCATGTCGTGGGTGCGGAGCCGCCGTAGGTCATGTGTTGCCTGCCCACGCCTGATTTCCTCCGGGTGTTGGCTTCGCAGGGGGCCGAGGAACGAGCGAAAATGGCTGTTGGTGAAGCAGTTGGGCAGCAGACGGAAGATGCAAAGGGCGGCAAGCAGGCTCTGCACGCGGGCGCCGGTGATGCGAAGGCCGGCGATTCGGGTCCCGGTTGTTGTGATGACCGGGTCGTTGACGGCGGCGAGGGTGGTGGCGCCATCGGCGGGGTCGTGGCTGATTCGTTGGACGTCGAGCAGACGTCGGGTGGTATGAAAGCCGACCTGCCGCAGTGCTGGCAGGTTAGACAGCCGTTCCCGAGGCCGAAAACGGCGGGGTTGTTGATGGTGGTCTTGTCCGGATGGCACGTCCTTCCTTGTGATACAGCTTGATGGTCGCGGTCTTGTACTTGATCTGGACGCTGGGCACGACGTCGGTGCTGATCACCCTGGTCCGGCAGCGGGTTTGGGTACTGCGGCGCCGCTCGGGGTGGATACGCCGCTCGAAAATCGAGGCTGACCTTGTCGGGCCGGCCAAAGTCGAGGTCGTCGCGGATCAATTGTTTGAAGAACGCCCGACCGGACAGCGGACGATCCAGCATCTGGGTCAGGGAGAACTCGGCCTGCAGGACCGACAGTTGGTAGCGCAAGCCGGCGTCGATGTCTGCCAGGGTGAACGCGCACGGCGGCGAAGCCCCGGTAGTGGTCAGGACCGTAATTTCGTGGGGGTTCAGGTCCAGACGGTGGGGTCGCCGAGGTATAAGGCGCAAGCTGTGTCCAGCGCATCTTCGGGGAGTCCGGCGAGATCACCGGTGGGTAAGGCGGCGACTTCGAAGCCGTCCTTGCTGGCGAGGTAGATCGCGAGCCCCGAACCTGCGCTGGGCGCTGGGCGGGCCCGCACGCCGGCTGGTCGTCAAAGACGCGAACCCGGCACCCAACGTCGGCGTGTAAAGCGTGGTGCCCAGCTGTTGCGCATAACCGCTCAGCGCCCTGATGACTTCTCGTACTGGCCGATCGTCGACTCCACGTAGCCAGCCGAGCGCAACCCAGCAACAACAAACCGCGCCGATACCGGTGATTGTCGGATCCACCGCCGTCTCCATCCCACAGGGGCATGGACATGACAAACGCTAACGACGCGACAAACGTTAAACCGAAGAATCCTTCCGAATCTTAAGCGGCACTGGAGAATCAGAACTCCCCGGCTTACCCCAACCTCGGCATAATCGGAATTAGACCGAAATCTGTTTAACGGCTCTGCCTGGCCAATCGCACGACGTGAAACGGGTCCATCAACGGTGATGTCGTCGCTCAGCTCTTCGGTGGCGGCGGTTCTTGAACCCGGTGAACCCATTCATGGCCATGACATCCACTGCATTACACCATGTTTCAGTTCGATTAGACAGCCGTTAACGGTGACCGCGGTACACAATATATTTCCACGGAAATGGCCGAAACTCCGCAGTTCACGGGCTGGCTTGCTCTGTGGACGGACCGGGGGGTGTTGGGACAATGCCCGGCAGGAATCGCACCGGGCGAGCTTGAAAGTCGAGTTCTACGACCGCCGCTCGTGGCCAACCAGAGCTGAGGCCATGACAGTCGTTGGCGACCGGATCGAGCGCGTCCACGACCGCCGCCGGCGCCACTGGGCACTGAACATGCTCAGCCCCGTACGGTTCGAAGAGCTTCACTGTCAGATGTCAGAAGCCGCCTGACCCACCGTCCACCGTCAGTAGTCAAGCCCATGACCACTTTGGTCGCTGCGTGACGTGAGGCGCGCTGCGCTAGGGGTTCCTCGGGCGTCGGACCCCTCGCGAGTGTGATCGACACGATGCTGTCCGGCAGGTGCGCCTGGGGGGGCATCTTGGACGTTGCAGTGCTCAGGCGTAAGTTGAACTCGCTTCCGGCCTGATTGGATTCGTTTTCATTCCACCATTGACATCGTATCCAAGAATCGCTAGCGTTCATCGCGTGACGTGGCTCACTGTATAAACCGACACTGGGTCTTTACCTCCCGAAGGGGTGGTCACGACCGATTGGTTGCGCCTTCCAGTGCTCCTTCCCCCCGTGCCACAACCCCCAGACAGCTGGCGACGAACAGCGGTGAGCGCCATAACCGATGGTCTGTCTTGTCGCCGAATTGTTCACCGTCATCAGAAGGGCAAATCCATCCATGAAGTCAGGAAAGCCAAAGATCGCACTCGGCCTAATTGGACTGATCGGGCTAGCGCTGACCACGAGCGCATGCGGCGAGTCGAGTGGTGGCGGAGCGGCCGCCTCCGTCGCCGAGATGGAAGAGGTCAACTTGACCTTCCAAAGCCAGGCCAGTCCCGAGCACCCGCACGGGGTCGCCCAGAAGGCATTCGCTGAGGAGGTCGCCGAGAGGACGAATGGAAAGGTGAAGATCGAGATCTACTTCTCCGGCTCCCTTCTCGCAGGCGACGCAGATCTCGGTGGGCTGGAGTCCGGCGTCGCAGACTTGGGGGCGCTTTTCATCACCTACCACCCGCAGACTCTGCCGGTCGCGAACTGGTTCACGCAGATGCAATCGCTTCGTTCGCACAGTGCTCCCCACGGATTCATTCAGGGAACTGCCGCGCTGCAGAAAGTAGCGGAGACGTCGGAGGCACTTCAGCAGGAGGCTGACGAACACAACGTTGTGTTCTTGGGCATTTCGAGCGGGGCAATCAACTACGGCCTCTTGTGTAAGGAGCCTATAAATTCGCTCGACGATGCCAAGGGCGTCAAGGTCCGTGTAGGTGGGACTGTGTGGGCAGATGAGGTCAAGGCCATGGGCATGACTCCCATATCGCTGCCGTTCTCCGAGTCATACGAGGCGCTGCAGCGCGGGGTAACTGACTGCGAGTGGGGTGATCCGACGACCATAGCTGCGTTTGGCCTCTGGGACGTCGCGAAGTTCTACCATCCGGTTGCGGGCAGCCCCTCCGGGTCGACCTACCTGACTGCAAACAAGGACACCTGGGACAGTCTGCCGCCCGACGCTCAGGAGATAATTCAGAATGCGAACGTCAACTTCAACGTGCGAGTGACTGAGGCCGGCCTCGAGGGCTATAAGGACTTCGTCGACCGGGGGGAAGAAAAGGGCGTGACGATCGTCGATCCACGACCGCTGAATGAGCTCCTCCAGGCGTACCAGCAGCGGCTTATCGAAGAGGAACTTGTGAACCGCGCGCCGGCAGGGGTCACCGATCCTGAGGAGTTCATCAAGGCGTGGCGCTCAGCTCTGGAATCGGGCATGGACCTGGCCATCGAGAGCGCGGGCACCGAGCCGAATGAGTCACAAGCGCCGGAGGATATCCGCGACGGTTACCTCTCCGGGGCGGACGCTGTCGATCTTCAGAAGTTCTCAGCCGCACTAAGCGCCGGAAGTTGAGCAGTTAGGAAGCTGACAAGGTGCCGGGGGGGTCGAGGGATTCACACTGCACCAGAACAGCGGCGCGCCAGTCCCTCCCGCCTTCGTGCAACGGTAGTGGGGACTGGGCCTCCTTTTAACCTCTAAATGAGCGAATAACGCCCAGGAATTGCGTTGACCGCTTGTCAACTCGCGGAATAAGGAAGCTTCGGATCTCGATAAGAGAGGCGCACTAATGATTGAGTCGATTAGAGCAATCATCACGGAGGTAGACGACGCTGGCATCTCCACGTTCACTTCCAGTGACGTGATCGAACCTGTGTTTGTACAAACTCCAGTCAAGGGTGGCAAGGAGCGCGCCGGCACGCTGTGGCAGGTCTGGGGAACCTCGGACGGTTTACCTGCCTTCAAAGACGCGGCAGGTCCAGCGCTGACACCATTCTTCCCAGGCCCAGGGGGGACACGCTTCGCGGTCTTTTCGATACCACCTGACTCGTCGGTCACCGAGCTGGCCGACCGCCAGGATGCAGCGTCTGGAGACTTCCTAGGGATTGCAGATTCGCACGAGCCAGATGGCGATGATCCGGCGTTCCATACGACGTCGTCGATCGACTACCTTTTCATCGCCGAAGGTGAGCTTGTGATTGAACTCGATGGGGGAAGGCGCGAAACGCTGACCCCTGGGACGTGTTTGGTCCAGCGTGGGACCCGCCACGCATGGCGCAATCTAACCGCGCAGCGAGTGCTGATTGTCTCCGTCATCGTGGGAGTAGATGGCGACCCAGCTCCGTGAATACGAGTCCATGGCTTGCCGAACGGGTCGGTCAAGCGCGGGTCTTTCCGGGTCGAAGCGCACGCCGGATAGTCCGACGGCAAGGAACGACATGGATCGGTTCCAGTAATAGTGAAACGGAGAATCCACTATGGTGAAGCAGGAATCGCCTGAGCCGACGTCAGAGCCGACCGGTGTGAGCGTTCGGGGAAACGAGTACGGCAATCCCCCGCTGGGCGCGGAGGTCGACGCGTTGGGTGTCCACGAGGTTAAAGGGCTCCCTGCGTGGGTGCGATGGATCGATGGTCTCGCCACCGCGTCGGTCGTGGTCGGCGGCGCAGCCTGCCTCGTCATGATGCTGCAGGTGGTCGCGGACGTGGTGGCGCGCACCCTGTGGAACCAACCCTTGGCCGGGACGCTTGAGATGTCCCAGCACTGGTGGATGGTCACCATCGTGTTCACAGGCCTCGGCTACACGCAGTTACGGCGAGAGAACATCCGCGCAACCCTCATCACTGAACACTTGTCTCCGGCCTGGCGTCGCGCCGCGGACCTCGGTGCCGGGACGCTGCTCGGTGGGTTCGCCGTGGCCATGGCCTACTACGGGTGGTTAGCGGCAATGGAGAGCCTCAAGGTCAGGGAAACTGTGGTCGCAGCGGACCTCCCCATCTGGCCGCTAGCCTTCCTCGTCCCGTTCGGATGGGCGGTCCTGGCGCTGCAGTCCGTGGCGACCATCTATGAGACAGCCATTGGCGTCTCCCGCGAATCCCATGCCGAGGAGTTGATCTGACATGAGCGCACCACGTAGGCGTGGCCTCCCGGCACTTGATCCCATCCCCAACGAGGCCACAGTCCCAGGTTCCGCTGGGGAGCAGATGGTGATCCACAAGGGCGGGCACTCCGGGATCGCGACCCTCTCGTTCCTTGCCACCGTCGGCGTCTCTGGTGCCCTCATCGCTCTGATTGCGTTAGTCCCGCTCGAGAAGACCACTGTGGGGCTCCTGGTCTTGGCGCTCACGATCACCCTGATGCTTTCCGGCGTGCACGTCGCCGTTTCGATGGCTCTGCCGAGCCTGCTTGGCATCTGGAAGGTGGCAGGACTGTCCACGATGGCATTCGCCATGAAAGACGTCCCTATCGGCACCGCCGCAAGCTGGAGTCTCACCGTCGTCCCATTGTTCATCTTGATGGGCCTAGTACTGGTCCAGACGGGCATCACTGCCATCATCTTCGACGCGGCCAAGCAATGGATCGGCGGGGTGCCTGGAGGTCTGGCGGTGGCGACGATCGCGGCTGGTGCAGGAATGTCGGCCACCAGTGGAAGCACCCTCGGAGTGACCTACGCTACGACACGGATGGGTGTCCCCGAGATGCTCAAGGCCGGTTACTCGACGCACTTCGCAACCGGCACGGTGGCGATGGCTGGCGTACTCAAGATGCTGATCCCGCCGAGCATCACCGTCGTCATTTATGCGGGCATCGCGGAGACGCCCGTTGGCCCCCAGCTCCTCGCGGGCCTGGTGCCCGGCCTGCTGCTGGCTGTCCTGTTCGTTCTGCTGATCGTGGTCCGTGCTACGCGCAATCGATCGCTGGCGCCTGCGGTCGACACGAGCTCCTTCACCTGGGGATCGCGGTTCATTGCCCTGGGACGAGCCTGGCCCGCTGCCCTTCTCTTCACAATCATCGTCGGCGGTATCTATAGCGGGACGGCAACGGCGACGGAGTCAGCTGCAGTGGCGGCACTGGCCGCCATCGTGATTGGCGCGTGGATGACTCGCCGAAATGGGATGCGGGCCTTCATCAGAATCCTCGGGAAGGCGACCGCGAGCACCGTGGCAGCGGTGTGTTCGATCATGCTCCTGCTCATAAGTGTTCACCTGTTGACGCTCTTCGTCGCGCTCACCGGCCTGATGCAGGAAGTATCTCGCGTGGTCTCCGACCTCGGCCTCACTGCGACACAGTTCCTACTCATACTCGTAGTGATGTATCTGATCATGGGCATGCTGATGGACGAATTGGCGATGATGCTGCTGACAGTTCCCATCCTGCTGCCCATTCTTGTGCAGCTGGACATCGACCTCATTTGGTTCGGAGTGTTCCTCGTGCTCCTGTGTGAGGTGGGGATGGTCATGCCACCTGTGGGATTCCTGTCGTTCGTCGTACATGGAATCGTCCAGCACCCCGAAGTGAACCTTGGTCACAAGATCTCGCTGCTGGACGTCTTTCGTGGCGTCCTGCCCTACGTGGCTGTCGCCCTTGGCCTCTCGGTCGGCTTGATCTTTGCGCCAGACCTGGCCCTTTGGTTACCAAACCTCGGCGCCGACTAATGGAAGCACAACGGACGGGCGTGTGCCCGTCTGCTGTACGAGCGGAATCTGACATTGGCCAGCAGGAACGCGACCGGGTTTCGATGTCATCGACCACCCACGGTCGGCGTGCAGGCTCAGCTGGCGAGGGTTTGATCCGCTGCTTGAGACAGGTCCGCTCGATGAAAACCTGAGCCAAAGCGGCGTTTCGCGGGTGGCGAGGCGTCCACCCGACGACGTGCTGGGAGCAAGTATCCAAGATCACGTACAGGTAGTAGTACGTCCACGTCGCCGGGCAACGCAGTTTTCGTCTATATCCCAGGCCCACACCTGATTCGCGCAGTCGCGACAAGTTGAGGATTTACCGCGGCCGGATGCGTTGCCTGCGAGCGGCGTTCCCTGGTCTCACTAGAGGCCCGCAGCAATTGGTAGAACGTCGAGTCCGACCCAGGTACGCCCCTCGTAGTGCAGGATCGCCCACAGCTCAATTCGTTTAGGAATACCTAACGCTCGGATCGTGTCGACGCCTGCCGCTCCGGCGCCGGGGCGATCCGGTGCCGCCGGTTAGGCCCGGCCTGGGCAGCGCCGGCAGCGATGCACGCCGCACGGACCCCACCCGCGGGGCAAGACTGGTGATGGCGTTATCAGTCACCGTTGCGTGGCAGCCCACTGGTGCCGGCACCGCGCCGATTCCCTTGAGTCCTGGACACGGACGAGGTCCACCGACTGGGTAGACCTGGGTCGGGTGGCAGTCGGAAGTCAGTTGTGTGCCCAAGGCCTTTCCTCGAAGTATGCGGAGGTGGCGCTGCAGACGGGCTCGTTGATGCCGGGTTTGCGGCGGTGGGGAAGTGGCGTTCGTCGAAGACGCGTCGAGAGTGAAGGTCGAGGCGAAGTCGTCGTGGTGCTCGGCGCTGTAGGCGTATTTTTGCTGAGTGGTGCTCAGGGCGGGCTGTTGGACATTTGCTTCTGTTCCCTCGATCGCCGCCCTGGCTGGGCGCGTAGCAGCCAGGAAGCGCTTCGCCCTCTTTAATGCCGTGTGATGGCTGGTTTATCACCCAAGGTCGGCACAGTCAAGCCATTGTGGATTCGCATTCAGGCCGCTATGGTTTCGTATCCAGGACGTGTTGGGCCATGCTGCTATGACTGTTGGCGAGGTCGGTACCGCCGGCGCACAGAGCTGTAGCACAGAGCGTGAGTGAAGGTGGGAGAGCGTGTCGGTGAAGGTGGAGTCGGTCGGGTCGGTGGTGTCGGCGGGTGTGCCGTCTGAGGCGGTGGATGTTCGG
>Ga0190275_10003671_pt1 | contig 10977 bp, 10 predicted proteins | sample Popmic550T_FD_133745 | JGI IMG/M metagenome (GOLD analysis project Ga0190275, IMG submission 133745) | Populus adjacent soil microbial communities from riparian zone of Yellowstone River, Montana, USA - 550 T | ecosystem: Environmental > Terrestrial > Soil > Riparian zone > Trees stand | place...
ACGCCCTCGGTCCTCGCGAGCCCGGCCGCCGTCACGAACAGCCTGGCGAGCAGGCTCGCGTGCCCCTCCGTCAGCTCGGCCGCCGATTCGATGTGCTCCCGCGAGATCAGAAGGATGTGGGTCGGCGCCTTCGGGTTGATGTCGCGGAAGGCGACAACGAGCTCGTCGCTGTGGACGACGTCCGCGGGGATCTCGCCGTCGGCGATCCCACAGAACAGACATTCAGACGGCACGGGCACCTCCGAACTGTTCGGTCAGCACCGGCAGGTCGCGGCGGATCTGCCGCTTCGGCCGGTCCAGTGCGACGATCGAACCGATCGCGCGGTCCGCGACCTCGCGATCGACGCCCTCGATCATCACACGGCCGATCGCGTTCTCGAGATCGCCCCCGGCCGCCGCCACGAGCACGTGGTCCTCGGCGTGGCCGCCCCAGCGGCCGTCGGGCAGGCGGCTCTCGAAGAGCACGTCGACGATCCGTCCGACGTGCCCCGCCGCGAACGACGCCCGTGCCTCCGCGGCCAGGGCAAGCAGGTCCGCCGCGCGGCGCTTCTTCACAGGCTCGTCCACGGCCCCGGCCATGCGGATCGCCGCCGTCCCCGGCCGCGCCGAGTAGCGGAACACATGGAGGCCGGCAAACCCGATCCCGCGGATGAACGCGAGCGACCGCTCCCAGGCGCGCTCGTCCTCGGTCGGGAAGCCGACGATGACGTCGCCGTGGATCGCCACGCCCGGGATGGCGGCCCGGACTCGGGCCACGGTCGCGGCGTACGCGGCGGTGTCGTAGCGGCGGCCCATCCGGTGGAGGACGCCGTCGTCCCCGGACTGCAGCGGGAGGTGGAAGTGCGGGAGGCAGCGGCCATCGGCGGCGCGCCAGACAGCCAGCAGCTCGTCGTCGACGTGCTGCGGCTCGATCGAGCTGAGGCGGATGCGCTCCACCTCGGTCTCGTCGAGCAGCCGGCGGATCAGCCCGGGGAGGGTCAGCGCCGCCGCCCGGTGCGAGCCGCGCGGCCCGCGCTCGGACCAGCCACCGTCGTACGTCCCGATATTGATGCCGGTCAACACGATCTCGCGGTGGCCCGCCGCCAGCGCGCGGCGGACGTCCGCGAGCACCGTCTCGGGAGCGAGCGATCGTTCCGGGCCGCGGGCGGTCGGGATGATGCAGTAGGTGCAGAAGAACGAGCAGCCGTCCTGGACCTTGACGAACGCGCGCGTCCGCTCGGCGACGTTGCGGTCGTCGGCGGCCGTCGCCAGCTCGACGCCGGACAGCGTCGGGAGCGCGCCGGCAACCGGCCCGGCCGGCCCGTCCGGGATCGCGACGAGCGCCTCGAGCTCGGCCAGCAATCCGTCCTTGGCGTGGTTGTCGATCAGCCGCGCCGTAGGGTCGAGCACGGCGAACGCATCGCGGCCGGTCTGGACCGAGCAGCCCGTGACGACGATCTCCGCGTCGGGGTTCACGCGTCGCGCGCGGCGAACCGCGGCCCGCGACTTGGCATCGGCCTCGGCGGTGACCGTGCACGTGTTGACGAGCACGAGGTCGGCCGGGTCGTACCCGCCGACGACGGTCACGCCCCGCGCTCGGAGGAGCCGCGCCGCCGCGTCCACCTCGGACTGGTTGACCTTGCAGCCGAGGTTGACGATCGCCGCGCGATTCACGGCGCTCACCAGAAGTCCGGCTTGGCGCTCATCAGGAACCCGATCGTTCCGACGAGCCCCGCCATGAGGTACGACACGTAGCGCTGGCGCTTCGCGCGCTCCTTCCAGACCGTGTCGTCACGTGCCGCCGAGATGCCGACCAGCCGCCGCAGGTTCGGGCGCTGGATGAAGAACGCGATGGCCAGGTTCGCGAAGTAGATCGTCAGCGCGACCAGGAGCCATGGTTGCTGGAGCAGCTGTGACCCGAGGATCGCGACCATCGCGAGCCCGGTCAACGCCAGCCCGATCCCAATGACGACCGTTCCATGGCTCTGCATCCACAGCAGGAAACGGATCACGGGACTCGGCGAGTCGGTCGTGGCGCGTCGTGCGCGCAGCGTGAACGGCAGCACGATCGCCGGCACGAACAACGAGATCGCCAGCGTCACGTGGACGACGAGGATGTACGGAAAGAGGGCAGTCGGCATCTGGTCGCGATTGTAGGTCGGGTGGCTCCGCGACCAGCCGAGGCGAGCCGGGCCGATCCCGGATCAATCGGCGCAAGTCGCGTCGAGCGCGACCCAGTCTCCTTCCACGAGCCGGCCCGTGACACGCAACCCGGCCCGCTCGAATGCATCGCGGACATCGGCTTCGCGGTCGGCGAAGATCCCCGACGCCACGAGCGTGCCTGCGGGCGCAAGTTCCGCGCGGAGCTCCGGGGCGAGGCGCACGAGCAGCGAGGCGATGAGGTTCGCCAGGACCACGTCGAACGTCCCCTCGCCGGTCGGCACGCTGCCCTCGTGCGCGCGGATCCGCCGGGCGATCCGGTTCCTGCGCGCGTTTGCGGTGGTCGCCTCGATCGCGATCGGGTCGGTGTCAATGCCGAGCACCGACGCGGCACCGAGCCGGATGGCGGCGATCGCGAGGATCCCCGATCCGCAGCCGACGTCGAGGACGTTAAGCCTCTCGATCCCCCCTCGGTCTGCGAGCCGCTCGAGCGCAGCGAGGCAAAGCCGTGTCGTCGGGTGCAACCCGGTCCCGAACGCCATCCCCGGATCGAGGGCCAGGACCACGTCTCCGACGGCGGCACGATGCCGTCGCCACGTCGGCCGGATTACCAGCCGCCGCCCCACCCGGAGTACGGGGAAGTGCTGCTTCCACGCATCGGCCCAGTCGGCCTCCTCGACGAGCCGGGTGCTGACCTCCCCGATCGGCCGAAGGTCGAAGACCTGGAGATGACCCAGCGCGGCCGTCACCTCAGCCACGGCGTGTTCAACCGCGGCCGGGTCGCCGGCGGAGACGTACGCCCGGACGGTGGCCGGCCTTGCCGGGTCAACACGCGCACCCAGCCCCTCGTCCACGAGTTCGAAACCCGGTTCCACGCTCGTTCCGCCGGGTGCCACGCGGCCGAGGATCTCGCTGACCGCCTCGACCGCCTCGAGGTCTGCCTCGACGGAGATCTCGACCCAACGGGGTGTCACGACCCCTTCGACTTCTTGCCGAGCACCTTGTCGATGAACCCACCGCCACTCGCGACCGCTTCGCCGGTTTCGGCGGCATACGCCTCGAGCAGCTCGCGTTCCTTCTTCGATAGGCGAGTCGGAACGGCGACGTCGACCAGCACGTGGAGATCGCCACGGACACCGTTCCGGCGCAGGTGCGGGACACCCCGACCGCGCAGCCGGATCTCGGTCCCGGGCTGCGTGCCGGCCTTCACCTCGACCTCCTCGTCACCCTCGACGGTCGGCACGATGAGCGTCGTCCCGAGCGCGGCCTGGACGATGGATACAGACCCGTCGTAGTACAGCTCGCTGCCGTCCCGCTTCAACGTCGGATGCGGGCTGACGTGGACCGCCACGTACAGGCTCCCCGGGGCGCCGCCGCGCGGCCCGACCTCGCCTTCGCCGGACAGCCGGATCTGGTGGCCCTCGTCGATGCCGCCCGGGATCGTGACGCGAAGGGTGCGCTTGCGCTCGATGCGGCCCTCGCCCTGGCAGGTGTCGCACCGGTCCTCGACGATGCGCCCCTCGCCGCGGCAGCGAGGGCAGGCCGACACGTTGACCATCTGCCCGAGCATCGTCTGGCGGACGGTGCGAACCTCGCCGCGTCCGTTGCACTGCGGGCAGGTCGTCGGAGACGTCCCGGGCCTGGCGCCGCTCCCACCGCAGGTCTCGCACGTGTCGAGCACCCGGAAGTCGATCTCCTTCTCGGTCCCGGTGATCGCCTCCTCGAACGTGATCCGCAGGTCGTAGCGCAGGTCCGATCCCGCCTGCGGCCGCCCGCGCCGTGCCGAGGTGGCCGTCGCACCGCCGAAGAACGCGTCGAAGATGTCGCTGAACCCGCCAAACCCGGAGGCGCCGAACCCGAAGTCCCCTTCGCCCGCGCCGCCGACCCCCGCCCGGCCGAACATGTCGTAGCGCTGGCGGCGGTCCGGGTCGGACAGCACCTGGTACGCCTCGTTGATCTCCTTGAAGCGCTCCTGCGCCGCGGGATCCGCGTTGACGTCGGGGTGCCATTGCTGGGCAAGCTTGCGGAAAGCCCGCTTGATCTCCGCGTCGGAGGCGCCCCGTTCCACGCCGAGGACGGAGTAGTAGTCGAGTTCGGTGGCCATTCGACCGTGAAGGATACGAGAGGGCGCCCTCGAACGCGGTCGGGGCCAGCTGGCTTCCGAATTCGGACGGTCAGCAGCATCGATCCCGTCCGGACTTCTGATCCGATTTCCGAAATCGCATGGCGATGTGACCGGGGTCTCGTGCCCTCAGTCGTCCGATTTCGGATCGCTCAGCCGTGCAACTCGTCCGCTAGCTCGCGGGCCCGTCGAAGGACGGCAGCGAGCATCGCTGGCGTCAGCACGCCGGTGAACGTGTTCTGCTGGCTGGGGTGGTATGTGCCGAGGAGCCGGTACGGCCCGACCGCCGCGTCGGCGCCGTGTCCGAACCGCGGCTTTGGGCGGACGACGTGCCCATCGGCGGCGAGCAGCCGGAGCCCGGCGTCCCACGCGTACGAGCCGAGCGCCACGATCACGCGGACCCTGGCGAGTAGCCCGAGCTCCAGCGCGAGCCACGGCGCACACGTGTCGCGCTCCTCGATCGTCGGCTTGTTGGCGGGCGGCGCGCAACGCACCGCCGCCGCGATGTACGTGTCGAACAGCGTCAGGCCGTCGTCGGGTCGGCGGCTGACCGGCCGGTCCGCCAACCCCACCGCGTGCAGCGCAGCGAAGAGGAAGTCGCCCGACGCGTCGCCGGTGAACACTCGTCCGGTCCGGTTCCCGCCATGCGCCGCCGGCGCCAGCCCGAGCAGCAGGATGCGCGCATCCGGGTCACCGAAGCCGGGCACGGGACGCGCCCAATAGGTCTCGTCGCGGAAGCGGGCGACCTTCTCGCGGGCGACCCGCTCGCGCCACTCGACGAGCCTCGGGCAGCGACGGCACTCCACGACCTCGGCGGTCAACGCCGCGAGGGCTGCCCGGTCGGTCGTCGCCACGTTATTTCAGCAGCAGCTTGCCGAGCCGGCGCGAGGTCACGAACAGGCCGATCAGGCCCATGATCGTCAGGTACGCGACGTGGACGAGGAGGACCGGCGAGATCGCCCCGACGGCGAGCGAGCGGATCAGGTCGACGCCCTGGTACAGCGGCGTGACTCGGACGACCCACTGCAGGGCCTCGGGATAGGTGTCGAGCGGATAGAACGTGGCCGAGAACAGGAACAGCGGCAGGATCACGAGCTGGATGAGGTCGAAGTCCTGCCACGTCCGCATGAACGACGTGGCGGCCATCCCGACCGCCGCGAACGCGAACCCGACGAGCAGAGCCGCCGGGAACGCGAGGATCAACCAGGGCGACACCCAGAGCCCGAAGAGGGCCATCACCACCAGGAAGCCGATGGCGTACAGCCCGCCGCGGATGAGCGCCCAGCCGATCTCGCCGAGGGCGACGTCGCCGACGCTCATCGGGGTCGATAGGATCGCGTCGTATGTCTTCTGGTAGTTGAGCTTGAAGAAGACGTTGAACGTGCTCTCCATGATCGCCCCGTTCATGGACGCGGTGGCCAGCAGCGCGGGTGCCACGAACAGCTGGTAGCTGATCTCCTGGCCGCCCGGCCCCGGCACGTCCCCGATCAGCGCTCCAAGTCCGAACCCGATCCCGAGCAGATAGAACAGTGGCTCGAAGAAGCCCGAGAAGATGACGATCCACGTCCGCCGGTAGACGTACAGGTTGCGCTCGATCAGCAGGAGCGAGCGCCGGCCGCCGATGAGCAGGGGCGGGGTGAGGCGAAGCGCGGTCATCCGCGCACCAGCTTCCGCTCGAACATGCGGACCGTCGCCCACGCCCCGACGGCTGCGAATGCGACCAGGATCGCCGTGTGGGCGAGCATCAGCAGCGGCTCCTCCGCGGCGGTCCCCAGGGCAAGCCCACGGCACAGGGCGACGCCGTGGTAGAGCGGCGTGAACCAGGCAACGACCTGGAGGAACGTCGGCAGCGATTCAACCGGAAAGAACGTGCCCGAGAACAGGAACAGCGGAGTGATGCCGAAGCGGAACACGGCGTTGAACTTTTCGACGGTTCGTTGCGTTGCCGAGAACGCGGCGATCGGGCCCGCGAACGCCATCCCGGTGAGGACCGCGGCCGGGATCGCCAGCACGATCAGTGGCGAGGCCGCGGCACCGAACAGTGCCGTCACCAGCACGAACACGCACGAGATGAGCAGCACCCGGAACGCGATCCAGGCAAGGTTCCCGAGCGCGATGTCCTTCGGCCGGATCGGTGTCGCGTACATCGCGTGGTAGACGCGGTTCCAGACGAGGCCACCCATGATCGGGAACGTCGCCTCGAAGGAGGCGGACTGCATCGCCGTCGCCGCCAGGAGCCCGGGCGCCAGGAAGGCCAGATAGCTCACCCCGCCGAGCGCCGCGGTCGCGCTCGCGTCGACGTACGTGCCGAGGCCCACGCCCATCGCGGCCAGGAACAGCGCGGGGCCGACAAACGAGTTGAAGATCGAGGAGCGGTACGTCCGCCGATAGCCCAGCAGGCGGTATTCGAAGACGCGGGCGATCCCCGAGGGCGACGAGATCTCGCCGGGTGCCGCACCGGGCGGGGCGCCGCCCGCGGGGCGACTGATGGCGGTCATTCGATGAGCGACCGGCCGGTCAGCCGCAGGAACACGTCCTCCAGCGAGGATCGCCGGACGAGCACCGTCTCCGGCTGGAGCCCGCGCGCGTGGACGGCGGCCGCGGCTGCGTCACCGTCCTCGGTGTAGACCAGCACCCGGTCGGGCAGGCGCTCAATCCGCTCGCCGATCCCGTCGAGCTGCCCGTCGAGCGTGTCCTGCACGCCCTCCGGGAAACGCAGCTCGGTGACCTCGCGGGTCGAGTAGCGCTCGATGAGGTCGCGTGGCGAGCCCTCGGCGACGATCTTCGCCTTGTCCATGACGACGAGCCGGTCGCACAGCTGTTCGGCCTCGTCCATGTAGTGCGTCGTCAGCACCAGCGTCACGCCACGTTGCTTGAGGCGGTACAGCCGGTCCCACACGAGGTGGCGGGCCTGCGGGTCGAGGCCGGTCGTCGGCTCATCGAGAAGCAGCAGCCGCGGATCGTTGATGAGCGATCGGGCGATGGTCAGCCGGCGCTTCATCCCGCCCGACAGGGGCTCCACCCGGTCGTCGCCGCGTTCGCTGAGCTGGGCGAACTCGAGCAACTCGTCGGCGCGGCGTGCGGCCTCCGAGCGCGGCAGGCCGAAGTAGCGCCCGTAGATGACGAGGTTCTCGCGGGTCGTCAGCTCCTCGTCGAGCGTGTCGCGTTGGGGCACGACGCCGAGCTGGGCGCGGATCCGGGACCCGTCCCGCTCGGGATCGAGGCCGACGACCGTGAGGGTCCCTTCGGTCACGGGCGATACGCACCCGATCAAGCGCATCGTCGTCGTCTTGCCGGCGCCGTTCGGTCCGAGGAAGCCGAAGGACTCCCCCTGCGCGACGTCGAAGTCGACGTGGTCAACGGCGGTGAAGCCCGCGTAGCGCTTCGTCAGCCCGCGGGCATGGATGAGCGGGGAGTCCTGCGACTCCGGGGTGTCGGGCATGGAGCCGCATGGTACAGCGGCCGCGTGTCTGGGGCCGTCAGGTATCCGGGATGGCCTCGAGCACGAACAGCCGGGCGGAGAAATCGCCGAGCCCGGCTGAATCGCGCAGGAACGGACCGGGAATGAGTCCCGCGGCCAGCAGCTCGTCCCCGCCGCGGACGTCGACCCCGTCGAGCACGGCGTCGTCGTCGGGCTCCGGCCACAGTGTGATCCGGTACCGGAGTCCCGCATCGAGCCCGCGCAGACGCAGGCGTCGCGGGCCCGGCGATGGCCGGTTGAGAACCTGGTACCACGCGGCGATCGCACGCCGGCGGTCCTTCGCCACGACCATCCAGGCCGTCTGGTTGCCGTCGCCCTTGAACGGGCTCACCAGCCGGATGAATCGACCGTGCTGAAAGAGCGCGCGATGGGACCGGTAGAACTCCACCTGGTCGGCGACCTCGGCCAGTTCGTCCTCGCTGAGCGCCGTCAGGTCGAGCTCGTAACCGAACACGCCGAAGAACGCAACGGCGGCCCTGGTCGCGAGCGGGGTGACCCGGCCGACCTGGTGGTTCGGCACCGCGGAGACGTGTGCGGCGAGCGAGCTGAGCGGGTACGCCACGGACGTCCCCCACTGGATGCGCAGTCGCTCCACCGCGTCCGTGTCATCGCTCGTCCATGCTTGCGGCGCGAACGCGAGCATGCCCGCGTCGAATCGGCCGCCGCCGCCGGCGCATGACTCGAACAGCACGTCCGGCATCGCCCGCGTCAGCCGGTCGTACAGCTCGTACAGGCCGAGGATGTAGCGGTGGTGGAACTCCTGCTGGCGGTCGGGCGGAAGACTCGCGCTCCACGGCTCGGTGATCGCGCGGTTCATGTCCCACTTGACGTACGAGATCGGGGCGGACGAGAGGACGCCATTCATCGCCTCGAACAGGTGCTCGACGACCTCGGGCCGGGTCAGGTCCAGCACGTACTGGTTGCGTGACTCGGTCCGCTCGCGGCCCGGGGCGCCGATCGCCCAGTCGGGATGCTCCTCGAACAGCCGACTGCGCCTGCTGACCATCTCCGGCTCGATCCAGATGCCGAAGCGCATCCCGAGCGCCTCGATCGAGCGTGCCAATCCGTCGAGGCCGTTCGGCAGCTTGCGCCGATCCACCACCCAGTCGCCGAGCGAGCTCGTGTCGTCGTCGCGTTCGCCGAACCACCCGTCGTCGAGCGCGAATGTCTCGATGCCGACGCTCGCGGCAACCTGGGCCAGCTCGAGCAGGCGCGCTTCGTCGAACCCGAAGTACGTCGCCTCCCAGTTGTTGATCACGATCGGCCGCGGCCGGTCACGCCATTGGCCGCGAACCAGGCGTCCGCGATACAGGCCGTGGAACGTGTCGCTGATGCCACCGATGCCCTCCCCCGACCAGGCGAGGATGGCTTCCGGGGTCGTGAATTCGGCGCCCGGCTCGAGCAGCCACTCGAAGGTGTCGGGTTCGATGCCGACACGCAGCCGCGCGCCGTCCCATGCGTCCACCTCGGCCTCCGCGAGGAAGTTGCCCGAGTACACCAGGCTCACGCCGAGCGCCTCGCCGCTCGCCTCGGTCGTCGCCGGCCGGGCCAGGACCAGGAACGGGTTGTGCTCGTGACCGGAGTGGCCGCGGCCGCTCGACACGGATCGGCGCCCGTGGGCGAGGCGGCGGGTCACGAGGTGCCGCTCGCGCACGCCGGTCCCGCTGAGCGTGGTCATCTCCCAGTCCGCGTCGGGCAGGTCGACGGACAGGCTCATCGCGGTCGTCAGGCGGACCGGCCGGTCGCCGCCGTGGCGGATCGATGCGTGGCGGGCGATCGCCGCGTGGCCTCGGAAGACCGTGTATGACAGCGTGATCACGAGGGCCGACGGTTCGTCGCCGAGGTCCACCTCGAGCGTGTCGGCCTCGGCATCGTCTTCAATGTACGTGGCGGGCAATCCGGCGAGTGGCGGCTTTCCGCGCACGAAGCGATGCGCCCGGTATCTCAGCTGGACAGCCGACGACCCGTCAGCGTGGACGACGGCCAGCGCCGGGACGCGGAAGTCGCCGATCCCCGGTGTCGGGTATTCGAACGGCACCGGGTCGCCCACGCGGTTGGCGAACCCGTGGAACTCGCCGGGGACGACGTGCCGGTAGGCCCGCCCGATCGCCAGCGGACGGCCGACGTACACGTGCCCGAGCGAGCCGTCCTCAAGGACGCGCAGGACGTACGACAGGTGGTCCGAGCGCAGGTGACCCTGTCGCGTGTCGGCGTCCCATTCGATCGGCATCGTCCCAGAGTGCCACGCCTCCCCGCTTGCGAAACGTGCTACAGTCCGGTAGCACACATGCCCGTGCCCACCAGCGCAGATCGGCAGGAGCCGCGATGCAGATGTCCTGGATCCCCGAACCCGTCGAACGGCTGCTCGAGACGGCCCTCGTCGGCGAGCTGACGGTCGTCGACAGCCATGGCCGGCCGGTCACCTACCCGCTCATCCCGCTCTACGACGGCACGTCCATCTACCTCACGTCGTCGGCCCTCTTCAGCCGCAAGCTCGAGCACATCCGCGCCAACCCGAAGGTGTCGCTGTCGATCAGCGATCCGGTGGCGGTCGGCGGGGAGACCGACCGGGCCACGATCCAGGGTGACGCCCGAGTCGTCGAGGACGACCCGCATGGCGGCTGGGAGCGCCTCCTCCCGATCTGGGAGGCGAAGGAACCCGCGATCGTCGCGTTCCTCAAGGCACGCGTCGCGCTGCCCCTTTTCTTCGAGCGGGCGTTGATCGAGATCACGCCCCGCCGGGTGCTCTACTGGCCCGACGGGGTGACGGCCACGGTCCCGCGGATCAGCGCGGAGCGAGGGGAGGCTGCCTGATGCGCCCCACACCGGAGCTCAGCCCAGCCGACGGACTCGCGAAGCTGGCAACCTATCCGTACGCCGTGCTGACGTGGGTCGAGCCGAACGGCTATCCGCTCAGCGTTGCCGTGGACGCCAGCGTGGACCCGGACGCCGGCACGGTCACCTTCGAACGGCCGGCCGGCCTGGCGGTTCCGATGGACTTCGAAGTGTCGCTCACCGGCTCGCACATCCGCCCGCAGCCCGGTTACGGCTACGACGAGCGGCGGCACGTCACCGTGTGGGGCAGGGCGCTGCCGCACGGCGGCGATCGGCTGGTGCTCGCCCCGGCGTCGGCGTGGGGCTGGGACGAGGCCGAGGTCCCGTTCTTCGAGTATTCCGAACGCTCCACCGGCAAGGCGCGCCGCTACTTCGACGCGCTGTCGCGCGAGCGTGGCAC
>Ga0190275_10003672_pt1 | contig 10976 bp, 10 predicted proteins | sample Popmic550T_FD_133745 | JGI IMG/M metagenome (GOLD analysis project Ga0190275, IMG submission 133745) | Populus adjacent soil microbial communities from riparian zone of Yellowstone River, Montana, USA - 550 T | ecosystem: Environmental > Terrestrial > Soil > Riparian zone > Trees stand | place...
GCGGTAGAGGAGGCGGGAGGCACCGTCGAGGAGGCGCACCTCAGGCAGGGACGGGCAGACGAAGAGATACTCGAGTTGGCCGAGAGCTTGGGCGTCGGGTTGATAGTGATGGGCAGCAGGGGGCGCGGGTGGATACGGAGGGCGCTTTTGGGCAGCGTATCGGAGTCGGTGGTTCGCCACGCCCACTGCCCGGTCACGATAGTCAGGGAGTGAGAAGCGAGCGCAACTTTTTGAGAACCCCTCACCGCTCTAAATGGTTCTGAGGATCCAACTTCCGCGAGGTTGGGTAGATGGAGCCTTCGGAGGTGCGAGGGACTTCGTCGGGTGGCATCCTGCGTGAGAACGTGCGACCATACCGACTGGGAAAGGAGCGCATAGAGATGTCCGATAATGACCTCGATCCGCAGCGAGAAGAGCACGACCCAGGCCCGCCTCAAGATGCCCACCCAAGAGTGCATGTGCGCGAGATGCAAACACATCTGCAAGAGATGGAGGGGTACCTAAAGCGTATGGGAGAACGGCTGCGCAGGCTCGACGAGCAGCTATCCCACCTGGAGGCACAAGACGACAGCGCGGTAGACAGAGGATGGGGATGGCCCACGGGAGGGTAGCCCTTCCTCGTTGGTCGGCTGGAGATAATGCAGCAAGCATGAGTTCGGCTCCTGGCCGCAAACTTTCGAGACCTTATCCTCCACACACACCGGTGGGTATGGTCGTCGCTACGGCTTGGGCTCCGTCCGGCCGCACCTATAGTGCCGCCCCGACCGCGCCCGCATGTCGTGTTCTTCCGTTCGCCGCTCCAGCTGGTCGCGGGGGTTGGCGCCCCGTGTGGGCGAAGATAATGGGCGATGCTGGACGAGTTGGATGGCCACCTATTCCGTTCTTGATCATATTTGATCGGCAGGATGCTCGATAAGTGTCATGGCAGGTCGCCATCCTCGTGGGCCACTGATACCGTCGAAAGGAGGTATCTGCGTAGCGCTCGCGATCCTCTTCGATCAATACGGTGGAGTGGAAAGAAGGTAAGCGCATGCCTGCAATCTCTTTATGGCCGCGAGTGCTGCTAATCGTTGGCCTTGGCGGCATGCTGCTCGGGGCCATCGACCCCCTCGAGGGATCGCTCATCATCCTGCTTGGCAGCGGCCTGGTTGCACTCGGAGCGTTCCTCGGCAAGAGCCGACGACGGGTACTCATGTACTGGTCTCTTGCCCTGGTCGCCATCGGTGTTGGCGCGATGTTCATCTTGAGCGCGTTCGGGGGCTTCGGGACTGGCACTGGGCTTTCGAACTCGTGGGGCCTGCTCCTCGTGCCCTATGCCGCAGGCTGGGTCATGGGTCTCGCAGGCTCCGTCCTAGCGCTGGTCGAGGCCTTCAAGCGCCTGGCGTGACCTGAGCGGGGCACCGCCCAGAGGGCAACGGGTCTCTTCCCTTGCGTCAACGCGCTCCTTTCGCTTGGTCGGCCACCCCACCGAGTGGCCCTCTGGCCGGCCGGGGGGTGCCCGGGGGGTGCCCCAGACGATAGCATCTCGGTAGCGTAGGAGGCAGGGCGACCGCTGCCCACGCCGCTTTGGTCAAAGTTGACCATCGAGTACGCCTAAGTTGGTCATGGCAAGGGCGCTTCGAGGTTGCACAATCTTGGTAAGAGACGAGGCGGCGAAGGGTTGTCATGCGGGCAGAGCGGACAACGAACTGGTAGGCAGAAGAGTCCCCACGGTGATGAGCGCCCAGGACGAGAGGACCTGGTCTTTTTTGTCCTGTGTCAGACGGTGAGCAGAGGAGGAGCCCGGTGACCGAGCAGCGGAGCGACGAAGTATGGGGCGGCTTGACCGAGATCTTCGGGGGACGCGTCAAGCGCCCTCGGGAGCACGACGGAACGGAGGCGGGCGGCGCCCCGGCGACCGCCCCGGCGACCGCCCCGGCGTCCGCGCTCGCGTCCGCGCTCGCGTTCGTGCAGCCGTCCGACGCCGAGGAGGTACGGCGCCTCGCGGAGGTGGCCGCGAAGCACTCCGTGCCCGTGGCGCCCCTCGGCGCGGGGACGGCTTTCGGGCCTGTCCCGCCGGGGAGCATCCTCGTACGCTTCGACCTGATGCGCGGCGTTAGCTCGCCGCGCCCGGAAGAAGCGTGGATCGAGGCCGAGCCGGGCGCCACGTGGCTGGAGTTGGAGGAGGTTCTGCGCCCGACCGGCCACGGCCTGGCCGTCTACCCGACGAGCGCCCCGAGGGCGACCGTCGGGGGCTGGTTGGCCCAGGACGGCCTGGGCGTCGGCTCCTTCGAGCACGGGTGGCTCAGCGAGAACGTGGTCTCGGCTGACGTGGTGATGGTCGGCGGGGAGCGCCGCGAGGCGCGCGGGGACGAGCTTCCGTCGTTGTTCGCGCGGGAGGGAGCTCACGGCCTAATAGTGGGCGCGAAACTGAGGACCCGCCGCGCCGACGCCGACGTGCCGTTCGCCGCGTCCTTCCCCGACGCCGAGACGTTGGCCGGCGCCGTGGAGGGGCTGACGGAGGCGCGACCGCCGCTTTGGCACGTGGCGTTGCTCAACCCCGCCATGTCCCGCGCGAGGGCTTCGGCGGAGGCCCACGTGCTGTTCGGGGCCTACGCCGGGGAGCGCGAGGCGGAGGCGGCGGGTCCCCTCCGCGGGGTGGTGGAGGCCCATCGCGGGCGCCTCCTCGGCGCGGCCGACGCCCACCGGGTCTGGGGGGAGAGGTTCTTCCCGGTCGCCCCCTCGCACCCCACCCCCGAGCCGGCGGACAGGGTGCTCGCCGACGCGAAAGGGCTGCTGAGGGTCCTCGAACGCCTCCAACGCGAGGCCGTCCAGGGCACGGTCGCCCGCTCGGGGGAGGTACTCGTGCTCGCCTTCGACGGGCCACTCGCAGGAGGCCGGTCGCGCTGAGATCGGGGGATCGAGAACCTCGGGTGGCGGCGGCGCCGGCGGTGCGGGCGCGGAGCGGGCGCGCGGCAGAGCGCGGAATCCGCCGCCGGATCCCCACCGGTTTACGTCGTGGACCAACCGTGCCGAGGGGGTGGCAAGAACCACCCCCTCGGCCAGACAAGCATGGGCGCTCCGAGACCCCCTGCCGCTTCGGCGGACCGTCCCCGGCATCCTCTCGTGCCGGGACGCGAGGGCGACCAAGGCTCCGGATCTCGGAGGCCAGCAATAGCACCGGCACGAGTTACGGGGATGAGATCGACGCCGTGCGCGAGATGGCCCAGGAGCGGGGACTGGAGCGCGAGGGGATCCTAACCGAAGGCGTCCCCCACAAGAGCATCATCCGGGTCGCGGACGATGTAGGGGCCGACCTCCTCGTCCTGGGCTCGACCGGCATGACTAGCCTGGAGCGGGCACTGATCGGCCGCGAATCCCAGAAGGTGCTGCTCTACTCCGAGCGTCCGGTCCTCCTCGTGCGCGAGCCCTGAGCGACGCCCTTCGAAAAATGGCGCCGTTTCGGACGCCGGGGATAGGGTTCGGACCGCACGAAAGAGCGGGGCCACCGGGATGCGCGCTGCTGATCGCCCGGGTCCTGGTCTTTCCTCGCGGCAGCGACGATCGCCTATCCCGGTCGCCGAGCCCCCGATCGTAGGCTCGGGACGTGGACCGCTATGCTGCCGGGGTCGCCACGCAAGCGGCGACCTGGTGGCGCTTGCGGCCCGCGGCCTCGGACCGTGGCCCTGGTCCCGATCGGTCGCCTGTCGGGGGGGATCCCCGCTTTCGTCCTAGTGTGCGGTCCAACCCCCGTCCGCCACGATCACGGCCCCGTTGAGGAAGCTGGCCTCCTCCGAAGCACAGAAGAGCGCGACGTTGGCGATCTCGGCCGGATTCGCCAAACGCGGCATGGCCGGGAGGACGCGGTTCAAGGTGGCGTAGCCCCGCTCGCTCGGCTCTCCCCCCGTGGCGATGCCCGTGTCCACGCCGCCGGGACAGATGGCCACGCAGCGTATGCTGTCGGCGGCGTAGTTGGCAGCGGTGTTCTTGGTCAACCCGATCAGGCCGTGCTTGGAGGCCGTGTAGGCCGCGCCCGCGACGCCTCCCCTGAGCCCGCCCACGGAGGCGATGTTGACGACGACGCCGCCCCCGCCCTCGAGCATCGGCCCGACGGCGCGCCTGGTGGCGAGGAAGGGGCCGGTCAGGTTGACCCCGAGCACGCGTTCCCAGAGCTCCTCCGGCGTCTCGGCGGCCGTAAGGAAGCGGTCCAGGATGCCCGCGTTGTTGACCAGCACGTCTATGGCGCCGTGCCGTTCGATGGCGGCCCCTACCATGCCCTCCACGTCCCGGGCCGAGGACACGTCGGCCTTCACGACGGAGACGCCCTCCGTTTCCCCGGCGCGCCCGAGCCCCTCTTCGGAGATGTCCGCCGCCACGACCGAAGCCCCCTGCTCGGCGAAGAGCCTGGATATCGTTAGTCCTATCCCGGAGCCTGCGCCGGTCACGATCGCCACTTTGCCCTCTAGATCCGCCATGCCCTTCCTTCCTTATCGCTAGCCCGCCGGCCAACTACGCCACGAGCGGGAAGAGGACGACGGCACCCTCGTTAAGGGTGCCGCCGTCCTCTGGTTCATCCACGAACTACTTCGTCGAGCCGCTTGCGTCGCCGCACCATCACCTCAGGCTGCTCAGGATGGCGACCCCGGCCACTACCGCCACGAGGAGCGCCAGGAGCAATATCACGCCGATCGGCAGCAGCACCACCAGAGCCGCCCTGCCGGTCGTCGTGGCGTGAGCCTCCCTTATGCCCACCACCGCCAGGTAGAGCCCGTAGAGGGCAAGCAGGCCGCCTACCACGGGTATCCAGTTGACCAGGCTCGTCACCGAGACGTAGCAGACCACCCGGAAGGTGGCCTCGTATCCGGAGTTCGCTCCCCCCACGAAGAGCATCACCAGGAGGTGCGCGATGGCGGCGAAGACGAAGAGGCCGATCGCGGCACCTATCGGGCTCAGGATCACGTCGGTGACGAAGGCGCCGAAGCCGTAGCCCGCGCCCTGGTACCTGAGCCCGCCCACCGCCTCCGTTTGCCAGGCAAGCCTCAAGAGCCCGCCGAGGATCGTGGAGACTTCTATGCAGATCAGGGCGAAGACGAGCGGGGGCACGTAGTTGCCGCGCCTGGGTATCCCGGCGAAGAACTCGGCTGGCCTCGCCACGACCGTTCGCACCACGTCCACGAAACTGCCCACGGGGTTTGAGAGGTCGTAGTCTCGTCCCGGCGTCCCCGCGTTCGTCCTGGCCTCCATCCTCGTGCTCCTTTCGCTCGGACGGCTCGTGCGTCTCGGGTGAACCCTAACAGCGCACGTGCGTACGGGGATGAGCCAAATTGACCTTGTCGGTGAGCGATATTTGCCAGTCTTGGCGCCAACGCGTGCGGCGCCCGGCGCTACGAGGCGGAGCCGCCGTACCTGCCCAGACGACGGAACGGACCCGCTCGCGCGTGACAGCGGGCCTCGGAGCGGGATGAACAAGCACCCTGGCTGGGTATCCCGAGAACCTGATCAACTTTGATCAGCGGAAGTACCAGAATGCGTCATGGCGGGGTGTCTCACCGACGCTATCCTCTTGGATAGAGGGGCCCGGGAGGCAACGGGAGCGGTAGGGAGGATGGGGTGGTAATGAAGCGGACACCAAAAGTGCTTGTGGTGCTTGTGGGAACGTGCTTGGCCGTGCTGGTGTTGGCCGCCGCGACGCTGGCTGCCTTGCCTCTCGTGGCCTCGACCGGCACCGGGGAGCGCTTCGGTGCGGTCCTCTCCTCATTATCGGCTGTTGCTGAGCTGCCCCTCATCTTGGGCACCGACAAAGGAGAGCAGATCAAGGGCACCAGGCACGCCGAGATTATCATGGGCCTGGGGGGCTCGGACGAGATCACCGACGGCCTTGGCGCCGACCTGGTCTACGGCGGCAAGGGGAAGGACAACCTCCTAGGCTACGGGGGCGACGCCTCCCTGGACCGCTTCTACGGCGGGTCCGGTGACGACCTAATGCAGCCCGGGGATCGTCCCGCGGTCGAGGACGCGGTCAGGTGCGGACCGGGCACGGACACCGTCTACGCGGACAACAAAGACGCGATCTCGGAAGACTGCGAGCGGGTAAGGGGCCGCTAAGATGGGCCTCTCATCGACGGGATGACGAGGGGCGTTTCGGACGGCACGAGAACCTCATTCGAAGGCCATCGGAAGACCATCGGCGGCGCGGTTCCTCGGCAGGCGGGTGCGCCTGTGGTCGAGGCGACAACGCATCATCCGCGACCCCGCCACAGGTGGTGTGATCTCTCGGGTTACCCACGCGCGATGGCCGGTCCGCGCGCACGGCCAGCATCCCTCCCCGTGGACCGCGTGCAGCTCGGCTCCCATGCGGCCCCCTTCCGCCTCGTGTACGCTCCCTAGGCCGAGCCCTTCTCGCCGTCCCCCAGCCTCACAAGCAGCGCCTCTCCCGAGCGGCCCACGGTGCCCTGGAAGGCGTCCTCGGGCCGCGAACCCTCGAGCTCTTGCGCGAGCCCCCCGGCGGCGATGAACCATCTGGCAGCGTGAGGGGTCGGCCGGGCCGGTGCCACCGGGAAGAACCTCTCCCCCCAGACCCGCCAGGCCTCGCGGCTATCGAGCTCGACACCACCGTGGTCGCCGAGCACGCGCTCACGCAGTCTCCACCACGCCTCTCCCTCCCGCGATTTCGGGTACGCGCCGAAGAGAAGGTAGCTCTCCCTCAGCCCTCGGGCAGCCGCCATCGTGGGGCTCACGAAGGCCAAGTGCCACAGCGGCGCCTCGGATGCGACCAGCGCCGCAACCGCCCCGGCCACGCCGCCAGGCTCCGAGAAGGCGGCCGCGAAGGGCCAATCCGCGTTCGCGCGCCGGGTCCTCAACCTGGCCCCCACGACGATGCGGTGGGCCTTACCCGGGCCGAAGAGGTGGCCCAGCTCCTCGCCCCCGACCTCGCGCAGACCGCCCCCGTGCATCACCACGTTGGCACGCAGGACGTTGTCCCAGAGCCGGCCAAACTCGAAGGAGCCAACGCCGAGGCCGTCGGTGGCGAGCCAGCCGCCCACGGTGGCCCGCGGCGCGCTCGTGGGGTAGACGGCGAGTCCCCGGCCGCGGACGCGCAACTGGTCCTCGAGGCTCAGCCAGGTCGCACCCGGCCCGGCCTCGACCCAGGGCTCGTCGGCCTCCGGCAGCCGAAGAGCGCGCATCAGGTCGAAGCGGACGAGGATGCTTCCCCCGGGCGGACGGGGCTCGAGACCGGTTTCGGCGCCGAGGGGGACGAGGGGCAGGGAGTGGCGCGCGGCCACCTGCGCGAGGTAGCTGACCTCCTCGACGGTCGAGGGCTGCACGGAGGCCAGGACGTCGCCCATGTGCGAGCCGTCCCCGAGCGGGGACGGCTTCACGCGCTCCGCGAAGACCTCGGTCAGGCTCCTCATTACCTCCTCGTGTTGCCTTTGCGTCATGCGCATTCCTCCTTTTTCGCGGCCACCATCAGGATAGGACGCGAGGGCTGACCTGCCATGATCAGATCTGACGGCCTGGCGGGACAAGATTGCTCATTTCGTCCCACCGGAGCAAACCTCGTCGCGAGTAGCCGTGTAGGTACCACGTAGGCAGGGAGACTTAGAGGAATCGGCTCGCCAGAAACCCGATTGTAGGTGGGTTTTGTCTGGTACGTGATCTCCTGATCTCGTGCACGGCGCCGCACAAAAGCGCGACACCACAACCCATAGTATCCGGTGCATCGAGACCGCGAGGCGGACAGCGCACCGCGGGAGGTTCTCGGACCTCGTGAGCGCAGGTTTCCGCATGCCGACTCCCCGGACCGAGCCTTCCCCTAAGGTGGGTGAATAGCCCGCGTGGCGGTTTGCTCTCCGGTCTTGATCAATCTTGGCTAGGTGAGGCATCAATCTGTGTCATGACCGGCCGCCCCTCCGGCGTTAGCCTTTCTGGAGTAGAGGATCCCGGGAGGGAACTACCGAGGATAAGTAAGCGAAAGTAATGGTCCACAAAAGGGGGTGACCACACTCCGATACCCAAAGAGGCTAGGAGGAGCCGGGACGCCAGACGCTATGCCCATCGCACTCGCAAGGGAGAGAGATATGACGACAGCTACGACGGACCACCACAACGGCATCCCCGAACCGAACGTAACCCGCTTCCTGTTCGCCGACACCCGCATGGCCCCGGTGTGGCTGGTAGTCAGGCTCTGGCTCGGCTACGAGTGGCTCGCCGCCGCTTTGGGCAAGTGGACCGAGGGCGGTTGGGTCGGCGCGGGCGCGGGCGGGGCGGTCAAGGGCTTCGCCCAGGGCGCGATCGCCCAGACCGCCGGCGAGCATCCGCAGGTCACCGGCTGGTACGCCAGCTTCCTGGAGTATGTGGTCTTGCCCAACGCCGCGCTTTTCTCCTACCTGGTGATACTCGGGGAGACCCTGGTCGGGGTCGCCCTCGTCCTCGGGGCCTTCACCGGCATAGCCGCCTTCTTCGGCGTCTTCATGAACGCCAGCTTCCTGTTCGCGGGGACAGCGGGAGCCAACCCGCTGATGGCCCTGGCGGGCGTCCTGTTGGTCCTGGCCTGGCGGGTGAGCGGCTGGTGGGGTTTGGACCGCTGGATCCTGCCCGCCATGGGCGTGCCGGGGGCGGCGGGCACGATGTTTGGTAGGCGACCTAGCAGTAGGGTCCGATAAAGGGTAGCTGCTCTCTAATGGGATCGTAGCGGCCCTCATCCTTCGTGTCTGGCCGGAGCTCTACTCTTGTATGGGCTCCGGCCTCATTCGGACCAGGCTCGGTGGTCGAAGATCGCTACCACAAACTACGCAAAACCTCCTTTGATCGAACTTCTCGGAACGCCATTAGGGAGAAGTTGGCAGCACGCCCCTTCCAGGCTACCCCCTCGTCTCCGTCCTGGCGCGTGGGGGCCGTTTGGACCCCTTACGCTCGTCGCCCGAGGCCTCTTGGGTCCCACCGACGTTGCGTGCGATTCCTTCGATGTATTGGGGGCCACACCCGCGCCACCGCCCCATCTAGGGGTCGAGTACGCGCCCGTTTGCGGCCGGCTACAATGATCGTGACCGGAGGATGGACGCGGAGGAATCCCCGGTCCGACGCACATGAGTGTACTGGCTTTAAAGACTCGCGCAGGGCGCTACCGATGGGGGCGCTACCGCAGGCGACGCGTGGTAGTTGCGGTCCTGGTCGGACTCTTTCTTGCCGCCGGGGCATTTGCCGGCCTCGTACGAGAAGGTGGCGGCTCCGAAGCGGATCATCCCGCGCTCAAAGCAGGGGAGGAACGCTCTTCGAGCGTCGTCCCCGAGGAGGCGCTCGATGTCCTCGTCCTCGGGGTGGACAGGCGCCCCAACGTCGCCGAGGGTTCGACGTCCCACTCCGACACTATGATGCTCGTTCGTGTAAGCCCGCAAACGGGGGACATCCGGTTGCTCTCGGTGCCGCGAGACCTCCTGGTCGAAGTAAAGCCGAGGGTGGAGGAGCGCATCAACACCGCCTACCTCTTCGGCGGGACACGGCGGGCGACGGAGGTGATGGAGGACTTGACCGGCATCGCCGTGGACCGCTACGCCATCGTGGATTTCGGCGGCTTCGAGGACTCAATCGACGCCTTGGGAGGGGTCACGCTCGAGGTGGAGCAACCGATAAGGATAGGGATAGACGGTCGCCGCGTGTACTTACCTGCCGGAAGGCAGGAGCTGGACGGGCTCGAGGCGCTGGCCTACGCCCGCTACCGGGGCACCGCCTGCGGCGACCTCGATCGCATGAGGCGGCAGCAACGGTTGGTCGCCGCATTGCGCGACCAGGCCCTCGAGTGGAACACCATCACCAAGCTGCCCGGCATCGTCAAAGTGATGCACGAGAACGTCGAGACGAACCTGGGCATCGATCAGGCGATCTCGCTCGGGCGGACACTCGCGGGGCGTGGCAAGAGCGGCGGGATGAGATCCTACCAGCTGAAGGGCAAACCGGAGATCCTGCCCAACGGGGAGGAGGTACTCGTCCCCGAGGAGCGGGCCAACGAGAGGATCCTCGAGCGCTTCCGAGGCGACGGCCCCACCAAGTCCGCCAGGCAAGAGCAAGTGCCGCGGGACGAGGTCTCACCCTCCGGGTGCTAGAAGCTCGCAAAGGTCTTGCGGCACGCACCCGCTGAAACGATTTCTGAAGGTCCATTGACCGGAGTGCGTGGAATAGTAATTCCGTGGACTTCGTATTGAAAAGATTCTGCGAACTTCGTCGTGACAGCGTTCTAAGAAGTTCACCCCCCAGAAATGGCCACCTAGCATACATGGTGGCCTAATTAGGCTTGAGATAAATGGCCATCTGGGAGATGCGCCGATCCCTCTGCTGTAGCAATAATCGAGGGATCCGATCCCCAAGGGTCGGACATCGCGGGAGGCGGGCGAAGAATCCCGGGTGATAGGCGCCATACCCCGGGGGATGGTCCCGCCTCCCTTATGCACGCATCCTAGCGCACCACGATCGCCCCCACGTTGGCCATCCGGCACGTATCGGGCCTTCTTCTTGCCCTATCCACCGGAGTGCGTGGAGGAAGTGATGCAGGGGAGGGATCAGTCCTCCAGCGCTACTACCTCGCCTCGTAGCTCCTGCCCTAGTGTTTCGGCAACAGTGATAACCGGACGCTCTTCTCTGCTCACGGTAAGTCGGAACACGTCTGGCCGCGCGTAGTGGCCGGCCACATCGAGGTTCCACTTCGGTCCGCGCATCTGCCTTGGGTCCACCTCGGCGTAGAGGATGCCTTCTTCCTCGTCGAGCGGTCCGGCGATGATCTTGCCGTCGGGGCTTACGATGGTGCTGCCTCCCTTGTTGATCCACTCCCCGACCTCGGAGTAATACTTCGCCTTGAACTCGAACCGGTCTGGGAGGTCTTCTTTGCGCATGGCGATCGCGCACCCCACCACGTACACCCGTCCTTCCTTGGCGATGTGCCGCAAAGTGGACAACCACGGCTCGCCGCTGTCCCAGGTCGGGGCGAGGTAGATTTGGGTGCCCCA
>Ga0190275_10003673_pt1 | contig 10976 bp, 9 predicted proteins | sample Popmic550T_FD_133745 | JGI IMG/M metagenome (GOLD analysis project Ga0190275, IMG submission 133745) | Populus adjacent soil microbial communities from riparian zone of Yellowstone River, Montana, USA - 550 T | ecosystem: Environmental > Terrestrial > Soil > Riparian zone > Trees stand | place...
ATCGTGGCGAATGAGGCAATGAGGATTCGTCGCATGGGAGGCTCCAACGACCTGGCGCGTCGGAACTTGCGATCGGATCGAACCCTCGCCGCGCGCCTCCCGTATCGCCCCGAACGAGTCACACGACCGAAGGGGGAGTCGCCGTGAGACGACGCCGTTTGCAGTTGGCCGTTGTGGTGGGGGTTCTGGGGCTGATGGGGGTGGTCGCCGCAGCGGTCGCCGGCGACGGCAACCGCAACGTCCGTGAGCACCTGACCGGCTACGAGGAGGTCGCCGCCTCGCCGAACCCCTCGACCATCTCGACGAGCGGGACCGGCGACTTCAGGGCCAGGGTGCGCAGCGACCGGATCGAGTACAGGCTCACCTACGGCGGACTGGAGGGCGACGTCCTACAGGCCCACATCCACCTGGGCGCGCGGGCGATTGCGGGCGGGATCAGCGTCTTCCTGTGCACCAACCTCACGAACGCCCCGGCGGGCAGGAATACGCCGGCCTGCCCCGGCACACGCGACGGCACCGTCAGCGGCACCCTCGAGCCGGCCGACGTGATCGGCCCGGCCGGCCAGGGCATCGCGCCCGGCGAGTACGAGGAGCTCCTGCGGGCGATCCGCGCCGGCGCGACGTACGCCAACGTGCACACGTCGAAGTACCCCTCGGGCGAGATCCGTGCCCAGCTGAACGACGACGACGACCACCACGACCGCGACTAGCGCAGCCCGGGGGTCCGGGTCCTACGGGATCTGGACCCCCGAGATCGCGCGGGAGATGACGAGCCGCTGGATCTCCGAGGTGCCCTCGAAGATCGTGTAGATCTTGGCGTCGCGGTGCCAGCGCTCGACGGGGTACTCGCGCGTGTAGCCGTTGCCGCCGAGGATCTGGATCGCGCGCTCGGTCACCCACACGGCGACCTCTCCGGACTTGAGCTTGCTCATCGAGCCCTCGGCCGCGGTGAACGGCTTGCCGGTGCGCCCCATCCACGACGCGCGCCACACGAGCAGCCGCGCGGCGTCGATCTCGAGCTTCATGTCCGCGAGCGTGAACGCGATCGCCTGGTTGTGGATGATCGGGCGCCCGAACTGCGAGCGCCCCTTCGCGTACTCGAGTGCGTACTCGTAGGCCGCGCGCGCGATCCCGATCGCCTGGGCGCCGACCGTCGGGCGCGAGGCCTCGAAGGTCTGCATCGCCGCCTGGCGCTTGCCCGACTGGCCTTCGCGGGCGCGCGACATGCGCTCGTCGAGCTTCTCCTTGCCGCCGAGCAGGCACGCGCCGGGGACGCGGCAGTCGTCGAGGAACACGTCGGCGGTGTGCGAGGCGCGCAGCCCGTGCTTCTTGACCTTCGCGCCCATCTCGAGGCCCTTGGTGCCGGGCGGGATGACGAACGCGGCCTGGCCGCGCGAGCCGAGCTCGCGGTCGACGGAGGCGACGATGACGTGCACGTTGGCGATGCCGCCGTTGGTCGCCCACGCCTTCTGCCCGTTGAGCACCCACTCGTCCTTGGCCTCGTCGTAGACCGCGCGCGTGCGCAGCGAGGAGACGTCGGAGCCCGCGTCGGGCTCGGAGACGCAGAACGCGCCGACCTTCGGCTCCTCGGGCGTGCCGAAGCACTGCGGGATCCACTCCCCCATCTGCTCGGGGGTGCCGCTCGAGAAGATGCCGGCCGCTGCGAGCGCGCTGCCCATGATCGCCATGCCGATGCCGGCGTCGCCCCAGAACAGCTCCTCGTTGACGATCGGCAGCGTGAGGCCGGAGGGGTCGGCGTAGAACTGCGCGAGCGCGTCGAAGCCGTAGAGGCCGATCCTGGCGGCCTCGCCGATGATCGGCCAGGGCGTCTCCTCGCGCTCGTCCCACTCGGCGGCCGCCGGCCGCACGACGTCGGCGGCGAAGCCGTGGACCCAGTCGCGGATGTCGCGCTGGTCGTCGGAGAGGTCGAGGTTGAAGTGGGCGGGCCCCTCGGGGGTGGGAAGCTCGACGGGGGTCTCGGGGACGGCGCTCATCCCCAGGAGGCTAGAGCGGCGGTCACGACTGCGGTGGCAGCAGGCAGAAGAAGGCGGTGTCGCGCGACAGACCCACCGTCGGCCGCGCGGACAGGAACGTCGCCGCCTGCGCGGGCGTCATCCAGCGGCCCCGGCTCTCCGAGGGGGCCGCGGAGGCGCTGAACTTGTAGATGTCGAGGCCGCGGGCGATGTCGTTGCCGTAGAGGTAGAAGTCGCCGTTCGCGTCGATCCGCGGGGCCTTCGCCGACCACGTGTCGGCCGGGCCGGCGCCGTCGCTGCCGTCGGTCCGGTAGGAGCCGATCTCGCGCATGCCGGCGCCCCCGACCTGGGTCGAGCCCAGCCCGATGCCCATCAGGCCGGAGATGTCGACGACGTGGACACCACCGTTGTAGTAGGCGATCGTCATGACCTGCTCGTCCTCGTGGATGTCGAAGACGTGCGCGGTGCAGCTGTTGGCCGGGTCGTCGGTCGGCCGGACGTCGTCGATGTTCCAGTAGCCGACCTTCTGCGGGTTGGACTCCATCGCGCCGGTGACCTCGTAGACGTGCACGCCGCCGTTGGGGCACTGGCCGGTGCCGATCGCACCGGCCACCTCGTCCTCGGCGATCAGGAACTCGCGCCGGGTGCCCTGCGCGTCGGTCATCGTGAACGGGTCCATCTGGTGCCAGACGTTGATCGACGGGTCGAGGAACGTCGAGACGATCGTCGGCTGCGCGGGGTTCGAGGTGTCGACGATCACGCCCTGGGAGAGCGCGGCCGAGTAGGCGCGGTCGCCCGCCGTGTTGAACGTGATGTCGTGCGACTCCGTGCCGAGGCCCGGGCGCGTGGGCAGCGCCAGCTCGGTCACCTTGTGCGGCGCGGCGAAGTTCGAGATGTCGAAGATCTCGATCGCGGGCTGCACCGACGTGATGAGGTCCGAGTTGGAGTTGTAGAGGTAGTTGCCGCTCGGGTGGATCGAGTGGTTGTGCGTGCCCTGCTCGACCCCGACGAACGACACCGTCTCCGGCGCCAGCGGGTTGGTCAGCTCGACGATGAACGTGCCGTTCTTGCCGGTGCCGTCCGGCTTGAGGACGTCGAAGCCGAGCGCCGCGGCCTCGCGGTAGCACGCCGAGGTGCCGTCGCCCCACGTGTCGGAGGCGTAGCCGGCGAACACGCGCCCGGGCATGTCCGCCTGCCGGAAGACCTGCACATCGCCCTGGGTGACGCCGCAGTCGTAGGTCGCGACCGTCGCCGCCTCCGCGGGGTTCGTGATGTCGACGATCTGCATGCCGTTCTTGTACGAGCCCGCCAGCGCGTACTCGCGCCCGGCGAGCTCCGCGAACTCGATGTCGGTGCCGAAGTTTGGCGTCCCGCCGTTGCGCTCGGGATACGGGATGTTCTTGACGTAGCTCATGTTCTCCGAGTGCACGCCGACCTCCGCCGCGGGCGCGGAAGCAGGTGCCAGAGCGGCGACGAGGGCGAGCGGGAGCAGGGCGAGAAGTCGGCGCATGCTCACCTCCAACGCAGCGCCAGGTCGTTTCTTGCGGTCGGCGACGGGGTAGCGCGGTTGCCTGTGAGGGGGGCCCTGTTTCTCGTGCTGTGCCTGCTGGCGTGCCCGGCGTCGGCGGCCGCCGCGACCGCACCGGGGGCGCCGGGCGAGAAGGCGCTGTGGACCGAGGCCGACAAGGACGGCTACGGCACCGCCCACTCGACCAAGAGCAAGGTCTGGCACACGCTCGACGATGGCGAGCTGACCGAGGTCTACTACCCCGACCTCGACACGCCGGCGTTACGCGACCTGCAGTTCGTCGTCTCCGACGGGAAGTCGTTCGCGGAGCGCGAGCGCGAGAGTGCGAGCCACGCGATCGCGCTGGCCGACACGCGCTCGCTGACCTACCGCCAGGTCAACACGACGCCGCGCTACAAGATCGTCAAGACCTACGTGACAGATCCGGCGCGCAACGCACTGCTGGTCGACGTGAAGTTCACGTCGCGCACCGGCAAGAAGCTGGCGCTCTACGCGCTCGCGGACCCGGCGCTCTCGAACGGCGGCGACGACGACACCGGCCGCAGCGCCGGCTCCGCGCTGGTCGCGCGCGACGCGCAGGCGGCGTCGGCGCTCGTCGCCTCGCCGGCCTTCAGCCGCACCTCGAGCGGCTACCTCGGCACGAGCGACGGCTGGACCGACCTGCGCTCCGACTTCCGCATGGACTGGGCCTACGACTCGGCGCCGCTCGGCAACGTCGTGCAGACCGGCCGCACCTCGCTCGACGGCGTCAAGCGCCGGCGCATGACGCTCGTGCTCGGCTTCGGCGGCAGCGGCGCCGCCGCGCGCGACACCGCCCGCGGCGCGCTCAAGCGCGGCTTCGACAGGGCCGCGCATCGCTATGCCGGCGGCTGGCGCCGCTACCTCGGCTCGCTCAAGGGCCGCCCCGAGTCCGCGCGCGGCCTCGGCACCACCTACGACGTGTCGGTCATGACGCTCGCCGCCCACGAGGACAAGACCTACGGCGGCGCCTACATCGCCTCGCCGAGCATGCCGTGGGTGTGGGGCCAGGGGCTCTCGAACCCGTCCGACGTCTACCACAAGGTCTGGTCGCGCGACCTCTACCAGATCGCCACCGCGCTGCTCGCGGCCGGCGACCGCGCAGGCGCGAACCGCTCGGTCGACTACCTGTTCGGCCGCCAGCAGAAGGCCGACGGCTGCTTCCCGCAGAACTCCAACATCGACGGCACGGAGAAGTGGACCAACCTCCAGCTCGACCAGGCCGCGTTGCCGATCGTGCTCGCGTGGCAGCTCGGGCGTCGCGACGCGGGGACCTACGCGCACGTCAAGGCCGCGGTCGGCTGCATCCTCGCCAACGGCCCCGAGACGCCGCAGGAGCGCTGGGAGAACCAGGGCGGCTGGTCGCCGGCGACGATCGCGTCGGAGATCGCCGGGCTCGTCACCGCCGCGGACATCGCGCGCGCCAACGGCCACGAGCAGGATGCCGACGATTGGGAGGCGAAGGCGGACGAGTGGCAGGCGAAGGTCGACGACTGGACCGTGACGAGCACCGGCCCGTACTCGGCGGAGCCGTACTACCTGCGCATCACCAAGGAGACCGAGGAAGGCAGCGGAGTGCCGGACCCGAACGCCGGCACCACCTACAACATCGGCGACTCGGGCCCGGACAACGTCGACCAGCGCCTCGTCACCGATCCGAGCTACCTCGAGCTCGTGCGCCTCGGCGTCAAGCGCTGGGATCACCCGGCGATCCTCAACACGCTCGGCGTCGTCGACCAGCGCCTCGGCGTCGACACGCCCAACGGCCGCTTCTGGCACCGCTTCGACTTCGACGGCTACGGCGAGAAGAAGGATGGCGGGATCTGGGACATCGAGCAGCCCAAGAACGACTCCGCGCCCCCGTATGACTGGACGCGGAACACGACGATCGGGCGCATCTGGCCGCTCTTCGCCGGCGAGCGCGGCGAGTACGAGGTCGCCGCGGGCCAGACCGCCGCCGCGCGCGGGCGGCTGGCCGCGATGGCCGGCGCCGGCGGGCCCGGCCACATGATCGCCGAGCAGGTCTGGGACCAATTCCCGCCGTCGGGCTCCGCGGGCTTCCCGCGCGGCGAGTCGACGCTGTCCGCGTCGCCGCTCGCCTGGTCGCACGCCCAGTTCCTGCGCCTCGCGTGGTCGATCGACGCGGGCCGTCCGGTCGAGCGGCCGGGCATCGTCGCCTGCCGCTACGCCAAGACCGACTGCTAGCGCGCTGCGAAGCTGCGCCGCGGCCGCGCGTACTCGCGCACGCGGCGCTCGAAGTCGAGCTCGGCCTCGAAGTCGGCGTCGTCGGCGTGGCGGAACCGCAGCCCCTTTGCTTCGAGGAGGCGGATGAACGTGTCGACGAGCTGCGGGTCGAGCTGGGTGCCCGCCACGCGCCGCAGCTCCGCGACCGCTTCCGACGAGGCCAGCGGCGTGCGGTAGGAGTCGCGCGCGATCATCACGTCGTAGGCGTCGGCGATCGTGACCATCCGTGACAGCAGCGGGATGTCCTCGCCCGCGAGGCGGTGCGGATAGCCGTCGCCGTCCCAGCGCTCGTGGTGGCAGAGGATGATCTCCGCCACCGGCGCGTAGGGCTCCATCCGCGCCACGACCCGCGCGCCCTCCTCCGGGTGGCGGCGGACGATCTTCCAGTCCTCCTCGCTGAGCGGCGCGGGCGCGAGCAGGATCGCGTCAGGGAACGAGAACTTGCCGACATCGTGCAGCAGCCCGGCGGTGTGCACGAGGTCCTGCTGGTCGCGCCGGCAGCCGTGCGCCTCGGCGAGCGCCCGCGCGTAGCGCGCCACGGCGGCCGAGTGGCGGGCGGTCATACGGTCGCGCATCGCGAGCGTGTCGACCATGCTCGCGAGCACGCCGAGCTGCAGCGCGGCCAGCTCCTCTGCCCGGCGCTGGGAGCGCAGCAGCTCGCGGAGCACGTACTGGAAGACGATCAGGACGACGGCGAACAGCGCGAGCGCCGCGAGCCCGGTCTCGCGGTAGACGATCGCCACGCATACGGTGAGCAGCGCGCTCGCGAGCTCGACGGGCAGCACCGGGACGAGGATCTGGCGCACCTGGCGGGCGACCGGGATGCCGGTGTGCACCGAGATGTCCCCGGCGATCATCGCGAAGTTGAGCGCGAAGGAGAGCGCGAAGGCCGCGAACACGACGAGCGCGAACGTGACGTTGCTCGTCTCGAGGTCGGTGACGCCCGCGAGCGCCTCGATCCCCAGCCCCACCGCGAGCGGGATCAGCGCGTAAGTCGTCGCGTTGGCCAGCACCTTGTGCGCGGCGAGCCGGTTGCGCAGCGAGTCGACGAGCACCGAGACGACGCCGATCATCACCGCCGGAGCCGGGCCGCAGAGCGCCATCGCGAGCACGAGCGCGAAGAAGGCCCCGGTGATCCGCTGCGCCTTGTGCTGGAGCGCGAGCAGGTCGCTGGCCACCGCCAGCAGGAGCAGGACGACCACCAGGCCGGCGGGCTGCCAGTCCTCGGCCTCCGACGATGCTGCGGCTCCGACCAGCGTGCCGAAGAGGACCACGGCTTCGACGATGAGCAGGTATTTGGAGCGCATCAGTGGCCGCCGACAGTAGTCCCGCCCGACGCCATGCGCAAACCGCGTCGTCCGGGCTACAAGGCCGCGAGCGCGGTCAGCAACTCGCGCCCGGCGCGCTCGCCGAGGTCGAGGTTGGCGACGAGGAACGACTCGTCGGGCGCGTGGAAGGCGTCGTCGGGGAGCGTGAAGCCGCTCACGATGGTGGGGATCTCGCGTGCGGCGAACTCCGCCACTACGGGGATCGAGCCGCCGCTGCGGATCAGCGCCGGCGCCACCCCGGTCGCGCGCTCGAGCGCCTGCGCGCCGAGCACGAGCGCGGGCAGGTCGGGCTCGAACAGCGACGGGTCGGCGAGGGCCAAGGCGATCCTCACGTCGGCGTCCGCGGGCGCCGCGTCGCGCAGCAGGCGCTTGAGCACCGCGCTCAGCTCGACGGCTCGCTGGCCGGGCGCGAGCCGCAGCGAGACCGTGGCGCGCGCGACCGCGGGCACGACCGTGCGCGGCTCGCCGCCGACGACCTCGTTGACGTCGAGCGAGGGCCACGCGCCGTTGCGCTCGTAGTACTCGGCCGCGGCGCCGGGGTAGGCCGGGCGGCCGCCGACCTCGGACAGCACCTGCTCGCCGGGCGGCAGCCGCTCCCACGAGATCCGCTCGGCCTCGGCGGGCGGGAGAACGCCCGCGAGCAGCTCGTCGCGGAGCGTGCCGTCAGGGCCCGGGACGACCTCGGCGAGCATGCGGTGGAGCACGTGCAGGGCGCTGAGCGCGCTGCCGCCGTAGATACCGGAGTGCAGATCGCGGATGCCGGTGCGCACCTCGATATCCGCCATCACGAGGCCGCGCAGCCCGACCGTGATCGCGGGCGTTTTCTCATCGACCATGCCGGAGTCGAAGACGATCGCCGCATCTGCGCCGCGCTCGTCATCGCGGATCCATTCGGCGATGCTGTCCGAGCCCGCCTCCTCCTCGCCCTCGACCACGACGCGCACGTTGACGGGCAGCTCGCCCGCGGCGGCCAGGCTGCAGGCCGCCGACAGCAGCGGCCAGAAGTTGCCCTTGTCGTCACCGGCGCCGCGGGCGTAGAGGCGCCCGTCGCGGATCTCGGGCTCGAACGGCGGCGATGTCCACGCGCTGAGATCGCCCGGGCCCTGGACGTCGTAGTGGCCGTAGATCAGGACGGTCGGCGCGTCGGCCCGCGCGGCGCGCAGGTCGCCCACGACGATCGGATTGCCGTCGCCGATCTGCACCAGCTCCGCCTCGCCGCCCGCCCGCCGCACGTGCTCGGCGGCCCACTCCGCGGCGCGGCGGAGGTCGGCCGGGTCGCCCCCGCCGGTCGAGATCGACGGGATGCGCAGCCACTCGACGAGCTGGTCCACGAGGTCGCTCATGACGGCGGAGACTATTTCTTCCCACAGCCCTTCCGGGGTGAGCTACCTTCCGGGACGGTGCGCCGCGTCCTCCTCATCGTCCTCGGGCTGGGTGTGCTGGCGGGCGGCGCCGCGCTCGCGCAGGGTCAGGGCGGCCAGGACGACTACGAGCTCCAGGAGCCCGGCGTCTCCTCGGCCCAGGTGCTGCGTCTTCCCTCCGATCAGAGCTGCGTGCGCTTCACGCGCGCGACCGTCCGCTTCCTGCCGCCGCCCGGCGCCGTATTCGGCGTGCTGCGGGTCACGGCCGACGGGCGCGAGCTGGTCCGCCTGACCGGCGTCCCGCGCGCCGCCAGCGCGACGATCCGCCTGACCGGCTCGCGCACCGAGGTGCGCGTCGCCGGCACGACGCTCGGCGGCCAGGTGATCGGCGCGTCGCGCAACTACCGGCGCTGCGGCACGGCGCCGGCGCGGCGGCGTGCCACGCCGAAGCCGAAGCCGAACTCGGCCCCGAAGGCCGCGCCGCGTCCCAAGCGCACACCGCGGCCGGTCGAGGTCGGCGGCGGTGACGACGGCTAGCTAGCCCCCCGGGCCGCCCTGCGGCTCGTGCGCCTCGGCCTCAGCGCGCGTCGCGTGCGGCGCGCCGGGCAGGTCGGGCAGCGGCACGTCGGGCGTGCGAGCGACGATCAGCGCGAACACCAGCAGCCGCGCGGCGGCCGGGATCGGGCGACCGTCCTCGGGCGGCGCGACGTGCTCGTCGAAGAGGTCGAGCAGCTCCAGCACCGCGGAGCACACGGGCGCCTGCGGCGCGTCGTCCCCGACGGCGCACGCGAGCCGCGCAAGGGCCAGCGGCTCGGAGAAGTCCGCGCGGACGAAGGCGCGAGCCATCGTGCTGATGAGGTGGGTGACGACGCGATCGAGCAGTGGATCGAACCCGCGCTGCGGCGGGCCTGGCGCGGCGCCGAGGTCGAGCGGGGCCTTGCCGTCGAGCACGCGCTGGATCTGCGCGCCCATGACGCCGCGCAGCTGGGCGGAGCTGAGCCCCGCCTGCAGCCCGAGCCGCAGCGTCTGCGTCGCGCCCACCAGCGGCCGCCCGTAAGGCGCGTCGCTCGCCCACAGAATGTTCCCGGGCGGGCAGAGCGCGAACATCGCCAGCACGTCGGCGGGCGACCACCACGCGGTGTCGATGAACAGATTCGGGTGGTCGGGGAGCTCACGCCACAGCCACGCGAGGTCCGAGATCGCGCAGTGGGCGAGGATCAGCTGGGCGTCGGGGAACTCGCCCGAGAGCCGCACCGTGTCCTGCCCGAGGGCCGGGATGCCACGCCCGGCGTGGATCAGCACCGCCGCACGGCGGTCATGCGCGGCCTCGACGAGCCCGCGCACGGACGGCTCGGAGAGCGTGAACTGCTCCGCCCGCGGGTGCAGCTTGATGCCGCTCGCGCCGGCGTCGAGGCAGCGCTTGGCCTCGTCGACCGCGCCTGGATCGCGCGGCTGTACGCGACACAGGGAGCGCAAGCGGCCGTCGGAGGCGGCGACCGCTTCGAGCACGGCGTCGTTGGCCGCGGCGTAGCCGTCGGGCTCGTGCATCGGGAACACGAGCGCCCGCGCATCGACGACCGCGAGCGCGTCGAGGAGCTCCTGCGGCGTCTGCTTGAAGCCGTCGGGATCGTTCTGGCCCACGTGCGTGTGGGCGTCGAACAACTCGAGCCCCGACACCGCATCCTCTGCCCGGCCGAACCAGGGCCGCAGGGCGTCATCGATGTCGAACACGCGGCGGCACACTAGCGCCCGATTTGCCGGTGCGCCGATAATGCGTAGATGCAATTCCGCCGTGAACGCGTCCGGGTCGAGACCCAGCGCCACATCATCGAAGGCACGCTGCAGCTCCCGCACGAGGGCTACCGGTCGCGCACGACCGATTTCCTCAACGCCCACGACTCGGACTTCATCGCGCTGATCGACGCCGAGGTGACGTGGGCGGACGGTGCGCGCGAGCCCGAGCACCAGGAGTTCCTCGCGATCTCGGCACGGCACGTGATCCTCGTGACCGAGCTCGGGTCGCTCGGCGTGGTCGAGGAGCCGGGGCCCATCGGCCTGACCCCTCGCGCCTGAGGTGCGAGACTGGAACGGATGAGCCGTTCCCTCATGCCCGTCAGCCGCGTCGGCGTCGACGAGCGCGCCGCTGCGCTCGGACGGCGCTCGATCAAGACCTCGGCCAAGCGCCAGGGCATCCTCATCGCCACGTCGATGATCGACCTCACGACGCTCGAGGGCTCCGACACGGCGGGCAAGGTGCGCCACCTCTGCGCGAAGGCCGTCTGCCCCGATCCCGGGCGGCCCGAGATCCCCTCGGTCGCAGCCGTCTGCGTGTACCCGGCGCTCGTGCCGGTCGCGCGCGACGCGCTGCGCGGGACCGGCGTGGCCGTCGCCTCCGTCGCAACCGGCTTCCCGTCCGGCCAGACCTCGCTCGCCGTGAAGGTCGAGGAGACGCGAGACGCCGTCGCCGCCGGCGCAGGCGAGATCGACATGGTGATCTCGCGCGAGGCCTACCTGGCGGGCGACG